>Ga0070679_100002380_pt1 | contig 17049 bp, 39 predicted proteins | sample KBSC63BmetaG_FD_65652 | JGI IMG/M metagenome (GOLD analysis project Ga0070679, IMG submission 65652) | Corn rhizosphere microbial communities from Kellogg Biological Station, Michigan, USA - KBS C6-3B metaG | ecosystem: Host-associated > Plants > Roots > Rhizosphere | place: USA: Michigan... | reverse complement strand
CCGTTGGCCACCAGACGCGCATCGATGCCATTTCGTTTATACATTTCAATGACTTGAGGGCGGTCATCATAGGCTATATCAAAAGAAAGGCCATAATTCTTCTTGAGAAAATGGATAATTTCCTCTTTGATAATGAAATCGGGACGATGGTCGCCAGCCGCCCGCATGTAGAGACCCTTGTGCCCGCGCGCCAGCGCGTGTTTATGCAACCAGTTCTCGGTATAGAGGCGGCAATTCTCTGCCCGCGCCGTGATAATGTAGTTGTCATGGCCTTGGAAGTGGTGAGAGAAATATTGCGAGACGATTGGTGCCCATGGCACATGATGGAAGGTTTGACGGTTCCATTCATCCCAGAGCTTAGGTTTCTGATCGAGTAAAAAATCAAAGGCACGCCCATCGCTAAGCGTGCCGTCGATATCGAAGATTACGGATTTCATAATGCAGTGCTCATGCTGCATATTTTCTCAGAAGAACAACATCCATCGATGGGTCGTAACAACGGCGTTGCGAATCCATTACGACGTATTTCTTGGCTTGTGACTTGACTTTGGGATTGGGACAGGTAAGGTGATTGCGAACAAAGGACCAGCAGTCGATTTGGTAGTAGGAACGATAGAGTGTGATTTCAGTCTCAACATCATCCTCGAAATCTATAAATTTCACTTCAAACATACCCGCCCCCTTTAGAACTTCATATCGATTACGCTTCCATCGGCAGTAATCGCCCGCACTTTCTTATGATATGAAGCGTGAGCGCTATCGAGTGCCCGCTTCACCATCGGCCCTGAATTTGGCGTCGTCTGGATTGTGAACCACTGTCCACTAATGTCCTGTATCTGGATTTGTATGTTGCTGTTCGTCATAATCGCTGAATACGTTGTCGGGATGCTCTCGACAGTATTTAGCTATTCGCTCGAAAGACTAATGGGCGTAATCATTGAGAGACATTAAGTCGAATAACTGTCCTTCTTCGTTTGCTAGTGATGCGACAAAGATACCACTTGGCCCGCGAAGTTTTAAAGCTTCCTGTATCTCATACGGAAGGACGCCTTTAAATGCTGTGTGTGTTTGCTGGGATATGAAAGATGCCGTGCCGTCATCGCCCATCACATATCCCAGATCGAAATCGGCTCGAAATTCATCACAAGCGACACCCAAACAACAGCGACCGCTACAATCTTCGAGATGTCCGTAAGTTTGCGGTTCGGTCGTCGTCTCCAGTCGCTTCAACCAGCGTTCCTGATACTCATTGAACTGATAGGTCACTTCCAAACCTCCATCTTTCTCATGTATCGATTCTGAAATCGTTCACGCACACGTTCTCCCGCTGTCATGCTGCGCAAGCTTTCGAACCAATCATCTGAGCATCGTCGGTATTCATGTCGGCGTCGGCTACGCATTCCTCGCATTTTATGGATACCGCAAAGAATGCGTGTCGCGTAATCATCAGGTTCGAAGTGAAACCGACGAACGCTTGTGCTTAGTAAACCAGGAATGTTCTCGTAGATCGAATACATCATGCGTCCACGCCCCTGACATAAATCTCAGACCTTGACAAAACGATATGGGAGTAATCCCAATCGGGCAGCGGTTCCAAGGATTGGATGATATAGAATGTTACTTCGGCATGAACCGAATAGACACCCTTGATGACACCTTGGTAATAGGTGTAAGGTTCTTCAGGCTTTGTATCCAACGACATCTGCTTTTTGGGCAGGCGAAAGGTGATAGGTTGGTTTTCAGGTAAAAGACCAAACATCACTGCTTGGGAACTTTTCATTTGCGGGCCACGGTCGCCACGTAGGCAGAAGTACATTCGATGGTGCGATCTTCGTCAAACCCCCGTCGTAGACATTCCTTGGCCACGGCGTAGACGTTGCCGAGTTCCCCCAAGTCGATCTTGGCACCCTTGAGTGCCGCCGTCGCAACGCGGTCAATAGTATCCATGGTAGTTCCCTCAGGTGATTGTGTTCGAATCATAGCAAATTTTCGACTACTTTTCAAGTGGAATTGGGTGTTGTGTAGGTAAGTTCAAATTCCTTGGCGACATTCTTCCATTGATCTTCCCACTCCTCGATGTCGTATTGATCATGCTTGCGCTGGAGTGCTTGCAATAGCTCCATCTTACGACCAGCGGGTTCGTAGTTGAAGAATCTGTTACGAAAGTTCACAACAGCCCATCCTTCCATGTTTGAATCATAACGTTCGTCAGGAAGGAAGCAGCCCGCGCCACAACGAAACACGCGCCCATCAGGTTGCTCGGTGCGATAACGGTAGTGCTCTTGAGGTGTGAGCAAACCGCCTTCACCACGGGTTGTCAGGATGATGCTTGACTTGGCATTTTGCTTGCGTAGGAAGTCAACGCCATAGTCAAATATTTCTTGCAGGGTCACTTGGTTCAGGTCTGGCGGGGAGTGTTCCATCTTCATCCTCATGCATTTTGCGATAACGTTCGATGGCCACTTGCGCATGGCCGCCCGTCGCGGGAGTTTCGAGGTAAATGACGCGATCCAGGCGTTCAATTTCGCCGATCAGTTGTCGAATGTCGGACGGCACAAACACGTCGAGACAGTTGTCGGATCGTGCGAGAGATTTCCAGAGTTGCAGGAGTTCGGCACTGATCATCAGGGGTGTCCTAATAGACGAAAGAGAAGCCATAGTGGCCAGAATGTCAGAAATAGGAAAACGTCAATCCAATTGACGCGGGTTATAGGAATTTTCGAGGTATAAAGGAGATAGAACATCAACCCAATGCCGATGGCGAGATAAATCGCGAGATAGATATCAAGCATTGATTTGACTTTCAGGGACTTCGCAGTCGAAGCGCGCGACTATCATAGTTAATTCGGGGTGTTGGATAGTCATCTCCGCGACGTAAGTAGTGGCACTACGGGCATCGAAAAAAGCCCGATCAAACGGGCGCAAGCGATGGTCACATTGGATCGTCACGGGATTGAACGCGAGGAATATGTCAATGACCTTTGGTTTCATGAGTCTTTGCCATGCATCAAAAGACCAATTAGACATATTGGCCACAATAAAATAACCCGAGCGAGAGTATCCCATCCCTCTAAGATTACAGGTCCCCACCATTCCCAAGTGGTTCTATATCCAGGCGTTGTAATGGCTACATAGACTGCCACCACAATACCACAAACAAGATAAATGGATATGAGACCGATCATGGGGGTGGCACCTCAGGCAGGACTCGAACCCGCATACTCCAATTACATCGTTGATGACCACTTAGAAGGTGGGGATGATACTGAGGCGTAATTCCTATTTACTATGAGGGCGCGCCTGCGCGCCACGGATACCATTCTGTCAATTTATACCATTCTAATGGCTCGTCACGATATGGATTGGATGGAATTTTAAGATGAGTTTGTGGCCCAGTCGGCAGAACCGTTTCGGGTAGCAGCCTAACCACTGGCACGGCCAATGCGCCAATGCCTAATCCAAACAAAGCCCGTCTACTTACTTGTTCCATCACTGTCCCTCATGGGTTGAACTCGATTGCCTTCTCCCAATTCGGCTGGGCGCGGTCGCCTGATGGCGGAACGGCTTCGGCCTTTTTCGGTTCATTGGGGATAACTTCACAAATCATGTCTTTGGTCAACCGTTGATTTGCTCCGCACACAGGTAATTTTTGGCATGTGTTGTTTTTATCCAGATATAACCCGTCACCACAGTGCGGAATTGCGGCTTGCTGCACAACGGTTTGATGATTTCCCATCATATACGACCAGAACCAGATATCCCAAAAGGATGGGCCTGAAGAATATACGGGTGCATGATAGTAATAATCGTGATAGGTATAACGTGGGGTTGTGTGAAAGAGAGGGCGCACACGGTAGAGGTTTGCCGTCTGGGGCGCGACCCTTGGCGACGGTTGAATCGTCGGTCTGGGAGTAATTGTGGGGCGTGCAGATGCCTTGGGGAAGCTCGGGACGGATCGCGCCTTGGGCAGGGATGGCATCGGTCGAACAGAAAGAGAACGACCGAACGTTGTGCTCGGTCGCGAATATGATCCTGAGGATCGAAACCCGCCGAACCCGCCTGAACGGAACGCGGCATGGGCATCATTGTAATAGAGTGTCATCGAAGCAATACTGACGATAACCGCCAGCGCAAAATTCCACCGAACCATAACGTTTCCCCCAACTAAAAAGTATCCGTGTCAATCATACACTACTTGCCAATGTTTGGCTGTGTCTTTTGCGCACTTACAATCACGTTTTTGAATATCGGATTTGCAGACGTTGCAGATGATTGATTTGACTTTGGGCGAGACGAGATGCTTGGGTTTTTTCAATAGGTGGCCCTCCGTCAGGGACTTGAACCCTGTTCGCCCCATAGACAGTGGGGAATAATAACCCATATAAGAACGGAAGTTTTAGTCTTTAGGTTTGCCGCGAATGTAGCACTTTTTGTTTCGGTCGTAGTGCATCTTGTTAGGATACCGTTCAAGAAAGCGCTGAAAGTCATTCGCCGCCTGCGGTGTGCTGATGCCGAATTTCTTTTGCAGGTGTGCTCTATTTATGAACCCAAAAATGCGCAGCGTTTCAGCGATCCACTCCATGCGCTTTTTGACATACCAGCCAGTTTCGGTCGATTCAGGTGGTCGATTCATTAGTCTGTAACGCCTCTTGCAATTTCAGTAAGTCGCCATTCGGACCAAAGTGCGCCATGAAACGATAGCATTCGAGCGCGAAGTCTTTCATGGTTATTACAATTGCCGCTGAACCAAAACCAGCGAGATATTTTTCAGTCGTCTCACGAAGGAAAGATTCACCGATTGAACCGTCTCTTTCGAACTGTTCCCAATCATGGATGATCTGGATGATATCGCCCAGCGGCATGACTTGCACAAGTTCACGAATCGTGTTGCTCATGGTGTAATGGTATCGATAGTTGGGATCGAACCAACCTAAAATGGCTTATGAGACCATCACGACAACCCTGCCGTCCTACCGACACACGTCTCCTTTTATTTGAGTTTCGTCACTCTCAATTCACCGCGCCAAACTTTGGCGATTGGTTTGCAGTGATAGACAAAACATTCCAACGTTGGATAATTATCATTGATATTGGTTGCTATCTCGATAGCTTCTTCTTCGGTGTGTGCAACGCCTTCGCATGTTTGTGAAGAACCAAATTCAATGCTACCGTCGAGATTACCAACGGAGAAAACGGCATAATAAGGCAAGCGTGGATCGTATCCTTTAAGATCGATCTTGCCCGACTTATTGCGATCAACAACTTCTTTACGTCTCAACGGTTTCAGAGCCATTACAAACAAGTGTTCCTTATTTTTCGTCTTCTCTCACAGTGAATGACGACGACGATCCTTTAATCTTAGTGTCTCCGCCGCCGCCTTTCAAAGGTTCATTGTAATGAATTTTTCCGAGGGGAGCGACTTTCTTACTCGATCCATGTCGGCCAGGATAGTAATAAGCCCCCGTTGGTGTTGGTCCTTGCCCGTGCTTCTTGACTTTGAGAAACGACTCTTGCCCAAATCGTTTGGCCAGATGGCTTATAATGCGGTGAAAGTTTTCCTTGGCTTTTGGGTGATCACCAGGGCGCAGAACGTAAGAATTTTCTTTGTCGGGTTCACTGTTAGCGTCATACTTATAGCGTCCCGCATGTGCTCCCGTCCATGAAATCATCCCCTTTTTGCTTTCACGATCAAGAGCCGAATGCATAGCGGCCTTGGCAGCAGCTTTCTTCTCTCCCGATAGCTCAGGACGTTCATAAGAAACTGTGCCAATCGGGTGCCCCTTATCTAAGGCGGTAGTGAGGCGGGACAATTTTATTTCATCAAGAGGGATGATGTCCCGTAAACGTTTACTCATTTCTTTCGTTCTTCTTTCCAGAGTTGATGCATTTTCTTATCGACGCGAGCGCTATAATCCCCACCGCCATTTAGATAGCTATGCGGAATCCAATTCGGATCATGTCGTTCATCGCGACATTCTTGCAAAATCGACGCGGCAACTTTGGCCCGCAACGGAGTCGTGTTATACCAGTCCAAATAATCTTGGCGAAGCTCCGCTGTTGAGATTCGATCAATCTCTTTTGCAACAGATAGCAAGGGAAGATCAGCCTCGCGGCGAACCTCGTTCCTTGCTTCTATTTCATTGATCAATTCTTCTTTCGAGCGCATAATAGTCAATTCTACTTTGTATTCGGCAGACGCATAACGGGGTTGCCATTTTACTTGTTTTTAAACTGATTGTCAAGATAGTCTATGAGATATTTGGCATAAGAGACAAGAATGTCATGCCCCTCAAACACGAATCGGTCCATACCTTTGCCAACGGCATCGGCATAGACCTTCTTAAATTGTGCCAATTTCGGCCTTGTCCAATTAATCGTGGCAGTCATGATTACTCCCGTGTGATATAGCGATATGCCTTGCGCAACAGCCACATGATGATCCTAACATAGACGTATAGGACGCCAGCGCTGAGCAAACCCAGCCCGATAATCATCAGCCATAACTGTTGTTCGTTAAGCATATTTAGCTTACTTCCTCTTTTCCAAGTAACCGATTATATTAGCGTTTTCCAGACGCTTTACAAGCTCCTGAAGCATATTTTTTTTATCCGTATAAGATTTCACCACATTCGGGAACCCCTTGGCTACCAAAATATCTTGTTCGTAGGCATCAATTGCTCGCTCAAGCCCCAAAAGCAAGAGCGACCGCTCAGGGTCGCTCAGGCTCCGAAACTTACCGCCATTGGCCGTTTTTCCAGACATATCCCCACTCCTTCATCACGGTTTCGTTCGGGTCATTGCACTTGCAGGTGCCGTCCTCCCGATAATGATTGGGATCGAAGATGACATGTGGGCACTTACCAATGTCAGCCTGCTTGATTTCGCGCACTTGGGTTTCGTGAAGCTGGCCATCAGCGCCAAGTTCTAACTTTGAAAACCTTGTCATTTTAATCCTCCCTAAATTCAAAGTAGTAGCGGGGCATGTGCTGGAACAAGAGGCTTCCTTTCTTACCGTCCGACTTGCGTTTGACGACGATAAAGGGAGCCGCAAAGCCAATCACTTCGAAGTCTTGGGATAGTTCGAATGTATCCCAGACCTGTCCGTATTCGGCTTCAAGATCAGCCCGTTCCAGCGGTGATAGGTTGACCAACGTGGCCAGAGCCTGCCGTGCGCCTTCAGTTGACAACGTTTTTCTCCTTCGGTTCCATATAGACACCTTCCACGTCCAAATCATTACGCCACGGTGACTTGCCAGTCATCAGCGTCTCGGCAATTTCAATCAGCCATAACGCGGCGGCGGCAAGATCATCCTTCGCCGCGCCGTCGCGGATTTGGAATTGCGCCAAGAGTTCGCCTGTTGCCTTGTGCGCCATTTGAAACGTCCTGATTCCTATCGTGTCCGTCTCCACAACATCTTCGTTGTTCTTTTTCATCACCATTAAATATTTCCTCCATTAGGATATTTTTAGAACCCTTTCGGGTGTTTCCTGCCATCGCCATACGCATATGTCTTCGGGAACGAAAACATCAAGCGAATGGCCGCCTCAAAATCCAGATTTAGCACATAGCAGCAAACGTCGCTACCGTCGCGGATATGCGCCTCACGCCGATGATTGCCGTCGAGAACGTAGCCATCTCGTGAAACGAGAATCGGTTTGGCCAAGCCAGCAGGTGTCATTGTGATGACCTTGTTCCACGCCACGCGCTGATGCGCATGGAGCGTCTTGGGATCAACCGTCTCCAGATGGTATGACCATCCCCGCGCCTTCACAAATTCGAAGAATGCGGGATAGTCCGCTTCATCGATTTGGGGCATCTCAGGACGGGGCACGTAGAAGGGTAGAAATTCTCCGCCCTTATACTCTCGGCCGTCCACGCCCGTTTCACCACCTGCTATGGCACGGGTGTCCAGGGGATGGTCATACCAATCATACATTACTTCTTCTCCGTTGGCAGAGGCGTTCCCGTAAACAAAGGCGAGAATGCCCAAGTCCACGGCGTTGCAGCGAGTAGCCAAAGATCAAACATGGTGTTTCTCCTGAAAGGGGTGACGGCTTATGCCGCCACCTTTTGATTGCGTTCATTCCAGAATTTCGCCAGAAGGTCGTCGCGCGTTTCGCACGGTTCAAGAGCGAGTTTCACGAGAACGTCCTTGAAATTCTCGCCCCAGATTTTCTTCGCCACGTCATGGTCGAAGATCAGAGCGTCAGCCGAAGGAATTTCCTCAACCGTCTCAAACGTATATTCATGGCCATCTTCGCCAACGCGCTTGTCTTCGGCAACGTAGGTCAGATGATGGGCGACGATAACGTCGGTGACGCCATAGGCTTCACGGATGATCGCCTTGAAAAGTTCGCGGCTTTCAGCATTACGGTCGTTTTCATACTGACCTTCAAGCTTCAAACCAGTCGGTGTGAAATCTTTCTGTTGCAGGTGTGTCATGTGAAAAAGTCCTCCGATCCATCTACTTTCTATACGAAAGATAATGGTTGCGAAGGACTTGTCAAGTTCTGATTATGAAAAAATTAAAGCGAGTTATCTCAAAGACTTATGAGTGCAATCCCATTTTTCGGGTGTTTTTTCGAAGGTCGAGATAGCGATAATAAAGACCCATGTTAAGACATAGGGTTGTATAAATATGGTCATGGAAGGGGTGGGATCATACAGGGGAAAAGGTTAGAATTTTGCTTTTTGTAGTATATCAAACAAAAAATTTAATAAATGGGAAAATTTATATTGGAACTCATATAACGAAAAATCCAGAAGACCGTTATTTGGGGTCTGGATTACATTTGCAGCGCGCCCTTAAAAAATATGGAACAGAAAACTTTGAGAAAAAGGTTTTATATATTTTCGACAATGCCGATGATATGTTTAAAAAAGAAGCTGATATTGTAAATGAAGATTTTCTCAAACGAACTGATGTATATAATTTGAAATTGGGTGGTGAAGGGGGATGGGATTATATAAACGCTAATGGTCTATCACCAAATATAGGTTTTATGGATTTTTCAGGGCAGAAGAATGGGATGTATGGTAAGCATCATTCAGAAGAAACTAAACTAAAAATATCCGATTCAAAAAAGGGAAAAAATTCTGGACCTAAAAATCATTTTTTTGGAAAAACCCACACCGAAGAAACACGACAAAAAATATCATCAAATTTAATCGGTAAGACTAAAGGACGACCGAAATCAGAAGAACATAAACAAAAAATGAGAGACGCATGGGCGCGCCGTAAACAAAGACTTATCTCTTAAGAGAGTTTTTATAAGCAATAAACCTCGCGTGTAATCCAACTTCCTTTCCGAACGCTTCGATTTCCCATGGCTGGTCATAGTAATGTATCTTTTCGTCGTCTACTTCTTGATGCTTCCAACGAATTGTGGAGCGCAGAGTCTCGCCCGTCAGTTCTCCCAATACGAATTGTTGAAGATGCACCATTTCATGCGCCAGTGTGCGCAGTGTCACCTGAGATTTGTATCGACGGGAAAGTGTAATCTTGAATTCTCTCGGGCGAACGGGTCGATCCAGCCATTCTGTGTGACCCTTGTAGAAGGGTTCAAATTCTTTGAAGCAAATAGTTAAGACGACATTTTTGTGTTGGCGCGGCGTCAATAACAAACTTGTGTAGTATTCAATAGCTCGTCGAATTTCTTTGGTCGGAACCTTTGGTTCTCTTACGTTTCTTATTATTACCTTCATCTATCTTCTATGAAAATCCTTCTTACTTGATCGTAGTAGTCTGAAATGTTCTTTTCAAAGTAATAGCAATCTAAGTCTTCAGTCGAGAAGACGATGACAATTTTCTGCACATCCATCTTTGGAAACGTGTCATTGACCATCTGTCCATAACAAGCAGCCTGAACGAAGTAATTCAGGACCCATTCTTCACGTTTCCATTTTTTTGTGGTCTTCAAATCGATGATCGCGGGCACACCATCCCAGAGAACGATGCCATCGGTTTTGCCAGCGGTTCGTAGTCTCGTGCTATAAAGCGGAAATTCGGCTCCATACACCTTCGAGATGTGCGGGGTGATTTTCCGCTTCACAGATTCAAAACGCATTCGTTCGATAGATTGTGCTTTCGAGCAGTCTTCCTTGAGAAGATACTTTTCCAACACGTCATGGAGTTTGGTGCCAAAACGACCAGCCTTGGCTGTCTGCAAATCAGCTTCGCCGTGCCCTATACGGTCGCGCCATGCCTCCAGATGTGATTTGTCAAAGGCCCGCCCGATGATCGTGGTGACACTTGGGAATCGACCATCTGGCGTCTCATAGGTTCGGCCATTTTCATCCTCCCATGAGTTCAACTCGACACGGGGTAGCAAATCCAAAGAAAACATTAAACCAAAACTCCACTAAAACATTGTGCATGAGAGGTATTAGAAAAAAGATCATAGGATGGCCGCCTCGATTGTTCCATCATCCTCAAGTTTGCTCTTGGTGACGATGTAAGATTTGACAAAGGGCGACCGCACAATGTCTTCTTCGAGAAATTCGATGAACTCGAAACAGTTCATGCGCTGAATGATCTTCATGAAGTCTGAGAGACCAGAAACTTCCTTGCGCTTGTTCAAGTCGGTCTGTCTGATGTCACCCGCAAAGACGATTTTACAGTTTGTCCCAATTCTGGTGATGATAGAGTGCAATTCATGCGCGGTCATATTCTGACATTCATCAACGAGCACAATGGCGTCATTTATGGTGATGCCACGAATGAACGTCGTGGTCATGAACTCCACGATACCTTTTTGTTTGAGAAGCTGGTAAGCATCCCCACGCCCGAATAGATCAGACATGATCGGCGTGTAGGGAATTTCAAAATACTTGTTCTTCTCCTTGTCATTTCCAGGCATGTGACCTTGCTCCCGCGTTTGCACGGTCGAGCGGACTATGACAAGTTTTTTGAAGGGGGAATTATACGAGAATATTTCGCGAAGGGCAAGATAGGCGACGATGAAGCTTTTGCCTGTGCCAGCGAAACCATGCAGAAACAGGTGTTTCTTGTTGAAGGCATGGAACGCAATTTCTTGATTGCGTGTGAGTGGAGTGACATGATGTAGGTCGAGGTTTAGTTTAGTATCAAGAGCATATTGTTGGTTTTGTTCACGTAGTTGTTTTCTTAGTTTTGCTCTACTTACCATATGGTTTCCCTAATAAGGTGGGACTGTCATTGCGAAGGGTTAGTTGATCTTTATATCGCTCCGTAGGTTGTTCTTTTTGATTTGCTTTAATAGGTCCTTGAAACCGTTATCAGTCTTGAACGATGATCCATGACCCGATACTATATTTATCGCATGGACACCTTGAGCAAGGCTCGGATTTGCGGCCAGATGCTCTTGCAGGGCCGTATAGGAGAGAAAAAATTCCTCGTATTCCTCTCCCGTCTCAGTGTTGATCAGAACGTAGGTTGGCATTAGCTCAGCGCGACACCGATGACCATGGCCAGGAATAAAACACCGACAACCAAACCAAAACCGTTGTGGATGCGCTCGGCCGACCGATGATAGTCAGGATCGTAAGTTTCAAATGGACCATAACTATCGATGATCCCTTTTTTCTTGGCAGGTTCAGACTTGATAGTGATCTTCTTAGTCATAAAATTCATCCTCTTGGTCTATGTCTTCGACTTGGACGTAGCGGTTTTCGCGTTGCTCGCCCTTGGTCTGTTTGCGATTTCGACGGTCGCGTTCAATATTTCTCTTGCGGTTGTCGTAATCGTAGTCGTTGTCGTCATCCCAACGATATTTTTGTTTGCCCTTACTCATGGCGTGGTAGTTTTTGAGGCTCCTTTCTTGCGAGTTCTCTTTGGTTTCTCTTGCTTCGGTGGTAGTGCATCGAGCACTCCATCAAGCTCAGTCGGTGGTATCACTTGATCCACTTTTTCTTGAACCGTTTCCACTTGAGGACGAAAGTTCGTTTCAGGTAACAGCCCATCAAACGCCTCCCATATCACATCGTATTCGAGATTTGGGTATGGCAGCGATTTCTTGATGGCTGACTCAAGTATACGCACATCGTTGGGGTGCAACATTTCAAGAAGTTGCACAAACAGCTTTTCGCGGTGAGCGTCTGTGAGGTTACTGTTGCCAATATTGACAAACAGATACAGTCGCCGCGCTTCGGCCAATAGTATGAGTTCTTTTCCCTCGTGCCAGCCTTCGTCATGGAACTTTGGAAGTTCGGGGCCAACCAGCCACTGGACTGCGGGATGATAGGTGTATGATAGCACAATTCGTAAAGAGTTGCTATCTTGACTTTTCAGATACGCGACTCTTTCGGCACGATCTTCAATCTTAGACGCTTTCTCTAAAATTTCACTTATGCCAAGTTGCATTAGATGTATTGATTCCTCCAACTTTGAGCCAACGACCATGAATAGCAATATTTTCGGCCCTCAAATTCAACAACATATAGAGGGAGGAATGAATTTGGATCGATAATTTTATGTAGAATCTTTGGAGGATTGTGTTTTTTTAGAATTTTGGACCACAGCGGGTCATCAATATCTGTGATTTCCTCTACTTCACCAATATCTTCCAAATCATCATTATCATGATAGGTCGTATAATTTCCGAGATTATCTATTCGTATTTTTACTTTAGGTATTTGCATTTATTTCCTCTATATTAATGACTAAAATCAAAAACTCTGCACATCGTTGATAAAATCTTCCAGACGCTTGTCGAAGAAGTAGTTGAACAATTTGGCCTTGGTTTTCTTGGGTCTTTCCTTCCAGGCTTGACGAACATGAATGCCAATGTCAGGAGGAATGTAGTTCAGGTCGATCAGTTGTCGGTTCCGTTCGAAATTGCGCTTGAAACCTGACGGAAACTGATCGACAGGGGTTTCGGTGAGGTATTTAATACGCGCCGCCCCAAGCGTTCCTTGTCGCTTACCAAGCACGAATGTATCATCGGGAGAAGCAATGTTTGGGATGCCATCCGATTTGTCACCCTCGATGATATGTTGCTTGAGATACGTCGCGGGATCGGGATTTGAAATAAATTTTTTGGCAACAGGTGAGAATTGTTTGATGCCCTTGCGGTGTAGTTGCACAAAATCGGTGTCGCCTGAGAGAATGAGGATTGGATCGTCGTCATGAAATTTGACCAAGGTGGCAATCACATCGTCGGCTTCAGCGTTATCGATATCAATGACGGTGTAAGGAAAGTATTCTTTGAGTTCGGATTTGACTGTTTCGAAGCCTGTGAAGGCTTTTTCCCAATTGATGGTTGAGTTGGCGCGTTCTTTCTTGCGGTTGGCTTTGTAATAGGGAAATACATCCTTACGCCAGTTCTTGCGAGAGTCACATGCTATGACTACTTCGCCCCACCCCTTGAATAGTTTGCGATTGTAGGCGCGTAAACTTCGTAGGATCATGTATCGTATAGAGGCATCGTTTATTTCCACCTTCATTTTTTCCATTCGATATAGATTAGAGAAGGTGATCTGGTTTAGATCAACAATTACCAAATTTATGCTTTCGTTTGTTTCTTCTGAAAATTGAAATGCACTGTAGTATTTAAAGCAACACCTTCGGGTGTCTCGTCAAAAATGTAGTTTGTCAGGTTATGTAGAAAATGTGGATGATCATAGTGCCGACTGACCAGTGCCTTGGTTGCTTCAATGAGCAGTCCTATGTCTTTTTTATTGGGTGTCATTTCGACACCACTTCGTTGTAGGTCTTCCAAAATGTATTCAATGATGTCTACGCTAACATTATCAATCAGGTCCTGGGTAAGCGAATCTGCGATGGCTTGTTTCTGGACTTTGGTCCGTCTCGGCACTTTCCGTTTCATTTTCGGAAAGAGGATAACGTTATCTTTCTGCGTCATTTATTTGCCCTAAGTATCAGCACGTCGGTTGAGAGCCGCCCGTTCGCTGGAGTTGCCTTAGTCTTCAGAACTTGGATGTCTTTCAGCATTTTCGTTCTGGGTGTATTTAGCAAATCAGCGAGTGTTTCGGGTTTACGGATAACCTTAGAGAAGGACTTGTCGGGATCAAACCCGATGACCGTGGTGCCCTTGGTTGATAACTTATCCCCACTGAGATAGGTTATCTTGCGTGTCTTGACGTTGTAGAGCCAAACGCTTTGGGAACCGACGATGCTGCTTGGCGGCACACTGGTCAGCTTCAATTCTGGTTCGGCTTCCTTGAAGCGCACCTTGGCGGCCAGTTGGTCGGCAGACTTGAACTTCTTTTTACGCGGCTTGCGAAGCTTGGTAGCTTTGCGCGTGTTGCTCAGATACTTCTCACAATCATCGATGATCGCCTTGAGAAAGATCACATAAGCTTTCTTCTGCTTGGCCGTCAGATGTTCATAAGTATCGAGTTCATCGAGAATTGCGGTATATTGTGCCAGTGCCTGTCTGACATTCAATTGCCCCGCTTCCATTTCCATCAGGTGTTTGTAGAAGTCGGCTGGTTTTTGCGTATAATTAGAGCGATAGAAGTCGTCTAAGATGTCATCGAACTCGCTGACGACGACATTGATGCGTTCTTTGACAGGAGCGTTTTCACTCGGGACCACATTCAATAGTTCTTGGACGCGTTGTTCCAGAAACCAAAGTATGTCTGGAGGTAGGACGACACCACCCAGATACATGCGCGCGATGGCGCATATGGTCATGGATATCTGATTGTCCTTGAGAGACCTGATGATCGAGGAAGATTCTGGATAACGATCTTCGGCAAAAGCTTCGACGGCTTCTCTGAGCTTGGCGACTTCACCGTTCTCATTATACCAATTGAACGCGTGGATGATACTGGTGCGGTCGGTTATAAAACTTGAGCCCGCAGCGGCAGGCTCGTCATTTTTGAATTTGAATTTTTGGATGGTTTTTCGAGTGAGACGTTGCATTTACAAATCGTGTTGGAGCTTTCATGGAGGAATTCAACCCCAGCTTATTCGTTACGAAGGAACTGTTCTGACTACTAAACTATGAAAGCGATAGGGATATCGTTGATTTGCTACGCTGGCTCAACGATAAAAGCCTCGATAGGAACAATGCCGTTTGGCGATGCTCTCAAAATTTTGGTGGACACAGAAGGGAGTCGAACCCTCATCGAACACTTTGCAAGAGTGACGTAATCCCATTATACTACTGGCCCAAAGTGGCTCCCCCTCCCTGAATCGAACAGGGCTCCATAGATGTTAACAGCATCTTGCAATTCACCTTGATTGCTAAGGGGGAATATGTTTCGATTCTATTTAGTATATCACACTACGGAGAGATTATCAACCCATTCTTGATTCAAATCCTTGCCGCCAAATACATTCAGGTCCACGAGACCAGAGACACCAACCAGAGTATGCGGTGTAGGCCCGTGCTGCCCGTCAGAGTATTGCCAGAGCCAATAAGAAGGCCACCCAGGCGGTAAAACTGCGTGTGAGCCATATTGGGGCAGCCAAAGACGATGTGAGGCCAAGAAGGCGTCTGCGTGCTTACCAATATCGGCTTTTAGGAGACTACCGCCATAAAGCTTAGGCTTCTGGCCAGTCTTGTCGCGCACGAGTTGCAACCATTGCTTGGCTTGCGAGAGGGTCATATTACCCTTGGTGTTTTCTTCGAAGTCCAGAGCCAGAAGCGTCGTGCCATCAGGTTCGGCATAGTCAATAAAGTAGTCAACCTGCTTTTCAACATCAGTATTTGCCGCAAAATGATAAGCCCCCCATAATAGACCATGGTCTAAGGCCCATTGACGGCGTGCTTTATATTTCGGGTCTTTGTAGTATGTGCCTTCGGTGGCCTTGTGAATGATGCCGCGAATGCCTGCATCATATATGGCCTTCATATCCGTTACGGAATTATGGTGTGATAGATCGGTGACTAAGGGAGTCAAAATAAGCGGTCCTTCAATAGAATTACCGCTTATTTAGTCAAATATTTTCAAATTCGACTTATGAAATCAAGCCCTCAGGTTCTGATTCAATAAAATCGGCAATCTCACAAAAGTCTGCGCCGCGATCATTCATAGTTGTTAGAGCTTGCTGCGTCCCGTTTGTTGATCCCCACGGCCCGAAGGTCCCGCAGTTTGACTTAAGACCGAGCCAATCCTTCACTACATCTGGAAGAATATTGCTGATCGATACACTAAATTTATCCAATGGCGGATCGAAATGGAGGCGGTCATCGAGAAAAACGAAAAGATCATCATCCCAACGCATATAATCAGGAGCTTCACCTGATTTCAGATAAAGGTCGCACGCAACCCCCAGGCAACAAAATGTGTCTTCGTCGCGAAGCTGCATTTGTGTTTGAGCATATTTTCCCGAACGCAAGGCTTCTACCCAGAGTTTACGATGTTCAGCTTGTTCTTCGGCTGTCCATGTGTTACTCATTCGCGATCAATCCCTTTGGTTCACGTTCAATGATTTGGGCAATCTGTTTGAAAGATTTGCCACTATCGTTCTCCATGGCCAAATCGATGCCGATGCCAGAGCCGCCGCAGTGCGTTGTCAATCCCAACCAGTCTTGAACCACGGCTGGAAGATACCCATCATGTTTCCAATCACTGAATTGCACAAGATCATCGCTTTTCTTTGGTTTCGACTTCCATTGGATAACTCCGTCGTGATGCCATTTAGCAACTTTAGGAGCATCCCCTGATTTCAGCCAAAGATCACAGGCGACGCCGAGACAACAAAAAGTAGCCTTGCCGTTTTCATCTTCTGATTTTAGTGCGCCAGCCGTTTGTCGATAGTCTCCTGAGCGCAAAGCCGCTACCCAGAGTTCTCTGTGAGCTTTCTGTTGTTCAGGCGTCCACTTACTCATAATATATCCTCTTGAGAAATACGAGACACCCCCCGACCACGAATGCCCCCATGTCGCGCACGAAATAGGATTGCGACCATCCACCAGATCGGATCAATACGTTGATCCTAATAGTTCCAAGGGGATTACTGACTCTCCCGCGATTGGAACAATGGGCGAATTATAGAGAATTTAGACTACTTTGTCAACTATTTTCTTCTTCCATCGATGTATAGCGGTTTTTGACAAGGTATACCCCATCACGCTTCATACGAAAACGCCTGGAAT
>Ga0070679_100002378_pt1 | contig 17053 bp, 18 predicted proteins | sample KBSC63BmetaG_FD_65652 | JGI IMG/M metagenome (GOLD analysis project Ga0070679, IMG submission 65652) | Corn rhizosphere microbial communities from Kellogg Biological Station, Michigan, USA - KBS C6-3B metaG | ecosystem: Host-associated > Plants > Roots > Rhizosphere | place: USA: Michigan... | reverse complement strand
CAGCTGGCAGGTCGCGGTGCCTTTCATTGGACCGTGGGCAACGCCGTTGATCATGAGGCTGCACATGCCACAAATCCCTTCCCTGCAGTCGTTGTCGAAGGCGATCGGCACGTCGCCGCGCTCGGTCAGACCTTCATTCACCACATCGAGCATCTCGAGGAACGACATGTCGGGACTGATGTCGCGTGCGTCGTACTTCACCATCTTTCCCGGGGCATCGGGTCCCGCCTGTCGCCAGACGTGAAGAGTGAGGTTCATTACTTGTAACTCCTCTGGCTGAGCTTCACGTTCTCGAAAATGAGTGGCTCCTTGTTGAGGATCGGAGGCTTTCCCTCGCCCGCGTATTCCCATGCCGCAACGTACGCGAAGTGCTCGTCGTCGCGCAGGGCTTCACCTTCCGGCGTCTGATACTCCTCGCGGAAGTGTGCACCGCATGACTCGGTGCGGTCGAGCGCGTCCAGACACATCAGCTCGGCGAGCTCGAGAAAATCGGCGACCCGGCCCGCCTTCTCGAGAGCCTGATTGATCTCGGCGTCGCTTCCGGGAACGTTGACGTCGCGCCAGAACTCTGCGCGCAGCTCCGGGATTTTCTGCAATGCGAGCTTGAGGCCGGCTTCGTTGCGCGCCATCCCGCAGTACTCCCACATGATCTTTCCCAGCTCGCGGTGGAAGGAGCTCACGGTTCGGGTGCCGTCGATCGAGAGAAACTTCCTGGTGCGCTCGGCGATTTCTCGCTCCGAGTCTTTGAACGCCGGGTGCGATGTATCGATTTTCTCGGGCTTCCGGGTGGCGAGATAATCACCGACGGTGTTCGGAATGATGAAGTATCCATCGGCGAGCCCCTGCATCAGCGCGCTGGCGCCGAGGCGATTGGCACCGTGATCCGAGAAATTCGCCTCACCGGTGACGTGCAGACCCTCGATGGTGCTCATCAGATTGTAGTCCACCCACAGGCCGCCCATGGTGTAATGGACGGCCGGATAGATCCGCATCGGAACTTCGTAGGGGTTCTCGTCGGTGATCCGCTCGTACATCTGGAACAGATTGCCGTACCGATCCTCGATCACCGCCCTGCCGAGCCGCTTGATCGCGTCGGCAAAATCCAGATAAACGCCGAGGCCCGTCTCACCGACTCCCCTTCCTTCGTCGCAGACTTCCTTCGCCGCGCGCGATGCGATGTCGCGCGGTGCCAGGTTGCCGAAGCTCGGGTACTTACGCTCGAGGAAGTAATCCCTCTCGGTCTCCGGAATCTGCCGTGCTGGCCGCTTGTCGCCCGCCTTCTTCGGCACCCACACACGGCCATCGTTGCGCAACGACTCGCTCATCAGCGTGAGCTTCGACTGGTAATCGCCGCTCACCGGGATGCAGGTCGGATGAATTTGAGTGAAGCACGGATTGGCGAAGGCAGCGCCGCGCTTGTATGCGCGCCAAATAGCAGTCGCGTTGGACCCCTGCGCGTTGGTCGAGAGGTAGAAGACATTGCCATAGCCGCCGCTGGCGAGGACAACGGCATCGGCGGCATGCGACTCGATCGCGCCGGTGACCAGATTTCTCGTCACGATTCCGCGTGCCTTACCGTCGATGACGACGAGATCGAGCATCTCGGTACGCGGGTACATCTTGAGCGCGCCGCGTCGGACCTGACGCTCGATTGCCTGGTAGGCTCCGAGCAAGAGCTGCTGGCCGGTCTGCCCACGCGCGTAAAAGGTTCGCGACACCTGCGCTCCGCCAAACGATCGATTGGCCAGGAGGCCACCGTACTCGCGCGCGAACGGCACGCCCTGCGCCACGCACTGATCGATGATGTTCACGCTCAGCTCGGCCAGTCGATAAACGTTGGCTTCGCGGGAGCGGAAATCGCCCCCCTTCACGGTGTCGTAGAACAATCGATAGACGCTATCGCCGTCGTTCTGATAATTCTTGGCGGCGTTGATTCCGCCTTGCGCGGCGATGCTGTGAGCGCGCCGCGGCGAGTCCTGGAAGCAAAAGCACTTCACGTTGTAGCCGAGCTCGCTCATCGTCGCAGCGCCGGCGCCGCCAGCGAGACCGGATCCGACGACGATGACGGTGTTTTTCCGCTTGTTCGCCGGATTCACGAGCTTCATCTCGAATCGATGCCGGTTCCACTTCTCCGCGAGTGGGCCGCCTGGAATGCGCGCGTCGAGGTTCAGCGTCATCGGACCCACCCCGCAATCACCGCTACGGGAATTGCGGTGAACGCGGCCCACACGAAAACCGCGACCGCCAGAGAGATTCGCCGGTGAAGAGGATGCGGCGACCGCGGACTCACCCCGATGCTGCGAACCGAGCTCCAGGCCCCGTGAAACAGGTGCAGTCCGAGAGCGATCATCGAGACGATATAGAAAAGCGCGACCCACCAGATGCGGAAGCTGCTGACGACGTTCGAGTAGACGTCTTCCTTGCTGAAGTAGCCGGCGGGTCTGATCGTCCCGGTGGTGAAATGAAGAATGTGAAGGATGATGAAGATGAGTATGAGCGCACCGCCCCAGCGCATGGTGCGCGACGCAATCGTGGCGGATTGGGCCTCATGCTTCACGTAACCCGTCGGGCGCGCGGCGAGGCTTTGCCTGCTGAGCTGCACGGCGGCGACAACGTGCAGAACTACCGCTACGATCAACACGATGCGGACCGCCCAGAGCAGCTCGCCCGAGGCCTTGAGGAAATGGGAGTAGGAGTTCAGCGCGCCGGCACCGCGAAATACCAGCAGGTTGCCGAGCGAATGAACGATGACGAAGCCGACACCGATGAGGCCGGTGACGCCCATGACGACCTTCTTGCCGACCATGGTCGCGTAGAAGCGGCGAATCCTGCCCATCGGCGTGTTAGAGTTTTACCGCGCCCATTGGCTCGCGCACGGCGTCCGCGCTCTTCGCCAGGGCATCGCGCTCCTCACCAGTGAGCTCGACTTCGATGATCTGCTCCAACCCGTTCCGGCCGAGCTTGCAGGGAACGCCGAGGAAAAGTCCCGACATTCCATACTCACCCTCGAGCCAAGCCGCGCACGGCAGAATACGCTTCTGATCGAGCACGATCGACTCGCACATCTGCACGGCCGCGGCGGAGGGTGCGTAGTACGCCGAGCCGGTCTTAAGGTACTTCACGATCTCCGCCCCGCCGGTGCGGGTGCGATCGACGATTGCGTTCAGCTTGGATTGCGGCATCAGCTGGGTGATTGGAATCCCGCTGACGGAAGTGTAGGAGATCAGCGGAACCATGGTGTCGCCGTGACCGCCCAGCACCATCGCCTGAATGTCGCGCACCGAGACATCGAGGGCCTCGGCGAGAAAAGCGCGGTAGCGCGCCGTGTCGAGAACTCCAGCCATGCCGAGCACTCGCTGGCGCGGAAATCCCGTCACCTTCATGGCAACGTACGACATGACGTCGAGCGGATTGGAGACGACGATGAGGATCGCGTTCGGCGAAGTCGTCCTGATCTGCTCGGACACCTGCTTGACGATGCCGGCGTTGGTGTTGAGCAGGTCGTCGCGCGACATTCCGGGCTTGCGTGCAATGCCGGCGGTGATGACGACGATCTGGGAGTCGCGGGTCTCGTCGTAGCTATTGGTGCCGACGATGCGGGAATCGAAGCCTTCGATCGGAGCGGACTGCCATTGGTCGAGACCTTTTCCCTGAGGGATACCTTCGACGACGTCGACCATGACGACGGTGCGAGCGAGGGATTTTTCCGCAATACGCTGCGCGGTGGTCGCACCAACGTTGCCAGCGCCGACCACCGTGATTTTGTTTACCATTTCTTTCGGGGTGTTGTGAGGAGTGACTCTTTCAAGTTATCTGGACGAGACGTGAGGATCAACTTTGGCGGGGCGTCGGGACTGCTGCGCTTCGTCCGCATCTAACAATACGTAAGCGGGCAGCCACAAGCTTTAAAGCTGCTACGCTGACAGCTTTTCGCGGATTTTCGTACTCGAGCGATTCTCTGCATCCAACAGTACTGAAGCGCGGAGCCCTTAGCTTGAGAGCAGCTACGCCAGGAGCGAGCTGGTGTCGCATCGTTGCGCCGACCCGAAACGACGAGATGCGGGACGACGAGAGACCGAGATGCCAGACGACGAGACGCGACGCGTCCCGAGAGCGCTCGGCGTAGCAGCTCTCACGCTATCGGCTCCGCGCTTCAGTTCATGTGGTGGCCAGCCGAAGGCAGCCGAGTCTCTACGCCGAGATGGCTAACCGCCCACCTGCGACAACGCCTTCAATCCTCCCACCTTCATCTGCAGCAGCCCATGCTCCTTTGGCTTCGCCGCCAGAGCCGCTCGGAAAAACGGCTCGAGCGGAAGCCCGCTTCGGAGCGGCGTGCGCAGATCGATTTCCTGATCCCCGAACAGACAAGTGCGAAGCCGGCCGTCGGCGGTCAGACGAACTCGGTTGCAGCTCGCGCAATAGGTGTGGCTCATCGGAGTGATCACCCCGATCGAGCCGGGCGCACCCGCGAATCGGGAGTAACGCGCGGGTCCGTTGCTGCGTGGGGGCGGCGCGACCGGCGTCAGCGCGCCGAGGGCAGTCAATCGATCCAGCACTTCATCGCTGGGCACCACGTGCTCCCAGGTCATCGCCCGCAAATCACCAACCGGCATCAGCTCGATGAAGCGCACGTGCCATTCGTGATCGAACGTAAGTCGAGCGAGTTCGAGCAGCTCGTCGTCGTTTACCCCCCGCATCACCACCACGTTCAGCTTGATCGGCGAGAGTCCTGCCTGCTCCGCCGCGGTCGCCGCGGCGATCGGATCGAAAGCGATGTTCCGACGCGCGATCGACCGGATCCGTTCCGGGCGCAGCGAGTCGACACTCATGTTCACGCGGTCGAGGCCGGCGTCGCTGAGCATTGGCGCCAGCTCGGCTAGACGAGTGCCGTTGGAAGACAGCGAGATGTCCTCGATCGCTGCAATTTCTCTGAGCAACCGCACGAGAACGTCGAGATCCGGTCGGAGCGTCGGCTCGCCGCCAGTGATCCGGATTCGGCGCAACCCGAGTGGCGCCAGCTCACTGACGACGTGCGCGATTTCTTCGTACGACAGGATCTCCGAGCGCGGCAACCACTCGATACCCGACACCGGCATGCAGTACCGGCATCGGAAGTTGCAGCGATCGGTGACGGAGATGCGGAGATACTCGATGCTCCGTCCGAATCCATCCCGCAGCGTGCTGCTCACGGTCTAGCCACCAGGTCGGTGGGGTCGATCCATCCCGCGACGCCGTCGGCGTAGCGTTCCAGCTTCCAGATGGGAACCTGCTCCTTGATTCGTTCGATCAGAAAGCTCGTTGCCTCCAGTGCCGGCGCGCGGTGCTCGTGAGCCACAGCGATCGCGACGCTTATATCACCCAGGCCGAGCGGACCGATTCGGTGCTCGACGACTATCGCGGCGACGCCGAATTTTTCGCTTGCCTCTCCCATGATTCGATCGAGCTCGGCTTCGGCCATCGGTACGTAAGCGGAATAGTCAATCGAGGACACTCGCCTGCCCTCGTTGGTGTCGCGCACTGTTCCGATGAACATCGACACCGCACCGAATTCCCGCGATCGAACTTCATCCATCACCGCAGCTGGATCGATCGGTCTGGTGACCACCGCCGCGCGTCTCATCCGCCAGCCACGGGCGGAATAAGCGCGATCTCGTCGGAGGGATCGACGACCTGATCGGGAAAAGCGAATTGTCGGTTGATTGCGACCCGGGCCGACTCGCGGACGATTTCGGAGCCCGGCAGCGCGCGGATTGCGCCGATCAGATCGCTGACGCTCGCTCCCGCCTTGATTGGAATTTGGAGAGCGGTTGTTCCGAAGCTCTCAGCGTACGAGGCGAATAGCTGCACCGTCACTGTAGACATGTGCGCTCGCTCAGTAAACGAACCTAAGTCGTTATGCTTCCGACATCTGCGAGACGTCGACGCCGGCGACGAGGGCTCGCAGCTCCTTCGATGGCTTGAATACCGGAACTGGTCGCGCCGACACCTCAACCGGAGCGCCGGTGCGTGGGTTGCGCGCCATGCGGGTCTTGCGGTTACGAATCTTGAAGGTGCCGAACCCGCGAACCTCGATGTTTTCCTGGGTCTGAAGCGCTTCCTTGATGGCTTCGAGAAAAGCGTCCACGACGCGAGCGCAGTCTTTCTTGGAAATCATCGGACCGGCAGTCCGTGAAATCTGGGCCGTGACGCGCTCGACGAGGTCGGCTTTGGTCATTGAGAAAACTCCGGTATTGTCGCGCGCCAAGGCGCGTAAGTGCTTTGAAACTATGACTTTACTAAAATGCTGTCAAGGCGAGTCTGGTGCTACCTGACGGCACCCTTGAGGGCCGCAAGAAACTCCTGAAAGAGCGGCCGCGCGTCGTGGGGCCCCGGCGCGGCCTCCGGATGGTACTGTACCCCAAACACGGGCAGCTCCCGGTGGCGAAGGCCCTCGATGGTGCCGTCATTCAGGTTCACATGAGTGACTTCGAGCTCGCTCGCCCCCGTCACACCGCCTTCGTCTCCCTCGACCGCGAAGCCATGATTTTGAGAGGTGATCAGGACGCGGCCCGTTGAAACCTCCTTAACCGGATGATTCCCACCTCGGTGGCCGTAGGGCATTTTCTTGGTAGCGCCCCCGTAGGTTAGGCCGAGCAGCTGATGGCCAAGGCAGATCCCGAAAGTCGGCACTCCGCGAGAGGTTAGATCGCGAATGATCTCGGGAGCATACTCCACCGCCTCGGGATCGCCCGGACCATTGGAGAGGAAGATTCCATCCGGGTCTGTTGCCAGCGCTTCGGCCGGCGAGGTGTCGGCCGGAACCACGGTTACTCGACAATCGTTTTCCCCAAACAGGCGCAAAATGTTGCGCTTGATCCCGTAATCGTAGGCGACGATATGGTGCCGTGCGCGCGGATCGCCCCAGGTGTAGGGCTCTCGGGTCGTCACCCGCGACGCGAGATCGAGACCTTCCATCGAAGGGCAGGCCTCGAGCGCGGCACGTGCCGCTTCGTCGGGTGTCTCACCCAAACCAATCACGCCCCGCATCACCCCGACCGACCTCAAGTGTCGTGTGAGGCGACGAGTGTCAACGTCGTGGATGATCGGTATTTGGGATCCGGCAAGCCAGGCGCCGAGTGCGCCCGAGGCGCGCCAATTCGAGTAGGTCCCGGAGAGCTCGCGGACAACCACCCCCGCAACCTGAGGCGCGCCAGATTCCGGATCCTCGGCGTTCACGCCGTAGTTCCCAATTTGTGGCGCCGTCATCACCACGATCTGGCCGCGATAAGAGGGGTCGGTGAAGACCTCCTGATAGCCAGTCATGTTGGTCGTAAAGACCACTTCAGCCACCGCGGGAAGAGTTGCCGCGTCCGGCCCGCCGGAGACGCGGCCACGAAAAAGGGTTCCATCCTCGAGGAGGAGGAACCCTGGCTCGGTCACGTTGAGCTCGGCCAACTTATTTCTTCGGGGTCGTAGCCGGAGAATTGGTGGTCGGAGCACCGCCCGGAGCCGTCGTCGCCGGAGCCGGCTCGAGGGGTACCGCAGGCGCCGACGTTGGTGGTGGTGCAGTGCTTTGCGGCGTTGTGCCAAGACCTTTTTCCAGCACCGAGCGCGGCGTCGATCCGTGGGTCGACATCAGCTGCAGGATGAAGCAGAGTCCGAGAAAAATTCCGCCGCCCCACCAGCTCGCCTTGGTGAGAAGATTTCCGGCCTGACGGATTCCGATCAAAGCGTCTGGAGAGGAGCTGGCGCCGCCAAAGCTCGCCGCCAGTCCGGAGCCCTTTCCGCTCTGCAACAGAACGGCGAGCATCAGGACGAAGCAGTCGATGATGAGCAGCGTAAGTAGAAACGTGTAAAGCATTGAGAGAATTAAAGTTCAGTCTGGCTGTTGAATATCGGCGGGCGCGGGAAATGAGTCAAGTCTGGGCGATGGTGAGCCATGATTCCGGATCCACGCTAGCGCCCCCAACGAGCAGACCGTCGACCTCCGGCGCGGCGAGCAAACTGGCGGCGTTGGTGGCGTTGACGCTGCCGCCGTAGAGAATCGGAATCTCGTTTCCGCGGGTGCCTATCATCTGGCGCAGCTCGGCCCGCAGCAGCGTGTGGATGGCGGACGCGTCCGCGGCGGATGCAGTGAGCCCGGTGCCGATTGCCCACACTGGCTCGTAGGCAATCATGAAATCGACGGAAATGAGATTGGGTGTTTGCGAAAGCCCCTCGCGAAGCTGTCTGGTGACCACGCTCTCCGTCTCGCCAGCCTCGCGTTGCTCGATCTTCTCACCGACGCACAGCATGAACGGCAGCTGCACCTTTGTCGCGGCCAGACATTTCTTTGCGCATTGGGCGTCGGTCTCACCGAACACGTGGCGCCGCTCCGAGTGCCCGACGAGGACCATCCTCGCTCCCGCATCCTTTGCCATCAGCGCCGAGATCTCGCCGGTAAAAGCGCCCTTCTCTGCCCAGTGGATGTTCTGGACGCCGGCGATGACGTCGGTCCGCGTCGAGGTCGCGGCGGCGACGGTGATGAGATCCACCGACGGAGGAAAGATGATCACCGTGCGATCGCCGCGCGGTTGATAATTCTCGAGGAATGCGCTCATGAACGCCTTCGCCGCCGTCGGACCGTTGTTCATCTTCCAGTTGGCGGCGAGAATTGGACGCTTCACTAACCGACCTCGTCGAGAATCTCGACACCGGGCAGCTTCTTCCCCTCGAGGAACTCCAGCGAGGCGCCGCCGCCGGTCGAGACGTGGCTCATTTTTGTTTCAAGGCCGGCCTCCGCGACGGCCGCCGCCGAGTCCCCGCCACCGACGATGGTGGTCGCCCCCTTCGCCGTGGCACTCGCCATTGCCTCGGCGATCGCGCGGGTGCCCTTGTCGAAGGGAGGCGTCTCGAAGACGCCCATCGGGCCGTTCCAGATTACCGTTTTCGCCGACGCGATCGCCCGTGAGTAAGACAGGATCGTCTGCGGGCCGATGTCGAACATCGCCTGATCCTTTGGAATGGCATTGCGTGGAACTGCTTTGGCTTCGGCGGAGCGATCGAGGGAGGGCGCGACGACAGCGTCGTGAGGCAACGTCAGGCGCATTCCGGCGCGAGCGAGAAGATCCTTTGCCATCTGCACGCGATCTTCCTCGACCAGAGACTTGCCGGTCTCCAATCCCATCGCGCGGTAGAACGTGCACGCCATTGCGCCGCCGATCAGCAGCCCATCGACTTTGGGCAGCAATTGCTCGATGACGTCGATCTTGCCAGAGATCTTGGCGCCGCCCAGAATTGCGACGAACGGCCGCTTTGGGTCGGCGAGCGCGCCACCGAGGTAATCGAGCTCCTTCTGCATCAACAGACCGGCCACCGCCGGCCGTAGATGTTCGGCGATCCCGACTGTCGATGCGTGGGCGCGATGCGCGGCGCCGAACGCGTCGTTGACGAAGAAGTCTCCGAGCCCCGCCAGCGCGCGCGCCAGACGCTGGTCGTTTTTCTCTTCGCCTCCCAGAAACCGTGTATTCTCGAGCAGCAGGATCTCGCCCGGCTTGAGCTCCTGCGAGGCCTGGAGCGCTTCGTCGGAATCTGTCGATTCGACAAAGTTCACTTTTCGGCCCGTCAGCTCGCCGAGTCGTTTTGCAACGGGCTCGAGCGAGTACTTCGGCTCCGGTTTTCCTTTTGGTCTGCCGAGGTGCGAAACTATTACCGGTCGCGCGCCGCGGTCGAGCAGCAGCTCGATCGTCGGCAGCGACGCGCGGATCCGGGTGTCGTCCGTAATGTTTCCGTTTTCGTCAAGCGGCACGTTGAAATCGACTCGCACGAGCGCACGCTTGCCATGGACCTGCGCGTCTTCAAGATCGCGCACCGTCTTCTTTTTCATCGTTGGCAGATTCTAGAGTCGCGTCCCCATGAAACGCAGCATGTCCACGCAGCGCGACGCGTAGCCCCACTCGTTGTCGTACCAGCCCTGAACCGTCACGAGATTGCCGTCGATGACGTTGGTGGTTTTCGCATCGAGGACACACGAGGCCGGGTCGCCGATGAAATCGCTGGAGACAAGCTCCTCTTCAGTGTAGCGGAGGATTCCCTGAAGTGGGCCTTCGGCGGCAGCTTTCTTGAACGCCGCGTTGACGGCCTCCTTGGTGGCACCAGTCTTCTCGATTTCCACCGTCAGGATTGTGTAGGAGACGTCGGGTGTCGGAACGCGAATCGAGCTGCCGTCGATCTTTCCCTTCACCTCGGGGATGACGAGCGACGTGGCTTTGGCTGCGCCAGTGGTCGTCGGGATCATCGACAGTGCCGCGGCGCGGGCGCGGCGGAGATCCTTGTGCGGAAGGTCGAGGATCTGCTGGTCGTTGGTGTAGCTGTGGATCGTCACCATCGAGCCGTGCTTGAACCCGAAGTTGTCGCGCACGACCTTGACCATTGGCACCAGGCAGTTCGTCGTGCACGATGCATTGCTGACAATGGTGTGCTTTGCAGAATCGTACTTGTGATCGTTGACGCCCATGACGATGGTGATGTCCTCGCCCTTGGCCGGCGCCGAGATCAGAACTTTCTTCGCGCCGCACTCGATGTGCTTGCGCGCCGATGCCGCGTCGGTGAAACGACCCGTCGACTCGAGCACGATGTCGACACCGAGTCCTTCCCACGGCAGCTCGCCGGGATCCTTCTGCGCCAGGACCTTGATCTCATCGCCGTCGATGATGATGGAGTCCGATCCGGCCTCGACGTCACCCTGATAGGTGCCGTGCACCGAATCGTACTTGAAGAGGTGCGCGAGCGTTTTGGTGTCGGTGAGATCGTTCACCGCCACGAAATCGAGATCAGCCACGCCCTGATTCTTGGCCGCGCGTACGACCTGTCTGCCGATCCGTCCAAATCCGTTGATGCCAACCCTTGTCGCCATTCCATTCACTCCGTTCGGTTAAAGCCGGTCACCGCTGGCGTGGGCCCGGCCGAAAGTCACGTAACTGATGATTCTTGCGCCCGCCTTGTACAGGAGCTTCGCGCATTCGTTCAGGGTCGCCGCGGTGGTGACCACATCATCGACGATCAAGACGTGCGCGCCCTCGATTCTGGGTCGCTGCCTCTCGTCGATGCGAAACGAATCCGCAACGTTGTCCAGCCTCTGTTCAGGTGTCAACCGAGTCTGCGACGTCGTTTCACGCGACCGCAGCACGAGATCTTCCCATACAGGAATGCGCCACCGTACCCCAAGACCGCGGGCGATGAGCGCACTCTGATTATAGCCACGCTGGCGTTTTCGCGCTGATGCGAGCGGAATTGGTATGAGCCCGGCTCTCTCCTCCACGACGTCCCGGGGCCAGGCGAGGTGGCTCATCCGCTCGGCGAGGCCATCGGCGATTTTTTCCCAGCCAGCGTATTTGAGCGCGTGGACAATCGAGCCCGCCGGCTCGACCGGCATCCAGCAGACCGAGCGCGCGGCGCGGATGAACGGGGGGAGAAGCTCGCACCACCGGCACGTGCCGGTTGTGAGCGGGTGGCCGCAGCGCTCGCAGCGAGGCGATGGAAGAGAGGGCAGCCGCGACCAGCAGAGACTGCACACCACGCCGCGGTCGACGGCCGAAAGCAGCCGGTCGCACGACACGCACGCCCGTGGCAAGAGCAGATCGAGTACGCCAGCGATTGCGGCACGGGCGTGGCTCGAACGCGACGCCGCCGCTAGAGCAGAGACTGTCGCATTGCCTCTCGATCCGGTTCCAGGCCGAACCAGCGTTGGAACGCGAGCGCGCCCTGCTCGAGTAGCATCGGTAGTCCGTCGGCCGCTCGGTTCCCCTTTTTGCGCGCCGTCTTCACCCACGGAGTTCCTCCACGGCGGTATACCAGATCCAGCACCGCAGCCGATTCCGGAATCAGCATCGAATCGATGGGCTGCTCGTCGTCGTGCTGCCCGACTGGGGTAGCGTTGACCACCAAAGTCGCGGTTTCCAGGGCGGAAGCGGTGCTCCTTTCAACCCGCGCGACATCGCGAAACCGGCGCGCCAGACGGTTGGCGTGATCCGGGTTCCTGGCGATAATGGCCGCCCTGGCTTCGGGCCACTGCTCAATGGCTGCCAATACCGCCGCAGCGGCGCCACCGCTGCCGATTACCACCACCCGCGCGGATGCGACCTCGTCACCAACGAGGGCGCGCGCGGCTGCGTCGAATCCGCCCACGTCGGTGTTGTCGCCGTGGAGGCGCCCGTCCTCGAACCAGAACGTGTTCACCGCGCCGACGCGCGACGCGATATCCGTCAGCTCGTCGCAGCTAGCGTGAACAGCGCTCTTGTGGGGAATGGTGACGTTGCCCGCGGCGCTGTCACTCTTCAGCTGTCGAAGAAGGGCGAGCAGATCGCGCGGCGTCACGTCGATCGCTTCGTAGCTAAGGTCAATGTGCGCAGCGCGAAGCGCGGCATTCTGGAGGAGCGGAGAGAGCGAATGGTCGACCGGATGCCCGAGCAATACCAGTCGACCGGGTGTTCGCGACATCCTGATGGTCAGGTTGTGATGCGATCGAACAGTTTCTCCAGCTCCTTCTCGAGAACATCGGCCGTCTGACGGTAGGCGTCGAGATCGCCGCCGTACGGATCGGTGATCCCGCCGTTCTGAACGCCCGATGTGTATTCGTCGATGACGTGGACCTTCCCACGTCCTCCCAGCTGCACGACCTGCTCGACGTGCCCTGGTGTCATCACGAAAATCAGATCCGCCTCGGATACGATCGCCGAGGTGAGCTTGCGCGCGCGGTGCGCGGTGAGATCGATGTCGCGCTCCATACCTACGAGCAACGCCTCGTCGGTGGCGGTGGCATTGTCCCACGCGTTGGTCCCGGCGCTCGAGACGTTGACATCGTCGATGCCGCGCCTGCGGGCGACCTTTTTCGCCAGCGCTTCGGCCATCGCACTGCGGCAGGTGTTGCCGCTACACACGAACAGGAGATTCATCGGTTACGCGTCGCCGACGAGATCGGGCACGCTCTCTCGAAGTTTGGACGCAGGGATTGCGCCGGGGCGGATGACCCGAGGCAGCCGTCCAGTGCAGTCGACGACCGTCGACGGCTGAGACTCCTCGAGCCTTCCGCCATCGAGCACCCGCAGCGTCCCGCGGGCGATCGCGTCGCCCCATTGGGCGACGATCTGATCGGCGGCCGTCGCGGGCGGAACCCCAGGCCGGTTGGCACTCGTGGATGTGATTGGATCGCCATGCGCCATGATGAGGCGGGTGAGCGACCGGTGCGGCGTCCATCTAACGGCGACCCCGCCCTCCGGTCCGCGCAGCCGGTCGGGCACGCGCTTTTCGCCGCCCGGCAGAACGAGGGTCAGCGGGCCCGGCCAGAAACGCGCGGCAAACGTCGAGGCGTACCCCGTCAGATGGAGTCCGAGACGCGTAATCATCTCACTCGCGGCAACCAGCAACAGGAATGGCTTGCCCGGTGCCCTGCCCTTCAGATTCACCAGCTGCTGCACCGATCGCTCGTCCACCGCACCGCCGAATCCGTAGACAGTCTCAGTTGGGTAGGCGAGCACTTTGCCGGCGGCGAGATGAGCAAGGGTTCCGTTGATCGCAGCCTCGACTTCCTGCGGCGACCAGAAGGGCACCACCATCGGCTGCGACTTCATTCGCGGAAGATACTCAGCGCCTCCGCTAACGCGAAATCATTCTCCTCGGTGATCTTGAGACTTCGCTCACTGCCCCGCACCACCACTACCGGCAGGCCGATCTGCTCGCACAACGCTGCATCATCGGTGGCGATGCGGTCCACCTCGCGTGCCTCCCGGTGGGCGCGCTCGATGATGTCGCGCGGGAAGGCCTGCGGTGTCTGAGCCCGCCATAGACCGAACCGGTCGACGGTGACGACGATCTTGCCGGTCGAGTCGACGCGCTTGAGAGTGTCCATGACCGGCAGGGCGGCGATCGCACCATTGCCCTTTCGCGCTTCGTCGATCACGCGGCCGATGATCTCGGGGGATACGAGGGGGCGCGCGGCGTCGTGAATGACGACGATCTTGCATTCGGCTGGCAGATCTTCCAGACCGTTCGCCACCGATTCACTGCGGTGCCTGCCGCCGACGGACAGCAGCAACCGCTCGGCGTCGCTCTGAAAAATCCAGGGTGGCGGATCGCCGAGGTGTTCGCGCGGCAGAACACAGACGACCATTGCCACGTCGGGGCGCGCCTGGAACGTCTGAATGCTGTGGAGCAGCATCGGTTTGCCGGCGACCCAGCGAAACTGCTTGAGCTCTCCCGATCCGGTGCGGGATCCTCTCCCGGCCGCGACGATGATGACGCCCACGTCCCGCTCCGCGGGTCCCTCATCCCCCATCCCTCGTCCCCCCAAACAGTCGCCCGAATAACTCACTCACCGTTCTCACTCCGACGATCTCGATACCGCGCGCGCCGCGCTTGGGAATTCCGCGTTCCGCCATGTACGCGGTCGTCATTCCCATCTTGGCAGCCTCGCCGAGTCGACGCTCTGCCTGGGAGACGGGCCTGATCTCTCCGCCCAGTCCGACTTCGCCAAGAAAGATCGCGGAGCTCGCAACAGGGCGATCGTAGACGCTCGATGCCAGCGCGCTCGCGACGGCGAGATCACCCGCGGGCTCCTGCATCCGCACGCCGCCGACGACATTGAGAAAGACATCGAGCTGTGAGAAAGATAAACCTGCGCGCTTGTCCAACACGGCGAGCAGCAGCGCCAGCCGTCGCGCATCGTAGCCCGTGCTGACTCTTTGCGGAGTTCCGTAACCGGCCTTCGCCGCGAGTCCCTGGATCTCGATCAACACCGGGCGCGAGCCCTCGAGCAACGCGGTCACAGCGCTGCCGGAGGAATTGTTCAGTCTGTCGCCGAGGAAAAGCTCGGAAGGATTTTCGACGGCGATCAGGCCTTCCTCGGTCATCCGGAAGACGCCGATCTCGTCGACGCTCCCGAAGCGATTCTTGGTGGCGCGCAGCACGCGGTGCTCGAGCATCCCCTCGCCTTCGAAGTACAACACCGTGTCGACGATGTGCTCGAGGGTTTTCGGGCCGGCGATCCCGCCGCCCTTGGTGACATGGCCGACTGCGAAGACCGTCGTTTCCGTTTCCTTCGCGAATCGCATCAGCCGCGCCGCGCACTCCCGCACCTGACCCACGTTTCCCGGTGCGCCTTCGAGATCGCTGGTGAAAATTGTCTGGATCGAATCGACGATGATCGCGTCGAGTCGCTGGGATCCGGCCGTCGCGAGAATAGTCTCCAGCAGCGTTTCGTTGAGCAATGCGACATCCTCCGCCGATCCGTGCAGACGCTCGGCGCGGAGCTTCACCTGAAGGGCCGACTCTTCCCCGGAGACGTAAAGCGTCGAGTGCCCGAGCTCCTGAAGTCGGCCGGCGACTTGAAGGAGCAGGGTCGATTTGCCAATGCCCGGCTCCCCGCCCACGAGCACCATCGATCCCGGAACGATGCCGCCGCCGAGAACGAAGTCGAACTCGTTGATTCCGGTCAGGAGTCGACGACCGGTGGAGCTCTGGACATCGCGCAACCGCGGCGTCGGCGCGACGCTGCCACCCTCGGCCATCGATTTCTGGCCTTGTACCCTCCGCCCCGACGCCGTTGCCGACGAGCGCGGAGCGGCCATCTCTTCGACCAGCGAGTTCCAGTCGCCGCAGACATCGCAGCGGCCGGCCCATTTGGGATGGTCGGCGCCGCAGCTGGTGCAGCGGTAAACCGTTTTTGCTTTGGGACTCACGTCGACGTGAGACGGGGCGAGAGATTCTCGAAGCGCGTGTAGGTCTTGTTGAAGTAGAGATTCACGAACCCCGTCGGCCCGTTGCGCTGTTTGCCGACGATGATCTCGGCGCGGCCCTCGAGTGAATTGCCGTCCTTGTCGGTGGGGCCGTCGTACATCTCCTGGCGATAGATGAACATGACGAGATCGGCATCCTGCTCGATGGCGCCCGACTCGCGCAGGTCGGAAAGCTGGGGTCGCTTGTTCTCGCCGGTCCGTTGCTCCGGCGCGCGTGACAGCTGCGACAGGGCGACGACGGGAATTCGCAGCTCACGCGCCAGTGCCTTGAGTGACCGCGAGATGTAGCTGATCTCCTGCTGCCGACTCTCGGTGTTCGTAGGCCCCTGCATCAATTGCAGATAGTCGACGACGACCATGCCGATGTTGTTCTCCATCTTGAGGCGCCGCGCCTTGGAGCGCATCTCGAGCAGCGTCATCGCGGGCGTGTCGTCGATCCAGATCGGGGCGTGACTGAGAATACCGGCGGCGCGGCCCAGGCGGACGAATTCATCGTCATGCAGCTTCCCTTTGCGAAGACGCTGCGCGTCGACGCGGCCCTCTGAAGTGAGGAGCCGCTGGACGAGCTGCTCCTTGCTCATTTCCAGTGAGAAGAACGCGACCGGAACGTTGTTGTCGAGCGCTGCATTCTGCGCGATGTTGAGGACGAACGCGGTTTTTCCCATCGACGGTCTCGCTGCTACGATGATGAGATCCGATGGTTGGAAACCTGCCGTCAGCTCGTCCAGATCCTTGAACCCGCTTGCAACGCCCGTAATCGAACCGCCGCCGCGCTGGATCTCCTCGATCCGCTCCATCGTCGGCCAAAGCAGCTCCTTGATGCGCGTGAATCCTTCCGCGCCCCGACTCTGGTTGACCTCGAAGATCTTGTGCTCGGCCTCGTCGAGCAGCTCTGTAGACGGAGCACCCGACTCGAAGGCTTCCGCGACGATTGCCGTCGACACTTCGATGAGACGCCGACGCAGCGCCTTCTCGCGCACGATGCGCGCGTGGTACTCGACGTTGGCGGCGGTGGGAACAGCGTCGACCAGAAATCCGATGTAATCCTTGCCGCCGCTCGACTCTAGAGAGCTTGTTCGCTGCAGCTCCTCCGAGAGCGTCAGCGGGTCGACTACATCGCCACGCTCTGAGAGTGCGACCATCGCCCGAAAAATCCGGCGGTGCCCCTCGCGATAGAACATCGTGTCGTCGAGGAATTCTGTCGCGCGCAGAATTGCGTCGGGATCCATGAGCATGGCCGACAGGACCGCCTGCTCCGCGTCCTCGGAGTAAGGCGGTCGACGATCCTTGTATGGGTCACGCGC
>Ga0070679_100002374_pt1 | contig 17062 bp, 16 predicted proteins | sample KBSC63BmetaG_FD_65652 | JGI IMG/M metagenome (GOLD analysis project Ga0070679, IMG submission 65652) | Corn rhizosphere microbial communities from Kellogg Biological Station, Michigan, USA - KBS C6-3B metaG | ecosystem: Host-associated > Plants > Roots > Rhizosphere | place: USA: Michigan... | reverse complement strand
GATCCGGAAGAGCAATACGAAATCGTTCATGATCGTTGGTCCTCGATGTTGTTAAGCTGACCTTTGGGCCAGTTGCCCCGGTCCTGTCGAGTATTCGACGTTCGAATGATCCCGGCCCGGACGTTTTTCTTCGCGGAGTCGCCGTACATGAAAGTTTACCTGGCGGTCACCGGTTCTGTGTTCGGCCTGCTGGCGATCGTGCACGTCTGGCGGATGGTCGTGGAAGGATCGGTCATGCACAACCCATGGTTCCTTCTGATCACCGTCATCGCCGCCGCGCTGTCGATCTGGTCATGGCGGTTGTTCCTGAACTCGCGGCGGGCACCCTGAGGGCTGGATGCAACCGACGATCATCTCGAAGAAAGCGAGCAACTGGGTCGACCGGGGCGAACCTGCCGTGCCGGTTCTTCGGCGCGTCTTGGCGTTCTACTTCGATCGCCACGGGCTCTGGCACATTGCGAAAGCGGCTCTCGTTCGCGACTTCGCGGAGCGAGTGCTTCAAGGCGAGGTTCCCGTCAATACACCGACGCCCGACTCACTGAGTCATTGGTTGGCGGGGCGTCTTCTCACCGCCGAAGAATTGGCTCGATTCGAAGCGGAAGCGGGAGACACCGATGAGCCAAATCGCGATGCGCCAGCTCGCTGACGATCTGACGACCCTCGGCGTCGAGCCGGGCGACGTGTTGCTCGTGCACACCTCGTATCGCGCCGTGCGTCCAGTCGAAGGCGGTCCGGCAGGCCTCATCGCGGCGCTGCGACGGGCAGTCGGCGACAGCGGAACGCTCGTGATGCCATCGTGGACCGAAGACGACGATGCCGTCTTCGACAGAGCGACAACACCCGTCGCCGCCGATCTCGGCATCACGGCAGCCACCTTCGTGCGCACGCCCGCTGTTGTTCGAAGTACGCATCCATTCGCGTTTGCCGCTGTTGGTCCACAGGCCGAAGCAATCACCGCCGATCCGCTTCCGACTCCGCCGCATCGACTCGAAAGTCCCGTTGGCCGTGTGTGGGAGCACGACGGCAAGGTCCTGCTGCTCGGCGTTGGTCACGACTCGAACACGACAATCCATCTCGCCGAGTCGCTCGCGCGCGTTCCATACGGCGTGTCGAAGCACTGCACGGTCGAAGAAGACGGCCGACCGACGCGCGTCGACTACCTCGAGAACGATCACTGCTGCCAACGCTTCGCGCTTGCGGACGAGTGGCTTCGATCACGAGGCGCGCAACGCGAAGGACGCGTCGGAAACGCACATGCGCGGCTCATTCGATCGCGCGATGTCGTAACGGTCGTGCGCGAGCGGCTCGAGCGCGATCCGCTGGTCTTTCTCCACGCGCCGGAGGAGCAGTGCGCGGAGTGCGATGAGGCGCGTCGAAGTATTCGTTAGTCGTCGTCGACGATGTTGGTGAGCGTTCCGATCGGCGGCACGCGGATCTCGATCTCGTCGCGCGCGTGCAGCGTGAACTCGTCAGGCGGAACGATCCCAGTTCCGGTGAACAGCAGGGCGCCGCGCGGAAACGTGGTTTCGCGATAGAGGAACTCGACCAGCTCGCGCGGATCGCGCTTCATCTGCCCGAACGTCGTGTGGCCTTCGTAGATGATTGCGCCAGCGCGCGTAACGCGGAGCTCGATGCTCGTGTCACCGCGCAGCTCTTCGCCGACGAGCATCGCCGGCCCGATCGCGCAAGCACCGTCGTAGATCTTGGCTTGCGAGAGGTAGAGTGGATTCTCGCCCTCGATGTCGCGTGAGCTCATGTCGTTGCCGATCGTGACGCCCACGATCGCGCCGCGCGCGTTCACGCAGAGCACGATCTCCGGCTCCGGCACGCTCCACTTCGCATCGCGGCGAATGCGCACACAGTCGCCCGAACCGCGCACTCGCCACGGCGTCGCTTTGAAGAACAGCTCGGGCCGCGGCGCGTCGTACACGCGATCGTAGAACGAGCCACCACCGGCCGCGTGCGACTCCTCGATCCGAGCCGACCTGCTTCGATGGTATGTCACGCCCGCCGCCCATACCTCCTGCAAGCCAATCGGCGGTAAAACCGCACCGTCGATCTGCGATGCAGCGCGCCCGGATTCGCACGCCCTCGCGAGATGGCCGCTCAAATCTTCGTGATTGATCAGCGCGTCCCAATCGTCCTCGACGGAAAAGAACGAATTCTTTCGTTCGACGACGGCGCCGTTCGATGTGCGATACAACTTCACGCCGGCACCTCCGACGCCTGCGACTTTTGGCGCGCGTTCGACTCGAGCGCGTCGATGATGCGGTCGACATCGTAGACACAACCGGCCCACGTGCCGCCGCTCGCGCGCTGGAGCGCCGCCCAGAGTCGAGTGTCCGCGGGAAGCGACGCGTGCGGCGCGAGATCCGGATGCGGAGCACGCTCGGCAAGTACGGCTTCGCACGAGTCTCTCGTATTTGCTTCGCCGGGAATCTCGACGACGTCGATCGATCCGGCCAGCGAGGTGCGATCGATCACGATCTCGACGATGTCGCCGTCGCGAACGCGCCCGATTGGCCCACCGTCGAGCGCTTCGGGTCCGACATGCCCGATGCAGGCGCCGGTCGAGATGCCGGAGAAGCGACCATCGGTGATCAATGAGACATGCTTGCCCCAAGGCAGATACTTGAGGGCCGTGGTGATCTGTGCTGTCTCCTGCATACCCGTGCCCGACGGCCCGTTACCTATCAGCACGACGATGTCGCCTTCGCGGATCGGCGCGACGCGCTCGTTGCCACCCTTTACAGCGAGGATGGCGTCGCGTTCGTCGACGAACACTCGCGCGGGTCCGCGATGCCGAAAGACCTGATCGCTTCCGACGACGGACGGATCGATCGCCGTCGCTTTGATCACCGAGCCACTTGGCGCCAGGTTGCCGACCGGGAAGACCACTGTGCTCGTGAGGCCGGCGCGACGCGCAGCATCGGGACTCAGGATCACGTCGTCCGGTGACACGCTCGCATTTGCGGCAAGACGCGACCGCGCGCGAGCCCGCCGTTCACTCTGCGCCCACCAGTCGAGCGTCGTACCCAGCGTTTCGCCAGTCGCCGTCAGCACATCCTCATTCAGCAACCCTAATGAACGGAGATGAAGCATGACTTCGGGCACACCGCCGGCCATGAAGACTTGCACGGTCGGGTGACCGCGCGGGCCGTTCGGCAGCGCGTCGACCAATCGCGGCGTCGATCGATTTACACGAATCCAATCGTCGACGGTCGGCGAACGGAGCCCGGCAGCGTGCGCGATTGCCGGAATGTGCAGCAGCAGGTTCGTCGAGCCGCCGAACGCTGCGTGCACGAGCATCGCGTTCTCGATCGCGCGCTGAGTCAGAATTCGGTCGAGCGGAATCGACAGCGCATGCAGCCGAAAAAGCGCCGCGGCCGAACGGCGGCCGAGCTCGTACCAGCTGGGCTCGCCCGATGGCGCGAGCGCGCTGTGCGGAAGGGCCAAGCCGAGCGCCTCGGCAACCACCTGCGACGTTGCCGCCGTCCCGAGAAACTGACAGCCGCCGCCCGACGAGCCGCAGGCGCGACAGCCCATCGTTGCCGCATAGTCGAGCGACACGAGATCGTGCGCGTATCGCGCGCCGAGGCTTTGCACCTGCGCGGCATCTTCGGCCCCGATCGTTGGAAGCGTCACGCCGCCAGGCACGACGACACCCGGCAGCGATCGGCAGCCTGCCAGCGCAAGCATCGTTGCAGGCAATCCCTTGTCGCACGTCGCGATGCCCAGCACGCCCTTCGCGGTCGGAAGCGAGCGAATGAGGCGCCGCATCACAATCGCGGCGTCGTTGCGATACGGCAGGCTATCGAACATTGCCGTGGTGCCCATTGATCGCCCGTCGCACGGATCGCTGCAGAACCCGGCGAACGGAATCGCGCCGCTCGATCGCAGCGCGTCGGCCGCTTCTCGCACGAGGAGGCTGATTTCCCAGTGGCCGGTGTGATAGCCGAGTGCGACAGGCGTTCCGTCGGGCGCGCGAACACCACCGGCAGTGCTCACGATGACGAACTCTGGGCCGCCGAGCGATTCGGCGCGCCAGCCCATTCCGACATTCTGCGTCAGTCCGAACAAATCGCCGCTCGGGGCGCGTTCGAGCAGCTCGCGGGTGAGGGCGAGCGGAAGCTGGCCAGCAGGTCCGGTCGAGGCGATTCGGCCGGCCGACACAGACTCTGCGTCGCCGAGTACGGCTTCGAGTGGTGGGAAGTTCGTCGCGGAACTTTGGGTCATGTCCTCTCGTGCGAAGCGAGCTGCCGGATGGTAAGATGTCTCGCGACATTCGGGACAGGAACTACGGAACTACGGACAAGTGCAGATCCCTCGCTACGCTCGGGATGACAATGTCACTCGGCGACACTTCATCGAGTCGTCGGCCGCGGCGGCGGCTGGACTCGCGGCAGCCGCGATGATTCCCGATCCACTCGCCGCGGCCGTACACACGACGCGGCGCGGAACGGCGGCGCCGCGCATTCGGTTCGCCGTGATCGGCATGAATCACGGCCACATCTACGGTCAGGTCGACGCGGTGATCCGCGGCGGCGGCGAGCTCGTTTCGTTTCACGCGACGGAGCCCGATCTCGCGGCAGAGTTCGCGAAACATTACCCCGCAGCACGACATGTGGCCGACGAGCGCGCAATTCTCGAGGACACTTCGATTCAGCTCGTAGTGTCGTCGATCGTACCAAGTGAGCGCGCACCGCTCGGCGTTCGCGTGATGCGCGCCGGCAAGGACTACATGTCCGACAAGCCGGGGATCACGACACTCGATCAACTCGCGGAAGTCAAACGCGTCCAAGCCGAGACGAAGCGCATCTATTCGATTCTCTACAGCGAGCGCCTCGAGAATGCCGCGACGATTCGCGCCGGCGATCTCGTGAAGCAGGGCGCGATTGGACAGGTCGTGCAGACGATCGGGCTCGGTCCGCATCGCATCAATCCGCCAGATCGGCCAGCGTGGTTTTGGGATCCAGCGAAATTCGGCGGCATCATCTGCGACATCGGCTCACATCAGTTCGACCAGTTTCTCTTCTTTACCGGCTCAACGCGCGCCGAGATCGTTGCGTCGCAGATTCGCAACGTCCGACATCCCGATCATCCCGGTTTTCAGGACTTCGGCGACGTGATGGTGAACGGCAATGGCGGCACTGGATACATTCGCGTCGATTGGTTCACCCCCGCGGGCCTGCCGACCTGGGGCGACGGGCGGCTGACGGTGCTCGGTACGGACGGTTACATCGAGGCGCGAAAATACGTCGACATCGCTGGCCGAGAGGGCGGAAGCCATCTCTTCATCGTCGACGCAAAGGGCGTGCGCCACGTCGACTGTGCCGACGTCGAGCTTCCGTATGGAAGACAATTGGTCGACGATGTCCTGAATCGCACCGAGACGGCGATGTCGCAGTCGCATTGCTTTCTCGCGATGGAGCTTGCGATTCGTGCGCAGCAGTCGGCTCGAGTCGTTGGGTAGCTCACGCGTGGGTCGTTTATGAGCGAATGGCGCTTCGTAGGAAAAATTTTTGGCAGTGCCCTGTCGATCCGACTGTGTCCGTACTGTCCGTGATACGATCCGCCTGTGCCTGCACCGTACGTAATGTTGACACGGACGACACATTGCTCCAGCGTATTCGCATCACCGACTGGCCGAACGACGACGTTCCTGCCGCCGAGTGAAACGTCGCGTGGCGTCGTGGGTATCACCGACGACACCCGCCCTCGCTCCCGATGTTCATGGGACCGAACGAACTTTCGTCGATCGACCAGAACGATCGAATCCAACGCGGTGATTCCGCGGCGTTCGAGCGATTATTTCGCTCGCACTACGATGCCCTGTGCTCGTTCGCGGTTCGCTACACCGACTCGGCTGCGATCGCCGAAGAGCTCGTGCAGGACGTGTTCGCTCGCGTGTGGACGGATCGCTCGCGGTGGCCCGCGCCGCAAAATCAGCGAGCATACCTCTTCACGGCGGTGCGGAACCGCGCATTGAACGTCGGCCGTCGGCGGCAGTTGGAGGACGACTGGATCGAAGCCGAGACGGCGCTCGCACACGAGGAAGACGAATCGGCCGACGCTTTGTCCGCCGCCGCGATGGATTCCGAACCGCACATCTTCCTCGAGCGCGCCGTCGCGTCGCTCCCCGAGCGTTGCCGCCTTGTCATGCACCTCCGGTGGCACGAGAGCATGAGTTACGCCGACATCGCCGCCGTCATGGGCATCTCGACCAAAGGCGTCGAAAACCAACTCTCCCGCGGCCTGCGCGCGTTGCGTCGCGCATTCGGCGTGGCACACTGACTCGCTTCTGCGACACGCATGGCATGCGTGTGGGGTTTTGACGCGCCCGATTGTCTAGTCCCCAGCGTGTTTCATCCAACCTGCAGAACCCGGTGACCCCAGATCTCGATTGGCAGACCCTCGACCGCGTGCTCGCCGGCGACGCTTCGGCCGCCGACGAAGACCACGTGCGCGCCTGGGTCGGCGCGTCCCCGGACCGTCGGTTGATGGTAGAATCGCTCCTTCGCCGCAACGGGTCGCTCGCGAGCGTCGATGTCGATCGCGCTTGGCAGAGCGTCGCGTCCCGAACCGTCAGCGCGCCGCACGTCGATCGAAAGTGGACAATCGGCTGGGTCGCCGCCGCGGGCGTCGTGATCGCGGTCGGCTCGTTCATCAGCGCGCGCATGCTCCGCACGAGCGCGCAGCAAGTCCAGATTCCAACGTCGTGGCATGAGCTATCGTCGCCGCTCGGTAAGCGGACGATTGTAACCCTTCCGGACAGCACGCGCGTGGTGCTCAACGCTGAAAGCTCGCTGCGCTATTCGTCGATGTTCGGCGAGCGAACACGTGAGGTGTTTCTCACGGGCGAGGCCTACTTCACCGTCAGGGCCGATTCCGCGCGGCCGTTCCGCGTCCGCGCGAATAACGCCGAGATTCAGGATGTCGGCACGCGCTTCATGGTGCGCGCGTACGACGCGGCACATGGCACACTGGTCGTCGTCGATGAAGGCGCGGTCGGCATTGCCAGTGCCGGTAGCTTGGGCCACGACACCGTCGTCGTCACGCCAGGAGTGCTGGCACGCATGTCTCCGAGCGGCGCCGTTACAACCATGGCAACGAATGCCACAAAATACGTCGGCTTCGCCAATGGATTGCTCGCCACAAGCGGCCTGACGCTCAGCGAAGCCGTTCCGGTCATCGAGCGGTGGTACGACGTGAAGATCTACGTCGCCGACCCAATGCTCGGCCGTCGCCCGCTTGCCAGGGATTTCCACGACGAGCCGTTGAGCAACGTATTGAATGCGCTCGGTGCGTTGCTTGATGCCGACGTCCGCCGCTCGGGCCGGCTGGTGACGATCTCGCCGCGCTCGAACAACTGAGCGCGGGCCCCGCGTTCAGAAGCGAACACCGAACGAGAGCGGCGCGGTCTCCCCGTTCCTGAGAGCCCGGTCGGCGTCGTTGATCTGGAGCAGATGCTGCTCGATCACGAAATACCGCCACCGTAACGCAAGCCCCACGGAATACACCCAGCCGGTGCTCGTTCGAGTTGCTTGACTTCCGCTTCCCGGCTGAATCGAAAAATCGCCCCGAGCACGTAGCACCCAGCCCATACCCACTTCCGGAGTGATCGAAACATCATCGGGAAGGTGAATCGGGAACTCGGCGGATCCGACGAAGGCTGAATTCGTCGCGGCACTCACCTGAAACTGAACGGCCCGTTCATAGCTGCCGAGCGTCTCGGTGCTCTGAGCGCCGGCAGTTCGCGCGCTGAGTGCCGCGCCAATGATTGAGATCGCAAATCGACGTGAGGTCATCGATGGTCTCCCCGGTGCAAACGATCATGCGCCGGCACCAGAATCGCGCGAACGCGAGGTCCCATCGCCTGCTCGAGCGCCGCACTGAGATCCGACCATGTCGATTCGAGCTCCGCCACATTCGGCTCCGCACCGAGACTCGATGTCGCTCGAGCATGCGCCGACGCGATGATGGAATCGACCGCGGCTGAATTCGCGGGCGTTCGAAGTGCCGCGTCGGTGAGTGCATCGCGGAGAAACACGTCGCCGCCGACGGCGAGCGCCGCGCCTCGTCCAGCATTCGAATCGAACGCGCGCGGAATCGCGACGCCGGCGCGACGAAAGGGCAGCGACCAGTTATCCGCCGAGAGCTGCCCCGCCGGATTCTCGAGCTTCGTCCAGACGTGCATCACCCACACATGCGTCGGTGAATCGCTCTTCGCCGGTTCGATCGCCGCGCCGCTCTCGTCGGCGAGCAGTCCGCTGTGTTCGTGCCACTCGGTAGGCCAGCCGGGGACGTCGGGCGTGGAATCCGCTCGAGTGACGACCACAAAACCGACGCCGAGGAGCGTTGGTCGTCCTGAAATCGTCGCATACGTCAACAGCGTTGGCAGAGATGGGTCGATCCGATTGCCAAGCAGCGAATGCACGTTGATCCAATGCTCGCCCATTCCGGGGAAGTCGGCGCCGACGCGCCGATAGCCTTCTTCGACTGCGACGCGCCGATCGGCGAAGCGTGTAGTTCGCCGCTCCGTGCTGGCGATGAGTGAGTCGAGCGAGATCGGCAGGTGTTTGATGCCTTGCGGAAAACGACTCACCAACGAGAGGCGCGCGATCTTGTTGTTGCCAACCACTTCACCGGCTCTGACGTCGTAGTCGTTGCCAAGACCATCTACGTCGAGGGCCGCGAGACGCGTCCACGCGATGAGCGTGACGACGTTCGTTCGAATCGTGATGCCGGTCGAGTCGACGGCCAGTAGTTCGCCTAGCCGATCGTAGTCCTCTCCCCGCACGCGAGCGGCAACGCGCGCACCTTGGGGTCCGTTCGCCGGCGCAAAGTCTACAGGCCGCGTGCCCCAATTGCACCCTGCCGCGAAGAGCAGCGCGGAAACGACGAATCGTGTTCTCATCGGACGGGCACTCGCGTTGAATAGAACGCTCGCTCCATCTCGGGCTGATTCGCGTGCCACCGTCGCAACGCTGAGAGCACCGTCGAGTCGCCCGCGACCCAGGGAGTGGTGCGTTGTGGCTGAGCAAGCCAGTGCCCGCGAATCCATTCGCGATACCAGCCTTGCCATACGATCATGTAGCTCGTCGTCGAATCGCCGCGCTGCGCGCTTCGGCCTGCGTCGAACTCGAGCATCATGCGTTGTCCCGGCAGCGTTTGCAGATAGCGACCATCCGCCTCGCGCAAGGCGCTGAGCGCCGCGGTGTCGGGCGTTGTCGTCGCGCCACCCGGCTGCATTGGTGCGAGCACGCGCTGCAACGGAATCGTCGTGGTTGCCGGGCGACTCACATGGGGACTCACTGCCGCGTAGTCGATGCGCCAATCGTCCGCAACGAAACGGAGACGCACGCGAAGCGACTTTGCGTTCGGGCTCGGACGCGGTACGACCATCGCGAAATCACGAAACGCGAGCGGACCCATGTCGCCGACTCGGCCAGTCCACGTCGCTTCCGATGAACCGATGCTTCCCACCGACACGCGAAGTCCCATTGTACGCGTGTACCATTTGGAGAGATCGATCGCCGTTCCGATGTGCTGCAGCTTGGTGTCGAGCCAATCGGGTGAATCGCGGCCGCTCAGCATGCCGTCGTAGAGAAGCACGGTATTGAGCAGCGAATTGCGCAGACGCAGCACAACGGCAATCGAGTCGCCGGGCGGAAGATTCCGCGCGTCGAGGTCGATCCAATCGTCGAGATCACCGACGCGCGCGGCGTTCACGGTGCGTACATCGGACGAAAAGAGAGCGCCGTCTGCCGACGCGAGGACTGGCCGCACGTCGTTCCCCGCGCGATCCCGCGCCTCGTCGAACGCTCTGACACTCGCGACTGCAACCGCGTGATCGTCCTGATCCGGCATGACACGCTCGCCGCGCGCGTGTCGTACCTCCGCGAGCTCGATGTTGTTGATGTTGTGCGTCTCGAGCGCCTCGTTGCGAAGCTCGAGGCGGATGATGCCGTCTGAATCAGGGCGAGTGACGAGCGGATCGACGTCGCGCTGCTCGAGCAGCGGCGCGATGGCGTACGAAAATCCTTCGGCCTGCAGCAGCGGTCCGGTGCCGGTATCGGCGTACACGGTCGGGCACGATCCGAATATTGCCTTCAGCAGCGCGATGGTTGCGCCAGCGGTCAGCACCGTTGCAGCAGCTGACACGACGATGCTCTGTGCCGCGAGCGCTTTGCCCTCGAACGTCTCCACGCCGACGACGCTGTCGAGCGAAACGCGTTCGATGGCAGTTCCCGCGTTGGATGGCGCCATTAAGCCGTACATCATCCCGGGTCCGGCAATCGCGCGATGGTCGATGGTCGCGCCTTGCCGAAACAGCGCGGTGCGGCCATCGACGAGGTGCGCTTTGATCGGCGTCCCTAGGTAGACCGAACCGGTGTCGGGACGTGCAAGCGGAACGGCGATCGTCCGCCAAAACGTGTGAATGCAACCCGAGAGGAGAAGCGCAGCCGGCAAGAGAGCAAGTGCGGCTGTTCGGCGGGTAAGGATGCGTCGTGGCAAGAGCGCCTCCGGAAGTGGCCGGAGACAACGCTAGAGCGCTCGCCGTCGTCGCAGGATACGTCATCCGACGTAGCCGCGGTCCGGCGCCCCCTGCATCTTTCGTAGAGGCCGCGCCGACTCACGGCGGCTTCCGTACACGGAGGAATCGATCGATGTGCCGGAACATCAAGACACTTGCGAACTTCGAGCCGCCCGCGACCGGCGACGAGATCCGCGCATCCGCGCTTCAGTTTGTCAGGAAGCTGAGCGGAACGACCCGTCCCTCGCGCGTGAACGAGGACGTGTTCAATCAAGCGGTCGAGGAAGTCACCGCAGCCGCCGAGCGTCTCGTGCATTCACTGCAAACGAACGCACCGCCGCGGAATCGCGAAGTGGAGATCCTCAAAGCGAAGGAACGGTCGCGCCGCCGCTTCGCCTGATCGACTCGCCGGATCTCGCCGCCTGCGCCTACGCCCAGGCGGGCGAGATCGCCGGATTCGTCACGCGCGCCTTCGCGGGCGGCAGGGCACGAGCCGCCGCATCACGCACTTCGCGATCCTTGTCCTTCGTGCTTGCGCGAATCGCCGCCAACGCGGTCGGATCCGCGGCGTCGGCCAGCGCGGAAACCGCGGCGACTCGCGTCGGCGTCGGCTTCTTCTTGAAGAATCCTTTCTCCGGCTGCGCGGCCTCGAGCAAATACTGCAGCGCCTCGGGCGTGCCGAGCTTGGCGAGAACGACCATCGACGTTCGCTGTGCGTCGGCATCGCGCTCGTCGGGCAGCGAACGAATGATCTGCGTGACGACGCGCTGCTTGTCGCCATAGAACAAGCCAAGCATGGCGCTCATACGAACGTCGGGAGACGCATCCTTGCTCGCTTCGCGCAGTGCCGCGCGCGCCGCGGGCGTGTCGAGCCGCGCCAGCGCGATCGTCGCCGAGCGTCGGACGCGCGCATCGGTATGCGTAACCAGCCAGCCGAGCGCCTGCTCGGCCTCCACCGCGCGCATCTCGCCCAACAAGTCCGCGGCGTTGCGAACGACGTACCATCGGCCATCGCCGAGCAATGAGATCAGCGACGGCACGCCTCGCTGCAGATCGACGAGCGTGTCGAACAGGATCCGGCGATCCGTGGACGATTCCGCGTGCGCGAGGTGCTCGATGACCTGATCGGCCGCCGCATCGCCGAAATACTTGAGGATTTTCACATACTCGTCGCGTCGCTCGGGCACGGACACGAGCGCGGCGGCGATTCCTCGGAAGGTGCTCGCTTTGGCGATGCGCCGAACGGCGAATCCGAAGAGCCGCTTCGATTCCTCATCGGTGAAGCGCCCGGCCTGGTCGATGAGCGCCGTGAGAATCGACACGACGTCGGCCACGCGCTTGCGCCGCAATTCCGTGAACGCGGCGAGCGAATCGAGCGCTCGCGCAATCTGATCCGGCGTGCTGGCCTGGGCCAGACGGGCAATGAGCGTTTCCGCATTGACCGTCTCAACGCGGCGTGCGGTGAGGAAGGCATTCGCATCACGGTCCTGTGCAGACGCCGGATCGGGGGACGCGACGTCGGCGGCCTGCACGACGATCGGCACTTCCGCTTCCACCACGATCGGGGCCGCGGCAACTGGCACCATGCGGACGTCGAGAGCGCCGAGCGCCGAGAGTCGGGCCCGCGCGTTTTCGCCGCCGTCGCCGAGGACAGGATCCTGGCTCAGCACCCACGCGGCGGCGAGCACTTGCGCGCCGTCCGCGGCTGCGCCGAAGGACATCTCACGGATTCCGTGCGCCGCCATGCGGGTCAACAGCTCGAGCGCAGCGGGCGACGTGCTCGCGAGCGTTTCCGTCTCCGAGACGATCCGCCAGTTGTCCCAAACGAGCGTTGCCGCGTCGCGGTTTGCAGCCTGCACGTCAGCGAGCGCGCCGCGCTGCGCCTCAATATTCGTCGGTTCGTGAACGCGCAGCGAAACCAGGCGCGCGAACTGAGTAGCGAAAGAAGGCACTGATGTCATGCAACACGATAGGCGTGATGCAGGTCACCGAGCAATGGAGTGGAACGAAACGAGCAACAGCCGAACGGCGAGCAGCGAACAAACTACGCGCCGATGTAAGCCGTTTTTACGATCGTGTAAAATTCCTTCGCGTACTGTCCCTGCTCGCGCGGACCGTAGCTCGACATCTTCCGTCCGCCAAACGGCACGTGATAGTCGAGACCGGCGGTCGGCAGATTGATCATCACGAGCCCGCTCTCCGAGTTTCGCTTGAAGTGGCTCGCGTGTTTGAGCGAGGTCGTGGCGATCCCCGCCGAGAGACCGAACGGCGTCGCGTTCGCGACGTCGAGCGCCTCTTCGTAATCGCGCACACGGATGATCGCCGCGACGGGACCGAAGATCTCTTCCTGATTGATGCGCATCTCCTGCGCGGTATCCGTGAAGATCGCCGGTGCCATGTAGAAGCCATCGGTATCGCGCTTGAGACGTTCGCCGCCATACGCGAGGCGCGCGCCTTCCTTCTTGCCGATCTCGACGTAGCTGAGATTCTTCTCGAGCTGCCGATCGTCGATGACCGGACCGATTTCCGTTCCCGCCTTGAGCGCATCGTCGACGATGAGACGTCGCGTACGATCCACCATCGCTTCCACAAAGCGGTCGTGGATGCCGTCCGTCACGATGATGCGACTCGATGCCGTGCACCGCTGGCCCGCCTGGAAGAATGCGCCGTTCACGGCGATGTTGACCGCGATGTTGAGATCCGCATCGTCGAGCACGATGAGAGGATTCTTACCGCCCATCTCGAGCTGCACGCGCGCACCAGACTTCACGGCCGACGCAGCAACGCCGGGACCGACGTCGCGCGAGCCGGTGAACGTCACCGCGTCGATGCCAGGCGCCGACGCGAGCGCCGCGCCGAGCTTCGCGCCCGGACCCATCACGAGATTCAGCACACCGGCCGGAAGTCCCGCGCGCTGAATGATGTCGGCGAGCGTCCACGGCGACGCCGGCGCGAGCTCCGCAGGCTTGAGCACCATGCAGTTTCCGTAGGCGAGCGCCGGCGCAATCTTCCACGCCGGAATCGCGAGCGGAAAATTCCACGGCGTGATCGCGCCGATGACACCAATCGGCTCACGCGTCACTTCGACCTCGACGCCAGGCCGCGTCGAATCGAGCTTGTCGCCGGCAAGTCGGAGCGTTTCGCCGGCGAAGAACTTGAAGATGTATCCGGCCCGCCCAGCCTCGCCGATTCCGTCGGCGAGCGGCTTCCCCTGCTCGCGGGACAACAAGCGGCCCAACTCATCCTTGCGCGCGAGAATCTCCGTACCGGCGCGATCGAGAATGTCGAACCGCTCCTGCGGCGTCGTACGCGACCACTTCTTGAATGCGTCGCGCGCCGCGGCGATCGCTTGATCCAACTCGCCCGTCGTGCCGCGTGCGAACTCGCCGACGATGTCGTTGACGTTCGACGGGTTGATGTCGGCGGTGCGGTCCGCAGAGTCGATCGTGCGGCCGTTGATGTAGTTGGGGAAGGTGGCTGTCATCGGAGTCTCTGGTTCCTCAAAAAGGCACTGACACGAAGGCCGAAAACTAAGCTGGCTACGAAAACCTCGGCTTCTCGATTTTCGCCATCTCGCACAGCACGTCGACCATCGCCGAAAAATCCTTGGTGCCATGGCCCTGCGCTCGCGCCGCGCCGTACGCTTCGCGCGCAACCGCGGCAATCGGCACCGGAACCCGATCCGCGTTCGCGGCATCGACGATGAGCGACAGATCCTTGTGCGCCAGATCGATGGTGAACCCGGGTTCGGTATCGCCCTTCAAGACCTTCGTCGCCCACGCAAGCTTGAGTTGCCCATTCGTCGCTGTCGTTCCATGAATCACGTCGAGCGTTTTCTCGAGCGACAGACCAAAACGCTGCGACAGCGCAATCGCCTCGGCGTTCAGCTGGCAGGAGACGATCGCCAAAAAGTTGTTGACGAGCTTGGTTCGCATCCCCGTTCCAACGTCGCCGCAGTGATGGATCGTGGTGCCCATCATTTCGAGCAGCGGCTCGATTCGCGCGAAGACGTCCGGAGCCGCGCCGACCATGAACAGCGATTCGCCTCGCTCGGCGTGGCTCGCAAGTCTTCCGACGGGGGCGTCGGCGAATCCGATGCCCTTCGCCGCGGCGGCACGGGCCAGCGCGTCCGTCACCCTGGGGTCGATCGTGCTCATGTCCACCACGACGCTGCCCCGCTTCGCGTGCACGAGCACGCCATCCGCGCCACCGACGACTCGATCGACGACACTGGAATCAGGCAGCATCGTGAAAATGATGTCGGACGCCGCGGCTACCTCGGCGACGCTCGCGGCGCGCGTCGCACCCTGCGCTTCGAGCTCCCGAAGCGCTTCCGGCGCGATATCGAACGCAAGGACCGGTACTCCCTTCCGGCAGAGATTCGCGGCCATCGGGCGTCCCATCTTGCCCAGGCCGATGAAGCCAACGTGATCCACTTGAGGTCCGTGATTGGGGTGCTCTTGACCCCGACCGCTCGGGGCCTTTCTTAGTCGCGTCGACACGACCAAGGCGAGAGAATACCGGCCGTACGTTGGGTTCGCAACGATTGCCATCCGTCGACACGACGTCCGCCAGGAGATTCCGTGAACACACGACGACAGTTCTTGATCAAGGCACCTATCGGCTTACTCGGCGCCGTGGCCGCTTGCCGCGGGGAGGACAACGTGCAACAGGCCGGAGCCTCACCGTCGACCGGGAGCACCGCCGGGGCACCGCCCACCTTCGGCACGGCGCCGGCAGTCGGTCCTCACGTCTCTATGACCACCTTCGCCGAAGCCGAGAAGCTCGCACAGGTCACCCTGTCGCCAGCCGAACGCACGATGGCCGCGTCGAGTTGGCGGACGACGATGGCGGCATTGCTCGAGCGGCGAACAGGGCCGCGAAAAATCGATCTCGAGCCGACGCTCGCACCGGCCACGCGCTGGAATCCTGTGCTGCCGGGGCAGTCGAGCGGGCCGACGCGCGACGTTTTCATTCGCAGCAAGGTCGATCCCGGTCCGCTTCCCGCGAGCGATGACGAGATTGCCCACGCACCGTTGACGAAACTCTCACGATGGATCGAGACGAAGAAGCTGACGTCCGATCGGCTGACGCACATCTATCTCAGTCGCATCGAGCGCTTCGACTCGAAGCTCAGGAGCGTCATCACCGTCACGCGTGACACCGCGCTCGCGCAATCGAAGCAAGCCGACGCCGAGATCGCCGCGGGAAAGTATCGCGGTCCGCTGCACGGAATTCCGTGGGGCGGAAAGGATCTTCTGGACACCGCGGGCATTCCGACCACCTATGGCGCCGAGCCTTTTCGAAACAGAATACCGACCGCGGACGCCGCGGTCGTCGCTCGGCTCCGTGATGCCGGCGCCGTGTTGATCGCGAAGCTCAGCCTCGGCGCACTCGCGCTCAACGACATCTGGTTCGGCGGACAGACGGTGAATCCATGGCTGCTCGAGGAGGGCGCGTCTGGATCCAGCGCCGGCCCGGGTGCCGCGACGGCCGCGGGACTCGTCGGCTTTTCGATCGGCAGCGAGACCGGCGGCAGCATCGTCAGCCCGAGCATGCGCTGCGGAGTCACTGGCCTCCGTCCGACATACGGCCGCGTGCCCCGCACCGGCGCGATGACGCTGTGCTGGTCGCTCGACAAGCTCGGGCCGATGACACGCGGCGTTGAAGACACGATGCTCGTGCTGCACGCGATCTCCGGTCCGGATGCCGGCGATCTCGCGAGCGTTCCGAGTCATCTCGACTTCGACGCGACCGCGAGCGTCAAAGGACTCAAAGTCGGCTACATCCCTGCGTGGATGAAGGACAATCCGGCGACCGACGTCGATCGCGCCGCGCTGGAGACGATCAAGAACCTCGGCATGGTGCCGACGGAAGTCTCGCTGCCCGATTGGCCGTACGACTCACTCCAGCTCATTCTCTTCGCCGAGGCGGCGGCGGCGTTCGAGGAACTGACGCTGAGCGGCAAGGCAGCGGAGATGAAGGCGCAAGTACCGGACGCGTGGCCGAACATTTTCCGCGAGTCGCGCTTTTTGTCGGCGGTGGATTTCGTGCAAGCGGATCGCTTCCGGCGCAAAGTGGCGGCGGAGATGGCCCGCGTCTTCTCGAGCGTCGATCTCATGATCGTGCCATCGTTGCGCGATGAGCAACTCGTGATCACGAACTTCACGGGTCATCCGTCGCTCACGTTCCGTGCGGGTTTCGTCAATGTCACCGAAGCGCGCAGCGATTGGGCGCCGGATCCTGATCATCCGCTGCCGAAGTTCTCGCCGCCGCGGCGCGTGCCACATGGCGTGACGCTCGTCGGTCGGATGTTCGACGAGGGGACGATCATGCGCGCTGGTATCGCGATGGAGCAGGCGTTCGGTGTTGCTGCCGAGTTTCCGCCAGGCTTCTAGTTGGTCGCGCTGGGCCATTTATCACGGAAGGGCACGGATACAGACGGATCGGAACGGATCGAAACGACTTTCTTTGACAGAGCCCCTCGGGACGCCACGATTAGCTTCCGGCCGAGAAAACAAAAGA
>Ga0070679_100002373_pt1 | contig 17066 bp, 15 predicted proteins | sample KBSC63BmetaG_FD_65652 | JGI IMG/M metagenome (GOLD analysis project Ga0070679, IMG submission 65652) | Corn rhizosphere microbial communities from Kellogg Biological Station, Michigan, USA - KBS C6-3B metaG | ecosystem: Host-associated > Plants > Roots > Rhizosphere | place: USA: Michigan... | reverse complement strand
GAGCTCGTTGATCAACTGGCCGAGGCCGCCGAAGTTGATCAGGAATTCGACGCCGACGATGTTGATCATCGCGAAAATCAGGCCGAGGCGCATGCCGACGAATACCGACGGCAACGCGGAGGGCAGCAGGATCTTGAAGAATTTCTGGCGCGAGCTCAGGCGAAAGCTCGTGCCGACGTCGAGCAATACGCGGCGCGTGCCGACCAGCCCGTCCAGCGTGGTGAGGATAACCGGGGCGAGTCCGGCCGCGAAGCCGATGGCGATGATCGTCATCGCGCTGCGGCCGAAGGTGACGAGAAACAGCGGATACGCGAGCACGACGGGCGCTGCAGCGAACGCGCCGACCCACGACTCGAACGCGCGACGCAACAGGCGCGAGCTGTACAGCAGCACGCCCAGCGGAATGCCGACGACCGCGAGCAGCACTGCGGCCCACAGCATTTCCTGCGCGGTCTGCGAGAATCGATGCAGCACGTTTTCCTCGGCGATGACGCGCGGGATCGCCTTCAGGATGTCCGAGGGCGGGGGCACGATGTACGGATTGATCACCGCGGTGCGCACGAGGACTTCGACGATCGCGATTGCCGCGATCACGCATGCGGCGCCGAACGCTATCGCCACCCATCGCGAATCGGCCAGGCGGCGGGTCATCGCCCGTCCCGCGCTTCGCGCTTGGTCGCTTCGTCGGCCTCGATGCCGCGCGTCGCTTCCTCGCGCAAGTCGTTCCAGATCTCGGCGACGTAGCGTCCGAAGCGCTCGCTGGTGACGACATCCGAATCGCGCGGATGCGGCAGCCCTATTTCGACGAATCGCTTCAATCGTCCCGGCCGGTAGGTCATGACAAGCACCCGATCGGACAGTTGCACCGCTTCGGTCAGGTTGTGCGTGATGAGCAGCGTCGTTTGCTTCAGTGCCTGCTGGATCTGCAACACCTTGTCGCCCAGCAACAACCGCGTCTGCTCGTCGAGGGCCGCGAACGGCTCGTCCATCAGCAGGATGCGCGGCTTCGAGGCGAGCGTGCGCGCGATCGCCACGCGCTGGCGCATTCCTCCCGACAACTCGCTCGGATAGCGGCGCTCGAAACCATGCAACCCGACCAGCTCGATGAAATGTCCGGCTTCCGCGAGCCGCTGCGCGCGCGGCATGCCGGCGATCTCCAGTGCGAAGGCGACGTTTTCCTCGACCGTCCGCCACGGAAACGCCGACTCTTCCTGGAATACCATGCCGATGGAGGCATGCGTTCCGCGTATCTTCTCGCCATCCACGGCGACGCTGCCCTGGTAGTCGCCGATCAGGCCGCCGACGATGTTGAACAGCGTCGACTTGCCGCATCCCGACGGGCCGATGATCGACACGAATTCGCCGGCCCCGACGGTGAATGACACGTCGTCGACCGCGGTGATCCCGCCTTCCGACGTCGTGTAGCGCTTGACGATGTTGCGCACATCGAGCAGCGGCGCTGTACGCGTGGTCGCCGGAACCATGGGTGCAGCGTCGGGTTGCAGGGTGTCAGGCACGCGTGCTCCCGGTTGGGGTGAGGCCCGCCGCCATCGCGGGCGTGTAACCCGGCTTGACGCGGACATCCACGACCACCACCTGGCCCGCATCGACGGCGGCGATCGACGATGCGATCGCCACGGCAAGTTGCGCACGGTCGATGATGGGCCCGAATGCGGTGGCGCCTTGCGCGCGCGCAAGGCCGGCGAGGTCGATGTCGGGGTCGGTCATCCGCTGTCCGATCCATTTGTTTTCCACGGGACGATGACGCGCACGCGCCATCCGCTCCTGATGGACCTCGTCGTTGTAGAACGATCGGTTGTTGGCGACGACCAGCAGCAGCGGCACGCGATAATGAACGGCGGTCCACAACGATGTCGCGCCCATCAGGAAGTCACCGTCGCCGCACACTGCGAGCGGCAGCACCGAGGTGCCGCGCAACGCGAGCGCGGCGCCCACGGTGATGCCAGGCCCGGCGCCGATGCCGCCGCCGCCGTCGGAGCCCAGGAATTCCAGTGGCGCGCGCAGCGGCCAGCTTGCGCCGTTCCACGACAGCGGCAAATGCGCGAGTGCGAAGCGCCGGGTGCCCACCGCTTCGCGTAGTACCAGCGCGATATCGTCGGTGGTGAGCTCGGAGTCGTCGTGGTTCGCGACAAATGCAGGCACTGTCCGCGCTGCGCGTTGCGGCGCATCGGGCGCGCGTTGCACGATCATCGCCGCGAGCGCCGGCACCGCACCGTCGGGCGTCGCCTCGATCGCGACATCGACGGGCGCGAGGCCCTGGTGATCCATGCTCCAGCCATTGTGCAGTCGATGATCGAGCGAGACGCTGATGACCTTGCCGGCGGGCTCGCCACCGCAGGCGGTCCTGAGCGTCCCGGCCAGGTCGACCCAGTCGAGCGCGAGGATCACGTCGGCGGCGGCGATCGACTGCGCGGCGACCGCCGGCAGGATGACCGACGGCGCGTCGACATGCAGCGGATGATCGGTGGGAAACGCGGCGCCGACCTTGAGATCGGTCACGACGTCGGCCTGCAGCGCTTCGGCCAACGCCACGCGTGCGTCCCATGCGGACTGGTCGCGCGACACGCGTCCCATCAGGATCAGCGGACGCCGGGCGGCGTTGAGCAGCGCCGCAGCGTTGGCGAGCGCGGTGGGAGATACCTGCGGTTCGACATCGGGAACGTAGCGCGCGGCGTCGATGGCAGGCAGCGCGGCGGCGAGCGGAGCTTCCTGCATGTGCGCGTCGAGGTTGACGTAGACGGGGGCCTGCGGTGCGGTTTGCGCAAGCCAGGCGGCGCGCAGCAGCGACTCGCGCGCAGCCGCCGGCGACGCGGGCTGGTCATCCCACTTGACGTAGGAGCGCACCAGCGCGCCCTGGTCGCGCGCGGTGTGGATCCAGTCGATCCATGGCCGGCGCATGTCTGCATCCACGGGTCCGGTGGCGCCGAGCACGATCATCGGCATGCGGTCGCACCACGCGTTGAATATCGCCATCGTCGCGTGCATCAGGCCGACGTTGGCATGCACGGCCACCGCCAGCGGTTTGCCGGTCACCTTGGCGTAACCCTGCGCGATCGCCACCGCGTGCTCTTCGTGCAGGCACAGCAACAGTTGCGGCGCGCGATTGCCGAGGTAGTTGACCAGGCTGTCGTGCAGGCCGCGAAAGCTGGCGCCCGGATTGAGCGCGATATACGGGATGTGAAGATCGCGCAGCGTGCCGGCGACGATATCACTGCCGAACTGCGGCGCCGCCGGCCGTTCGCCGGCGGGCCGCTCGTTATCGGCCAGTCCAGCGCTCACCGGAGCACCTTCGTGCTGCGCAGTCCGGTATCCGTGCTCATGCGGGGGTGCGGCGCCGGCCCGCGAGGGCGGACGCGCCGGAATCGTCGAGATCACCCCGGGTCAGCGCGGAGGAATCTGGATCAGCGTCGCGAGCTGTTCCTTGGTGAGCGGGGCGGCCGTGTACTTGAGCTTCACCGCATCGTTGACGATGGTGTCGAGACCGACGATGTGGTCGGGATCGACAGCGGCCTTGGCGAAGAACCCGTCGCGCGTGCGCTTGGCAGTGGCCACCGAGATGCCGACGAAGTCCGCATAGGTCTTGAGCGCCGCGGGATCGTTCGAGTACATCCATTCGATCGTCTCGCGGTACGCCTTCATGTAGCGATCGATCACCGCCTTGCGCGTTTCGAGCGTGTGCACGTTGGTGATCAGCAGGCGCACGGTCTGGCCCTTGAACACCGACGCATCGTTGCCGCTTGCGATAATGCGGATCTTGCCTTCGTCGAGTTGCTGCAAACCGAACGGCGGCGCCGACCAGCCGATGTCGATCTGTCCGGACAGCACCTGCGTCAGTGTCGGCGCCGGACCGCCGGTAGCGGTGGGGACCGCCTTCAACTGATATTCGTCCATCAGCGCGCGGACGATGCCGTCGGTCGACGAGCCCTTGGTCGAGAACGCGATCGTCTTGCCGGCCGAGTCCTTCAGCGTCTTGATCGGCGAATTCGCCAGTACGTACCAGTACAGGTCGCTCGCACCCGTGGTCTCGGCGCCGATGATGCGTACCGGTGCGCCCTTGGAAAACGCGCCCAGCACACCCATGACGCCGGGCGCGACACCGATGTCGACGCTGCCGGAAATCACCGCCTGCTGGGTTTCGCCGCCGCCTTGCGTCCACAGCATTTCGAGCACGATGCCGTGCTTCTTGAAGATGCCGGCGCGCTGGCCGACTTCGGAAATCGACGTGTCCCAGTTGCCGCGCTGTCCCGCCGCCACCTTGAGTGTGTCTTCCGCCTGCACCGTCCACGCGCAGGTCGCGAGCATCGCTGCAACGACCACACCGGCCAATCTTGCGTATCGTTTCATCGTTCCTCCATTGTCATGAATGCCGACGCGCGGCCGGTCCGGGGCGTGCGTACCTCAGTATGTCGCGGCGGTTTCAGTGCGGCGAATGTTGCGCGAGTTCCTCTTCCGACACGTTGAGCCGCGTCCACTCGGTGGTCTTCGGCACGATGCCCTCGAACGAGCGCAGCTTGCAATGCGGCACGCTGTGCGGACCGGTGCCGATTGCCGGTCCGCCGTCGGCGACACGCCGGGCCGCGTCGATCATGATGCGACGGAACTCGACGATCGCCACGTCGCTCGCGCCGAGACGCTCGCGCGAGCGATCGGCGATCGGGCCCATCGTTTCCCACATCGCGATGTCCTGGTTGGGAATGCCGTAGATGCCGGTGAAATTGCCGAGCTGCATGGCCTGGCGGTCCTGTCCCCAGTCGTTGGCGCGCGTGCGCATCCGGCGGAAATGGCGATCGACGTCGATCCCGATCTGCGCGCCGCAGAACTTGCGCCACGCTTCCGGGTCGATGCCTTCGCCTTCGCTCCACGCGATGAAATAGAACATCGTGTTGGTGTCGTCCATCGGCATGTTGAGGATCGCCAGGTTGTAGCGATTGTTCGGCGGAATCAGCACGGTGAACGGCGCGACGAACAGCGTGATGCGCAGGTAGTCGTGCGTGGCGGCGTCCTTGATCGGGCGGCGGATCGCCACGTAGCGAAAGCCGAAAGGGGTCGCCTGCACCTGCAGTCGCGGCGCCTTGTCGGTCGATGGACGGGGCCATACGGTGGCGGTGGCTTTGGCGCCATCGACGCGTGCCGGCGGCATGTCGGTCGAGTGCAGCGTCGAGCTGTGCGCCGAGTCGATCGCACCCTCGAGCACTTGCGCCCAATTGCAGCCGACATGGATCTTGGCGATGCTGACGCGCGTTTGCGGCGTCGGCGCCCACGCGGGTGCCGGGAGCTCGGGCATGTTCGCCGGGTCGCCCATCCAGACCCACACGAATCCGCCGGCCTCGCGGCAGGGATACGACTTGTGCCTGACCTTTTGCGCGAGGCAGCTTTCGCGCGGCTCGGACGGCATCTCGACGACATTGCCTTCGACGTCGATCTTCCAGCCGTGGTAGAGGCAGCGCAGGCCCGATTCCTCGTTGCGCCCGAGCGCCAGCGATGCGCGCCGGTGCGGGCAATGCTCGTCGACAACGCCGAGGCGACCGTCGGTGTCGCGGAACGCGACCAGCGCCTCGCCCAGCAACGCGATGCGCACCGGCGCGCCGTCAGGTGTCGCGACTTCTTCCGACATGCAGGCGGGCAGCCAGTGCTGGCGCATCAGCGCACCCATCGGCGCGCCGCCTTCGACACGGCACAGAAGATCGTTGTCAGCAGCGGTCAACATGGGCTTCGTCGCCTCGCGCGGTTGTCCGCCGGGCGTTGCCGGCATAAGATTAGATATCTAAGCAAAGATACCGAGTTTCATGCGGACTGTCGAGAACCCGACGCAACCTTCGCCCGCGGTGGCGCAGATCGCCGATGCTGCAGTGCACCGTCGGCGCGTCGCATCGCACCGCCGGCTCGCCGCGTCTCATCGCAGGCGCCCCGCATCCCACGGCCGTCCCACCGCATTGTCATCCCCACGACCACGCCGATGACCGCCGTGCTGCAACCGCCGCTATTGCGGCTGGCGATTGCCCGTCGCGACGAAATCGCCACGGACATCCATGCGTTCGAGCTGCGCGACGCCGCCGGCGCCGCGTTGCCGTCTTTCAGCGCCGGCAGCCACATCGGTGTGCGGACGGCGGACGGCAATGTCCGCAAGTATTCGCTGACCAACGATCCGGAGGAATCCGACCGCTACGTGATCGCCGTCAAGCGCGAAAGCGCCGGCCGCGGCGGATCGGCGAAGCTCGTCGATGCGCATCGGGTGGGCGATGTGCTCGATTGCTCGGCGCCGCGCAACGATTTCGCGCTGGCCGAGCGGCCGACGCAGTTCATCTTCATCGCCGGCGGAATCGGCATCACGCCGCTGATGTCGATGATCCGCCATCTCGAGTCCAGCGCGCGTGCGCGCTACCGGCTCTACTACCTGACGCGCGACGCTGCCGCCACCGCGTTTCACGACGAATTGTCGTCGCCCGATCGCCAGGGCCGGGTGGTGATCCATCACGACGGCGGCGATCCCGCGCGCGCATTCGACCTGTGGCCGGTCCTCGAGCGGCCGACGCCCGCGCATGTCTATTGCTGCGGCCCGCGTCCGCTGCTCGAAGCGGTGCGCGACATGACCGGCCACTGGTCGGCATCGGCGATCCACTTCGAGAGCTTCGTCGACGCCGCCGCCCTGCACGTCGCGGCCGACCGGCCGTTTCGCGTGCGGCTCGCGCAAAGCGGCGCGACGATCGACGTGGCGGCCGACCAGTCGATCCTCGATGCGCTCCGCGCCGCCGGCTTCGACGCGCCGAGCTCCTGCGAAGCGGGGACCTGCGGCACCTGTCGCACGCGGGTTCTGTCGGGGGACGTCGATCACCGCGACCTCGTATTGAGCCCCGACGAGCGCACCGACTCGATGATGATCTGCGTGTCGCGGGCCCGCGGCGGCGAGCTGGTGATCGACCGGTGAACGGTGAATAACACACCCATCCGGTTGGGCGTCGCGGGCCTCGGCCGCGCGTTCACGCTGATGCTGCCGACATTCGTCGCCGATCCACGGGTGATGCTGGCTGCTGCCGCCGATCCGCGGCCGGCGGCGCGCGCGCAATTCGCGGGTGCATTCGGCGCGCCCGTGCACGACGATGTCGAGGCGCTTTGCGCCGACCCGGGTGTGGACGCGATCTACATCGCCACGCCGCATCAGTTCCACGCTGCGCACGCGATCCTCGCCGCGCAGCATGGCAAGCACGTGCTCGTGGAAAAGCCGATGGCGATATCGGTCGCCGAATGCGCGGCGATGATCGCTGCGGCGGAGCGCGCCGGCGTCCAGCTGGTGGTGGGGCACAGCCACAGCTACGATGCGCCGGTACGCCGCGCGCGTGCGCTGATCGATGCCGGCGCGATCGGTCGCGTGCGCATGATCAACGCGCAGTACTACACCGATTTTCTCTACCGCTTCCGCCGTCCCGAGGAGCTCGACACGGCGGCAGGCGGCGGCGTCGTGTGGAGCCAGGCCGCGCACCAGGTCGACATCGTGCGGTTGCTGGGCGGCGGACCCGTGCAGCGTGTGCGAGCGCTGACCGGCGCGTGGGATGCGGCGCGCGCGACCGAAGGCGCGTACGCGGCGCTGCTCGCCTTCGACGACGGCGCGTTCGCATCGCTGGTCTACAGCGGCTACGCGCATTTCGACAGCGACGTGTTTTGCGGTGACATCAACGAGCTCGGGCTGCCGCGCGACCCGTCGCGCCATGGCGCCGCGCGGCGCGCGCTGGCTCGCATCGGCGCGCAGGGAGGTGCGCAGACTGGCGCGCAAGGGGGTGCGCAGGCTGGCGCACAGGGCGATGCGCAGAATGGTGCCCAGTTGGGTGCTCGGTTTGGTGCTCAGTTGGGTGCTCAGTTGGGTGCTCAGTTGGGTGAATCAGCGGCCAAGGCGGCGCGCAGCGACGCGACGTTCGCGGGCATCGCATCGGATCTTGCGTCGGAGGCCTCCACGCGCGCTGCAACCGCCGGGCGTACGCACGAGCACTTCGGCGTCGTGATCGTCTCCGGCGAACGCGGCGACCTTCGCCTGTTGCCGCAGGGCGTGATGGTGTACGGCGACGACGAAGTCCGGCTCGACGCCTTGCCGCCGCCGGTGATCCCGCGCCGCGAGGTCATCGACGAGTTCCACGATGCGATCACCGGGCGCGCGCCGGCGCTGCACGATGGCCGCTGGGCGATGGACACGCTCGAGGTGTGTGCGGCGATGCTGCGTTCTGCGCGCGACAATGTCGAAGTCGCGTTGCGTCGCGCTACCGGCGCCTGATCCCGCCCGCCATGGCCAAAACCACGCAGTCCCGCCGATCGACGCCGCGCAATGACGCCTCCGGCAACGGCGACGTGAAGTCGCGTCCGCGAGCGATCGCCACCGCCGCTGCCGCGAAGTGGGGCAATGCCGGCGACACGCAGCTCATGCTGCAGCGCTGGCAGAACGAGGTTCCGCACGATCGGCTCGCGCATCTCGTCAAGCACACGATCCGCGCACTCGACCGCGCGCTGCAGATGCGCCTTGCGCAGCACGAAGTGTCGATCGGGCACTGGGTATTCTTGCGGGCGCTGTGGGAGCGCGACGGCATCACGCAGCGCCAGTTGAGCCGCGAGGCGGGCGTGATGGAGCCGACGACGTTCGCCGCCCTGAAGGCGATGGAAGCGCAGGGCTACATCGAGCGCAGGCAGCTCGCCGACAACCGCCGCAACGTCCACGTGTTCCTGACGGCGAAGGGGCGGGCGCTGGAGCGAAAGCTCGTGCCGCTGGCGCTGGAATGCAACGCGATCGCCGTGCGCGGCGTGCCCGTGGAAGACGTCGCCACCACGCGCAGCACGCTGCTGGCGATGCTGCGCAACCTCGCGCAAGAGGAAACCGTGTCCGCCGACGGCGGCCGGCGCATCGCGTCCACGCGCGAGCGCGGCCGGCTGGTCGATGCGGCACGTCCGTCGCGCAAACTCCATCACCGACGTTCAGGGATTCGACGATGAGCAAGCTTCGCCTCGCACTTTCGATCTGGGACTACGATCGCGTCCGTGCACTCGCCGACGGCAGCGTCGTTCCGGATGGCATCGACCTCAACGTGCAGTTCCTGCACGTCGAGGAGACGTTTTTCCGGATGCTGCGCAATCGCGAATTCGACGTCGCCGAGATGTCGCTGTCGTCGTACACGGTGGCCGCCGCCCGCGACCACTGCCCGTTCATCGCGATTCCGGTGTTTCCATCACGCTTTTTTCGCCAGTCGTGCATCTTCGTGTCGGCGAAAAGCGGCATCCGCGAACCGAAGGACCTGATCGGCAAGCGCATCGGCGTCCCCGAATACCAGATGACGGCGCCCGTATGGATTCGCGGCATCCTGCAGGACGAGTATGGCGTCGATCCCGCAAGCGTCGAATACTGGACCGGCGGCGAGGAATCGCCGGGGCGCGAGGAAAAGATCAAGCTGGATCTGCCGCCGTCGATCCGCATCAAGCGGATCGGCCCGACGCAGACGCTGGCGCAGATGCTGGCCGATGGCGAAATCGACGCGCTGCACACGGCACGGATTCCATCGACGTTCACCACGCGGCCCAACGACGTGCGGCGGCTGTTCCCGAATTACGTCGAGATCGAGCGCGCGTACTGGCAGCGCACGCGCATCTTCCCGATCATGCACGCCGTCGTGCTGCGGCGGGATGTCTATGAAGCGAACCGGTGGATCGCACAGGCGCTCTGCAAGGCATTTGCCGCCGCCAAGGCGCGCGTCTACGAAAATCTCTACACGACCTCCGCGCTGACGACGATGCTGCCGTGGCAGATCGCCGAGGTCGAGCAGGTGCGCCAGGACATGGGCGACGACTGGTGGTCGTACGGATTCGCCGGCAACCGCCATGTGCTCGACACGTTCCTGCGCTACCACCACGAGCAGGGACTATCGAAGCGGCGCCTTGCACCCGAGGAGCTCTTCGCACCGGAAACCATGGCGCAATTCGTTATTTGAGCGCGCCGGTGCGCGATTCCCGCGCACCGCCCGTTCAGGGTAGGATACCCGCCGCGTCGAGCATTGGCCCACGCATGCCCACACCTGCCTCCCGCGCACTTGGCTTTTACCGGTTGGTGGCGAGCTTTCCGCCGCTCGCGAGTTATCGTGCGAAATTCTTCGCCGTCATTGCGGTCGCCTTCGCCGTTCCGCTGGCTGTCGCATGGCTGACCATCGTGTTCGGCGCCGGACGCTTGAGCGTGCTGGCGCTGTTCGTGCTGTTCACGCTGGCGGCGATCGCAGGCTGCGCGTTCGCATGGTGGGGTGTTGCGCGGTTGCTGGCGCCGCTGGACTGTGCACTGGACGTCCTCGTGGCGTACGTCGACGGCGATCCGCCGCCGCGCATCGACCTGCAGGGCACCGACGCCGCGGCGCAGATCGTGCGCGGGCTCGCCTCGCTTGCGAGCCGCGCGCGCTCGCACGACGACGCGCGCAGGAAGGACGGCGAGCGCGATGCGCTGACCGGTTTGTGGAACCGGATGGAAGGACGCAGGCAGGCGAAGTCGTACATGGACGATGCGTTCAAGCGCGGGCGTGGAGTGCGCGTGCTGGTGGCGGATATCGACCGCTTCGCCGAGCTCAATGCGGAGCAGGGACTGGTCGCCTGCGACCTCGTGCTGAAGACCTACGGCGCACGCCTCGCCAAGGGCGCGGGTGAAGACAGCGTGACGATCCGCTGGGATGGCGACCGCTTCGTCGTCGTGCAGTCGGCGATCGACGCCGAATTCGGCGACGCCGACGACGTCGTTGCGCGCGCGATCGTCGTCAGGGGACAGGATTCGCCGGTGATGCTGTCGATCGGCGCCGCGCAATCGGCCGACACGGTGTCGTTCGATGCGCTGCTCGGCCGCGCCGAAGCGGCATTGCGCGCCGGCCGCAGCGGCGGCTGAGGCGCAACGTATTTCATTCGCCGATGGCCTGCGTCGACGTGAGACGCGACGGCGGCTGCGCGCGACGCATCGCGTTTGCCGCAAGCCGCGGGACGCGGCGTGCGTGGATGATGTCGTTGCAATCCGCTTGACCCACCGATGCGTGACCCGTGTCCAACTCGGGGGACAATGCATGCAGAGGCACTTGGGGCACTTTCACGCCGGATTGCTGCCTCATCGACGTTGCCCACTCATTCGCCATCCATGAACGAATCGCCCGAATCCTCGCAACCGATGACCGTCGCCGTGATGTGCGCCGCGTGGTGCCGCACGTGCACGGAGTTCCAGCCGGTGATGGATGCACTAGCGGCAGCGCGGCCACAGATGCGCTTCGTCTGGGTGGACATCGAGGATGACAGCGAACTGTGCGGCGACCTCGACGTCGAGGATTTTCCGACACTCGCCGTATTTCGCGGCGACACCCCGCTGCATTTCGGTCCGTCGCTGCCGCTTGCGAACGTCGTCGGGCGGCTGCTCGACGAGCTCGCCACCCGCGAGCCCGACGAAACCGCCGACTGGCCGGAGGGTTTGCAGGCGCTGGCCGTGGCGCTGCGCGCGCGCTGAACGCCCTCGCGCGAGGTGCTGCGCAAACGCCAGCGCCCCTCGCCCTCTCCCCACTGCGTGGGACGAGGGGATGCTGCGGTACGCGTCAACAGAACTCCCTCGCCCGCTTGCGGGAGAGGGTGGGGGTGAGGGCAATCCTGCAGCCGGTGCGCGCCAAGTCCGCTCGCGCGCCACGGCCGGGGAACGCGTGCGACCGTCACGCTGTCGGCGCGGCCGGGAACGCCGGGGGCTGCCGCTGCATCGAATGTCGTGAGAGAGGTGGGTGAACATCGAATGAACACCGGATCGAACGCCACTGCCGCACATGACCCTGCCCTCGGCAGGGAGATCGACGTCTTCGAGGCGCTGATGCGCAAGCACAACCGGCTGCTCTACCGCACCGCGCGCAGCATCGTCCGCAATGACGGCGACGCCGAGGACTGCGTGCAGGAGGCCTTCCTGCAGGCGTGGCGCCACCGTGACCAGTTCCGCAGCGAGGCGGCGCCTTCCACCTGGCTGACCCGGATCGTCATCAACGAGGCGCTGCAGAAGCTGCGGCGCGGCAAGGGCGAGGCCGGGACGCTGGCGATCGACAACGTCGTCGATCTCGATGCGCACCTCGATGGCAGCGCCAACTTTCCATCACGACTTGCGAGCCCGGATACCGTGACCCTGCGAAACGAACTGTGCGCATTGCTGGAGCGCAAGATCGACGAGCTCCCCGCTGCATTCCGCACGGTGTTCATGCTGCGTGCGATCGAGGAAATGAGCGTCGAGGAAACCGCCGCCTGCCTGGCTATCCCCGAGGCGACTGTCCGCACCCGGCTGTTCCGCGCACGCAGCCTGTTGCGCGAGTCGATCGCCAGCGACGTCGACCTGGCGATGGGTTCCGCCTTCGAATTCATGGGCGAGCGCTGCGACCGCATTGTCGCGAATGTCCTGCGGAAGATCGCCGACGGCAACCTTCCATCAACTATTTCACAGGAAAACAAATGAACATAAAGTTGCTGCAGAAAGACGAACTCTTCATCGCCGGCCGACGTACGTTCCTGCGCGGCTCCGGGTTCGCGCTGACCGGCGCTGCGGTTGCGCTGCTGGCGGGACACGATGCGCTGGCGGCCAACGTCGCCAAGGCGGCGAAGCACGGCCACGCCGGCGACGTGACGATCCTCAATTCCGCGTTGGGCGCCGAGCAACAGGCGATCGCCGCGTATCAGGTAGGCGCGGAGAGCGGGTTGCTGCAAAAGCCGGTGCTCGACCTCGCCGTCAAGTTCCAGTCGCAGCACAAGGCGCACGCCGACCTGCTGGCGGCGACGGTGAAGCAATTGGGCGGAACCGCGGTGTCGCCGCTGGCGAAATACGATTTTCCGGTCAGCACGCTGAAGACGCAGGCAGACGTACTCAAGTTCGCGGCCGGGCTGGAGCAGGGTGCGGTATCCGCGTACCTCGCTGCCGTGCCCAAGTTCGACAACCGCGACCTGTCGAAGGCCGCCGCCAGCATCCTCGGCGACGAGGCGATGCACTGGGCGATCCTGCGCAATGCCTTGGGCGAAGACCCGGTGCCGGCCGCGTTCGTCGGCTGATCGCAGTACGCTCGCAGCATCCATTGCGGTAGCGCGCCCGAACGGCGCGTTGCCGCTTTGCGTTGTCCAAAGGTGTCGCGACTGTTCGACGCGTTGCGTTGTCCAGAGGTCTCGCGATCGTACGAACGCGTTGCCCAAGGTGCCGTAGCCGTCCAGATGCTTTGCGTCGGCCGGTGGCCGTGACTGTCCGAAGCGCCGCCGGCCGGCGGTCGCTATGATGCGTGTTTCGCTCCGCCATCGAGCGAACTCCTCGAGGCTCGCCCCATGTCCGTGCGCATCACCGACGTCCGCGAAATCACCAAGCCGATCGCATCGCCGATCCGCAATGCGTATATCGATTTTTCGAAGATGACGACGAGCCTGGTGGCCGTGGTCACCAACGTCATCCGCGACGGCCGGCCGGTGGTCGGTTATGGCTTCAATTCCAACGGGCGCTACGGGCAGGGCGGACTGATACGCGAGCGCTTCGCGCCGCGCCTGCGCGAGGCCGATCCACGCAGCCTCGTCGATGACACCGGCGACAACCTCGACCCCGACCGTGCGTGGGCGGCGATGATGGCCAACGAAAAGCCGGGTGGGCACGGCGAGCGCTCGGTCGCCGTCGGCACGCTCGACATGGCGATCTGGGACGCCGTCGCGAAAATCGCCGGCAAGCCGTTGTTCCGGCTGCTCGCCGAGCGGCATCACGTCGTCGCCGATCCTCGCGTGTTCGTCTACGCGGCCGGTGGCTACTACGATCCGGGCAAGGATCTGTCGGCGCTGCGTGCCGAGATGCGCGGTTATCTCGATCGCGGCTACAACGTCGTGAAGATGAAAATCGGCGGTGCGACGATCGACGAGGATCGTGCGCGCATCGAAGCGGTGCTGGCCGAGGTCGGCAGTGCGGCGCGGCTCGCCGTCGACGCCAACGGGCGCTTCGATCTCGAGACCGCGATCGCGTATGCCAAGGCGCTGCGCGACTATCCGCTGTTCTGGTATGAGGAAGCGGGCGATCCGCTCGACTTCCAGCTGCAGGCAGCGCTCGCCGAGTTCTACCCGGGACCGATGGCGACCGGTGAGAACCTGTTCAGTCACCAGGATGCGCGCAACCTCATCCGCTACGGCGGCATGCGCGCCGACCGCGACTGGCTGCAGTTCGATTGCGCGCTGTCGTATGGATTGTGCGAATACCAGCGCACGCTGGCGGTGCTCGATGCGCAGGGATGGTCGCGGCGCCGCTGCATTCCGCACGGCGGTCACCAGATGTCGCTCAACATCGCCGCGGGGCTGGGCCTCGGCGGCAACGAAAGTTATCCGGACTTGTTCCAGCCCTACGGTGGATTTCCCGACGGCGTGCGCGTGGTGGACGGCCACATCACGATGCCCGAGCTGCCGGGCATCGGATTCGAAGGCAAGTCCGATCTCCATGCGGAGATGGCGCGGCTCGCGGCGTGATACGTCCGGCTCACGCAAACACGGCGCCGCGGATTCGTAACGGCCCTCACCCCAACCCTCTCCCGCAAGCGGCGAGGGAGAGTGCTCAACCAGACGTCGCCGGAGGCGCGAGCAGTCTCACAAGTGCGGCGAACTGGTTCATGTAGGCGCTGCAGAACGCGCGCTTCGCATCGTCGATGAAATGTCCGTCGTGGTCGACCGGGTCCGGCTTGAACGTGATGTACGCCTCGCCGCCCATCACCGTCATGCCGAGGATGCCGAGGATCTGGCGCAAATGCTGCTGGCCCACCGCCGTGCCGATGGCACCGAACGACGTGCCGGTGATCGCCGCCGGCTTGCCGCGCCAGACGTTCTGGTCGGTCGGCTTCGAGCCCCAGTCGATCGCGTTCTTGAGCACCGCGGGTATCGAGCGGTTGTGCTCGGGCGTGACGAACAGCACCGCCGCCACGCCCGCGACATCGGCGACGAACCGCCGCACTTCGGGCGGGCGATCGGCTTCGAGGTCCTGGTTGTACATCGGCAGGTCGTCGATGCGGATGAAGCGGATGTCGTAGCGATCGGCAAGAAGTGCGGCCAGTGCCAGCGCGAGCCGGCGATTGATCGATTCCCGGCGGTTGCTGCCGACGATGACGCCCATTGCCTGCTTGCTCATGTATTTCCTCGTGTCGTGTCGATGCGGAAGGCCGCCGGCGTGCGTAGCGATGACTCAGCCACCCGGCGCAACGCCAAGATACACGCGCCGCAGGTCGGGATTGTCGAACACCGATTGCGGCGAGCCTGCGGCGACGATGCGTCCTTCATCGAGCAGGTACGCGCGACCGGCGAGCTCCAGCGCCATCGTCACGTTCTGCTCGACCAGCAACACCGCGGTGCCAGTGGCGTTCACCTCGCGTATCGCACGGAACATGACGTCCACCATCGCAGGCGACAGCCCGAGCGACGGCTCATCCAGCAGCAGCAGGCGCGGCCTGGCCATCAGTGCGCGACCGATCGCCACCATCTGCTGCTGTCCGCCTGACAGCGCGCCGGCCTGCGCGTCGAGCTTGTCGCGCACCGCGGGAAACAGCGTGCAGACGTAGTCCATCGAGCGCCGCCGGTCCGCGCGTGCCGCGCGCCGGTAGCTGCCCACCTCGAGGTTCTCGCGCACACTCATCCGCGTGAACAGCCGCCGGCCCTCGGGAACGATCGCGATGCCCGCGGTGCAGTATCGATGCGGCGCCATCGACGTCAGGTCGAGCTCGCCCATCGTGATGCGGCCGGAACGCGCGCGATGCAATCCCGCGATCGCATTGATCAGCGTGGTCTTGCCCGCGCCGTTGGGGCCGAGCACGCAGGCGAATTCCGCCACGCGAAGATCGAGCGAAACGCCCCACAGCGCCGGGGCGGCGCCGTAGTCGACGCGCAGGTCGCGGACTTCAAGCATCGACGATGCCGAGATAGGCGAACGCGACGTCACGGCGTGCCAGCACCTCCGCCGCGCTGCCTTGTGCGAGCACGCGTCCCTGGTCGAGCACGACGACGCGGTCGGACAGTGCGGTGACCACGCGCATCACATGCTCGACCAGCAGGATCGTCGTGCCCTGGTCGCGGATCCGGCCGATCAGCTCGACGGCCTCGTCGATTTCGGCCGGTGTGAGTCCCGACAGCACTTCGTCGAGCATCAGCAGGCGCGGGCGCGCGGCGAGGGCGCGCGCGAGCTCGAGGAACTTGGTCTGATGAAGATTGAGCTCGCCGGGCAACGCGTCGGCGCGTTCGTGCAGGCCGGTGAACGCGAGCCACTTGTCGGCTGCTGCGTCGGCTTGCGGTCGCGCCAATGCGGCGCCGCCGAACATCGCCGTCAGCGCAACGTTGTCGCGCAACGTCAGGTGGGCGAATGGACGCGGAACCTGGTAGGTGCGCGCGATGCCGGCGCGTGCGATCCGGTGCGCGGGCATCCTCGCCAGCTCGCGCCCGGCGAACGTGACGCTCCCGGTGTCCGCTCGATAATGACCGCTGATGACGTTGATCAGTGTCGACTTTCCCGAACCGTTGGGTCCGAGGACTCCCAGGATTTCGCCGTCCCGCACGTCGAGATCGATGCCGTCGAGCGCACGCACGCCGCTGAACGACTTGCGCAGCGCGCGCACCGCCAGCAACGGTGCACCGGCCGCCGTCGATGTCGCGGGTTGCGCGCTGGCTTCGGCGGCTGCGGCGGGATTGCCTGCGGGTCCCGCGTGCGCATGCGCGGGCATGATCGTGGCCCCGGTATCGAGCCCGGCCGGGACTCCGCCGCCACTCGCACGATGCGGTGCATCCGCGACGGTGGACGGCAACCCGCGGCGTACGAACCATTTGCGCAGCAATTCGATCACGCCGTTGGGCATGAACAGCACCGCCGCGACGAGTATGGCGCCGGTCACTGCCTTGCCCGCGATGGCCTGGTCGGCGGCGGTAGACGCATAGAGCAGCACGGTGATCAGCACGGCGCCCAGCGCCGGGCCGGCCCAGTGGCGCGTGCCGCCCAGCACGCACATCAGGATGACGGTCAGCGGAACGGTGATGTTGAACGTGCTGCCGGC
>Ga0070679_100002370_pt1 | contig 17077 bp, 18 predicted proteins | sample KBSC63BmetaG_FD_65652 | JGI IMG/M metagenome (GOLD analysis project Ga0070679, IMG submission 65652) | Corn rhizosphere microbial communities from Kellogg Biological Station, Michigan, USA - KBS C6-3B metaG | ecosystem: Host-associated > Plants > Roots > Rhizosphere | place: USA: Michigan... | reverse complement strand
AGGAGGATTCCAGCCAGATTTCATGACCCTTGTTCATCAGCTGCTTCAATAGCGCCCGTTGATGCAGATTATCCCCGAGGCCATGCATGCCCCGGACCAGAAGCGGCGAGGTCACTCCTCAATCACTTCCCGGGCTTGTGGTGGCGTTTGTCATGGCGCGTCGGTGTCTGCAATGGTGGCATTGGCCAGATACACAAAAAGCTGTAGTGCTGAGTTATCGTTTGACGACGTCTGTTGAATTTGCCCATCAACGGAAATTGTCGCTTCAAACTGTTCTGTAATGAATGAGACATCCCCGGTGGTGAAATCTATCGTCTGCACTTTTACAATGGGCGCACCAACGGTCGCATTGGTGCAGGTGACAGACCCTGCCCCATTAGAACCTGTTGCCCCGGCTCCGGTCACCAGAAACGCCGATCCCGCATTGCCTTGGTTGATTTGAAATGCTGTGTGATCCCCGCTGTACAGAATGGATTGCTGCCCAAAGGTGGCGGCCGGAATAGCCGGATCAACTGGCTTGCCTGTAGCTGGATCACGAAATTTGTCGATGTGCAAAGCTGGATCGATGTACTGCCCGATCCAGACCTGTGGATCGCAATAATCCATCGCCTGTGTATTACTTCCGATAGAAACTGCATCGGGAAATCCAAACCCGAGCCCGTTGGTAGGTATGTTAAAGGCAGAGCCAAGATCGGTGATGTTGGATGGTTCAATCACTGGAACGCCGTCAAACCAGCACGCGATTTTCTTGTTCGGAGTATCGAAACCGGTATCCACCGTCAGAAAGAAATGGTGATAGACATCCGAAGTGAATAGCCCGTCTGCGGTGTCATAACGAATGTACTGATTTGCTGGTTGGCCTTTCGGATAGAAAATTCCGCCAATATCAGTGTTGTTTACGAACCCGATCTCCGCCTCACTTATAAAATCTTGACCGACGATGACTGGAAATTGTGAGATCGCGGCGGCATCTGCCCTAGTCCATTGGCTTATCGTAAGTTGGGATGCGTCAGGCAGAGTAGACCAAACCATCATTGCCGAATTTAAACCGAGACGAACCGCCTTCGCTACATAGCCTCCCCCGCCTCCACCTGTATCGGCGAGCTGGGGCGAGAACATTGAAACGATGCCTTTTGCCAATAAGCCCGCGATCACGGCGTCCCGGGATTCGGCCGGAAACGTGAGTTCATCGAGCGCGACCGTCGCGACCCGGGCCAGCACCGGGGAAAGAACGTCGCCCGAGAGCGCATTGGTTTCATTCAGCAGAACCCCTGCGATCGTGCCCGAGACAAAGGCCGTGACCTTGCCGTCGGCTTCCTCCAGCACGGTCCCGGCCTGCAGCCATTGGCCACTGGCGAGCGTGCGGGAGGAGCGCGACTGCTGATCTTCCTTGATGACGAAGGCTGACGCGTGGTGGCGCTCTATCCTGGTCGCCATTTAGAGATAATCCTTCAGGTCCACGATCGGCCACAGATCGGCCAGAGCGCTTCCGGGAGAGGCATTGACGACGCGGACGCCAGCAGCCTTCAGGACTTCGGCTGCACCGGTCAGATCGGTCCGCTGCTCTGTCCAGATGGTGGAAACTTCGTTCGCCATGGCTCCGTCATATTCGGCATGGTGATGGAGACGTCCGTTGGCCCCACGCTTACCATCAGCGCCGAGCAGCACGATCGGTTCGGCACCCAAGTGCCAGGCCAGATTGAGCGCACCGGTTAATGAAGTCCGCCGCACCATCACTTCGGAAGGGTCCGCCGAGAGCCCGATATCCGGCTTCAATTTCTTCAACTTCAGGAACCGTTCGTGTTTGACGCCCGGTGCACATGTCACGATACGGCCGGGAAATCTGGCCAAAACTTCGGACCCGAACTCTCGCCACCAGCGATCATCACCGAAGAACAGAAAGTTCGCGAACGGAATCCGTTCCCAGCTTCTGTTGATCGCGATGACCTTTCGGCCCTTGAGTTGATCGGTGTCCTGATCGGCTACGCTCGTACCTCCGGCAATAATGAATGCCGTCTCGCCTTCCCACTCGCGCGGAATGCGCCACCATTCCGCGCTCAAGGCAAGGTGTCAGCTGGCGACGCCGCGGAACAGGGTCTTCGGCTGGGTGCAGATGTTGATCGAGTTGGACTGCATCGCCAGCGCGCGGCCCTTGCGATTTTCCATCGGGTATTGCATGGCATAGCGCGGAAGGCCGATGGTGTTGACGGTCTCCGGATAATCCGCTGGCGCGAAGCGCGTGATGAACAGCCCCGTCACGCCTTCAACAACGAAACGACACTCGGTATCGGCGATGAACGGCGCCCCGCCCGCGTTGGCCGCCGAGGCCTTAGAGCCGGTGCGGTAGCGCTCGAACGTGATGCCACCGAATTCGAACTCCTTGGCGGAAGGATCGCCCCGAAGTTCCTGCGCCTGCACCGTGTTCAGGTAGGTTTCCTTGACCGACTTGTTCTCGATCAAATTGCTCCAGAACGTCTTGCCGCAGTAACCCCGGATTCCGGAATAGCTCGCAGCCTCCAGAACGTCCTCGATCGAGGTGATAACCTGCAGGGTCAACTGCCGGACCTTGGTGGTGTCCGTCGTCAGCGGGAAGGAGACGTCGGCCGGCGCACTAATTCCGTAAAGTGCGAACAGGTCGAACATCGTGCCGCCGGTCTTGTTGGTGATGACGCCCTTGATGGCGCCGACCCGCTGATGTTCGAGCGTCGCGTCGAGATCGCGGAAATGCCGGCCCATCTTGACGTCGACCCGATTCTGCACGGTCTCGAGCTCGTTGTTGATGCCGAGCATTCGCACACCCTGCACTTCGTCCGCCATCACGGCGTCGTCGCGCTGGAAATGTGGGATCTGGAACGAACGCATGCTGCGCTTGTCCTGGATCACGGTTTCGCCTGGGCCTCCTCGAGGCGTCGGCGCGATCATCGAGAGCGAGCCGTTCAATTCCTCAACGAGAATCGTCGTGGTCGGGACACCGTCTTCCTCGAAAAGGCCGGAAGAGCTGACCTGCCCGGGCACGTAGGGCAGGCGGTTGGCGGATGCGGTCAGACTGACCAGCGTAAAGGGGTCTTCATTGAAGACGTCGAAAACTTCCATCGTGGTTCTCCGGTTCGGTTGAATTGGTGATGATGATCAGAAAAAATGAACGCGGTTAGCGAACGACGATGCCGACCGCAAGGAGCTGGGTCGCTTTCGCGGCCTTCTCATCGGAGGTGTCGACTGTAGCTTCATAATTGAGCGCATCTGCCGCCACTACGGCGGTTCGGCACAACACGACGGCTTGAACGTCGGCATCCGTTGCATCAACGGGATAGAGATTGATGACGGAGGCAACCTGCGAGCCATCCGAACCCGCCGCCGGCGACGGCATATAAAATCCGCCGGAGGTTAGCTTGCCGAGAACGGTCATGGCCGGGACCTTGCCGGCACCGCCGGTGCCCCCATTGATGGTCACGACTTCACGGGAGTATTCGGCTTCTTCTTCGAAGATAACGCCTTCGGCCGCGTGGCGGCCTTCGGTCAGGGTCGTCATGTGCATAATCTCCTGATTTCCGCCACGTCAGCGGGAGGTTGAACGGCGAGGTGGAATTCCGTGAAAGAGTTTACTTCTTGCCGACGGCCTGCCGGCGCCGGTCATAGACAGAGGTCGGATTGAGCGCTTCAGCCGACTTCGCAGCGCCAGTCTCGTTGCCGCGCGGGGCCGGACCGCCGAGTGCAAGCGCGGTGTTGGACCGCTCCGCTATCGTCGGTGCGGTTTTCTCCGCTGCTGCCTTCGGCGACTTGGCGAGGATCGCAACCGCGGCTTCCGCCGAAGTCTCGGTATCGAACGCCAGATGCCGTGCCAGATCCTTGCGGCCCTTGGCTTCCTCGCTGCCGAGGATCGATTTGATCCGGGCCTGAGCGGCGGAAGATGCTTCCTTCGCTCCGTCCGTTTTCGCCTTGGAAACCGCGGCTTCGTGGTCGGTCAGAGAAATGCCGGAAGTGGCGACCGGCGCGCCTTCAGTCGTGTCCATTTTAGCTCCTTTGGTTGGGATGGACGTGGCGCGGCCGAGGCCGCGGGTGATATCGGCAAGTGCGCTTTCGAACGAGCCCAGCTGATCCGCCAGTCCCCGGTCGATTGCGTCCTTGCCAATGAAGGTTCGGGCCTGGGTGTCCCTGATCGCTGCGGGAGAAAGGCCCTTGCGGCCCGCGGCGACGGTCTTGACGAACAACGAATAGAAATTGTCGACCTCCGCCTGCAAATCATCCCGAACCCCTGAAGAAAGCGGCTCGAACGGATTGGCGTCGACCTTGTGGGCGCCAGCGAAGATCAAGGTGGGCGTCACGCCCTTGGCGTCGAGAAAACGCGAATAATCCGCGTGCATCATGACAACGCCGATCGAGCCAGCTAAACCGGTTGGCGTGGTGATGATCTTGGTGGCTCCCGAGGCCAACGCATAAGCAGCTGAAGCTGCCATACCGTTGACGACGGCGGTGACCGGTTTCATTTTTGCCGCTGCACGAACCGCGTCCGCCGCCTCAAACGCGCCGACCGCTTCTCCTCCCGGGCTTTCGATATCGAGCAGAATAGCCTTGGTCTTCGGATCTCCCGCCGCGACAGCAATCTGATGTTTGATCCCCTCATAGGAGGTCTCGCCCGAGTCCGAGCCGATCCATGCACCACGGTTGATCAATGACCCCGTGATGGTGATGACCGCGACGCCCTCTGATGTTCTCCTGTAGGGTAGAGCACTGACCGCGCGGCCGTTGGCGTCACGCTCGGCGCTATCACCAACAAAACGCGAAGCACCGGGATGCGGTCCGCGCATGATCGCGCGCGCGGCGTCTGGCATCGCATCGATGTTAGATTCGGCAATTCGACGTAAATCCGAGATATCGCCGAGCGGGATTCGGCCCTCGAGGATTCCGATCACGATCGGCAGCTTGTCGGGATGCACCAACAGCGGTCGATTGAGAACGCGCTCGGCGATCCGCGTGAGCAGGGTCATGGCTGATCCTTGAATTCAGCGCGCAGTGAAGGCGCGACGGCGGCCAATTTTGCTGCCATTCTTCTTGGCGCAATCGGAAACTGCTTCGAGATAGAGAGTGGTCAGGGCGTCGTAATTGGCTTGGCTGAAACTGGTTTGGTTGTCGCCGTGGCGAACGCTGACGACACCCGAACCGGCTGCAACCTTGTAGAGCTGAGGCTTCAGCCACGCCGCAACCGCGCAAGGATCAGTCCAATCCGGATCTGCCATCAGTTGGATTCCTGACCGGCATCTTGACCCGAATTGTTCGGATTATCCTTGTTCGGTGCGTCGCCGGTCAGCGCCAAGGCGGCCTTCATGTCTGCGGGTGCAGCAAACACAGTGCCGGGCCCGAGGTCGCCGTCGTAGTCACGCTCGCGGCGGCGTTCGTCTGCGGCGTCTTCGGGATCGACGCCATATTTTCGGTAGACCACGGATTTCGGCAGGCCAATTTCAAGTTCGAGTTTTGCAGCAAGTGCGGCCTTCAGTTCATCCGCCTGCGGCATGGTCGGGCCGCGCCAGAACGCCTGACACGCGGCTTCTCGATTTTGCAGAAAGCCATTGATTCCATCTGGAAACGGCGTGTCGCCGTTCTCGATGTCTTCCTCGAGCCAGGCCTCGAACACTCTTTGAGCGAGAGGAGCCACGATATTCCGACGACGATAGAGAATTCTCGGCCAGTTGGTGGCGATGCCCATCTTCGCGGAGGAGAACGTCGCACCTGCCCAGTCGCCGGTGAATTCCTCGTAAGTAACCGCAGCGGCCCGCGAGCATTCCCGCAACAGGAACTTCGCGAACGGCTCATAGGTGCCATTCGGGTGCTCGGAACGGAAGAATTGTAGCTCATCGCCGGGGAAGCCGTGAAGAATCTTGCCGTGCTGGGCGAGATTGATATCTGCTTTCTGATACCACTGCGCCTTCTCGGTCTGCAGATTCAGAAACTTGTTATGCTGTTCACTACCCGACTGCATCGCATCGAGGGCGTCTTCCCCGGTCCCGGATGATTTGAACATCGCCGCGAAGATGGTCTGGATCAATGCCGCCGTCAGCGTCGCATCAGCGAGCTGATCGAATTGTTTTGCGACCTTCAGAACGGAGACGAACGGCGTAATGCCACGGGTCTGCTCCGGCGCGCCGTCAAAAATGTGCACCACCATCGGCCGCCCATAGGCATCTCGCGCCGGAAATTCCTGCTCGATCAAAGAGCCATAGGTCGTCATCACGCGCAGGATATAACTGACCGGTGATCCGAACGGATCGATGCGAACGCCCTGCTTGAGATAAGCAAGTTCAGTCCGATCCGACATTCGCCACGCCGGCAGCAATTTCAGCTTGGTACGCCATTTGCTGCCGGGGCGCGAGATCAGAGGGAGCGTTGCGAGGATTTCCCCTGTCGCCATCCAGTGCAGATAGGCCTGCGCCAATAACTGGCCGAACCACGACCGACCTGTAGCATCACACGCCAGCGCGCTTTCAGCGTAGACCGAAAACCGCGCCTCAACATTGCGCGCCCACTCATTGGCTGTTTCCTGCGTCCAGCCGAGCGCCTTGGCGTTAGGCTTCGAATTAAGCTGAAGACCCTCGGCACCGACGACCTGGGCCGCCGATTGATCTGCGGCGCCCGACAGCCAGCCTGAGTTCTGAAATTGATCGACGGTCCGCGCGGTCGCCAATCTCCACACCGCGCGGACGTCATCCGAGGCGTCGCGTAATGCCGGGTGCCAGCGGAATAGATGCGGCGATTCCATGCCGCGCATCTCGTCGTGCATGAAGCGCGACGATGGCGCCGGCCGGTCGCCCGGCATGCCCATCGGGAACGCCATTCCGCCCGCCGGCACGCGAACCCGCGGCTTTGCAACTGCAGCAGATGTCATGTTTATCCGTTCAGAAGTCGGCCGATGTCGGCGATGTTGCGCACGGTTGGCTTGGTGGCATGTGCCGAAGTCGTTGCTGCATCTCGTGCGGGATCGAACAGGTCCACCGTTCCGCTCTCGTTGACCTTCTCGCGTTCTGCTCTCAGTTGCGCCCAACTCTCCGCTGTCCGCGTGTACCATCCGCAACGAATCGCGGCGGCTTCCGCATAGTTCTCGGTATCGAGAACCTCGTTGCGGCCGTCCTTTTGCCATTCGGCTTTCGGAAAACCGGTACGCTTGTTGACGGAGACCACGCGTTTTTCAGCGGTGAGCTGGCGATAAAATTCATCGTCGAGGCCCTTTGGGTAACCGCAGAAGCCTCTCGCGAGTGGATCGGGCCGTCGCAGCACCTCGTAGAGCGAAGACTTCAGCCCGGAGACGCCGACGTTGTAAAAGCGCTTCTGGGTCTTCCTTACGCTGCCGTCCGGCTTGCGTTCGGTCTTGGTGAGAGCGAGAGGAGGAGCAAGATCGGAATTCGCGCCGCGAACCACGATCACTTTGGTCCACGGATGCCGTTTCGCCCAGGCGAATACGTCCTTGGTGTAGGTATTGCCGTCGATCGCCAGCATGTCGACGCCGCGGAAGTTTCCGAATGCATCGGGGAATTTCTTTGTCAGCAGCTTGTCGAGAGCTAAAACAGCTTCGTCGGTGCCGATGAAATGCGGGATGATCTCGTAATCGATGGTGTAACGTCTAAGCTGTTCACCGAACGCCTTGAAGTGAACTTCGACCCGGTCGCCCTGGACGTCGACCCCGACGTTGATCAGAAGTCCACCGGGAGGAATCCTGCCGCGCTCGTAGGTCGATACATCCGGAACGTCGTTGCCGTGCTCATCGATGCCGTTGGCGCGGTTTCGAATGCCTTCCCATGAAGGTGCATCGGAAGCGCGTTCGAATTCGAGCCCCAATACGCTGTTGAAAAAACGCTGCTCCTTGGATGGGATGCCTTCGCAGTCGAACCATTCCCGCGCGATCGATTCCCAATCACGGAACGGGGTATAGGCCCGCCAGATATAGAAACTCGGCTCCTTGGCCTGCGGATTGTCCGCGACCCAACGCCCTTTCGCGATAATTTCCTGCTTGTGGCGATGCTCGATCAACCCGCCACACGAAGTACAGCTGAAACAAGATTTGGCCGGATTATCCCGATCGAGATTAGCCTGGAAATTCGACCATTCCAGCGGCTGGTAGTGACCACATTCAGGATGAGGGCACGGAACGTGAAATTTTTCCTGTGTTCCTCGTTTGTAAGCCGCCGCTATCCTGCAGGTCTTGGCATCGAGCGGCGTTGAAATCTTCAACACCTTAGCCCAGTCGAACGCGGAGGAACGATCGTCCGCCTGGCCTTCGGGATCGCCGGCCTCGTTGGCTTCCCATTTGGAGATTTCGTCCTGCACCTGCTTGGGCCAGGACTTCATCGAAAGTTCGTTGGCGGAATTGGCGCCAGAGATCGTCAGTCGTCCGCGTCCGTCCCGGGTTTCCTGATAGAGCGTGGTGTCGCTGACATCACGGGAGCGGACATTGACTTCGCCGAAGATGCGCGTCAGCGCCTTCGACTGCCGCCGCATCACCTTCCACTTCGACCGTGCCCAGCTCATCGCCACGCTGTGGGTAGGCAGCGTATAACCGATGTCGCACGGATCGATATCCATGCTGGCGCCGATGAAGATTTGCCCCAAGGTCGTCTTGAAGAACTGCGCCGACGATTTGACGGCGACGACGCGGGATGGATGCTCGGGACCCAGACATTCGAGGATCCGTTCCGCTGCAGGAATAGTTTCGCGCCGATAGGGCCCTGGGATCGGGCTTTCGTTGCCGAACATGATATTCCGCTCGGCCCACAAGTTCAGATCGGCCGGCGGCGGCGGTTGCATGACTTGAGCGACGACGTCACGCGCCACCTTGCGCGGATCGACAAGGAACGTCATTCGCCGCCTTGAGCCTGATCCTGCTTTGGCGCCGCCGCAGATACCCCCGCGCGATATTTTCGGAACATCTCGCGGAACCTCACTGAGACCGCCTTCATGTCGAGTCCGTTGCGATCTGCCGTATCTCGAGCAAGGGTCGATGCCAGGAACACTTCGAACCCGCTGACGACTTCAGACAGTGTCCGCGACCATTCCTTGGAGGCCGCGGCCGCATCCATCCATCGGCCTTCGTCAACCGCAAGCTTGCGGCGAGCCGCTTCCGCGTCATGCTCGGCCTTGTCGGCGTCCGCCTTGGCGCGGCGGGCGAGGTCGAGCTCGCGATCTGAGTTAGGCCCTGGCTGCAGCCGCGCGGGAATATCAGCCGGCTTCGATTGATCAGCTAATGCTTGTGTCGCCGTCGGCGCCGCCGCGCCATTGGGCAGCACCGGGAACCGCTGGATGACCTGTTGGGCCGGATCGAGCGATTGAGCCAGATCGGCGTCTGCGCGCTCGACCCATATCTTGGCCGCGTTGCCCTCGCCAACCAGCGCTGCCTTGCTGATCTTGCCGGTTCTGATGCTTTTCGTGACCCAGGCCGGCGAACGATTATGGCTTTTCGCGTAATCGCCCTTTGAAGCGATGGTGTTCACCGAATTTTACCCTCAGTCTTTACCCTCTCGGTGAAATTTTACCCTTTCGAAAAGGCCGTTCCACTAGACAACGCGCGCGCTCTGCTTGCCCGCATTGGTTCTAAGCGCCGGGAGGACCCGTGACTTTTGAAGGGGCTGCACGGCAGGGGACATTGCCGTGCAGCCAAGTCAGGGAGGAAAATGCCAAGAAGGGATGGCAACGGCTATGAGCCGCTAACCTAGACAAGCGAAAGCCCCGCGCGATGGCAGGGCTTGTTGACGCTTCGCGACAGGCTAACCTCTAAGGGTTGCCTTGCGCCGGACGGCCTGAGCCAATCCTGTCAACCGTCTCGCGGCTTCGCCGCTCACACCGGTTCGATCTGGGTCTCATCTAGCTCGATGGGGACCTGGCGCCCTAAGACGTCAAGGAGAACTCTGAGTCTGCCATGGCTGTCAAGTCGCTCGATGCGACCTTCCCACATATCAAACGGTCCATGGATCACCCGGACCTCCTGGTTGATAGCATATCTCCTTTGGCCCAATGGCAGGTTGAGCCGCTCCTCCAGCCTGTGGATTGAGGCCATGACCTGCTCACCGGCATAGGCAATGCGCTCGCCGAAGGTCACGAAACCTATAATCCCGTCGGCGAGCTCGCGTAGCCGGCGAAGGTTGGCATCGAAGTCCGCCACGAACGCAATGCCGGGAAAAATCGGCAGCTTGGCGATGCGCTGTCTTGCCCATACCGTGCGCTTGGACCAGCTCTCCCTCGGCACGTAGGCGGTGACACCACGATCGAGCAACCTATCCACCACGCCCAACTCCCGATTGGGATGGATCCGCATCAGATACCAGCACGCAGGCGATGGTTTGGGTTCATTGACCGGAACCTCGACCATGCCTACGAAATCACCGATCTGAAGCAGCTGTTGCGTCATCGCGTCCCCTCTTTGGCAAAAGTCTCGACATCGTCTGGTGTCATGGTTGGGCTTGGTGTGTCGGGCGAAAGTGTTCCATCCTTGCGGGGTGGCCAGGGGACCGGAACGGGCAAGCCGTGTTCGGCCCTGCGCATCTTGAAATCCGGATGCGAGGGCGAAAGCCCGTGCACCAACGGATCGAACGGCTCCAGCCAGCGCTTGCGTGGTTCGGCCCATAACCCGGTCCAGTCGTGCAGCCGATGGCGCCAGGCGTTGAACTCCTTGCTGTCGGCCGAGATCATCGGCCATTCCCGGATATCGACGTCGATCAGCCGGCCCATCGCTGCCAGATCAGGCTCGATCGGCATTGATCGCCACAGCCCCCGACCTCGCACAGGATCATCGACCAATCGTGGCGGTGAAACGTCGAGAATGCGATAGACGACCGCGAGCGCGGCTATTTCCGCCTCGCTGATCCAGACCGGCTCGCGCGGCTTGTCCGGCAGTTTCGCATTCGGATATCGCTCCCAGAAGCGTTCCCGGATCAGCTTGTGGGCATCCTTCGACCGTCGCTTAAACTTGGTGCATTCATCGGCGTGCAGTGGTGCAGCAGCCCTTGCCCTGCCCTGCTCGTCGGGCGTCAAGAAACCGAAAGCCTGCAGCGCCAGTTCCCGTGACATCGTTCGCCAGCCCAGGCATTGGGTGAAGAACGGCTCGAAATGTTCCGGCTCGCTGGCTTGCTCTGATTTTTGATCACTCACCCCCTCGCTTGAGGGGGTAGGGGGAGATTCTTCGGATAGAGTAGGACTTATGTAGTCGCAGCAGTGAGACTCACCCGGTCTCACCGGTGAGACTTTACTTTCGGCCTGAGTCTCAGCCTGAGACTGGGGCTGAGTCTCAACCTGAGACTCATGATCCTCCGAATGATCGTCATCGTCGGCATGCCGACGCGACGGAACATCGACGAATCGTTCCAGCTGAAGGCGGATTTCATAGATGCGGTCGCCGCGGTCGCCGTGCTTGTTGAAAGTCTCGATCAGGCCCTCAGTCCGGAGGTCGTTGAGCCTGCGAAACACGCTCGCCCGCGACAAACGGGAATGCTTGACCAGGTAATCCGGGTCGCAGTGCCGCGTCACCCCGTTCGGATCGGCGGAATCCGCGATCACGTAAAGGAGTATCTGCTGCTGGGGGCTGGCCAGCCGCTGGCGCAGCGCCCAGTTCATGGTCGCAATCGACATTCTTCGGGTCTCGTGATGCAAAAGAAAAACTGACGCGGGGACGCAACGGAACGCGGATTAAATCGAAAACAGCGGGCCCTCATCAACAGGCGCGCCGCGCCGCTTGGCCTTCGCGGATTCGCGTCGGCGCTCGCCGGGTCCCGCGAGACACAGCGCCATGCGCCTTCGAATATCGGTTTGACTTTCTGATTCTTTTTCGATCAGGACGGCGTTGAAGCCCTCACGGAATGCCGCCTCGCCTGTCGTGCCGGTGCCCGCGAAGGGGTCCAGCACCGTCCCGCCATTCGGGGTTACAAGGCGGCAGAGCCATTGCATGAGGTCCACGGGCTTGACGGTCGGATGTTTTGAGCCAAGGCGGTCATCCGCATCGGCCTTGGCGGTGTAGAAGAAGCGAGCTGCAGAGCCGCTATCATTGCGAGGCTCATTCGGCGGGCGTGCGCCGAAGTCGCCATAGATACCGCGCGACGGACGGTCGCCGTGCTCCGGCCGAACATAAAATTGCTGCCCCGGCGCGTCAGGAAACGCCGCTATTACCTCTTCGCTGCCATCGTGGACGATGTTGGCGGGCCAGCGGCCTTTTACCGATCCGCCGCGCGGTCCCGGCAGCGCGGCGAAATTCGTTGATCCATTCTCGGTGTAACGGCGCTGTGCGCTCGCCTCGCCGTGCCGCGTGTTGGCCTCAAGGTTCAGATCAGCCGCATAGGCATCGTGATCGAAGTCGCCGACCCGGCACCCATCAATATTGATCGCCCCGGTGCCATGCTTGAGCACATTCGCAGCGACTGTGTCGACGAACGGCTTGCGCGCGAAAACGACAGGCTCCCACGCTGGTTTCAGTGCCGTACCCCAGCCCTGCCATTCTCGCGCGGCCTCGGTCGCGGCCTCGGTGACGGTCGGCACGAATTCGCGCCCGTTGTTCTTTTCCCAGCCTTCCTTGTGCTGATCGGCCCCCGGGATCATGCGCTTGACCGGCGCGCCGCTGCTCACAACCGGGCGCGAAGCTCCAGCCTCATCGTCAATGGCCTTGCTCACATCACGCGACTTTGGAAAGCCGGATCCGTAGCACCACGCGATCTGATCACGGATTTCAAAGCCCGCATCTTCAATAGCGCATGCCAGCCGATGATAGGTGCGCGTTCCCGCGAACGCGACGAGATGCCCGCCTGGTTTAAGCAGGCGAAGGCATTGCTTCCAGTATCGAATGCCCGGAACGCCATGGTCCCAAGCGCGGCGCATGAAGCCGAGCCCATAGGGTGGATCACAGACAACGCTGTCGATTGATCTGGCCGATAGTTCGGCCATCACTTCAAGGCAGTCGCCAGCGTGCAGCACAACGCGACCATCCATGAAGGATTCGCCGCTCATGCCTCAACCCCAACCGGCTCACATGCAGGCGTCCCGTCGTCGCCGCACTCGATCCGGTCCAGCCCGCGCCAGAATTCAGTCCAGTGTAGGTCCTGTCCGCCTTCATTCTCGTGACGGGTGACCTTGATCAAGCCGCAGGTGGTGCATTCCCGCTCGGACTTGTGTTCGGAGCGCAAGGGCTCGCTCCAGCGATGGTGCTGTGTCATGAGCTTGCCCGCTTTTGATCGAGCGCGCTTCGTCCCGGCAGCGGATCGCCGAAGAAGGCTGCGGTCAGCGATTTATGTTCCGGCCGGTTTGCAAGGGTTTCCCGGATGCGAAGGTCTATGGTTTCCTTGGCGGTCTTGAACCGCTTATCTTCCGCAGGCGATTTTGCTGTGCCGCGTTTCAAGGCATAATATTGCACCTTACAGGCCCAGCGCAAACCAATTGGTTCGTTGCGCAGTGGCCACCCCTGGACCGAACAGGTCGGCCGCCACGTCCCTTTCAGCCCGGGCCTGGTATTATATTTGCGTGAAAGTTCCCGCTTGATCTTGAATTCGGGATGGCGAATCCGTTCGTATTGAATGTCGACAGCGCGGACACTTACCCTGAAATGCTCGGCGATTTGCTTTCCCGGAATCTTTTCGGCCTTCATCTTGAGCAACAGATTGCGGTCTTCCTCGGTCCACATGCGGCGTCGTTTCATCATCTTCCCCCGTCAGGCAACAAAGAGGTGCACATCTGCAGCATTTCACTGGCTGCTATCTGCCAACTGGCGTGCGGAATCACGACATCGGGAATCGGCTCCTGCCCGAAGGCGTAAGGTTTCGGGAATGTCATCAGGTCGCGCCACTCGGTCGCGAGCAGCACGCGGTCCCATTTGTGGATTTCATTTTCGAGATTTGATGGCGGAGGCCATTGCAGTCCGGCGCGATCGTGAATCACAGTATCGATTCGATTGGTCAACAGTTCGAAGGATTCCGAAATGGTTGAGGCCAATACCCCGAACTTGCTCATGATCGCCGACAGCGCGCGTTTCTTGGGCGTGGTGTCGTCTCCTAAGTAAGCTTCATGCATGTCGTGGCAGAGCAGATAGGCCGCGAGTTCGGAATCACCGGTCGCGATCAGCGAGGCTTTTGCACAGAGAACGGAATGTTGCGCGACCGAATAGGCCAGTCCCGGAGTAGCCCCGCAATAGCGATTGGCCTTGGCCAAATGTTCGCAGATCACCACAAAGGAGACGTCTTCGACCTTGGGATTCAACAGATCGAAGTTGGCCCCATTCGAGCAGGTTAGAGTTGTGGTGGTCGCGGCAGTCATGTTCCCACCTTTCCGAACGGCGCGGCGTTATCGGGACCGCGTTTGAGGAAGGCGGGAAGTTCGAGCGTATCGTCAAGAAAGGGCGGAGGCGCGGACATGATGCGCTGACTTTCGTCAGCCATCCCGCAACCGGTGCTGGGGGCGGCCGTACCAGACACCTCCTCTGGGTATTCGATGACTTCGCCGGTTTCCGGGTCGTGCGGTGCTTCATTGCCCCACGAATCCCAGCCGGCCCTTGCACGACGCGCATTCAGTTCGATTTTTGGCAGCGTCGGGAAATACTTTTCAATGATCTCATAGAACGCATCGGGTTTTTGGGAGTGCTTGCCGACCGGCGCGTCGATGACGCTTGGAAACTGTGTCCCCATCGCCGGCGCCGGGATCTTGCCTTTGGTCCCGATCAGCAGCAGCTCATGCTGGTTGCGGAACCAGTAGCCGGTCCCGATACGATCCTTTTTCCAGATGCAGTGGGATTTGTATTCGAAGCCCCAAGCCGCCATGACGCGGAAGGCGTCGGGCAGCATGGGTACGGTTGCCCATAGGAATAGCGCAGCAGCATCAGCGGCGATGTCAGCAACCGGCCGCGCGCATATCTTGTCGGTCTCGCTGGTCGGATAGTGGTTGTCAGCGGCCCGGTCCATCCCGGTTTCGAGGCTGTAGGTTTTGAATTTCCACTCCGGGTCGGCGAGGATGACGCCGTATTTTTTCTTCGGCAGTGCAAGCTGGATGCCGCCGAGGTAAGCCTCGCGTTCCTCGCGCCGCTGCTTTTTGTCGACGTCCCGACCCTCGCCCAGCACATCAAACGAGTGCTTCTCCGGGTGTTGCTCGGCATAGGCCCGGCAGCGCGCCACGAGCCGCTCGAAGCTATCGCCCGGGATGGCTGCGATCTTTTGTTCTTCGGAGGATTCGTCTCTGGTGATGCCCAATTCTTCGAGCGTCATCATGTCGTTTCCGTTCGACATGATCTTCTTGTTCCGACCAACGACAATAAGGCCGTCTGTCTTCATCCGGGACAACAATTCGCCGCGTCGTTTCTTTGCGCGCACCCTGATCTCGATGGCGTCGATCTCGATCTGCCGGTTCCTGATCCTTCTGCCGTATTCCCGGACCGCGGCGGCCTTGTCGATCCAGTCCGTCACCTCGTCGACGGTCTTGGCCTCGGCGATGGCCTGACACGCCGCGTCGTATTTGAGGACCGCAGTCATGCCGCCGGCCCCTTGAACGGAACGACGTTGGTTTCCTCGCCATCTGAGACGGAGCCCTTCCGGTGCCAGACAAACCAGCCGCGCTGATATGAACCGGAAGCGAACGACTCGCGCGCATCTTGCCGAACGACCGCAAGCAAGAGCACTCCGAATATCGCGGCGTTCACGTCGCGCGCTCCAATCACGAGTCCCAAAAACAAGCCGCAGATCAGGAGTGCGAAGGCCCCGAACGGCGAAAGGGTGATGAATTCTGTCTTCATGCCGCGCGCTCCGCAGCCTTGCGCACGGTCGAAATCCTGACGAATTCAGCATAGCTCAGCTGTTCAGAGACGTTCCTGAAGGCCTTCCAGGCCAGCGAGCGGGCCTGTTGGGGTGAACTGGCGGAATATTTCGCCTCACCGAATTTTTCGACCGTGACGATAAAGGTTTGTCGGCCTGAAACGGTTTGTTTCCCGTGAAACACCGATTTTTGGCGACGATATTCCCGCGCCATCTTGGCCTGGTCGGCACTCCATTGCCGCTGATAGGCGGCATGGCATTTTCGGCAATGCCGCTGGCCTTTCCGGTCATGAGGCTTTCCGCATTCGGCACATAATGGCGTTCCGTCGGGAACGCCTGCCAGCACGCGTTTGTGGGTGTGATAGGTCATGGTCATGCCGGCATGCCGTTGTGTTCAGTGCCATCGAGCAGGCGGCCGGCGGTTTTCTTGCCGAGACGAATGAGTTGATATTCGTTCAAGCCTTCGCCGACACGAGCGACGGGGTGATTCCCGGAACCGGTCGGGGACCACTCGCCCCACTGCTTGAAAAAGAACGGCACGCCGTCGGCATGGCACTGGTCACGCAAGATCCGCGCCCAGTCCGGATGCATCGGCCGGGCGTTGGGGCCGCTCTCGCCGCCGACGATGACCCAGTCGAGTGTCTCGCCGCCAGTGTTGGAACATCCGGCCAATGCGCGCCATTCCGTCCCGGTCAACGCATTAATCGTAGACGGGCCGTCGAATGCGTCACGGTCGCCCGTGACGATCCCGGTCAGATCGATCGGCCCGAGCAGGGGCTCGGCGGAAATGAAACGGACCGCCGCCGGCGTCTGCAGCAATAGCGGAATCCGCTCGTCAGCTTCCTGCTGGCGCTCGGTTGAGACGCCGAGCCAGATGTTCGGCAGGGGCCATCGCGGCGCATTCATCCGGCGACCGCAAATCCCTTCGGCTATCTGATGAACGCACATCTCTCGCAGCGGCGGGATGCCTTCTTTCCGGTTCGCGCTTTCGGAGAAATATTCTTGCATCCGCGCTGCGCGCTTGGTCAGCACTTGGAACGTATGCTGCGGGCAGAGCACCATCACCGCGAAGACGCGATCAATCCATTCGTCGGGGCAGTCCTCATGAAAAAGATCACCCATTGAATTGACGAAATAGGTTGTGGGTTTCTTGCGGCGTAGCGGCGCTAGTAATGCGCTAGCTGGCGCTTGCGCGAGCTTGCCGGTCCAGATGGCGTTGCCGTTGACCTTGCGCGTGGTGCCGGCATAGCGCGGCTGATTTCCCATTGCCTCGATGCGCGCCGCCATCTTCATGGCGTAGCAATTGGTGCAGCCGGGCGAGACGA
>Ga0070679_100002368_pt1 | contig 17089 bp, 18 predicted proteins | sample KBSC63BmetaG_FD_65652 | JGI IMG/M metagenome (GOLD analysis project Ga0070679, IMG submission 65652) | Corn rhizosphere microbial communities from Kellogg Biological Station, Michigan, USA - KBS C6-3B metaG | ecosystem: Host-associated > Plants > Roots > Rhizosphere | place: USA: Michigan... | reverse complement strand
TCTGGGGGCCGCGGTCGTCGCCCTCCTGCTGCGGGCGCCGTTCCTCGTCGTGGTCTTCGTGGCCGCCGCCACGGCCGGTCTCCTCCGGCTGGTGCTGCCGGGATCGTGACGAGCCGCTGGTCAGCCCAGCTTGAGCAGCGGCTCGAGGCCGACGGTGAGACCGGGCAACGACGAGACCGCGTGGATCGCGAGCAGGACGCCGGGGTTGAAGGAGGCCCGGTCGGTCGAGTCGTGGCGGATCGTGAGGGTCTCCCCCGGGCCACCCAGCAGGACCTCCTGGTGCGCGACCAGCCCCCGGGCGCGCACCGAGTGGATGTGGACGCCGTCGACCTCGGCGCCCCGCGCCCCGTCGAGCCCGGACGAGGTCGCGTCGGGCATGGCGTCGAAGCCCGCCGCCGCGCGCGCCTCGGCGACGAGCTCCGCCGTACGGCGGGCGGTGCCGCTCGGCGCGTCGGTCTTGTCCGGGTGGTGCAGCTCCACGATCTCCACCGACTCGTAGAACGGCGCAGCCACGGCGGCGAACCGCATCATCAGCACGGCGCCCACGGCGAAGTTCGGGGCGATCAGGACGCCCACCGAGGGGGCGTCGGCGAGCATTGCACGTACCTCGTCGAGGCGTGCGGTGTCGAACCCGGTCGTCCCGACCACGCAGTGCAGCCCGCGACCGATGCACCAGCGGAGGTTGTCCATCACCACCTCGGGGGTCGTGAAGTCGACGACCACGTCGGCCAGCGCGAGGGAGTCGAGGGCGTCGTCCGAGCCCAGGCCGGCCACCAGCTTCAGGTCATCGGCGCGCTCGACGGCACGGCAGATCTCCGACCCCACCCGGCCCCGTGCGCCCAGCACGCCCACCTTGATCACGACGCCGAGACTAGAGGAACGCGACCGTCGCCCCGGGACACCGAGCGGGCTCGCGGTCGACCGGGCAGACGATCTGGCAGTCTGAGGCCATGCCAGTGCAGCAGGTCCCCCCGCGGTTGATCTGGGCGGTCGAGCTGATGGACCCCCAGCCCGGCGACAACATCCTCGAGATCGGATGCGGCCCGGGATTCGGCGCCGAGCTCATCTGTCAGCGGCTGACCACCGGCAAGCTGTTCGCGATCGACCGGTCGGAGTCGGGTGTCGACCGCACCCGGCGTCGCAACCAGAAGTACGTCGATGCCGGGCGACTGACCGTCCGCCAGATCGACCTGGCCACGCTGCGGGTCCCGGTGAAGCGCCTGCACAAGGTGTTCGCGTTCAACGTGAACCTCTTCTGGGTCCGCAGCTGCGCCGACGAGGTGGCCCTGCTCCACGAGCGGGTGCTGCCCGGCGGGGCCGTCTACCTCTACTACGACGCCACGCAGCCCGAGCTCGTGCCGAACATCGTGCGCAAGACCTCGGCCGCGCTGACCGAGGGCGGCTTCCGGGTCTCGGTCGTGGACCAGAAGGCACCCCCGGTCGTCGGCATCATCGGGCGTCGATGAGGCTCTTACCTGATATTGACTAAGTATTAGGCTATTGCCTAAACTTGGCGCATCATCAGGAGGAGGCCCATGGACGCCGTGGTGCTGACGGTCGACCAGGACGGGAGCCGTCGTGGTCCCGACCAGGTGCCGGCCGCGCTCGACGCGCTGGCCGGCGTGCCCGCGGTCCTGACCTTCGAGCGCACGGTGGGCGACGAGTTCCAGGGCCTCCTCGACGACCCGGCGGCGCTCGCCGTCGCGCTGGAGCTGCTCCTGCGCTCCGGCGAGTGGAACATCGGCGTCGGCCTGGGCGAGGTCGAGACGCCACTCCCCGACCATGCCCGAGCGGGCAGGGGACCGGCGTACCTGCGCGCGCGTGAAGCCGTCACGACCGCGAAGACCAGTCCCTGGCGGGTCCGGGTCGTCGGCGAAGGGGACGGCGCCCGCGCCCTGGAGTCGGCGATCTGGCTGTGGGCGGCGCTGCTCTCCCGGCGTACGCCACGGGGCTGGGAGGTCTCCGACCTCGTCGACGAGGGTCACACCTACGAGGAGACCGCGGCCCGCCTCGGCATCAGCCAGTCGGCGGTCAGCCAGCGCGCCGCCGTGGCCGGCATCGCCGAGGGTCGCCGAGCCCGCGAGCTCGTGGAGCACCTGACCCGCACCGCACTGGGAGGCACTCGATGATCCAGGACGTCCTCGTCACCGCATCGACAGCGCTCGCGGCCGTCCTGTCGGTCGTGGGGCTGGTGACCGGCCGGGCCGGCCGCGCCGTCGCGGTCGCCTCGGCGCTCCTGGTCGCCCTCGCGCTGCTCGTGGCCTGGGGCGCCGGATCGGAGTCGCCCGACAGGGTCGTCGCCGTGCTGGCCGCGGTCGTCGCCGTGGCCGGAGGCGGTCTGGTCACCACGCAGGTCTTCACGTTCGTCGAGGAGCCCGCGCGGATGCGCAGCGCCGGCGAGATCCTGCGTGGCGGGGCCTGGATCGGCGCGCTGGAGCGTCTGGGCGTGTACGTCGCCCTGCTGGCCGGCTGGGCGCCCGGTCTCGCGATCGTCCTCGCGGTCAAGGGCCTCGGGCGCTACCCCGAGCTGCGCAACGAGGACAACACCGGCGTCGCCGAGCGGTTCATCATCGGCACCTTCACCAGCGTGCTCTGGGCGGTCGCCTGCGCCGGGGTCGCCGTGCTCGCACCCTGACCGAGGACCACGGTGCCTGGGGCGCCGGCACCGTCACCATGGATCCGAGACGGTCGCAGAGCGACCTCCTCGACCACAGGCGGACCCACGACTAAACCGCAGGCCGCGTTGCTGGCGTAGAACAGGCATGGAGACCTTGATCTCCGGAGGGCGGGACATGACCGAGGGCGCGAGTCGGGAGGACTTCGCGCGCTGGGTGCAGCCCCACCTGACGGTGATGACGCGGTACGCCGGGCGGCAGGTGGCGCCCGCCGACCGGGACGACCTGGTGCAGGAGGCCCTGATCCGCGCCTGGCAGCGCTGGTCGACCTACGACCCCGCGCGGGGCAGTGCCGCGGGGTGGCTTCTGGCGATCGTCGCCGATCGGTGTCGGCGCCACCGCTCGCGCCGGCCTTCGGGCCGGGTGGTCGAGCTGGTGGAGCACGCCGCCCCGCCTGCCCAGCGCCACGACATCGACCTCGAGCGCGCGATCGCCGGGCTCGCCCGGCGCCAGCGGCAGGCGGTCGACCTGCACTACTTCGTGGGCCTGGACGTGGCGACGGTGGCCGAGGTGATGGGCTGCGCACCCGGCACGGTCAAGGCGACCCTGCACCAGGCGCGAGCCCGGTTGCGCGAGCTGTTGGGAGACGACGATGACTGACCTGCTGGACGAGATGGGCGAGCGGCTGACCGCGGCCGGACGTCAGTGGCGGGCCGAGCAGCCGCCACCGGCCGGCGTGCCGCTCGAGCGGCTCGACGACCGGCTCGACCGGCCCCGCCCGTGGCGGGTCGTGGCGGCTGCTGCGGCAGCGGTGGTCGTGGTCGGTGGTCTGGCGACGGTTCTCACCCGCTCTCACGACGATCAGAGGTCACAGGTCGGCACGACGGGGACGCCCACGACGCAGACGACCCCGCAACCCTCCACCTTGCCGGCGGTGGACGTGCCGTGGCGGGACCTGCCCGCGGGCCATCCGCACGTGCGTCATCGCGAGCACGGCAAGGTCGTCACCCGGTTCGACCGCGTCTCGGCGACCGGGACGATCACGGGCCACCTGCACCCGGGCGACCTGCTCACCTTCACCGCGGTGATCCAGTCGCCGACGCGACTCGTGCTCGATCCGTGCCCCGACTTCAACGTCGCCTTCGGCAGGTACTCCTGGAACACCTGGCAGCTCAACTGCCGGCAGGTTCCCTACCGCGACGGCCGCAACCGGCCGGTGCTGCCCGCGTTCCGCGACGTGGGCTTCGAGATGAAGGTGCGCGTCCCCGACGTCAGGGGCGACCAGAAGGTGCTCTGGACCCTCGACGGGCCGCAGCAGATGCCCGGGTTCTACGGGATCGTGAAGGTCACGGCCCGCTGACGGAGTCGGGCGTGCCCGACTACCTCGTGTCGGTGCGCTTCCGCTCGGGTCCGACGATCGCCAGGATCTCCGGGCGCGAGAACAGCTCCGCGGCGAGGAGCCGGACGTCCTCGAGGGTGACCGCCTCGACGCGTGCGAGCACCTCGTCGATGCTGAGCAGCTCGTCGTCGACCAGCTCGGACTTGCCGAGCCGGGTCATCCGCGAGGCCGAGTCCTCGAGGCCGAGCACGAGGCCGCCCTTGAGCTGACCCTTGCCGCGCGCGAGCTCCTCGGCGTCGATGCCGTCCCGGGCGATCTTGGCCAGCTCGGCGCGCACCACGTCGAGCACCTGCTGGAGCTTGTTGGGCAGGCAGCCGACGGACACCCCGACGAGTCCGGCGTCGACGTGCTGGCTGGCGAAGGAGAACACGGAGTAGGCCAGGCCGCGCTTCTCGCGGACCTCCTGGAACAACCGGCTCGACGTACCGCCGCCCAGCGCGGCGTTCAGGACCCCGAGCGCGAAGCGGCGGTCGTCCGACCGGGTGAGCCCTTGCACGCCCAGGACGACGTTGACCTGCTCGAACTGGCGGGTCGCCTCGACCGTGCCGGTCGCGACCTTGCGCGCCCGGAGCGTCTGCCGGGCGGCGACGGGCTCGGCCGTGCCGGCCAGGAAGTCGCGGCGCGAGAACGCCGACCGGACGAGCCGGACGACCTGGGTGTGGTCGACGTTGCCGGCCACGGACACCACCATGCGCTCGGGGCGGTAGTGGCGGCGGTAGAACCGGATGACCTGGTCGCGGCTCATGGCCTCGATCGAGGCGGCCGTGCCCGCGATCGGACGTCCGAGCGGCGAGTCGCCCCACGCCTGCGACGCGAACAGGTTGTGCGCGACGTCGTCGGGGTCGTCGTCGTGCATGGCGATCTCGTCGAGGATGACGTGGCGCTCGGCGTCGACGTCCTCGCCGGTGATCAGCGAGGAGGTGACCATGTCACCGAGCACGTCGACCGCGAGCGGGAGGTCCTCGTCGAGGACCCGCGCGTGGAAGCAGGTGTACTCCTTGGCGGTGAACGCGTTGAACTCACCGCCGACCGCGTCGAGCGCGATCGAGATCTCGAGGGCGGACCGCTCGGGGGTGCCCTTGAACAGCAGGTGCTCGAGGAAGTGCGAGCAGCCGTGCAGCGCCGGCGACTCGTCGCGGGATCCGACACCCACCCAGACCCCGATGGTCGCCGAGCGCTGCCCCGGGACGCGCTCGGTGATGACCCGCAGCCCGCTGGGGAGCGTCGTACGCCGCACGACGCCGCCGTCCTCCTTCAGCAGCGTGCGGGTCGTGCCCGACGCGCGCGTGCTGGCTGAGGCGGGCGTGACGGACGACCGGCCGGCAGCAGGCTGCCGGCCGGTCGTCACGGGTGCCACGTAGGTCACTCGGAGGCCTGGGCCTCGTCGGACTCGGGGGCGGCGGGCTCGGCCTCGCCACCCTTCTCCTCGACGACCGGGGTCAGCGACAGCTTGCCGCGGTCGTCGATCTCGGCGATCTCGACCTGGATCTTCTGGCCGACCGAGACGACGTCCTCGACGTTCTCGACCCGCTTGCCACCCACCAGGGCGCGGAGCTTGGTGATGTGGAGCAGGCCGTCCTTGCCCGGGAGCAGGGAGATGAAGGCGCCGAAGTTGGTCGTCTTCACCACGGTGCCGAGGTAGCGCTCGCCGACCTCGGGCATCGTCGGGTTGGCGATCGCGTTCACCGCGGCGCGGGCGGCCTCGGCCGCCTCGCCGTTGCTGGCACCGATGTAGACGGTGCCGTCGTCCTCGATCGACAGGCTCGCCCCGGTGTCGTCCTGGATCTGGTTGATCACCTTCCCCTTGGGGCCGATGACCTCCCCGATCTTGTCGACGGGCACCTTGATGCTGATGATCCGCGGGGCGTGGACCGACATCTCCTCGGGGCCGTCGATCGCCTCGCCCATGACCTCGAGGATCGCGTGGCGGGCGTCGCGGGCCTGCGTCAGCGCGGCGGCCAGGACCTCGGCGGGGATGCCGTCGAGCTTGGTGTCGAGCTGCAGCGCGGTCACGAAGTCCTTGGTGCCGGCGACCTTGAAGTCCATGTCGCCGAAGGCGTCCTCGGCGCCGAGGATGTCGGTCAGCGCGACGTACTGCGTCTCGCCGTCGACCTCGCCGGAGATCAGGCCCATCGCGATGCCCGCGACAGCGGCGCGCAACGGCACGCCCGCCTGCAGCAGAGCCATCGTGGAGGCGCAGACGGAGCCCATCGAGGTGGAGCCGTTGGATCCCATGGCCTCGGAGAGCTGGCGGATCGCGTAGGGGAACTCCTCACGCGTCGGCAGCACCGGCAGGAGCGCCCGGCGCGCCAGGGCTCCGTGTCCGACCTCGCGGCGCTTGGGCGAGCCCACCCGGCCGGTCTCGCCGGTGGAGAACGGCGGGAACACGTACTTGTGCATGTAGCGGCGGTGCTTCTCCGGCGACAGCGTGTCGAGCTGCTGCTCCATCTTGAGCATGTCGAGCGTGGTGACGCCCAGGATCTGGGTCTCCCCGCGCTCGAACAGCGCCGACCCGTGGACGCGCGGGATCAGGCCGACCTCGGCGTGCAGCGGACGGATGTCGGCCAGGCCGCGCCCGTCGATGCGGACCTTCTCGCGCAGCACGCGCTCGCGGACGACGGCCTTGGTGACCGAGCGGTACGCCGCGCCGATCTCCTTCTCGCGACCCTCGAACTGCCCGGCGAGCTTCTCCAGCAGGGCGACCTTGATCTCGTCGGTGCGAGCCTCGCGCTCCTGCTTGTCGCCGATGGTCATCGCCGAGGCCACGTCGGCCTTGGTCGCGGCCTCGACGGCCTCGTACACGTCGTCCTCGTAGTCGAGGAAGATCGGGAACTCCTGGACCGGCTTCGCGGCCTGCTTGGCCAGCTCCGCCTGCGCCTCGCACAGCTGCTTGATGAACGGCTTGGCGGCGTCGAGCCCCCCGGCCACGATCTCCTCGGTCGGCGCCTGGGTGCCGGACTGCACGAGGTCCCAGGTCTGCTCGGTGGCCTCGGCCTCGACCATCATGATCGCGACGTCGCCGGTCTCGGTCACGCGTCCGGCGACGACCATGTCGAAGACGGCGTTCTCGAGCTGGCTGTGGGACGGGAAGGCGACCCACTGGCCCTCGATCAGGGCGACGCGGACGCCGCCGACCGGGCCGCTGAACGGGAGCCCCGACAGCTGGGTGGACATCGACGCGGCGTTGATCGCGAGCACGTCGTAGGGCTGGTCGGCGTCGAGGGCCAGGACGGTGATGACGACCTGGACCTCGTTGCGCAGGCCCTTCTTGAACGTCGGGCGCAGCGGACGGTCGATCAGCCGACAGGTGAGGATCGCGTCCTCGCCGGGCCGGCCCTCGCTGCGGAAGAACGAGCCGGGGATCTGGCCCACGGCGTACATCCGCTCCTCCACGTCGATGGTGAGCGGGAAGAAGTCGAACTGGTCCTTGGGGTGCTTGCCGGCCGTGGTGGCCGAGAGCAGCATCGTCTCGTCGTCGAGGTACGCCGTGACGGCGCCCGCGGCCTGACGAGCCAACAGGCCGGTCTCGAACTTGATGGTCCGCCGGCCGAACTTGCCGTTGTCGAGAACGGTCTCGACGGCGGAGATGATGGGTTCAGATGAAGCAGACATGGGCAGCGTGCCCTGTCCTTTCTCTTCGCGGAGCGACCCCGCGAACGCCCGCAGCTCGGTCTCGACGTCTGTCCCTCGTGGGTGTCGAGTCCGGCCGGTCTTCGATCGAGGCCCGCGGATCACGCCCGGCGAGTGCCTGCGGATTCGAGAGCCACTACCGAGGACCGGGCCGACGTGTGCGGGCCGCTCCTGGTTGGTTGCGTGTTCAGTTGTGTCGGGTCCGACCCTAACGGCCGGACGTGGCCGGATATGACGGGAGCGGCCACCCGGCAGGGCAGCCGCTCCGTGACGTCATCGACGCAGGCCGAGACGCTCGATGATCGAGCGGTAGCGCGCGATGTCGGTCTTGTTGAGGTAGTTCAGCAGCCGCCGGCGCTGGCCCACGAGCAGCAGCAGACCACGACGGGTGTGGTGGTCGTGCTTGTGCTCCTTGAGGTGCTCGGTCAGGTGGCTGATGCGGTGGCTGAGCAGCGCGATCTGCACCTCGGGAGAGCCGGTGTCGCCCTCGGTCGTGGCGTAGTCGGCGATGATCTTCTGCTTGGTCTCCGCGTCGGTTCCGATCGACATACGGGCTCCTTCACTGGCTTCTCGTTGCGCGGCGCGCCGGGGCCTGTTCACCCGGGCACTCTGGATCCGCGGCCGTTGCACGGCAACCGGTGAAGATTATCAGCGGCGCGGGATGCCTCCCAAAACGCCGCCGGACCGCTCAGACCGCCGGAGGCGGGTCGTTGCGGTGCTGCTGCTCGGTGGTGGTCTGGCTCCCGTCGGGGTGCGTGGTCGTCGCGACCGTGCGCGAGCTGCGCCCGCGGTTCATCTGGACCGCGGTCAGGACGATCACGATCAGGCCCACGATCGCCAGGATCCACCCGATCATGGTCAGGTCGACGTTGTTGAGGGTGTCCTGCACGGCGAGCGCGAGGATCAGGCCCAGCGCCAGCAGGAAGATGCCGAGTCCGTAACCCATGGAGTTCCTTTCGTCGGTCCGCCCGGGGACAGGCGGGTCGTCGTACCGCTCTGTTCCCCGTGCGCCGCCCGCTCATGCACCGGCCGTCGGGCCGAGCGGCATCGCGGTCGCCTGCTAGCCGGTGACCACGCGCCGTACGAGGTCGTCCCAGGCGTGGTGGATCCGCTCGAGGCTCATCGCCTCGGTCTCGACCTGCTGCTCCAGGATCGGCACCTCGAGCGGGGCGAGGAGCGCCGTGGCGAGGAACGCGATGTCGCCCCGGACGCCGAGCTCCCCCATCAGGTACCTCAGGTGCATCGCGGTGAACGAGATCGCGGCGTAGCTGCGTGCGCCCGCCCTACCGGCCGCGCGGATCAACCGCCGGTGCAGGAGGTTGAGCTCGATCCGGTGGTGTCCCAGGGCCAGCAGCCGCTCCATGGGCTCGGCCCCCGGCCCGAGCGGGGGCGGCCCCGACAGGATCGCGGCCTGGAACTCCCGCTCACTCCGGTCGAGCAGGGCGGCCATCAGGCCCTCCCGGCTGTCGAACCTGCGGAAGACCGTCCCCTTGCCGACGCCGGCTCGCGTCGCCACGGCGTCCATGGTGACCGACTCGACCCCGCACTCGTCGATCAGTGCGGCTGCCGCTGCCAGCAGCGCCTCGCGGTTGCGCGCGGCGTCGCGGCGCTCCCGAGGCTCGGCGTCGACGAGCGGCAGCGGGATCGGCACCTGCGCAGGCTATCGAGCAGCCGTGTGAGCCGGCACACATCACACCCGCGGGAATAGAACCGGACCACGGTCCGTTTCGCTTCTCGTGACTGACTCCAGTGATCCCCGTCGTACCCACGTCATCGTCCTGCTCGGCAGCCTCCGTGCCGGCTCTTACAACCGCCGGATCGCCGAGCGCCTGCAGGCCGAGGCGCCGGCCGGCGTCACGGTCGAGATCGCGACCGGCCTGGCCGACCTCCCGTTCTACAACGAGGAGCTCGACACCGAGGGGTCCGTGCCGGCACCCGCCCAGGCGTTCCGCGACTCGGTGGCGCGCGCTGACCGGGTGCTCGCCGTGACGCCGGAGTACAACGCCACCATGCCCGCCGTCCTCAACAACGCCATCGACTGGCTGTCGCGGCCCTATGGGGCCGGCGCGATCTCCGGCAAGCCGTTCGCGGCGATCGGTGCGACCCCCACCGCGTTCGGCGCCAAGTGGGCCCACGACGACGCCCGGCGCTCGGCCACCATCGCCGGCGCGGACGTCGTCCCCGACCTGGTCGTGTCCCACTCCACGCTCGAGGCCGATGTGTTCGACGACGCCGAGGTGTTCGCGAAGTTCCACCGCGCGCTGGTGGCGCTGGTCGACCACCGCCCCACGCAGCACGTCGCCGCCTGAGCCGACGCGGGCGGCGTCCCGGCTGCCGCTCCGGTCTGTCGACGATCTCAGGCACCCGACGGTGCGGGGTCCTCGTCGACCGGTGGGCGGGCCAGGTGCTCGGCCACGGTCCCGTCGGCCACGGTGAGCGCCTCGGGCGTGGCACCCAGGGCGGCCAGGAACGTCGCCCTGCCGAAGGTCCACAGCGTCGCATCGGTCCGGGACCGGATCGTCGCGGTGCGCCGTACGTCGCGGAGCAGCGCGATCTCGCCGAAGCCGTCACCGGGGCCCAGGGTCCGGCCGAACTCGACGACGTCGAGGTCCCCGGACCCGACCAGGTAGAACTCGTCGCCGGTCTCCCCCTGCACGACCACGTCGGTGCCCGCCGTGACCTGCACCGGCACGGCCGCCCTCACCAGACGTTCGAGCTGCGGCAGCGGCAACGGCGCGAGGAACGGCACGTCGTGCAGCAGGTCCCGGACCCGGGTCGCCTCCTGCTGCCCGTGGTCGAGTCGGACGCACCATCGCCAGGTCGCCAGGGCGAGACAGGCGTAGACCAGCCCGAGGGTCGCCATGCTGCCGCCGACGCCCCACCAGGCGATCAGGGCCGGCGCCATCGCCGCACCGATTGCGGCCATCCCGGCGTACAGGAGCTCGCTGACGCCGTAGACACGTCCGATCACGGCGTCGTCGGCCAGCCGCGGCACGACACCCATCACCGCGCCCTCCACGAGCGAGAACCCGAGGCCCACCGGGAGCATCAGCGCCACCGCGACCAGCGTCGTACCGACACCGGCGAGCGCCAGGAGCACCCCGAAGAGCAGCGCCCCGACGGCCAGGGCGCGGCCGTACCCGGTGCGCCTCACGATCCGGAGGAGGACGACGCTCCCGAGGACCCCGCCGACGCCCCACACGGTGTACAGCAGCCCCGGCCCTCCGCTGCCGAGGTCGAGCCGGTCGATCGCCAGGGCCACCAGCTGCACGTCCGTCGCGCCCTCCAGCACCAGGAGGCCGGCGAGGAGGAGGAACGGCGCGTGCAGGGCCGGGGTCGAGACCACGACCCGGATGCCCGCGAGGAGCCCGGAGCTCTCCTCGTCGGACACCGGTTCGCTGGCGACCATCCGGGGCAGCCCGGCGGCGAGGACCGCGGTCAGCGCCGCCAGCGCCGCGGCCAGTCCGACGGTGGTCGCCGGGCTGGTGAGCGCCAGCAGGACGCCGCCGAGTCCGGCGCCGAGCAGGAAGCCCCCGCTGTCGACGGCGCTCCACCCCGCCGTGGCGCGCACCAGGTCGGCGGGCTCGCTCGCCAGCGCGGGGAGCAGGGCCTCGAGCGCGGGTCGGAGGGGCGCGCCCAGCGCGCTCTCAACGACGATCGCGGCAACGAGCCACCCCAGGGCGAGGTGGTGGGCCACGACGAACGAGCCGGCGGTCAGCGCCAGGGCCGAGAGGACGCAGCTGACCACGACCACCCGGGGCCGGTCGAGCCGGTCGATCAGCCATCCGGCCACCGGGGCCGCGGCCAGGGCCGGCAGGAGCCGGGCGACCGCCACGATGCCCACCGCACCGGCGCCGTCCTGGTCGAAGGCCGCCACGCCGGCCGCGACCATGAACATCCAGTGGGCGGACGAGTACAGCAGCCAGCTGCCGAGCACACGCCGCAGCGAACCGCCCATCTCCCCTCCCCCTGGACATGGAAGCGCTCATGCTTCCACGCGGCACGCAGCGGGGTCCAGGTGCCGTCCGGCTCAGCTCCAGGCGGCGGCGAGACGGCTGACGATCTCGCGCAGACGCTGCCGGCTGGTGGCGGCGTTGAGGCGCACGTGGCCGCCCAGCCCCGGGTGGTAGTCGTGCCCCGGGCCGAGCTTCACGCGGCCGCGCTCCAGGGCCACCGCGGCCGGGTCGTCGTGACCGTAGGCACGCGCGTCGAGCCAGACCAGGTAGGTCGCCTCCCACGGACGCATCCGCACGAGCGGGAGCTGCTCGGCCAGGTCTGCGATCAGCTGGGTGCGCAGCTCGTCCAACCGCTCGATGAGCGAGGCGAGCCACCCGTCGCCGTCTCTGTACGCCGCGACCGCGGCCACGACGCCCAGCGGTGACCAGGAGTCGTTGCGGGCCATCGGCATCGCCTCGAGGACCGCGCGGTCCCGCGCCGACGGCACCACGAGCTGGGCGCAGCGCAGGCCCGCGGTGTTGAAGGCCTTCGACGCTGCCACGAGGCCCACGGCGTGGTCGTGGGTGCCGTCGAGGTCGAGGTACGACGTGTGGTGGGCGCCCGGCAGCACCAACGGCGCGTGGATCTCGTCGGAGACGACCCGGGCGCCGTGCCGCACCACCACGTCGCGGATGCCCTCCAGCTCCGCGCGGCTGAAGACCCGGGCCCAGGGGTTGTGCGGCTGGGTCAACAGCAGCGTGCGGGCTCCTTGCGCGAAGCAGGCCTCGAGCTGGTCGAGATCGATCTCGGCACGGGTGGCGTCGGGGTCGAGGACCACGTCGACGCGGCGTCGGCCGGTCAGGCCGGCGACGTCGAGCTGGGGCGCGTATCCGGGCATCAGGAACACCACCGGCGCGTCCTCGCACAGCACGTCGAGCGCCAGCCGGGCGCCTGCGGTCACGTCCACGACCGGCATGACCCACCCCGGGTCCACGGTCGCGCCGTAGTGACGCGCCGCGAACCCCGCGTAGGCCTCACCCAGCTCCGGCGCGGCCGAGCCGAAGGCGGGATAGCCGGTGACCCCGTCACGGACGGCCTGCAGCACCGCCTCGTGCACGACCGGGTCGAGGGCGTAGTCCATCTCGGCGACCCAGGCGGGCAGCACGTCGTCGGGGACCGTCCCCCACTTGAGGATCAGGGCGCGCCGCGCCTCGTCGTCGGTGAGGTCGACGATCGGGCGGCGGTCGGTCACGACGCCTGCCCCAGGAGCTCGCGCGCGCGTCGTACGTCCTCGTGCATGGTCGCGATCAGCGCGTCCACGCCGTCGAACCGCTCCATCCCCCGGATCCGCTCCACGAACGACACCTCCACCTCCACGTCGTACAGCTCGAGGTCGTCGCGGTCGAGCACGTAGGACTCGACCCGCCGCTCCCGCTCGCCGTCGAACGTCGGGTTGGTGCCGACGCTGATCGCGGCGGGGTAGCGCTCGCCGGTGTCCAGCCGCCGCAGCCAGCCGGCGTACACACCGTCGGCCGGCGCCGCGCCCATGGTGCGCGTCGGGACGTTCGCGGTCGGGAAGCCGAGCTCGCGGCCGCGCTGGTCGCCGCGGACGACGACGCCCCGGACCGCGAACAGCCGTCCGAGCGCCTCGGCGGCACCGGAGACGTCGCCCGCGGCCAGACAGGTGCGGACGTAGGTCGAGGACCAGACCTGAGGACCGCCGTCGAGGGGTACGCCGACCGCCCGGAAGCCGAGCCGGTCGCCGCTCGCCGCCAACGTGGCGAGGTCGCCCGAGGCCCGGGTGCCGTAGCGGAAGTTCGCGCCCACCACGACGACCGCGGCATGGAGGGCGTCGGCGAGCACCCGCTGCGCGAACTCCTCGGGGGTCCACGCCGCCACGTCACGGTCGAACGGGAGCGCGAGCACGGCGTCGGCCCCCGTCTCGTGGAGGAGTGCGGCGCGGGACTCGATGTCGGTGATCACGGTCGGCGCGTGCTCGGGCCGCAGCACCGCCATCGGGTGCGGGTCGAAGGTCACCGCCACGACGACCAGCCCTTGCGAGTCGGCCACCTCGCGGGCTTCGCGCACGACGTGCTGGTGCCCGAGGTGGACGCCGTCGAAGTTGCCGATCACCACCGCGGTGCGGCCGAGGTCGGCCGGGACGTCGCCGAGGGACCGCCAGATCTGCACGTAGGGGACTTTAGTGTCGCGCCTGGTCGTACCGGCGCAGGGCCTCCGCACGCTCCTCGCGGTGATCGACCACAGGCTCGGGATACCCGTGGTCGTAGCCGTGGTCGACCTTCCACGGCTCGTGGGCCGACGTGCCGGCGACATGGGCCAGCTCAGGCACCCAGCGGCGCACGTAGGCGCCGTCGGGGTCGAACTTCCGGCCCTGGGTGACCGGGTTGAAGACCCGGAAGTACGGGGAGGCGTCGGTGCCCGTCCCGGCCACCCACTGCCAGCCGTGGTTGTTGCTGGCCAGGTCGCCGTCGATCAGCAGGTCGAGGAAGTGGCGGGCACCCTCGGGCCACCACACGTGCAGGTCCTTGCACAGGAAGCTCGCGGTGATCATCCGGACCCGGTTGTGCATCCACCCGGTCTCGGCCAGCTGCCGCATCCCGGCGTCGACGATCGGGAAGCCGGTTCGGCCCTGCTTCCAGAGGTCGACGAGCTCGCCGGGGTCGTCGTACGTCATCGTCCGCAGCTCCGGACGCAGGTCACGCCAGGCCGAGCGCGGCTCGGCGTGGAGCACGTCGGCGTAGAACTCCCGCCAGGCCAGCTCGTCGGTGTACGTGCGAGCCGACTGCGAGCGTGAGCCCACCAGGTCGGCGAGGATGGTGCGGGGGTGGATGGCGCCGACCTTCAGGTAGGGCGAGAGCCGGGACGTGCCCGGCCGGTCGGGCCGGTCGCGGCCGTCGGCGTAGTCCGCGAGGTGCTCGTCGCGGAAGGATCGCCAGCGCCGGAGGGCGGCGTCCTCCCCCGCGGTCGGCAGCTCGATCGGGCACTCGTCCAGGGCCCGGTCGAGACGGGTGCGGGAGGGGTCGTCCGAGCGGTCGTCGCCGAACGTGACCTCCCTCGGGGCGGCCGCCGGCCCGGGCCAGCCGTGGTCGCGCCAGGCACGGGAGAACGGCGTGAACACCCGGTAGGGCTTGCCTTCCCTGGTCGTCACCCGTCCCGGGCCCACGGCGTACGGCGAGCCGGTCGCGACCCACTCGACGTCGCGGTCGGCGAGCCGCCGGCGCACGGCGCGGTCCCGGCGGGCGCCGTACGGCGTCGTCTCGGCGCTGACGTGCACGCTGCCGGCGCCGACCTCGTCGGCGAACCCGCCGACCTGCGTGGCGGGATCGCCGACGCGCACCGTGAGCCGGCCGTCGTAGGAGCTCGCGGCCGCGCGGATGCTGGCCGCGAGCCAGCCCCGACGCGCCGGCCCAGCGCCGTCCCAGAGGACCGGGTCGATCACCAAGAGCACGTGCACGTCGTCATCGGTCGCCTCCGCCGCCGATCCCAGCGCAGGGAGGTCGCGGCGCCGGAGGTCGCGGCGGAGCCAGAGAACGCTGCTCATCGCGCCCACCCTGCCACGCGGTCCCGACGTCAGACGAAGACCGCCACCGCCCGCGCGGCGCCGTCCCGTGGCTCGTAGAGCGCGAGGAACTCGCCCGGCGGCGAGAACAGCGCGGTCGTCGCGTCCAGGGGTACGTCGAGTGCCCGGCCCACGCGCACGTCAGCCGTCTGACGGTCGTCGAGGTCGAGAGCGGGGAAGGCGGCGCGCGCGGCCTCGGCGATGGGGGTCATCGTGAAGTCCGACCCGAGCGCCTCGAGGGTGTGCGCGGAGCCGAGGTCGAAGGGCCCGACGGCGGTACGGCGAAGCGCGGTGAGATGACCCCCGACACCCAGCGCCACGCCCAGGTCGCGCGCGATCGCCCGGATGTAGGTGCCGCTCGAGCAGTGGACGGAGATCCGCACGTCGGGGAGCTCGAGACCGACGACGTCGAGAGCGTGGACGGTCACCCGCCGGGGGGCCAGCGCGACCTCCTCGCCGGCGCGCACCCGCGCATAGGAGCGCTTGCCGTCGACCTTGACCGCCGACACGGCGCTGGGGACCTGGTCGATCTCCCCGGCGAACGCCACCAGCGCCGAGCGCACCGCGTCCTCGGTCAGGTGATCGGTGCCCGAGGTGGAGACGACCTCGCCCTCGGCGTCGTCGGTGGTGGTCGATGCGCCGAGGCGCACCGTGGCGTCGTACCGCTTGTCCGTGAGAGCCAGGTGGCCCAGCAGCCGGGTGGCCCGGTTGAGACCGAGCACCAGCACGCCGGTGGCCATCGGGTCGAGGGTGCCGGCATGTCCGACCTTGCGGGTGCCGGCCAGCCGGCGTACCCGCGCGACGACGTCGTGGGAGGTCATCCCGCCGGACTTGTCGACGACGACCAGTCCGGACTCTGCCGTCACGCCTCGGTGTCGCGCGAGGGCATGACGTCGAAGCCTTCCGCAGGCTCGTCGTCGTCCTCGACCTCGCGCGGCTTCTTGTACGGGTCGGACTCACCGGCGTACTGCTCGACCCGTCGGGAGGCCGCCTCCTCGTCCAGCGCCTTCGCGCGGGCCAGCACCTCGTCGAGGTGACGGGCGGTCGCCGGCAGCGCGTCGGCGATGAAGGTCAGCGTCGGGGCGTGGCGCATCCCGAGCTGCTTGGCGACCTCCGAGCGCAGCAGTCCCTTGGCCGACTCCAGGGCGGCGGCCGTGCTCACCAGGTCGGTCTCCTCACCCAGCACGGTGTAGAAGACGGTCGCCTGCTGGCTGTCGCCGGTGACCCGGACGTCGGTGACGGTCACGAACCCGAGCCGCGGGTCCTTGATCCGCCGCTCGAGCATCTCCGCCACGATCACCTGGATCCGATCGGCGATCCTGCGGACTCGGGGGTTGGGCATGGGTGGTTCCTCAGGTGGGGATTACCCGCCTAGGCGGGAAGTTGTCAGCTTTGAGGGGATCGCAACCCCCTCGAAGCGTCGGATTACCCGCCTAGGCGGGTAATCCGACGCCCGTTGCGACGGGCTCAGGCCCGCGGGATCTCCCGCATCTCGAAGGCCTCGACGATGTCGCCCTCCTTGATGTCCTGGTAGTTCCGCAGCACCAGACCGCACTCGAAGCCCTCGCGGACCTCGGACGCGTCGTCCTTCTCCCGCTTCAGCGAGGCCAGGTCGAGGTTGTCGGCCACGACCGCGCCGTCGCGGATCAGTCGCACCTTGGCGTTGCGTCGGATCACACCGCTGGTGACCATGCAGCCGGCGATGTTGCCGATCTTCGACGAGCGGAAGATCGCCCGGATCTCCGCCTGGCCGAGACTGGCCTCCTCGAACTCCGGCTTGAGCATGCCCTTGAGCGCGGCCTCGATCTCCTCGATCGCCTGGTAGATGACCGAGTAGTAGCGGATCTCGACGCCTTCCTTGTCCGCCAGCTCGGTCGCCTTGCCCTGCGGCCGGACGTTGAAGCCGATGATGATCGCGTCGGACGCGGC
>Ga0070679_100002366_pt1 | contig 17091 bp, 16 predicted proteins | sample KBSC63BmetaG_FD_65652 | JGI IMG/M metagenome (GOLD analysis project Ga0070679, IMG submission 65652) | Corn rhizosphere microbial communities from Kellogg Biological Station, Michigan, USA - KBS C6-3B metaG | ecosystem: Host-associated > Plants > Roots > Rhizosphere | place: USA: Michigan... | reverse complement strand
GAGGTAGCAAAGACGACCTCGACCCCCAACTTGATCGCATCCATGGCGGTGGCGCCTCACTTTCTGAGCAATTTCGCCCTTCTATTCAATAATAAGGTGCGAACCCATTCTGATTCAATGGGTTCGGAAAAAGAAGCCGTGGGCGTGGACAACCCGGCGATTGGAACCCGGGCAAGCAAAAGGGCCCCCGCACCTGTGCTTCCGTGGGTTAGGTCGGGCGGGGAAAATTCATCTAGGCGGACCTCTTATATGACCATGGGTTGGTCGCATATAATCAAGACAGAGGCACAAACTGCCCAGGAGCCCTTCCGCCTAGGGGTTGGAGTTCGGACGGTCCTTGACCCGTTCACGCTGGCCGCGCAGCGCTACTTCGCACCGCCGGAGAGTGCTGACCCGGTGGGTTGGGCGACCGGGAAGGGTATCCACCTATGGAGCAAGCAGCGCGAGATCCTCGAAAGTATCCGAGACAATCGGTACACCGCGGTTCACTCCTGCCACGACAGCGGCAAGTCGTTCAGCATGGCCGTTGCGTCAGGGAACCACCTGGAGACGAACCAGGTGGGAGACGCGTTCTTGGTTTCGACTGCACCGAGCGTAGCTCAGGTAGATGCGATCCTCTGGCGTGAGATCCGCAAGTTCAAGAGGAAGGCCAACCTCCGAGGTCGGATCATCGGAGGAGGGTATCCTCAGTGGATGGTCGGCGACGAGCTGATCGGCTATGGTCGTAAGCCTCAGGACTATGACCAGACCGCGTTCCAAGGCATTCACGCCCCGAAGGTGATGGTGGTCATCGACGAGGCGGACGGCGTGCCGAAGGACTTGTTCGATGCAGCAGATGCGTTGGCCACAAACGAGCTCGCAAGAGTCGTTGCGATTGGGAACCCGGACAATCCTGAGAGTCACTTCCACACGGTCTGCCAGCCAGGAAGCGGTTGGAACGTCATCCACATCGATGGTCTGCAGACTCCGCGATTCAATCAGCAGGCTCTTGATCAGCATCCTGAACTGGCAGAGCTGTTCGCGGCGGAAGGACTGGAGCCAGTAGACGAACCCGTACCTGAAGAGTTGCGGCTTGGTCTATTGTCTCCGATCTGGGTCGTCGAGCGGCTGAAGAGCTGGTCGACGAACAGTGCGCTGTGGTCGAGCAAGGTCCGAGGACTGTTCCCGGGTGAGACCTCACAGCGGGTCGTGATTCCGCTCGGTTGGGTGGAAGCCGCGATCCAGCGCTGGCACGACTGGGTCCTTCGAGGTCGACCTGAGGTTGCAGGTGCACGTATCCTCGGAGTGGACGTCGCTGAGGAAGGTTCGGATGAGAGCGCCTACAGCATCCGGACTGGGAATGTGTTCCACGAGGTTGTTCGGAGTGGGTTGTCAGACCCGATCGAGTTCGCGGACTTGATCGATCCGCTGTTCCGCTATCCTGGTGCGTCGGGTTGCATCGACGTCATCGGACCTGGTGGACGGGTGTACGGCGTTCTGTACGAACGAGGTCTGAGCGTTGCAGCTTTCCGAGCTGGAGCGCCGACAGACCTCAAGGAGATGACAGGCACGTACGGGTTCGCTGACGAGCGTAGTGCGGCGTGGTGGAGGTTGCGAGAAGCTCTGGACCCGATCCGGAACTCGCAGATATGTCTTCCGCCCGACGAGAAGATGAAGGCGGACTTGACCGCCCCGCACTACTTGGTGCAAGGCAACAAGATCAAGGTCGAGGGTAAGCCTTCGATCGCAAAGCGTCTCAAGCGTTCGACTGACACCGGCGACGCCATCGTCATGAACTGGTGGCTCGGTGGGTCGGGTGCTGAGATAGGGACGTCGCTCACTGGCCTGGTAAGTGGGTGGACGAACGAGCCTTCTCCACTAGCCGCAGAGTGGGATCGCTCTCACTGGGAGTCGAGTCGAGGAAGTGAGGTCGCACCAGTGACGGCTCGCGGCTGGTGACCGCGAGACGAGATCGCAAACTACGAGTAGAGGGAGGCCAAAATGGCCCGACACACCATGACCCACCACGTCAAGCGGAGTGGCACCAGCCACGTGCACATCCACCACCACGTCCACCGCAGCGGGGGCGCGAGCGGTGGCGGCAGGAAGCGCGGCGGAGCCCGTCGCGGGCGTCGGTACTAGAACTTCATCGCCTAGGTGATACCTCCTGACGGAGGAGCGGCCTAGGAGGACAGTGCCGCGGGCGCGCAACCTGGCGGCACTGTCTGTGGTGGGCGTAGCTCAGTCGGAAGAGCGCCGGTCTGTGAAGCCGGAGGTCACGAGTTCGAACCTCGTCACTCACCCGCGGAGAGACACGGGAGCGGAGTAGGCCTAGGCCCTGGGAGGGTCGAGTGCCTCCGTGGCAGACGTAAGTCGGACCACCTCCGGACGCGGCGGGGTGGCAGCAGTTCGGTAGCTCGCTGGCCTCATAAGCCAGAGGTCGGGGGTTCAAATCCCTCCCCCGCTACATGTGGGATACGTGGACTTAGGAGGAATCGTGGCACGAGGCATGCGTGGTACGCACAACTCCCTGGCCGGCTTCGGCAAGCGCGGTGGCGGTACGGTCTCGTACCGGGGTGCGATGCACCGCGGGGTCGCCACCGGTATGGGTCGCGGAAGAGGCCGCCGGCGGTGATCACTACCGCTGACGCCAGTGCGTACATTGGTCAGGTCGTCACCGTCACGGCTGCAGTGATCGCGTACGTGAAGGCTCATCGGACGAGCAGGCAGGTCGACAGTCACGCGCAGTGGCACGACTCGGAAGTGGCTCCTCAGACGATTGAGGAACAGCTCCAACAGCTGGTACGAGTGCAGTCGCTGCTGAACACCCTGCAGCATCCACCCTCAGAGAAGGAGACGCCACCGTGACTCCGGAGCAGGCGAACCTCTGGCGGAAGGTGCTACTCATCGTTTCGGCGGTGTGCTTCGTCCTTGCGGCGATCGTGGCGGGTGGGGAGAACGTCCTTGACGGCTCGATGTGGCAGTGGGCCTTCGGAGGCTTCGCTGCGTGGGCACTGTCGGGGGTGGCTCCCTAAGTGACCGACCTCCAGGCCGAGCTCCCAGAGCAGCCGCAACTGGAAGACCGTGAAGGTACGATCTTTGGCCTTCACGACATGCCGTTGCTCTTCAGCGACCGGGACTCGGGCATTGGAGAGATTTGGGACGAGGAGCACCCATCCGTTCCGGAGCTGTTGCAGATCCTCCGGAACTCGAAGGCTGGTGCTCTGTTCGCGGGTCTGTCGTATCCCATCCGCAACTCGCCGTGGCAGATCGCTGGGGGGAAGCTCCCGGACAAGGACATCCATCAGCTCCATGAGGACATGGAGCAGATGAAGATCGGTGAGGTCCTCGCTCAGATGTGCCTCGCGTTCGTCGTTCGACGGACGTACCACGAGAAGGTGTGGCATCTCCGCAAGGGACGATACGTTCCGAGCGTCGAGTGGCGCCCACCGGCTGACTGCGTACTCCTTCGAGACATTCGGTCTGGAGTGTCTGAGGGGTTCAAGCAGTCAGCACTCATTGCGACGTCAGGGAGTCAGCTCCCGACCGGAGACGCTGACGGGTGGTATCGTATCCGCAAGCAGTACGCGGTGACGCACATCCACCACAAGGATCGCGATCCGGTCAAGGGCATGAGCGACTTCGACCACGTCTGGTGGTGCATGACCCAGAAGCAGAAGCTCTGGTTCCTGTGGTTCCAGTACCTCGAGGGTAGTGCTCTGCCCCGGACGGTGGTTCACTCGCGAGATGCCGAGATGGGCAAGAAGGCGGTCCGGGTTCTGGCTAGCCTCAAGAACTCGGGTGTGGCCGCGATCCCTGAGGGCTGGTTTCGCGAAATCCAGCTCCTGGATGTAAGCGGAAAGGGTGCGGCAGAGTTTCAGGACGCACTGACCGCTCTGGACCAGGAAGCGGCTGACTCCGTCCTCGAAGGCTTCATGACGCTGGCGAACGCTGCGGCACAGAACGCGGTCGGGAGCTATGCGCTCAGCAGTGACCTCAGCGACTTCTTCCTGCAGTCGTTGACGTACGCCGCGGAAGAGATCGCGACGACGATCACCGAGCAGATCCTCCGCGACATGGTGGCGTACAACTATCCGAAGTTGGAGCGTGAGGACTATCCGAGGTTCGAGATTGGTCCGATCTCGGAGAAGGACGCGACACCGACGCTGGAGCTGTTCAGTCGGATCGCGACCGCCACGCGTGGGTCGACGAGTGTGCCTCCCTCGTTCATGGAGCAGCTGGTGCTTGCCACGTCGAGGATCCTTGACATGGATGAGGGTCCGATCGCTGAGGACCTCGAGCAGTGGAGAGCACAGGAGGACGCGGCTCAGAAACTCGCTGCACAGGGTGGTGGAGCACCATCACAGCAGCCCGGTGCTCCGCTCTCAGCCGAACTGCCGAACCCTCCGGGCGTAGCTAGTCCCGGTGGTACGCCGCGATCTGTAACACAGCCGAACATGCCGATCACGAACCCTCCGGCGGCTCGGAAGGGTTTGAGAGTCCCAATGAGGAAGTAGGAGGGTAGATGGCACGCTTGCAGCTCAACCCCGTGACCGTAGGGTTCACGGCCGGGGGAACGTTCACGAACCTGACGAGCAACCCGCCGGGTGCGAACTTCACGTCGCTCACTGGCGCGACGGGCGTCGCGTTCATCAACAACGGCAACATGGCGCTCCTGATCTGGAACGGTGCGGCGGCCGCCACCACGGCGACGCTGAACATCGGCCGACAGGAGTTCGGTCTCGTACCGGTGCCTCCGACGGCGACGATCCCGAGCTCGGTGTGTGCCGCGTTCGGTACGTTCCAGCCTTCGCTGTGGACGTCGCAGGACGGCACCGGCAACACCTACATCGACATCAACCCCGTGACCACGGTGAGCGTCTGCCTGGTCGCCCTCGTGTCGCAGGCAGGTACCTGATATGGCTGTCAACACCTCACTCGTCACCTGGAGCAGCCAGGCCCTCACCGCCGGCACCGTCACGGGTTCGACTGCGGTCGACCTCACCGGCTTCTCCGGTGCGGCGATCGTCCTCGGGATCACCACCACGACGGGTGGCACGTCGCCGACGATTCAGCCGAACCTGCAGTTCTCCGTCGACGGCGTGAACTGGGCGGCGGCTCCGGCCGGGATCTGGAACGGTGCGGCGCTGCCGGCAGCGTTGGCCCTGGCCAACGGGGCCGCGCAGTACTCGTTCCTGACTCCCGCAACGCTCGCGCTCGGACTCGTCCGCGCCGTGTACACGGTCGTCAGTACGCCCACGGTGACTGGGTACATCCAGCTGCTCGCTCACTAGAATCCTCCGAACGGATCGGAAGTACCTCGTACCTTCTAAGTACGGTCATCGGAGGATTCTCAGGTGAAGGTCGTCGAGCTCAGTCCGGAGACGGCCGCTTTGGCTGCGCGCTCCACTCCGCTCGGACCCAATCCGTTGTGGAAGCACCCGGGCTTCAAGCTTCCGCACTACATACGGAACCTCGCCCGCGGTCTCGCTAAGGCGTTCGGGACACCCGCTGACAGCGACCGCGCGATCGCGACCGCAATCTACAACTGCTCGAAGTGGAAGGACGGGATTCCGACGGGTAACATGCCACGGGTTCGTCCCGAGACGAGAGCTGCCGCAGCGGCCGCATGGGCGGAGTTCGAAGCGGAGCGTGCTCGGACCCACGCGGCTAAGTCCGAGCACGCTCTTCTCCCGATCGTGCAACTTGCTCAGAAGCACACGCATGCGGAGTGTCACTACCGAGATGGCTCGGTCGGGCGTAACTGTAGTTCGTGCTTGCACTACTTCGGTAGCGGAAGCGGCGGCACGAGCCACTGCCGGATCGTTCAAGACCCGATCAACCCGCAAGGGTTGTGCGACTACTTCAAGGCCACGACGAAGCTTTCCCTCGCGATGGAACTCGCTGCGAAGAAGCCCGCCGCACCGAAGGCTGTGACTGCAGCGAAGATCGCTCAGCCGAAGGTCGCGACTGCTCCGAAGGCTCCGAGGCAGCCTAAGGCTCCCGTTGCGAGAGCCGTGAAGGCCGCTCCAGCGAAGGCCGCGGCGAAGCCCCCGACGAAGTCTCCTCCGGGTGCTGTCGCTCAGAAGGTCTCGCAACTGCGCGCCACGGCTGCCAGCGACATCAAGCAGGCGAACCTCCTCGACGCGAAGGCCAACGCGATCGAGAAGGCTCACGCTCCTGGCAAGGGTTCGACCTCGACCGCACCCGGGACGGGTAGCACGTCCTCGTCTCCGGCGCCGACCGCTCCTTCGTCGCACCTGACGTCGACGCAGAAGTCCAAGATCAGCAAGGGCGTGAAGGCGTCACAGAGTTGGCAGAACGAGGTCAACTCTCTTCGGAATCAGGCGAAGGCTCTTCGCGCGAAGGCGAAGCAGTTGTACGCGGAGGCCGCCGCCCTCATGAAGAGCGAGGGAGGGCATGGCGGTGGTGGACCGACTGGGCAGAGTGCCGGGATGAAGAACCTGAAGACGGCCGCTGCTAACGCCGCGGACGTGTACCGGGACGTCCTCGAGATGGCGGACGTGACTCCGAAGGTCTCCGTGGGCGAGAATCAGGGCATGATCGCTCTGGAGCCTGTGCACGGTCGACACAAGGGCAGGCACGTCACGCTGGCGTACCTCGGACCGAACGTGACGGACGAGCAGCACCGACACGCGCTCCGAGCAGCGATGCAACTCGCGACGGAGTACGGTCCGGTGAAGGCTAAGGCCGGAGGCATTATGCGCTTCCCGGCTGGACCGGATGGGTCACCGGACGTCGTTCCGGTGGACGCACCTGTGCTCGACGAGATGCACCTTCGACTCCGCGCACGAGGTCTTCACCGCAGCGAGCATGGGTTCCACGCTCACATGACGGTGAAGTACTCCAAGCCAGGTGAAGCGATGCCTGCTCCCCTTCCGGAGGAGGACGTTCACTTCCCGCACATTGCGGTGCACCGAGGCAAGCAGGTCCATCGGTTCCCGCTCGTCGGACACATGCACGCGCAGGCGCGGGAGTACGCGTTGGAGTTCGCGCGTCGGAAGGACGACACTGATCCTCGCTACCACAGTGGGGAACAACCAACAAGCACCCGAGCTATCGGAGGGAGGAAGATGGCACAAGGCACACCGACCGCGACCATGCGACGGAGCGCACTCAAGAAGGGAGCCGCCCTCCCACCGGCCGAGCCGGGTGGAGATCCTCGGTTCCCGATCACGAATGCCGAGCTCCTGAAGCGTGCGATCAGGATGGTCGGTCTCGCGAAGGGCAACAAGGCCGCCATCAGGCGGTACATCATGCGTCGGGCGACGGCTCTGCACCTCGAGCACTTGATCCCGGAGCACTGGCGCTCGAACATGGCCGAGGCTGCGATGGACGCGTTGGACTTCCAGGCGTCGGTTGAGCTCGCTCTTGAGCTGGCTCACAAGAAGCAGAGGAAGCCGACCGTGGTCAACGGCAAGGACGGCAAGGACGTCAAGTACCCGGGTGGTGCGACCGTTCACCACCACCGCGCTGCGGGCAGTCGTCCTAAGGGCGGTCGCAAGAGCGATCCTGACAACGACAACGACGATGACACGAACGACAAGTTCGACATCAACGACGAGACGTCACTGCGGAGCGCGATCAAGAAGGCGCACCGGACGAAGCACCCAGCCGCGGTACGGAGGCACATCCGTCGCCGTGCGAGGGCTCTCGGCAAGGAGCACATGATTCCGCCGCACTGGCAGACGGACGGGACGGTGCCCTATGGCAGGTGATATCTCGTGACCAGCGCGGTTCTGTTTCCGGTAGACGAACGGCCGGCCGTCGAGCTCAGCGAGGGACGCTGGCGCAAGATGTTGCTACCCTTCGGGACGATCAAGCTCCCGGACGGGAAGGAACTGCACGTCGATCGCAACTACGTCGCCCCTGTGCTCGACGCGTTCAAGCAGCAGGCGTTCGCTCAGGTCCCGTTGCAGGCCGCGACGGACGACTCTCAGCACCCGGACGACGTAGAGCGGTTCCGTGGGGAGATCGAGGGACTCGAGGTCGGGTCTGACGGTCTGTACGGCATCGTGACGACGAACGACGACGGCACGAAGCTCATCAAGAGCAACAAGAAGCTCGGCGTGTCGGTCCGTCTGCTGGACAGCTACGAAGACCACCGCGGTCGGAAGTTCGGTCGCGTGCTGCATCACGTTGCGGCGACGTTGTCGCCGCGGGTGCAGGGAATGAAGCCGTGGGAAGCCGTCTCACTCGCAGACGGTGAGGCCACGGACACCCTTGACCTGTCGGAGGCGGGCTACGAAGTTCCCCCCTCCCCTGTGTCAACGGGAGAGGATTCGGAAGACACAGGAGGAGGTGTCATGTCTGACAACGACAGCACGAACCCGCTGCAGGACCCGGCGGTGCAGGAGGCCGAGGACGCCCTCGCGGCTGAGGAACTTGCTGCGATCGACGATGAGGTCGAGCCGGACGTTGAGCCGGTGGAGTCCGTTCCGGCGACTCAGCTGAGCGACGCTCGACCGTCGGCTGCGGCGTACCTCGCGGAGAGGACGGAACTGGCCGAACTGCGTCGGTGGAAGCAGCAGCAGGCGACGGAACTGGCTGAGGTGCGGCGCGCGTTCGCTGCCGAACGTGCCGGTCGGGAGGTCGACCAGTTCAAGCTCGATGGCGTACCGCCGTCGATCTGCGAACTGGCTCTGCCGTTGCTCTCGATGCCGGACGTTCCGGTCCTCGAGCTCGCGGACGGCCTGAAGGTCTCGCCGGTCGCGATCGTCCGGCAGATCCTGACCGAGTGCAAGGGCTTCGTCGAGCTCGGCGTTCGGCACGGACGTACGGACAACAAGGACTCCCAGGCGCTCGAGGACGAGATGTTCGCGCGCTGGGAGAACCAGAGCGGCCTGAGGGCCTGAAGGGAGGGATAGCATGGCTGGCGCTCAGGTTGTATACCAGAAGGGTCCGATCACCTTCCCGGTCGCGGCGTCGAACATCGTCCTTGGCGGCAACGTCGTGATGGTCGACTCCGTCAACACGGGGTCGAACAACGTCGTCGCTGCGAAGGGGGCTTCGTCGAACAAGGGTTCGGTCACTGTCATCGGTGTCGCGCTGACCGACGCGGTCGGTCCGAGCCTGTCGCAGAACGCGACGGACCCGCTGGGGAACGCGATCACGACCATCACGGGTCAGTACCCGAACTTTACGTCGGTCCTGATCATGGGCGTGATCAACCTCGTCTACTCCGGCGCGTGCGCCTTCGGTCAGCTCGTCCGGACCGTCGACAACGCCGGAACGGCAGGTCAGGTGACGGCGTACACGGGTGGTACGACCACGTACGACGAGATCATCGGCAAGTGCATCCAGCCCGGTGGTGTGACCGGTGCGGGACAGTCCGGCCTCACGATCTTCGGCTACGGCGCCGGGATCTAACACAGGGAAGGTGGTGAAACATGGCGACAACCGTTCCGGTCGTTAGCGCGACCGACGGCCCGAGGGTATCGGTCGACGATCTCCTCAAGAACCCGAGGCTGATCCCGCGACGGATCCTCAACCTCCTCGCGAACCAGTTCATCGCGGACAAGATCCTCCGTCCTGGCGGCGACGCGCCCGGCGGTGCGGTGCAGTTCTTCGGGAACGCTCCGCAGTTCCCGAACGGCGCCGACGCTGGCGTCGTCAACGAGTTCGCGGAATACCCCATCGTCACGTACGTGGAGGGTGTCCCGCAGGTCGCGATCGCGTCGAGGCGCGGGTTCTCGATGCAGGTCTCCGAGGACATGCGCCGGCGGAACCAGATGGACCGGGTCTTGCTCCAGATGAAGCAGGGCACGAACCTGATGATCCGCACCTACAACAACCTGTTCCAGAACTCGATCGTCGCGGCGTGCAACCTGCCGCTCGCGGCCACCGGTCCGACCGGCGCGTTGGCGACGCCCGGCAAGTTCAACGCGGTGAACAACACCACCACCGGTCAGGGACCGGCGGTCGGCGCCGCGTTCACGGGCAACACCGCGATCGCGTCCAACGCGTGGTCGACGGCCACGGGTGCGACGGCGAACACGATCCGGCACGACATCCTCGAGGCGAAGAGGCTCATCTCGGACCAGACGGTCGATGGGACCTCCGCCCTTCCGGGGACGTCGTACCTTGGCTTCAACGCGGACACGATCCTGATGTCCGAGCACGACGCCGCGCTGATCGTCGAGTCGGCGGACTTCGGGACGCTGTACGCCAACAGCCCTGGGTACAACCAGGCGCCGCTCGTGAAGGGTGAGATCCCCCGCGAGCTGTTCGGAATGCAGGTCGAGACCTCTCGGTCCTGGACCTCCGGCAGCGTCCTCATCTGCGAGCGCGGCACGCTCGGCTTCATCGCCGACGAGCGCGCGCTGCAGTCCACCCCGATGAAGTTCGACGAGGACCGCGAGACGTGGAGGAACAACACCTCTCGGATCTCGGCGATCGGCATCGACCAGCCTCTGGCCGCGTTCCTCATCACCGGCGTGCAGTAGTCCGGCACCCAGAACAATCGAAGGGAGACACCGATGGCCGCATCGGATGAACTCGACGTCGTGAACGAGACGAGTCTCGAGCGTACGAGGGAACGGGAGATCCGGGAGAAGGACGAAGAGATCGCCTCACTGCGGGCGCAGATCGAGTCGATGCAGTCTCCTCCGAACGTCCTCCCGTCTGACAAGCCGGGGAGGATGTACCAGGTCTTCGGCTCCGGGTTCGCGTACGCCTTCACGTTCCACGGCAGTCGTACCGTGAAGCGCGGGGACCGCATCAAGCTGACGAGGGAGGAGGCGAAGGCACTGACCTCCAGTCCGGTGCTCGTTACGCCTCTGCCTGAGAGCGAGGGCGGTCCATCCGCTACGGAACTGACGGCGACGGCGGCGTAGCATGGCGTACGGTACCGCGAGCGACCTACGGGACGTCCTCGTCCCGCGGGGTGACCCGCTCAGCAACACTGCTGCCTCGATGGATGACATCCAGCTCGAGGAAGCCATCGTTGACGCGATGGGGTTGGTGGACGGGTACACGGGCACTGCCTTCGACGACCAGGACGTACCGCGGTTGGTGAAGACGTTGACCTTGCACATCGCTGCGTACTTCGCGACGATGACGTACAGGAAGAACGTCGAGCTCTCGCAGCGGGATCCGATCGTGCTCCGGTACCAGAACGCCCTTCAGATCCTCGCCGCGATCCAGCAGGGCATCATCTCCATTGAGCCCTACGTTGAGGATCAACCCGGGGTGAGTCCATCCGACTCGTTCGCGCAGAATCCGTACACGGGCAACCTGTTCGACTTGCAGACCTTCGGTCTGGGTCCGGTCGGGAGGTGCAGTGGCGGATAGGAAGACCTTCGCACAGGGTGTGGAGGAGCTCGTGCAGTGGGTCGGCGATGGTCCGCTTGTCGGACATGTAGTCGTCGACCAGTCGTACGCGCACTTCCAGCATGAAGCCGCCGACGTGTTCGTCGTTCCGCTGTCTGAGAGACGTCGGGACGTGTTCACGAAGGCGCTTGACCACCCTCACGGTGGAGGACCGAACTACCTGGGTGGACCGCTGTTCACCCACATGGCGGAGTATCTCGCCGCGCTTGCTCTCTCCATCCTTCCTGGGTACCAGCGTCCGGTGGACGCGATGATGGACAACATGGAGGACCTTGCAGGTAGCGGTGGGGTTGCGACGCACGCTCCGACGTACTTTGGCGATCTCCGCCAGAGTGGTCACCCGTTCGTGACCGAGAACGACGTCGTTACGCGCGATCGTGCACCTCTCGCTCCTCGGCGAAGTGACGAGACCGAGAACGAGCTGTGGACTCTGCCTAGTGGCGAGTGGAGGTGGGATTAGTGCTCACCTCGACGGACCTCTGCGACTGGTTCACGCAGAAGTGGCCTTCGTTTGCGACGCCCCCGGAATCTTCGGTGGTGTTTCAGCCAGGGCCGTTCCTCAATGTAATGCCCGACCGGTTGGTCACAGTAACAGTTTCCGGCGGAGCCGGGACGTATGGTGAGGAGCAGTACGAGGACCGTCCGACCTTCCAGCTCCGTACTCGCGGAGCACAGGGGTCGGAGCAGGATGCGCAGAACATCGCGTACGCGCTCGACCAGTTCTTGCGCGTAACGCTGTATCCTGTGACGACTCCCGCCGGGACTCTCATCAAGGTCGTCGACCGCACTGGTGGTCAACCGACCTATCTTCCAGGGACACCCGACGAGGGACTACGGTACGAACTTACCTGTAACTACATCGCCGTCGTCGGCATTCCGTTCGGGAGTTGAGCATGGCTGAAGACACTCCGAAGGCTCTGACCGCTCCGCAGCAAGTCGAAGTGCGGAACGTCCGGATGCGTATCGTGGAGCCGCACCACGACCGCCTCTTCGTGGGTGATGTTGTCGTCACTCGTGAGTGGGCGGTGATTCCTCCGGAGCAGGTGGAACCCGTTCGTCGTGCAGCGAACGCTGCACGCATAAGGTTGGAGGAGGAGGTGGCAGCGCCTAATGGCTAACAACGGCATCGAGTGGGCTCCGCCGCAGTGGGGGACGGTCGACGTCCTGTACGGGACTGGTGTCATGTACACGGCGGCGGCCAGTCAGTCCATGCCCGCGGACATCGACCTCGGCGACAGCACGAAGTGGGGACCGGCCGGTTGGTCGTACATCGGTGCGACCGACCAGGGCGTGTCGATCACGTTCACGCCTCGCATGACCGAGATCATGATCGAGGAGCAGCCGATCCCGGTTGCGGAGATCGTTGAGACCGCGACGTTCACGGTCGAGACGTCCTTCGCGGAGGAGACGCTGAAGACGATCAACCTGGCCTACGGCAACGGTGGAACGATCACCACCGTCGCTCAGGGCGTCGGACAGCCCGGGAAGCAGATCCTGACCCTGTCGACCAACTTCCAGCAGGTCGCGGTCGCGGTCCTAGGGCGGAACCAGTACGGTTACCCGCGCATCTTCTACATCCCGATCATGGTCTCGTCCGGCACCGTGAAGACGGACTTCCGTCGCGCGGCCGCGAAGCGGATGTACCCGGCGACGTTCTCGTCGCTCGTCAACCTCAACCAGTGCACTGTCACCGACATCCTGTCGCCGGCGCTGTAGCGTAGTTAGGAGAAGCTGATGGGTTTCGACGCAGCCGCAGTCGTCGAGCCCCTTGACTGGAACTTCGAGAAGTTCGGGGCAGGCAAGGGTGTGATTCCGGAGCCTTCTGAGGCGCAGGTCAAGGCGTGGCAGCGAGCAATTCGCCGCGTCATGACTGAGACGATGACGAAGCTCAACGAGCGGTCCAAGGCCGAGGGGAAGGAGGAGACCGACACCTCAGGCCTGACGCCGAGGGAGTTCATCGAGGCCCTCGGCACGGCGGAGTCGGACGCGATCGTCGACGCCGCCAATGAGGAGCTGGACCGGATCTACGTGAAGTTCTGCGGAGGCAGTCCTTCGGCGGAGCAACTCGGTCGGCTCCCGTACCGCTACAAGATCGCCTTCTACGCCTGGCTGCAGGAGGAGTTCTCCCCGGAAGCCTCGAGCGCCGCTGGGAAGTCAAAGCCGAAGGTAGCGGCCGCGACCAACAACGGCGCCTTCTCTACCTGGCCCGGAGGTTCCTCCGCCTAACAGCGGAGGAGTGGTTCGACCTCCCGTGGTGGGAGCAGCGGATGTGCATCGACGGCTTCGTGTGGGAGGGACATCTCGCTCGCGAGGGCGGGGACAAGGGTGAGTCGGTCCCGCTCGAGAGTCTCGTTTCGGTTCGCACTATCGGAAGTCCGAAGGGAGGGTTACCTTGGTGTTCGACGCTGGCGCTATTGAGGCCACGCTCGAGCTAGACCGGGGCCCGTTCATTCGCGACCTCCGGGCGGCACTGGGTGAGGCGACGGCTCTGACGAAGAAGCCGTTCGAGGTTCAACTCACGACTTCCGGGGCGGTCGGCAACGCGATCCGTAGTGTGACGCGCGAGCAGGACCGACTCACGGAGTCGACGCGGAGAGCCGCTCAAGCCGTCTCCAACGAGTGGGACGAAGTCAAGAAGCTCAACGATGCCCTTAAGGGTACCGCGCGCGACATGATGGCGCTCGCGGTCGAGCGAGGCTTTACTCCTCCGGCGGGCTTCCGGACGACGGGTTCGGGAGCACTAGAGGCGAAGTTCCTCCGCGAGAACGTCGAAGCCTCTCGCGTGTTCATAGCCGCTCAGCGTGATGCGGCTCGTCAGACTGCCGAGGTCGCGACTCTTGAGGCGGAACTCGGCGGCGAGGTTCTCGACAACGTTGCCACGTTCAAGACCCTCGCGTCGTCCTCCGCCGCTCTGGCTGCGTCGAACCGGATTCTCACGGCTGTCAACCTCGCGGCCGCCGCCGACGCGGGAGGTGGACCGGGCGCTGCCGGCGGTGGACACTCCTTCCTCGCAGGCGCTGGTGGGGCACTAGCGGGTGCCCTCTTCGGTGGGGGTGGTCTCCGAGCTCTCGGTGGGATCTTCGCTCCTGGCGGACCTGGCGGAGGCGGAGGTGGCGGAGGAGGCGGTGGTGGACCCGGAGGAGGGGGAGGAGGCGGTGGCGGTGGTGGCGGTGGTGCCGCAGTCGCTCGCGGAGCCTTCGGCTTCGGTCTCTTCGGTCTCCTAGGCGGTCGGATCGGTGGCATCGCGACGTGGCACGTTGCTCTCGACGCCCTCGCTGAGGCTCTGATCGCGGTTGGTACCGCATCCGCGGCTGCCGCGACAGGCTTGGCCGTAATGGTTAATGTCGGTCAGGACGTCTTTACGCACCTGACAGCCGTGCACGCCGTTGCCGAGTCTCTCGGACACACCGTTGCTCCTCTGACTGGGGACTTCGATCGCCTGGCCAGTGCGATGGCTCCGCAGGTTGTCGAGGCGTACGGTGGAGCACTGAAGCTGGTCACAAGCCAGACCGGATTGATGTCGAAGTTCGCTCCGCAGGTCGTCAACCTGTTCGACACCTGGATCGCGAAGTTGGTGCTCTGGGCGCATGCGCAGCAGAACTTCGGCGGATTGCTCTCTGCCGGGATGGGCTTCCTACAGCAGTTCGGCCACATCCTTGGCGGTCTGGGGATAGCACTCGACAACCTGTTCAAGGCCGACCCTGGAACTGCGCGCTTCCTGCTTGACCTCGTCCAAGGCTTCGTCAAGGTCCTCGACGTCGTCACGAGTCTGCCCCGACCGATCCTACTCGCGGCACTCGCGCTGCACAGCATGTACATCTGGGGTAACGTGCTCGGTGCAGCTCTCGCGAACCTTGCTCGGTACCTCGTGGGTATCGGCCGGATGATGCTCGGTCTTGCCACGAACCCGCTGGTGTGGGTGGGTGTCGCCGCGGCGGCACTCGCGTACTTCGGCTACGAGGCTACGCAGGCTGACAAGAACACCAAGGACTTCATCAATACCCTCGAGCAGGGTCTCTCGTCGACGCCCGCGAACCAGCTGTTCTTCAGCCTCACGTCCTCTATCGGACAGCTCAACGACCAGATCAGTAAGGTGCAGTCTCACGCGGCGGAGGCGATCTTCTCCCTCTCGTCGTTCGCGTCTCAGGCGAACAAGGCTCAGGCGTCGTTCCTCCCGGATCTCGTGCACGGTCGTTTGGCTAGTGCCGCGAAGGACCTCACGTCGACGGTCGTGAACCTCTTCAAGGCATTCTCCGGATCCCAGAACCTCGGAGGACAGTTCCTTCAGGCGAGGCAGGACATTCAGGCCTTCCGGGGCGAGATCGTCAAGCTGACCGGGGACCAGACGAACCTGTTCCGCGAAACGGGTAGCCTGATCCAGTCGGGTCACTCGTACGCGCAGGCTCTCGCGCTGATGACGCTCGCTGGGGTGAAGTTCAGCGACTCGTTCGATGTCATGCACCAGAAGGTGCAGGACCTCATCACCGGATACGAGAACATGTCGGTCCGGGGTGGCTTTCTCAACAACACGATCAACGCTGTCACCTTCGCGGCTCTGCAGCAGCAGTCTCAGATCAGCCAGCTGACTGGAGGATGGAAGGCGTTCATCGACACCGTCACTGGTGGCGAGACGCAGTTCGTCTCTCTGGCACAGGGGATGAACACCCTCGCTCAGCGTGCAAGTACCGCTGGCGTAAATATCCAGCAGCTGAACGGACCGGTCAGCTCCGCGACTCTGGCTACTGAACATCTGTCTGCCTCGCAGCTAGCACTGCGGCAGGAGTTTCAGACGCAGCTCGGATCTGCCTCACTCCTGCAGAACAACCTGATCCAGCTCGCGTCCGCTGCGGGTCTCGGCGCTAAGGGCACTGACATGCTCTCGCAGGCGGGCAAGGACGCGGTGGCGATGTTGCTCCCGTTCGCGAAGGGCAGTCAGGCCGCAACCGCCGAGGTGTACGCCCTTGCGCAGCAGGCTGGGTATCAGGGTGCTCCGAGCTTTAAGGCACTCGCGGACTGGGTCGGGAAGACTCACGACCCGATGGCGAACCTGGATAAGATCACGGGTCAGCTCACCATCGACGCCTCCAACCTGACGCAGGACGTTAAGAACCTGTCGCTCGCTCTCGGGACGAACCTCAACCAGGCGATGGCGGCGGCGATCTTCCAGGCTACGGGCGGCCAGAGGGCCTTCGACGACTTCGCGACCTCGGTTCTTCGTACCGGAGCGAACTCGCGCACGACGAGAAACTCTGCCGCCGTCCTTGCGGGACAACTCATCGCGACCCTCGGTGACGCGAGGCAGGCGAAGACAGAGTTCGAAGCCTTCGCCATCAACGGTCTGCACCTGACGAAGCAGAACGCGGACGCGTTGTGGAACTCGCTCAAGTTGCAGCAGCTGACCAACGTCGCCAACAAGGCCGGGGAGACGAGGACTCAGTTCGAGCATCTGGCCGCGCAGTTGGGCATCAGCAAGCAAGCAGCCGACAACCTCTGGACTTCGCTGCACAAGGTAGCCGCTGGTAGCCCCTATACGGCACAGGAGATCCTGAACGGCAAGGGTCAGTTCACGATCTCGCAACTACAGGCAGCGGGTGGACTCGGGATCCAAGGTCCTCCTCCTGGGGTCGCCGCCCCTCATAAGGCCTCCGGAGGTGTGATCGGTCCCGGACATGGCGGCGGGGACCGTCGACTGTTCTGGGGTGAGCCGGGCGAGGTCGTCGTTCCCGTCGACATGGTCAACCACGGCGCGGTTGACCACCT
>Ga0070679_100002364_pt1 | contig 17103 bp, 7 predicted proteins | sample KBSC63BmetaG_FD_65652 | JGI IMG/M metagenome (GOLD analysis project Ga0070679, IMG submission 65652) | Corn rhizosphere microbial communities from Kellogg Biological Station, Michigan, USA - KBS C6-3B metaG | ecosystem: Host-associated > Plants > Roots > Rhizosphere | place: USA: Michigan... | reverse complement strand
CTTCAATGGCCGCCTCGAAAATTCGGTGCAGCACGATCTCCACTTCCCTGCCTCGTCCATCCCCGACGCGACAACTCTTTTCGTGCGGCTCTACCCGGGCCCACTTAGCCAGATCATTGAAGGCATGGATGGCATTCTCAGCATGCCTGGCGGATGCTTCGAACAGACGTCGTCGAGCACTTATCCCAATGTCCTCGCACTCGACTATATGAAACGCACGAAAAAACTCACGCCCGAAGTTCATGCAAAGGCGGAGGGTTATATCGCTAACGGCTATCAACGTCTGCTCACGTTCGAGGTGCGCAGTGGCGGCTTCTCGTGGTTCGGTGAAGCTCCGGCCAACAAAATTCTCACCTCGTATGGCCTGATGGAGTTCAACGATATGTCCAAGGTCTCCAACGTTGACCCGCGCCTGATCGATCGCACCCGCAACTGGCTGGTGGGCCAACAGCAGGCCGACGGCAGTTGGAAGCCCGATACCTACTTCATCAACGAAGGCGCGACCACTCGCTACAACACGGACGTGCTGCGGATCACCGCCTACATTGCCTGGTCGCTCGCGAATACCGGTTACACAGGTCCTGGCGTCGAGAAGGCAAAGCACTATATCGAGTCGCACGCGAGTGAGAACCACGATGCGTACACGCTGGCCGTCATCGCTAACTTCGCCGCCGACTACGCGAAAGACCGCGACTTCACGCGACAATCGATGCAGGCACTCATCAACGCCCGCACCGAAAAGGATGATCAGGTTTTCTGGAGCGCGGAAGAGACCGGCGTCTACTCTACCGGTTCCAGCGCAGCTATCGAGACCACCGGGCTTGCGACGCAGGCATTGCTCAAGTGGGGCCAGGCGTCCGATATTGCGCGCAAGGCCCTCAGCTACATCGCCTCAAAGAAACAAGCGTCCGGCACATGGGGGACGACGCAGGCGACCATCACGTCGCTGCGTGCGCTGGTACTCGCGACGCAACTCAGTTCCGCGGACGTGCATGGAACTGTCGAGGTGATACTCAACGGCAAGGCTGTCGAAAGCCTCAAGCTCACCAGCGAGAACAACGACCTGCTGCATCAATTCGTTTTCAAAAGTATCGACGCGCAGCAGACGAGCTCCGTGCAACTGAAGTTCGAAGGCAACGGCGGCCTTGCTTATCAAGTCGTAGGACGCTACTTCACTCCGTGGGAAGAAAAGCCCGCTGCGGAAGCGCTCTCTATCGACGTCGCCTACGACCGCACGAAGCTCGCCGAGAACGATATTGCTACAGCCACGGCGACCGTCCGGAACAATCTCCCGAAGACGGCGAACATGGTGATGGTCGACCTCGGCATTCCGCCGGGCTTCGATTTGCTCAGCGAAGACCTTCAGGCGTTCCAGGAAAAAACCGCCAACGCGAAGACCGGCCACCTTCAGAAATTCAGCCTCACAGCGACACAGGCGATCCTCTACTTCAACGCGCTCGCACCGAAGCAGACGGTTACGATTCGCTTCCGCCTGCGCGCTAAGTATCCCATCCGTGCGAAGACTTTTCAGTCCCGCGTCTATGAGTACTACGATCCCGATGTGAGTGCGACCGCGCGGCCGATTCAGTTGGAGGTGCGAGCCCGCTAAGCCGGTGGAACGCTCGCCCACGCCAGCCGGAGTTCCGCAATGCACCCCTGGGCGTCGGACCGGTTCGACAAACGTACAGATCCGGAGTGTGCCTCGGCGATCTGTTGCGCAAGAATCAGGCCGACGCCAGTGCCTTCGGGCTTGGTCGTGTAGAAGGGCACGAAAAGGTTCTCCGCATTCGTTAACCCAAGACCGCTGTCGATGATGGAAATGATGAGTTCATCGCCGGCTTTTGCCCATTGCAGTTGCACACATGGGGTCTGCGTTGCGTCAGGCCCCAGAGCGGCCTCAACTGCATTGCGCACCAGGTTGATGAGGGCCTGTTCAATCTGGTCGGGATCGACAAACACCGTGACGTCGGGCGACGCAATGACGGTCACGCCTAAACGTGCTTCAAGATGCACGACACGGTCGACCAGCGCAGCCAGAGAAACCTGTCGCAGTTTTGGCACGGGCAGCCCCATCAGTTGCCGGTACGCCTGCAGGAAGCGGTTCAACGATTCCGCCCGGTTTTCAATGACCGCAAGCCCGCGCTCGAAGTCCGCGGAAGACTCCGTTTGCACTAATCTGCCGCGCAAACTGCCGGCAATCGACTTGATGGGTGTCAACGAATTGTTGATTTCATGTCCAAGCACGCGGATCAATCGTTCCCAAGCCAACCGCTCTTCTTCGCGCAGGGCCTTGCTTACGTCCGAGAGCATCAGCAGAGTGTGTTGCACGCCGCGCAAACGGAAGTAGCTTCGTTTCACCACCCAGCGGTCGGTCTGCATCTTCGGCTGGGTGGCACTCGGCCGCAGCAGGACGAGTTCACCATCCTCGATGGTCAGGAGGTGCGCCAGTTGAAGGTCCGTGGCGCTCCTGCCCAGGGCCTTCGCGGATGTTTTGCCGAATGCACGCTCGCCTGCTGCGTTCAACATCAGCAAACGGCCTTCGGGATCGAATGCCAGCACTGGCGACTCCATCGAAGCCATTACGCGCTGCAACAAAGCCATCGCTTCCAGCGCGCCGGTGCGCTGCGATTGCAGCATCCCCGCAAGCGCGTTGACCTCCAGCGCGAGATCGCCGAGAGCATCGTTGCGGCGCGCGCCGCGGGCGCGGAAGGAATAGTCATCCTCGCGCAGCGCGGCCACTACGTTCGCGAGCGTCTGCATTGGCCGCACGATCTGCTCGATCAACAATGACACGGTCAGTGCCCAGGCACACAGGATTGCTATAGCGGCGATCACAACCGAAGGCCAGTTGGCGTCATGCTCGATCAGTAGAACAATGCATAACACAAGGATCGGCAGGCCGAGAAGATAGAGCCACATGCGCAGGCGCTTCTCGAAACTCAGTCTGCGCCGCGAGCGGCCGAGTGGCAGGCGTTTTACGACTGGCTTGGGATAGTCCTCAAAGGCCATACTTTTCCATGCGGCGATACAGCGCACCACGGCTCAGGCCAAGTGCCTCCGCGGCCTGGCTCACGTTGCCGCCGGTGCGGGCAAGCGCCTTGCGCACCAACACTGCTTCCACAGCCTCGAGGCTCATGTCGTCGAGACTCTGGCCGGCGTTCTTTTGCGGATTGAGTCCGAGGTCGCTGATTTCAATTCGCGCGTTACTCGCCATCAGCACGGCACGCTCGATCGTGTGGTCCAGCTCACGCACGTTGCCAGGCCACGAGTGGTGCAACATGGCCACCATCGCTGTGGGTTCGAGGCCTTGAATGGGGCGGCGATAGCGAGTGGCATAGCGATCAAGAAAGTGCGCCGCCAGCGCCGGAATGTCGTCGCGGCGCTCGCGTAGCGGAGGGATATTAATTTCCACCGTATTGAGACGAAAGAGCAGGTCCTCGCGGAACCTTCCAGCGGCGCACTCCGCGCGCAGGTCGGCGTTAGTGGCGGACAGCATCCGCACATCGACTTTCTTGGTCTTTGATGATCCGACACGTTCGATTTCGCCAGTCTCAAGCACGCGCAGCAACTTCGCCTGCTGTCGCAGAGGCACATTTGCAATTTCGTCGAGGAACAACGTCCCACCGTTCGCCAACTCGAAGCGGCCGATGCGGTCGGTGCGCGCGTCAGTAAAGGCACCCTTAACATGCCCAAAAAGCTCGCTCTCGAACGTCCCTTCCGGCAGCGCGCCGGTGTTTACAGCAACCAGCGTGCGGTCGGCACGCGCGGAGAGCAGATGCAGAGTTTGCGCGACGACTTCCTTGCCCGTGCCATGCTCGCCGGTGATCAGTACGTTCGCGTCCGACGGACCAACACGCGCCATCATCTCCAGCACCGGCCGCATCGACGGCGCCATCGCGATAAACGCAGGCGCGCCGGGAGCGCGCAGAATACGGTTCTCCGCTTCGAGCCATTGCGCTCGCTTGCGGCTGCGATGCAGCTCCATCTGCGTCTTCAGCACGCTCAGCAGACGGGCGTTTTCCCACGGCTTCTGGATAAAGTCGCCGGCACCACGGCGAATCGCTTCGACCGCCAGCTCGATATTGCCCCACGCGGTCATCACGACGACCGGAAGCTGCGAATCGATTTCCTTCACGCGCGAAATGAGGTCGAGGCCTTCTTGCCCGGAGGTTGTATCGCGGGTGTAGTTAAGGTCGATCAGCAGGCCGTCGAAGCTGTCGGAGGCCAACGCCTGCAGCACCAGTGAAGGCGTCTGCACGATCTCCAGCGCATAGCCCTCAGGGCGCAGAAGCAACTCCAGCGCCTGGAGAATATGCGGTTGGTCGTCGGCGATCAACAGCCGGCATGGCGTCGTATGTGCCTCAGTAGGCTGTTGCGTTAGCACCCCATGCTCCGTCTGCATTTGCACCCTGTTCTATTATGGCTTGGCCGCCGGAGCGATCCCTGTCTTCGCCGATTCTATCGAAATGGAATAGGAGTCGAGGGTATCGCCTACCGAACGGTGTACTTCAATCTCCGCCTTCTGGTACGCAGTCATGGCCGCAACCAGCGCCGACTCCGCGGCCGCGAGGTCGCGCCGCGCCGTCAGCGTCTGAAAGTTGGAGCCGGAACCGAGCTGCTGTTCCTTGGCGGTGATGTCGAATGTTTTGTCCGCGAGGTCACGCGCTTTCTTCGCCGCCTCCACGCGCGCCTTGCTCTGCACCAGGGCGTATTGCGCGTTGCGGACTTCGATGCGGATCTGCTTCTTCAACTGCTGTAACCGAAGCTCTGCCTGACGCGACTCCAGTTCGGACCGGTATTGGTCGCTCTTGGCCACGCGGTTGCGGAGTGGAAGGTTGAGTGACAGGCCAACGTAGTAGTCGGGCGCGCTGTTGTTGAACGCATTGTTCACCGCTCCGCCAAACCCAACCGGCGCCGTCGACGTGGCGGCTCCTTTGTTCTGGAGGCCGGCCAGCCCGGTGCCTCCATAAAACGCAGTCGCCGAAAGCTGCGGCAGCAGCGCATTTCTGGCCGCATCGCGGCTGATGTGCCGGTTCTCAAGATCGATGTCCGACTCGACCAATTCGGTGCGATCGCGCAATGCCTGCGCGATCAAATCTTCCGTAGGACCGGCAGCATCGGTTTGTTGGATCGAGGTCGAGTCGGTCGGGTGCACCGGCATCGCTTCAAGAATCGGGTCGTCGAGGTTCTTCGTCAGCGCGTTCTTGATCAGCAACTCCTGGAACTGGAGAGTCGTTTTCGCGATGGTCAAATCCTGTTCACGGTTCGCGACTTCCGCCTCGTCTTTCATGACGTCCATCGCCGGGATTGCCTGCAGCTCAAGCTGCTTGCGGCCGCTATCCAATGTCTGCTGTGCGAAATCGAGCGAGCGGCTTTTGACCTGTTCATCTTCATACGCCGCGACGAGGTCCCAGTACATATTGGCGATTTGCGTCACGGTTGTTGCAACCTGCAGCTTGAATGCTTCGTCGGAAATTTTCTTGTTGTTTTTCGCGATGCGCAGGAAGCGCAGGTTCGGGCCGAGACCGAAGCCGGCGAGCAGTTGCTGGTTGAAAAGAACGCGGTAGTAAGAGTTCAGCGTAGGGTTGAGCAGGTTGAACGGACTGTTGCTGGTGTCGCGGCTATTGATGAAACTGGCGTCGAAGGTCGTCCCTGTTGGGAACGCCTGCGCGTAGCCGAAATTCCCGTTGATCGTATTTGACTTCAACGTAGGCACGCCGTAAAGAGTGATGTTCGACAGCGGCTGCGTGAAGTGCTCGTCGTTCGCCTGGGCTGTAATCGTGGGATCGTACGAGGACACGTTTGTGCCGGTGCCGAGAGTCGATTGCACCAGACCCGATGCACCGGAACCTGCACCGCCAGCGCCGCCCGATGTGCCGCCGGCGCCAGCGCCGCTGGAACCTGAACCGAAGCCGCCGACACCGCCCCCCGGTGTGTTCTGCACGACGCCCGTGTTGACGCCGCGGAACGAACCGCCGGCCTGCGTACGCAAAATGTCCGCCTGGGCAATCGGAAAGTTGTAACGCGCGATGGCGATATCGAGATTGTTTTCGAGCGCGAGCGCAATCGCATCGCCAAGCGAAAGATCAAGCACTCCGTTGTGAATCAACGAATCGATGCGCGGAGAATTCGCCAGATTGGGCTGCGCTACCAGCGTCGCGCGGTACGGTGCGATTGGGTTGTAGGAATGCGGAATGTCGAGCCGCAGCGCGGGCTGTGGAGGGCCGGTCTGCACGGTCTGCGCGCCGAGCGGAAGAACGAACGTCATTGCGAACATCAAAATGCGATTCAGGGAAATACGGTTCACGCTTGTGCCTCCACAGTGTTGGCCGGGAGTCCGGCGGTGTCCATGGTGAGCCAGCCGTCGCGCAGCTCGATGGTACGCGTGCCGTATGTCGCGTTCTCTTCGGAGTGCGTGACCTGCACGATCGTTGTGCCCTGCTGATTCAGCAGCCGAAACATCTCCATGATTTCCTTCGCCTGCGCCGAGTGCAGGTTGCCGGTCGGCTCATCCGCGAGCAACAGCGAAGGCTTGTGAATCACGGCGCGCGCGATGCCGACAAGCTGTTGTTGACCGCCCGAAAGCTGACTGGGGAAGAGGTCTTTCTTGGCGACGATATTGAAGCGGTCGAGAGTGTCTGCCACCAGCGCCTGGCGCTCGGACTTCGGAATGTCCTTGTACGAAAGCGGCAGGTCGATGTTCTCCGCCACGGTCAGGTCGTCGAGCAGATGGTAACTCTGGAAGACCATGCCGATGCGCTGGCGGGCCAGCTCCGCACGCTGCTTGCGCTGCATTCTGTGGACGGCGGTTTCGTCGAAATAGAACTCGCCCTTCCACTGGTCGTCGAGCATGGCGAGCACGTTGAGCAGCGACGATTTGCCCGCGCCCGACGGGCCCATCACAGTGACGAACTCGCCTTCGCGGATGGTGAGGTTGATGCGCCGCAGCACCCAGGTTTCGGTGTGACCAGTCTTGAAACTGCGTTCGAGGTTTTTCAATTCAATCATGATTATTCCGTTCTAAGAGCTTGCATGGGTTCGAGGATAGAGGCGCGCCGCGCCGGTAATAACGCGGCAAATGTGCCAACGAGCAGAAGCAGAATGGGAACGCTCACAAGGGTCATGATGTCGTTCTGCTTCACGCCGAAAAGGAAGGTGCGCATCAAGTGCGCGGCAACCAGGCTGATACCGACACCGACCACCGTACCCGAAAGCAACAGCGTAACGGCCCCACGGAGGACGAGTGTGAGAATGTCGCCGCGTTGCGCGCCCAGCGCCAACCGCAGGCCAAGCTCACGCGTGCGCAACGTTACGAGATAGGTGAGCAGGCTGTAGAGTCCGGCCAGGGCGACCAGCAGCGCAAGGCCTCCGAGCAACTCCAGCAGGTGCGCCGCAAGAATCTGCGAACCCATCGCATCTTCGACGATCTGGTCCATGGTGCGAATCTCGGCGCTTGCGAGGTCGGGGTTTGACTCCCGCAGGATGCGGTTGATTTCGGGGTTGAGACTGTGCGCGTCGCGGGTGGAACGCAGAATGATTTCCGCATGGGACCGCAGAGTGGTTCGATAAAAAGCGTCTGCTCCGCCCAATTGGGCCGCATTGACATCAATCTCCGGCATTGCGGGCTCGGCGATCCCGGTTTGATGCAGGTCGTCGACCACGCCGACAATTTTGAAGCTGCGCGGCTTGCTGTCTCCGCCCGCGCCCATGTTCATGGTGAACTTGCTGACATCACTGCCCATCGTCTCGTAGCGTTGAGCGAAGGCCTTGTTGACGACCGCAACCAAATCGGAACTGGACGCGTCCTGTGCATTGAAGTACCGTCCCCGCACCATGCCGAAACCGAGCACCTGTTGCAGTTCAGGGCCGGATGCACGCAGCGTGGCATTGATGACGTTGTTGGCATCGGCGCCCTTGGTCCCGAAATGACTCATACCAAGCGTCAGTCTCACGCCGAAACCCTTCTCCAACGGGGCGACGGTGACGATGGCGGCTGACTGAACGCCGGGGACCACCTTGAGCCTTTCGAGCAGCGGCTTGTAGATGAGGGCGTTCGCGTCGAGATTCTCATATTTGTAATCAGGCAGGTGGGGATCGATGACCAACAGATGATCTGTGCGGAAGCCGAGCGGAACTTTCTTCAGTGCAAAAACTGTGCGCAGAAGAAGTCCACAGCAGACCAGCATCACCAGCGTCATCGAGAGTTCCGATACGACGAGGATCCGTTGCAGACGATGCTGGCTGCGGCTTGTGCCGGCCTGCGAGCCGTCCTGGCGCAGGGCCTGTTCGACGGCAATGCGCGAAGCCAAACGCGCCGGTACGATGCCCAGAAGAATGCCACTGAGCATCGTGAGGGCGAACAACGCGAGCAGCACACGGATGTCGGTATGGAGCGCAATGTTCGGGCTCAGTTGCGTCGTGAGGCTGTGCTGGAAAAAGCGCAGCATGATCTGCGAGAGCACCAGCCCCAGCGCGCCACCAGTGATGCTCAACAGCAGACTTTCCGCGAGAGTTTGGCGGGCGAGGCGCCAGCCGCTGGCACCCAGAGCCGCACGCACAGCCATTTCGCGGCGGCGTGCGGCAGTGCGTGCGAGCATCAGGCAGGCGACGTTGGCGCAGGCGATGAGCCACAACACCGCGACCGCACCCAGCAGTGCCAGCAACGCGGTGCGTTGGTCCTTGGCGTTCAGGCTGCGGCGATAGTCGACGGGTTCCACTCGCACCGGCGCCATCATTGCGGCGTCGGTGTCGGTGTACAGCGGCAAAAGCTGCTTTTGGATTTCGGTGATTTCAGTCCCAACCGCCGCAATGGAGACGCCGGGCTGGCGACGAGCGACGACGCGATACTGAGCAGCGTCGAAGTGGCGCGCGAGGTCCTTCGACGTGAGTTGAGCAGGTGTCCATACCTGTGCGGCTGACGCGCCGGCGGGGAAAGCAAAACTTCTCGGCATGACGCCGATGACCATAATTGGCTTATCGTCTATGCGGACCGTTCGGCCGAGAACTGCCGGGTCTGCGTGGAACTGAGCGCGCCACACCGCATCGCTCAATACAGCCACCTGCCCCTTACCAGGTTGCTGCTCTTCTGCTGTAAACGAGCGCCCCAGCGCAGGCGAAACACCAAGCGTGTTGAAGAGGTTGTTGCTGGCCGTCACTTCGGTTATTTTCTGCTCCGCGCCCTGGGAAAGAAGGTAAGCGGGATCGTCCATGTAATAAGCGATCTGGCTTACCGAACGCGCACGCTGCTGCCAGACCGCGATGTCCGACAGTGTCGACAGGTTGGGCGTGCCCTGCTTGTCGAATGTATTGAAGCGCATCAACTCCGCTGGATTGCTATAGGGCAGCGGGCGAAAAATCGTGGCCTCCAGCACCGTAAACATCGCCGCATTGGCGCCGATGCCAAGGGCCAGCACGAGCACGACGCTGAACGTGAAGCCGGGCGCGTGGCGCATCTGGCGAAGAGCGTAACGAAGGTCCTGTAGCAGCGTGGTCATCGTCCGGTCTCCATTTATTCGGTGCGAAGGGCTTCGATAGGATTGACCGCGGCGGCGCGTCTGGCAGGCACCAACGCAGCGAAAAGGGTCACGATAGAAATCAGCAGCACTGCACCGGCGATGGTCAATGGATCGGCGGGCGAAACGCCGAACAACTGGCTGCGCAACAGGCGGCTGAGCACATACGACACCGGCAGCGCGACCGCGATGCCGATGCCCGCCAGCCGCAACACATCTTCCAGCACGATGCGCGAAACGGCGAGACGCGTCGACCCCAGCGCGATGCGGATGCCGATCTCCTGGGTGCGTTGCGCGGTCGAGTAGGCGAGCACGCCGTACAGTCCGATGCCTGCGAGCAGCGTGGTGAGAATGCCGAAGGAAACGGCCAGCAGCGAGACCATGCGCTCGCTCGAAAGCTCGTCATCGATCTGCCCTTCCATCGTGCGCAGGTTGACGAGGACGAGCGACGAATCCAACCGCTGCATGGTGCTGCTGACAGTGGTGAGTGCCTGTGCAGGGTCCGTGTAGGTGCGCAGATAGAAGTTGAGCGCCGCCGGGGCCGGGTCCTGCTTGAGAGGACGGAAGAACGTCGGGACCACGTTCTCGCGCACTCCCGTGTGCTTGCTGTCGCGGACGATGCCGACGATCTCGGTGTCGAGCGTCACCTTGTTACCGCCGCCTTCGGCCATCATGCGGCCCAGGCAGCCGGTGGCGCTTCCGCAGAAGTGTTTGGAGAACGTTTCATTCACGATCGCCACTTTGGGGTGGTCGATAGTGTCACCATCGGTGAAGGCACGGCCAGCCAGCAGCGGAATTTGCAGAGCGGAAAAATACGTCGGATTGACGTGGGGAACTTCGACATCGTAATCGTCATCCGGCGGCGGAGTGTAGCCGGCGACGGTGACGTTGCCGCCATGGTCGTTGCCGGCAAGTTCAGGATCGTCGGTCGCCGCAACTGCCTGAACGCCTGGAAGCGCAGCCAGCGTATCGAGCACACGCTGATGCAGCGCCGGCACTGCATCGGGGGCGTATCCCGCGAGCTTAGGATTGATGCCGAAAGTGGTGAGGTGTGCCGTGGTAAAGCCGACATCGACGCTGCGGAGGTTCTGCATTGTGCGCACGAACAGGCCCGCGCCGATCAGCAGAAGTACGCTGATGCCGATCTGTAAACAAACGACAGCGCGGCGGAAGCTGAGCATCGCACTGGTGCCGGTGCTGCTCTTCTGGCCCATCGTGAGGTTGATATCGAGGCGGCGCAGTTGCAGAGCGGGAGCCAGGCTGAAGCAGATGCTCACCAACAACGCAATCGCAAAATTCGTCAACAAGAGACGAGCGTCGACCGCCGAATCGAACGCTACCGCCCCCTGGTCTCCAGCCAGCTGATGCACCAGCGCGCGAATGGCGATAGGCGCAAGCACCATGCCGGCCGCTCCTCCACAAATGCCGATCAATAAGCCTTCCAGCAGCAGTTGGCGAACGATGCGAGCAAATCCCGCGCCGAGAGCGTAGCGTACAGAAAATTCGCGCGCGCGTCCGGCGGAGCGGACGAGTAAGAGACTCGCGACGTTGACGGACGCGATCAGCAGCACCAGAAATGCCATCGCCATCACGGCCAGCAAAGGCTTCTGGAAATCATCGCGCTGATAGGAAAATCCTCCCGCGCCGGGAACCAGCAGCAGTCGGCTTCGCGTAAGAAAGTCATCGGTAAAACGTTTCGACCGCGTACCCAGCGCCTTAAGTTCGTCCGCACGAAGCGCATGCCATAGCGGCGCCAGCGAGGCTTCGGCTTGAGCTCGGGATTCGCCCGGCTTCAGCCGTCCGATGATGTTCAAGCTGCGATCGGTGCGCTTTATAAGGCGCTTGCCCTGTCCCGGAATCACTTCGTTCAACATGGACACCGGCACGAAGACGCTGGGAGTCTCGCCCCAGATCGCGCTGCGAAACCCCGGCGCCGCGACTCCCACCACATGGAAGGGACGGCCGTTGATCGCGACATCCGAACCGACCACCGCAGCATCCGCGCCGAGGTGGTCCCTCCAGAAATCGAAACTCAAAACCGCAACCGGGTTCGCATCCGGCTGAAGATCGTCGGCCTGCGTCAGCACCCTACCCAACGCCGGCTTTACACCCAGCACATCGAAGTAGTTTCCGCTCACCAGCTCTGCACGTCCCACCTGCGACGCCCCCTTGCGGGTCACTTCGATGTCCGCGGGAGTGGTGGTAAGTAACCCCTCGAAAGCCTGGCTGTGGTCGCGCAGGTCTTTATACATGGGGTACGAGAAGTAGGACTCAACGTTGCCGCCATGACTATGGATCGAACCGTCCCAGGCCTTGCCCGTACCCTGTAGAACGACCAGTTGTTTCGGATCGCGGACCGGCAACGAGCGCAGCAGCGCCTGATCGAGCAGCGAGAAGATCGCGGTATTCGCTCCTATGCCGAGGGCCAGTGTCAACACTGCCGTCACGGCAAAGCCGGGAGCCCTGCGCAACTGCCGCAGCGCATATCGGAGGTCCTGCATCAGTCCATTCATCGCCATTCTCCTTATTCCGTTCTCAGGGCCTGCATCGGCTCAACCGACGCGGCTCTTCTTGCCGGCACTGCTGCCGCAATGGCCACCATCCCAGTCGTTACCAACGCACATAGGCAAAGCGTCAGCGGATCGTACGGTGACACCTCAAATAACTGGCTGCTCAACAGCCGCGAGAGAGCGACAGACACCGGCAGCGCCACCAGCACGGCAACCACCACCACTTTCGCCATGTTGCTCACCACCAGCCGCACAACGGCGGCGCGCTGCGCGCCAAGCGCCATGCGGATACCGATCTCATGCGTGCGCTGCTCGGTCGCATACGCCAGCACACCATAGAGACCCACCGCCGTGGTCAGCAGCGCGATCACCGCAAAGCACGCCGCGAGCATTGCAATCATGCGCTCGTTGGAAATTACCGCGTCGATCTGCTCATCCATCGTCAGGATGCCGTCCGGCACCAGCTTTGGATCGACCTGATGCACCGCCGAGCGGACCATGTTCTCAGCCTGCTCCGGGGACTGCGTTGTGCGCACGTAGTACTCCAGACTGTTCCACCGTTTTGCGTTCTGCGCATACGGCTCATAGAGAATCGGTACAGTCCCTTCACGAAGCCCCCGGTGCTTGGTATCGGAAACCACACCGACAATTTGCGTATCCGGCTTACCGTCGCCGGTCCCGAGGTAGTGCCCTACCGCCTTGTCGGCGCTTCCGAAAAACTTCACAGCGAACTTGCTGTTGACGATGGCCACCTTCGCCGAACCGTCGTGATTGGCTTCGGTAAACATCTTTCCGGTGAGTAGCGGTATCTGTAGCGTCGAGAAGTATTCTGGCGTCACCATCGCAATTTCAGTGCTCGAGCCGGTTTCAGGATTCGGAGTGTAGCCTTCCACGGCGACGCTCGTATCCCATTCATTTCCGCTCAGCACCGGATCGGTTGTTCCGGCAACGCTCGTCACTCCCGGCAACCGCGCTAACGATTCCCGCACGCGGTCGTGCACCGAGAGCAAATCAGCGCCGTGGTATCCGGACATTGATGGGTCGAGCGAGAACTCCACAAGATGATCTGTCGCCATTCCCGTCGACTGCATACGCAGTTGGTGCAGCGTGCGTACGAAGAGGCCAGCGCCAGCAAGCAAAAGCACGCTCAGGCCGATCTGCAGACCGACCGCTGTCATGCGCAAGGTCTGCGCCGCGCCGACGTTCGTACCAGACTTCTGGCGCAGGCCGTCGGTCATATCCGGCTTCATCATCTGTAATGCCGGGGCCAGGCTGAATAGCACGCTGATCACCAGCGAAAGCAGCAACGTGAAGCCGAGCACCCACGCATCAGGTCGGGTAGCCAACGGCGACGTACCAGTTGCACTGGCAATCTGGTGCACCAGCACGCCTGCCGCAGCAGGAGCAACCGCCAATCCCAGCAAGCCTCCAATCGCACCCAGCAACAGGCCTTCTACCAACAACTGCCGGAGTATCTGAACGCGGCTCGCACCCAGCGCATAGCGTACGGCGAACTCCTTGCCGCGCGCCGCGCCACGCACCAGCAGCAGGTTCGTCAGGTTGGTGCAGGTCATCACGGCCAGCAGAACCACCATGCCCATCAGGATCAGCAACGGTGTTTTCACCGCATCGCGCAACGGCGAAAAGCCCTTCGCGTTGTTCAGCAGCACGATGCTCGATTTTGCGACGAAACGGTCCGCAAACGTGGGTGTCGGGTGTTCGATCGCGGTCAGTTCGGCCGCGCGCAGTTGCTTCCACAGCACCGTCATCTGGGCCTGGGCCGTCGCCGCGCTCATGCCAGGCTTTAGCCGCGCCACGATGTTCAGCCACCGTGATCGCCGCTTATCGAGAGAATCGCGTCCCCCCGACACGATCGGCTGCATCGTAATGGGAGCGAAGATCTTTGGCTTGAATCCATTGATCACACTGCTGAAGTTCGGCGCCGCCACGCCCACAATCGTGAACGGCTGTCCATTCACAAGCAACCTCTTGTCGATCACATCCGGTGACGCTGCAAACCGCATCTTCCAGTATTCGTAGCTCAAGACCACGACCGGGCTTCCATTCTTCACGAGATCGTCGGAAGGCAGCAACGTCCGCCCCATCGCCGCCGGCACGCCGAGCACCTGGAAGTAGTTGCCGCTGACGAGCTCGGTATCGGCGACCTCGCTCTGGTCCTTCCACACCACACCCGCGCTCGCTTCCGTATCGGCCAACGCTCCGCTGAAGACCGTGTTGCGGCTCGCGAGGTCGCGATACATCGGGTTCGAGAAATACATGTCCGAGTCGCCGCCGAAGACCAGGATGCCGCCGGTATCGGAGCCTGTGAAAGTCACCTGCACTAACTCCTGCGGGTTCTCGACCGGCAGCATGCGCAGCAGTACCTGGTTGAACACGGTAAAGATGGCTGTGTTCGCACCGATGCCCAGCGCCAGCGTGATCACCGCCGTCAGCGCGAATACCGGCGCCTTACGCAACTGCCGTAACGCGTACCAGATGTCTTGTGTCAGTCCACTCATCAAATTCTCCTTATTCGGTACGCAATGCGGTCATTGGATCGGTGGACGCGGCGCGGCGCGCGGGAATGAGGCCGGCAATCAACGCAGAGACCGCCAGAGCCAGCGTTGCCGAAGCAAATACGGCGAGGTCGCGGCCCTGCACGTTATACAACTGCGCCTGCACAAAGCGCACACAAAGCAAGGCGGTAGGAATGCCGATGGCCAGGCCGATGGTTGTCTGCAGCATCGCTTCGCGCATCACCATGCCGACCACGTTGCCGCGGTCCGCGCCGAGCGCCATGCGAATACCGATCTCCGAGGTACGGCGCACGACGGTGTATGACGTGACACCATAGAGTCCGACCGCGGCCAGTGCGAGGGCCAAAACGCCGAACATCAATGTGAGGCGAGCCATCAGACGGTCCTGATCGAACTGTCCGGCAATCTGTCCATCGAAGGTGTTGTATTGGACGACGGTAAGGTTGGGATCGATGCTGGCCAGCGTTTGCCGCGACAGCGATTCCAGGTTGTCGATGACCCCTTTGGTCTGGAGCATGATCGCGCCGGCGTAAAGTCCGCCTGCAACCGTTCCGTCGGAGATGGCTGCAACTTGAAGCAGAGGCCGAAAATACATCGCTCTTTGGGGACGTCTGGTGCCCTGGTACCTCACGTCGGAGACCACGCCGACAATCTCGAGTTCGCCTGCCGCTTTGGGATCGTCGAGGCCAAAGCGCGCGCCGATGGGATTTCGTCCATTCGCGAAAAACTTTTTCACGAATGCCTGGTTTACGACGGCCACAAGTGGTGACGTCGGGGTGTCCTGTGCCGTAATACCGCGCCCCTTCAGAACGCGCTGCCCGATCACCTGCATGAAGTCTGGACTCACGCGGCTCCACGAGGCGCCGAGATTGTCGTGTGGTCCGGGCGGCGGGTTTCCCTGGACAAAGACCGCTTCTCCCCAGTTGTCGCCTTCGAGTGGCGTATACGACGCAATGCCGACTCGCTCCACTCCTGGGAGTGCCTGGAACTTCTGCTCGATCTGATCGTAGAGTGCCTGTAAGCCAGCCGGTTTGAAACCGGCGCTCTGCGGGTTGATATGGATAACCACGCGATTGCTGGTCTCGACGCCAAAGTCCTGATGCTCCAGTTTGTTCAGGGTCTTGGACAACAAGCCGGCGGCCACCAGCAATACCAGCGACAACGCCGCCTGCAATACGACCAGCGAACGTTGCAGCAGCGAAGAAGTGTCACGAGTGGAACGGTTGGTGCCGCGCAGTGCTTCCGCCGGTTCGGAGTGCGACGTGACCCATGCGGGCGCGATACCGAAGACCAGCCCGGTGAGCAGCGAAAGACCGAAGGCGAAGCCCAATACGATCGCGGATGGATTGGCGGAAATCGGCAGTGTGGGAGAGTTGGGGAAAGCGAGGGTGAGCAACACGCGCGTTCCTCCATAGGCAACAGCCAGACCGGCCAATCCGCCGAGACAGGAAAGAACAATACTTTCCGTCAGCATCTGCCGGATGACGCGCTTTCGCGCCGCACCCAGCGCCATACGAATCGATGTTTCCGCGCGGCGCGCCATGCCCCGCACCAGGACGAGGTTGGCGATGTTGGCACACGCGATCAGCAACACTAGCCCGGAGATGCCCATCAGCAGTTTCAGACCGCTGCCATAGTCTTCCTGAAGCTGGTTGATACCCAGAGCGCCAGATGTCAGCACCAGATGGGTTTGCGCAAGGTCTTTCTTCCCTTCCTCTCCCTGATAGGCTGCGAGAGGCGCCAGCCACTGGCGCAGGTTTCCGCTCATCTTCGCCTGCAGCGGACCCAAGGCCGTTCCCGGCTTGATCCTGCCCAGAATGTAGACCCAGCCAAGATCGTGCCGGTGCAGAAGGGAACCTTCCCCCTGCGTTAACACCGGCTCCAGCGCCATGGGAAGAAAGAATTCGCGCGGCGCATCGCTGAGACGGTCACCGTAGAAAGCCGGAGGGGTAATGCCGACGATTGTGACCGCGTGGGTGTTCATGGTGAAGGTGCTTCCGATGATGGAAGGATCGGAAGCATAGTCTCGCTGCCATACCTGATAGCTCATCACCGCGGCGGGGGCCGCGGTCGGCGCGTCGTCCGCCGGCATCAGAAGACGTCCAGCGAATGGCTTGAGACCCAAGGTTAAAAAATAATTCCCGGAAACGTACTCACTAAGCGACGACTTCGGAAGAGCGCCCGGAACACTGCTGCGGACCGTGACGGTGCTGCCGCCTGCCTGCACAGCGGCCAACTGCTCGAACTCAGGCGAACTGGCTTCGAGTGCTTTGTAGTTGTCATAAGCGAAGATGGAATAGTCGTTATTATTCGGCGTACCACCGTTCACGCAGCAGTCGTCCGTATCGCCGACACGCACCAGCATCTTGGGATCGGCTACCGGCAGATTGCGCAGCAACACCGCATGCACCAGCGTGAAGATGGCCGCATTCGCACCGATGCCCAGCGCCAGGGTCAGCACCGCCGTAAACGTGAAGCCCGGGGCCTTGCGCAACTGCCGCAATGCGTATCGCACGTCCTGTATCAAGGTGTTCATCGTATCTC
>Ga0070679_100002363_pt1 | contig 17106 bp, 19 predicted proteins | sample KBSC63BmetaG_FD_65652 | JGI IMG/M metagenome (GOLD analysis project Ga0070679, IMG submission 65652) | Corn rhizosphere microbial communities from Kellogg Biological Station, Michigan, USA - KBS C6-3B metaG | ecosystem: Host-associated > Plants > Roots > Rhizosphere | place: USA: Michigan... | reverse complement strand
GGCAACAGCTACAACCTCGGCCTCGAGATCGACGCGCAGCTCATGTACAAGAACGAAGAGGAAGGGTTCTACGCCGGCCTGGTCTACGGCGTGCTCTTCCCGTTCGCGGCGCTCGGCCTGCCCTCCGAGATCTACGGCGCGCAGTACGCCAAGGCCTCGCCCGACATCGCGCAGACCTTCCAGGCGCGATTGATCGTGAAGTTCTAAGCAACTTCCTCGCGCGCTCGACGATAATCATCGCGTGGCAAAACCAAGCACGCGATTCGTTTGTCAGGGCTGCGGTTACGCATCGAGCAAGTGGCTCGGGCGCTGTCCCGAGTGCGCCGAGTGGAACTCGCTCGTCGAGGAGACGACTTCGTCGGGCAAACCCGCCGGCGCGGTGAGCTCGACGGACAAGCCGCGACCCATCGCCGACGTCGAGATCGATCACGCCCCGCGCATGCAGACGGGGATCGGCGAGCTCGACCGGGTGCTCGGCGGCGGGCTGGTCGCCGGATCGCTCGTGCTGCTCGGCGGCGATCCCGGGATCGGCAAGTCGACGCTGCTGTTGCAGGCGCTCGACGGGCTCGCCCGCGCCGGCAAGAGCGTGCTCTACGTCTCGGGCGAGGAGTCGGTGCAGCAGACGGCGCTGCGCGCAAGCCGGCTCGGCGTGCGCACCCCGTCGCTGCACGTGCTGGCCGAGACGCAGCTCGAGCGCATCCTCGATCAAGCGACGGCGATGAAGCCGGCGGTGCTCGCCGTCGACTCGGTGCAGACGATGCACGCGTCGTCGCTCGAGTCGATCCCCGGCTCGCTCGGGCAGGTGCGCGAGGCCGCCGGGCGCCTTCTGACCTACGCCAAGACCAAGGGCGTGCCGGTGGTGCTCGTCGGCCACGTCACCAAGGACGGCGCGCTCGCCGGCCCGAAGACGCTCGAGCACGTCGTCGACTGCGTGCTCTATTTCGAGGGCGAGCGCACGCACAACTACCGCATCCTGCGCACGACCAAGAACCGCTTCGGCTCGACCAACGAGATCGGCGTCTTCGAGATGCGCGCCGAAGGGCTCGGCGAGGTGCAAAACCCGTCGGCGCTCTTCTTGGCGGAGCGCCCGCTCGGCGCGCCGGGATCGATGGTGGTCGCGTCGGTCGAAGGCTCGCGGCCGATCCTCGTCGAGATCCAGGCGCTGGTGGCGCACGCCGCGGGCGTGCCGAGGCGGACCGCGCTCGGCATCGATCCCAACCGCGTGTCGCTCCTTCTGGCCGTGATCGAGCGGCGCGCCGGCATCGACGTGCTCGGGCAGGACGTGTTCGTCAACGTCGCCGGCGGCGTGCGGGTCACCGAGCCGGCCAGCGATCTCGGCGTGCTCGCGGCGGTGGCGTCGTCGGCGCGCAGCAAGGCCATCGATCCGCACACGCTGTGCTTCGGCGAGGTCGGGCTGGCCGGCGAGGTGCGCGCGGTCGGCGCCGTCGAGCCGCGGCTGGCCGAGGCGCGCAAGCTCGGCTTCCGCCGCTGCGTCTTGCCCGAGCTGTCGCGCACGCAGGTGCACGGCCGGCCGGAGCTCGAGCTCGTCGGCGTGCGCGACGTTGGCGCGGCCCTCGAGGCCCTCCTCGGCTGAGTTGACATCAATCGTGTAACTAGTTACGTAACTAGTTACACGATGTCCACCGCCACCAGCACCCTGCACACCTACGGCGGCCTGCTGCTCGGCTCGCGCCTGCGCCACATCAGCGAGCTGCTCTACAGCGGCGTCGACGAGATCTACCGCGCGCACGACGTGGCCATCCCGTCGCGCCTGGTGCCGCTGCTGCTCCTGCTCCGCGATCACGACGGGCCGCTGTCGATCGGCGAGCTGGCGGCGCGCACCGGCTGGAGCCACGTCGCGGTCAGCAAGTTCACGCGCGACCTCACGCGCGCCGGCATCCTCGGCGAGGCCGGCCACGCGCGCGATCAGCGGCGGGTGATGCTGCACCTCCAGCCGAAGGGGCGCGCGCTCCTCGAGCGGCTGGAGCCCTTGTGGCGCGCCATCGTCGCCGCCGTCGACGGCATGGCGGCGTCGCCGGGCGGGCTCCTACCGTCGGTGCGCGCGGTGGAAGAGGCGCTCGCGGCCACCGACTTCGCGGCGCGGATCACGGCCGAGCTCGAGCGCCAGCAGGCACCGGTCGAGATCGTCCCGTTCGAGCCGCGCTACCGCGACGACTTCAAGCGCCTCAACGTCGAATGGCTGGAGAAGTACTTCTACGTCGAGCAGATCGACGTCGAGGTGCTCTCGCACCCCGAGCGCGAGATCCTCGAGCCGGGCGGCCACATCTTCTTCGCCCGCCGCGGCGACGAGATCGTCGGCACCTGCGCGCTCATCCGCCGCCCGCGCGGGCGCTATGAGCTGTCGAAGATGGCGGTCACCGAGCGCCACCGCGGCCTCGGGATCGGACACAAGCTGCTGCGCGCGGCCATCGCCGGCTTCGAGAAGCTCGACGCCGCGCAGCTGTTCCTCGAGACCAACCACAAGCTGACGCCGGCGCTGCGGCTCTACGAGGCCCACGGCTTCGTGCGCGCCGAGCGGCCCAAGGGGCCGGTCCACTACGCGCGCTCCGACGTCTACATGATCTTCAGTCCGTCATCGACAGGCGCGTCGAAGCGTCGACCTTCGCGTCGAGGTTCACGATGATGTCGTCGTTGCCGTCGAACGCGCAGGCGTAGTGCTGCAGCGGCAGCATCGCCGGCGGATTGGTGACCGCGCCGTTGAAGTCGTAGGCGGACATGTGGCACGGGCACTCGAAGTCGTGGTGCGCGGCGACGAACTGGACGGTGCACATCATGTGCGTGCAGATCGCGGTCATCGCGTAGATGCCGAGCGCGTCGCGTAGCACGTAGATCTTGGCGCACGCGATCAGCTTGGCCTGACCGACGGCGAGCGCCGACTGCGGCCCGGCGTTGACCATGCCGGTGCAGACCGCGTCGGCCTGGTCGTGCACCGGCATCGACAGGTCGGACGGCGCCGCCATGTCGTTGCCCGGCATCGGCTGCTCCGACGAGCCGCCGCAGGCGCCGACCGCCAGACCGGCGCCGGTGACCACGCAGAACTGCCGCCGCGTCAGCTCACTCATCGGCGCCCTTGAGCACCCGCTCGAGCGGGCCGGCGACGAGCGCCACGTGCAGGTAGATCCCCGGCAGCCAGCGCGGCACGCCGCCGATGTCCGGGTGGTGATACCAGAAGAAGCCGAGGGCCGACCAGGTCGCCTCGAACGCCGAGCCCGCCACCGCCATGACCAACGAATAGGCGATGAGCCACGGCGCGCGGCCACGCACCACGCGCGCCAGCCACCAGAAGGCGAGCAGCGCCAGCGTGACGTTCGGCCGAGCGGCCGGCGCGAACGAGGTGTACGCGTAGGCGACGATGAAGGCGATGCCGTCGCCGGCGATCTCGCGCGCCGTCGGTGCGGCGGTCGCGCGCGCGCCGAAGAGGCGGCGGATCGGGGTCGCGCCGGCCACCGCCGCCAGCGACGCGCCGGCGAACAAGAGCGGCACCCACCACGCCTGGTCCCACACGACCGGGTGCGCGTAGTACAGGACGCCGTGCGTCGCGTGCAGATGATCGCACACGGTGCAGATGGCGGCGCCCGCCAGGGCGAGGATCAGCCAGCGCATCTATTAATGAGGCGTCCCGCCGAGCTCTTTGATGTGCTTGCGCACGACGTCCGCTTCCTTCGGATCCTGCATCCCCTTCAGATCGAGGTAGCGGTTCCACTCGCGGACGGCCTCGTCGTTGCGCTTCTGCTGCGCGTACATGACGCCGAGGTCGTAGTGCGCGACCGCCATCCGGTCGTCGAGCTTGATCGCCTTCTCGTACTCGGCGATCGCCTCCTGGGTCTTTTGCTGGCGACGGTAGACGACGCCGAGGTTGAAGTGGACGTCGGCCCAGTCGGGCTTGATCTCGATGGCCTTCTGGAAATACTTCTCGGCCTCGTTGATCTTGTTGGTCTGGCGATAGGCGACGCCGAGGTTCGACAGCGCGCCCGCGTCCTTGGGATCGAGGAGCACGGCCTGCTCGAGGTGCGGGATGGCTTTGCCGTAGTCCTTCTTCTCGCGATAGAGCTTTCCGAGTGACGACTGCCAGGTGGCGTTGTTGGGGTTGAGCTCGACCGCCCTGTCGAGCTCGCGGATGGCGTCGTCGGTCTTGCCGAGGCCGTAGTAGGCCATCCCCAGGCTGGCGTGGGCGTCGGCGGTCTTGGGCTGCAGCTTGACCGCCTTCTCCAGGTGGTCGACCGCCGGCTGCATCTCGTTCCTCATCTTATAGGTGACGCCGAGCGAGAACTCGGCAGCCGCGTAGTCCTTCCGCAGCTTGATCGCCTCGAGGAACTCGCCGATCGCTTCGTCGGTCTTGCCCTGCTGCTTGTAGGCGAGGCCGGAGCGGTAGTGCGCGTCGGCTTCGTCGGCGAACGCCGCGCTCGGAACCACGAGCGCCAGCGTCAGGATCATCGCATGTCTGCGCATGCCCCCGTTCTATCAGTTTCGGGCGGCAGCCGGAAGCGCGCCGGCGACGGTGGCCTCGCTCAGCGCCTCGGCGGCGATGTCGAAGTCACCGCCCGCCTCGGTCAGCTCCTCGACGACGGGCGCGAGCTCGGCGCCGAGCCGGGCGGCATCGGCCGAGCGCACGCGCAGCGCCGCCCAGCGCAGCCGCTCGAGCGTCGCCACCTGGTGCTCGAGCCGCGCCAGGGCACGCTCGCGTCCTCCCGCGATCTCTTCGACGTAGGCGAGCTGGGTGGCGACCGCCTCGCGTGCGCGGGCGAGCTCGGCGCGCGCCAGCGGATCGTGAGTCGACTCGAGCCGCGCGCCGACCAGCTGGAGGCGCTCCTTCAGGTCGGCCGGATTCACCCGCGCCGCTTCCAGCTCGAGCTCGCGCCAGCGCCGGCCGAAGCGGGTCATCTTGCCGACCAGCTCGTCGGCGGCCGCGCGCGCCGCCGGCGCCTCGCCGCCGATCGCCTTGATCGCGTCGCGGTAGGCGGCGGCGGCGCGGCCGAGCAGCCGGCCGAGCTCGCTGTCGTCGGCCATGCCGGTCAGCTCGTGCTCGAGCGGCGCATGCGCGAGCGCCAGGTGACGGCCGATCGACGACACGCCGACGATGAAGCCGCCGGTCGCACCCGTCACGAGCGTGGCGATTCCGTTGGGCAGCGCGGCGAGCGCGTCGGTCAGGGCGAAGGCGCGCCCGACCAGCGCCGCGGTCATGGCACCGACGGTTCCGACCAGCATCGCCACCATGCGCGACCGACCGGGCAAGCCGCGCGCGACGCTCCCGCCGATCGCCACTCCTGCGATCGCGTTACCTACTCCGCCCCCGATCTTCCCACCTGCGGCGGCGGCCAACGCCCACATCAGCGCCGTCGCTCCCGACGCCAGATTGGTCGGTGGAACGACCGCGACGCCGACCGCGAGCGCCATCAGCGCCGCCGCCAGCGAGGCCGGAAGGAACAGACCGGCCACCGCGGCCGCCCCCGCCGCGAGGGTCGCTCGGGCGACGGAATCATGTAACATACTGTGATCATTGATTGTGGCCGGCATACTTGATCAAAACGCGCGACCATGCGATCCGATCTACTTCGTGCGTTTGGATCGTGACCCAGCCCGCCCGTTGCTTCTCGACGGAGCCATCGGCACCGAGCTCGGTGCCCGCGGGCTGCGCTTGCGCCAAGAGGCACCCGAGTCGTGGAACCTGGCGCGACCCGACGAAGTTCGCGCCGTCCACGCCGCCTACGCCGCGGTCGGAGCCGAAGCGGTCCAGACCAACACGTTCGGTCTGACCCGCCAGCGGCTGGCCCGCTTCGGGCTCATCGATCGCCAGCGCGAAATCGCGGAAGCGGCCGTACGGCTCGCGCGCGAAGGGGCGCCAAAGGCCGCGGTCATCGGCAGCCTCGGTCCGACCGGCGAGACAATCGCGCTCGGTGGACGCGCCGACACCGGGCCGCTGCGCGACGCCTACGCCGAGGCGGCCGCCCTCCTCGCCGCCGCCGGCGTCGACGCGATCCACCTCGAGACCCAGTTTCATCCCGCGGAGTTGCAGGCCGCGATCGAAGGCGCCCGCGCGGGCGCGCCCGCGTTGCCGCTCATCGCCTCGATGGCGCTGATGCCGGGTGCAACCGGACTGGAAACGCCGCACGGCGTGCCGATCGGCAAGATGATGCGCGCGCTGGAAGCCAACCTGCCGGACGCCGTCGGCGCCAACTGCGCGGTCGAGGCCGAGCGCATGCTGCAGGCGGTGACCTGGCTGCGCGAGCGGACCGACCTGCCGGTCTGGGCCAAGCCGCAGGCGAAGTTGTCGGACAAGTGCGCCACCGGCCGCAGCACCGAGACGCCGGAGAAGTTCGCGCGTCACGCGGTCGCGCTGGTCGAGGCCGGCGCCGCCGCGGTCGGCGGCTGCTGCGGCACGACGCCGGCGAGCATCGCCGCCCTGCGCGCGGCGATCGACCACGAGCCGGCGAAGGTGGCGTCGTGACGCTGCTCCTCGAGCTCGGCCGGCTCATCCTGGCCGCCTTCTTCGGGCTGACGACGATGCATTACGACCGCGGCCTGGCCACGCGCTTCGGCGATCCCGGCGACCATCTGACCGGCAAGCATCTGTCGTGCACGCACGAGCACATCCAGCCGGGCCAGCTGGTCTGCGCCCATCGCACGCTGCCCTGCGGGACGCCGCTCATCCTCGAGAACCCGCGCACCGGCCGGTTCGCGGCGTGCGAGGTGCTCGACCGCGGGCCGTTCGGCGCCATCCTGCCGGACGGCGAATGGGGCGTGAAGATCCACAAGAACGAGCCGGGCGACTGGCGCGGCATCCTCGACCTTTCGCCGGCGGTGGCCGACGCGCTCGGACACAACGGCCGCGAGCGCATTCGCGTATTCTATCAGCGCATGGCGCATCACCTTCGCTACGGCCGCGAGCTACGACCCCGCTGACGTGTCGCGCCCTCTCTTGATCGGAATCGCCGGCGGCACCGGGTCGGGCAAATCGACGGTCGCGCGCAAGATCGCAGACGGCCTACCGGCCGACTCGGTCGCGGTCATCGACCACGACAGCTACTACCGCGATCGCTCGGACCTGTCGTTCGACGCGCGCAGCAAGCTCAACTTCGATCACCCCGACGCGCTCGACAACGATCTATTGGTGCAGCACCTCGAGGCGCTGCGCGACGGTCGCGGCGTCGACGTGCCCAACTACGACTTCAAGACCCACGCGCGGCTGGCGGAGCGGCGGCGGGTCGAGCCGCCGCGGATCCTCATCGTCGAAGGGATCCTGGTGTTCGTGGAGGAGCGCGTGCGCGCGCTGCTCGACGTCAAGGTCTTCGTCGACACCGACGCCGACATCCGCGTCTTCCGGCGCATTCGGCGCGACCTCGAGCAGCGCGGGCGCAGCTTCCAGCAGGTGCGCGAGCAGTATTACGCGACGGTGCGGCCGATGCATTTGCAGTTCGTGGAGCCGTCGAAGCGATGGGCCGATCTGATCGTGCCCGAGGGCGGCGACAATCACATTGCCATCGACCTGATCCTCGGTAAGCTTCGACACGTCCTCGGGTGACTCATGCGTGTCGGCCTCCTGACGAGTGCGGCGTTTCCGTCGCTGTTCGGTGACGAGCAGGCGCTGCCGGCGCGCTTCGCCGCGGCGGGCGTCGAGGCCGAGCCGGTGGTGTGGAGCGCGCGCGACGTCGATTGGTCACGCTACGACGCGCTGGTGATCCGCTCGACGTGGGACTACTTCGAGCGCATCGACGAGTGGCGATCGTGGCTGCAGGCCATCGAGCCGCGGGTGCCGCTGTACAACCCGCCGGCGCTGGTGCGCTGGAACCTCGACAAGCGCTACTTGGCGGAGCTCGAGGGGCGCGGGGCGCACATCGTGCCGACGCGCTTCTTCGACGCGGGAGCGCGGGTGGATCTGGCGGCGCTGGTTGGCGACGCGGGGTGGGCGGAGGCGATCGTGAAGCCGGCGGTGTCGGGTGGCGCGGCGCGGACGCATCGCTTCGCCGCGGCCGGGGCGCGGGCGGTGCAGCCGCTGCTCGACGAGATCCTGCGGACGACGGGCGCGCTGGTGCAGCCGTTCCTCGACGAGATCGCGAACGTGGGCGAATACTCGCTGCTGTTTTTTGGCGGGGAGTTCAGCCACGCGGTGCTGAAGACGCCGAAGGCGGGCGACTTCCGGGTGCAGGCGCAGCACGGCGGGACGCATCGGGTGGTGACGCCGCCGGCGGAGATGCTGGCGGCGGCGCAGGCGATCTTGAAGGCGCTGCCGACGGAGACGGTGTACGCGCGCATCGACGGCGTGGAGCGCGGCGGGCGCTTCGAGCTGATGGAGGTCGAGGTGATCGAGCCGTATCTGTTCCTGCCGGGCGCGCCGGAGGGGGCGATCGATCGATACGTGGCCGCCGTGCGGGCGGTGGCGCGCCGCTGATGCGGCGGTTGTGCTGGCTCGCGCTGCTCGCCGGTTGCCACGCGCCGGACGCGGGCGACGCGCCGGCGGCGGATCTCGCGGTCGCGATGGCGCCGGACCTGGCAAGCGGCGGCGCGGGCGGCGCGGGCGGCGCGGGCGGTGGCGACGGGGGCGCCGAATGCGCGCTCGACTCCGATGGGAACCTGCTCGATCTCGTCGACGCCATCGTCACGACCATGCGCGCGGGTGGCAATGCCGGATCGAACGCGCTGACGGTGCCGGCGGCGGGCGATCGCGATGCGTTCGCCGCGCGCGTGGTGGCGATCCTCGGCGGCGACGAGGCGCAGGCGTGCGGGCTGCCGGCGAGCTATCGGCTGGTGCGGCTGCCGACGCTGCGCGTGGTCGCCGAGGTCGACGGCACGGGGACGCCGGCGCCGTCGCTGTACTGGGGGACCTACGCGGCGCCGCGGGTGAAGCCGGTGCCGTCGCGGCGGCTGGCGGTCGAGGCGCCGCATCCGATCTTCGACGCCAACACCGAGCACCAGGCGGCGGATCTGTTCCTGCAGACGGGCGCGGCGTGGTTCCTGCTCGCGGGCGCCCATCGTTGCGCGGACGCGGCGGCGAGCGGCTGCGACGGCACGACGACGGCGTGCGGCGCCGACGCCAACTATCGCATCAGCGACGCCGCGCACGCGACGCAGCTGCCGTTCTGGGCGGTACACGCCGCGCTCTCGCAGCGCGACGGCGCCCTCGCCTTCTTGCAGCTCCACGGCAACGCGGCGAGCTGCCCGTCGGCGCTGGTGTCGGACAGCTCGGGCGCGTGGAGCGACACGGGGCTCGCCGGTCAGCTGGCGGCGGCGCTGATCGCGCGCGGCGTCGGCGTCGGCAAGTGCGGCGCCGGCTATCCGACGAGCGCGTGCAACCTGTGCGGGACCGACAACGTCGAGGCGCGCTTCACCGCCGCGGCGGCCGACGCGTGCACGCAGATGGGCACGAGCTACGGGCGCTTCGTGCACGTCGAGCAGCAGGCGGGGTTGCGCACGATGTATCAGCCGCTCATCGACGCGGCGGCAGCGACGTTCCCGGCACAGTGACCCGGCGACGCCGATCGCTCTCAGCGACGGGGCGTCGCATCCGGGTTGACATTAAGTATTTTCTTAACTACTAACAACGCCATGCGCGATGTTAAGTTTTTACTTAACAGGGGAGCGATCGTGGTTGTCCTTCTCGTCGCCGGCTGCGCGAACGCGCCTCGCGGCGATGGCGATCCGCTGGCGCAGCCGCCGCCGGCGTCGACGCTCACCGATGTCGGCGCCGATCTCGACGCGGTGCTCGAGCACGGAGCGCTACAGGGCGCGTGCGACCGGTGGCGCGCCGGCGACGCCAGTGAGCGGCTGCGCTGCGGCAAGGAGATGTTCTTCTACGAGAGCTTCGGCACCGGCGGCGTGCCGACGGTGCTGGCGCAGTTTCTCATCGACAACTTTCCCGACGACATCGGGCCGGGGTTCGGTCGGCTCGGGATGGTCGCCGATCCGTCGTCGGCCACGCACCTGCCGCTCGGGCTGGCGCCGACGGCCAAGCTCGGCGGCAGCGTCGACGCGGTCGCCTTCACCTGCGCGAGCTGCCACTTCGCGCGCCTCCCCGACGGGCGCTACGCGGTCGGCGCGCCCAACCACGCCTACGCGTACGGGCGGCAGATCCTGGCGCTCGTGCTGTTGCCGTCGCTGGCGATCGGCGCGTCGACGAGCGGGCACGATCCGGCGGCGGTGGCCGCGGTGCAGCCGCTCCTCGATCGCGTGGCGGCCGACGCGAGCCTCAAGAACGCGCTGCTCGCCGATCTGCTGCCGCTCGTCGGAGCGGCGGGCGGCATGCCGACCTTGTCGAGCGCCGACGAGCATCACTACGCGTCATGGCTCTCGGGCACCATGGACTTTCTCATCGCGCCCCTGCCCGTCGACGACGGGGTGCACACCGTGAGCAAGATCTCGGCGCTGTGGTCGATCCCGGCGCCGTCGGAAGCGGATGACGCGCAGCTGGGATGGACCGGCGGCACGCGCTCGGTCGCCGACTTTCTGTCCGGCTTCGTGCTCGTCGGTGGCGGCGACACCAGGGCGTGGACGAGCGACGCGCTCGGGCCGCTCGCCGACTACGTGCTGTCGCTGCGCGCGCCGGCCAATCCGTCGCCGCCCGATGCCGCCGCCGTCGAGCGCGGGCGCGCCGCGTTCTTCGCCGACGGATGCGCCGGCTGCCACGGCGGACCGCGCGGGATGGGCCCGCGGCTCTACGACTTCGGCGAGCTCGGCACCGACGACGCCATGGCGGCGTGGGCGACGAGCGGCATCCCCGCCGGCGCGCCGTTCGTGGTCACGGGCCAGATCAAGGCGCCGCGCCTGGTCGGCACGTGGGCGATGTCGCGCTTTCTACACGACGGCGCAGTGCCGTCGCTGGAGTCGCTCTTCTGCCTCGAGCCGCGGCCGTCGGCGACGCCGCCCGACACGGCGATGGGCAGCGGCGGACACGACATGACGTGCAAGCTGCCCGGCAACGACGCGCGCGACCTCATCGCCTATTTGCGCGCGCGCTGATCGGCGCTCGCGTCGACGCGCAAGGTGGTCATCATGCCCGCCTCGGCGTGCTCGAGGATGTGGCAGTGCATCATCCAGCTGCCGACGTCGAGCGGGACGAGGCCGATGTCGATGGTCTCTTTGGAATGGACCAGCACGGTGTCGCGGAAGAAGGGCTCGTCGACGGGCGTGCCGTTGCGCGCGAGCAGGCGGAAGAACATGCCGTGCAGGTGGATGGGGTGCAGGCGGAACGAGTCGTTCACGAACTGCAGATGCACGAAGCGATCGGCCTGCATGACCAGCGCCGGCGGCGCGGCGTGATCGTGCCCGGCGAAGGCGTGATCGTTGATGGTCCACTCGATGCCGTAGGGGCCGCCGCGGCGCGAATTGAGGCGGAAGACCTTGTCGACCGGCTCGTGCAGCCCGCCGCTCCAGCGCGGCACCTGCGCGTGCGCGGGCGAGGGGAAGTGGGTGGCGGCGTCGCTGATGCCGTCGACGACGATGCTGGCCAGCCGGTTGGGCTGCGGCGGGTAGAAGCGATCGACGAGGTCGTAGCGCGCGCTCGCGGCGTCGGTGAAACGCAGGTCGAGATCGACGCGGTTGCCGGGCGCGATCTCGAAGCCGTGTGGATCGAGCGGTCTGGCCGTGTACAGGCCGTCGACGGCGATGATGCGCGGCTCGAGCCCGCCGAAGTCGGGCAGGTAGACGCGGCCGTTCGACGCGTTGACGAGGCGCAGGCGGATGCGCTCGCCGGAGCGCACCTGCAGCGTCGTGTCGGTGCGGCCGTTGACGGTCACGAAGTTCCCCCAGCGGCCGTCGTGCATGAGGTCGTGCGCGGTGTTGAACTGCGCGAAGATCTGGCCCTGCTCGTCGAGGAGCCAGTCGTCGAGGACCCAGACGACATCGCGCGTGAAGGCGGGCGGCGTGTCGTCGTCGACGACGAGCACGCCGTAGAGGCCGCGCTCGACCTGCTCGCTCGAGCGCACGTGCGGGTGGAACCAGAAGGTGCCGGCGTCTTTGGGCGTGAACTCGTAGGTGAAGCTGCCGCCCGGTGGGATCGGCGGCTGCGTCAGGTTGGGCACGCCGTCCATGCCGTTGGGGACGCGGACGCCGTGCCAGTGGACCGTGGTCTCCTGCGGCAGCCGATTGGTGAAGTGCACGCGGACGGTGTCGCCGAGGCGGACGCGAAAGGTCGGCCCGGGGACGCGGCCGTTGTAGGCCCAGACGCGGATCTCGTGGCCGTCGACGAGCGGTAGCTCCGTCGGCGCGGCGACGAGCTCGAAGTCGACGACGTGGCCGTTCGGGCGCGCGCGCTCGGGCAAGGCGTGGCCGAATTCGGCGCGCAGGCTGTCCGCGCTCGCCGGGCTGGCGAGGAGCAGGCAGGCGACGAGCCATGTGGCGCGGGTCATACGATCAGGATACCCGTACCGTCGATGCCGTCGCGCGCGAGCGTGTCGAGGGCCTGGTTGGCGTCGGCGAAGGCGAAGTCGCGGCGACGCGGCCGGATCGGGATGGCGGCGGCGATGGCAAAGAGCTCCTCGCCGTCGCGGCGCGTGTTGGCCTCGACGCTGGTGAGGCTCTTTTCGTGGAACAGGTGCGGCTCGTAGTCCATCGCCGGGATGGGGCTCATGTGGATGCCGGCGAGCGCCACGGTGCCGCCCTTGCGCAGGCTTCGCAGCGCCGGCGGAACGATCTCGCCGGCGGGCGCGAAGACGATGGCGCCGTCGAGCGGCACCGGCGGAAGAGCGTCGGCCGCGCCGGCCCAGGCGGCGCCGAGCTCGAGCGCGAGGCGGCGGTGGGCCTCGCCGCGCGTCGACACGTAGACCTCGCAGCCGCGGTGCCGCGCCACCTGCATCGTGATGTGCGCGGACGAGCCGAAGCCGAAGATGCCGAGCCGGCCGCCGTCAGGCACGCGCGCGCGCATGAGCGCGCGATAGCCGATGATGCCGGCGCACAAGAGCGGCGCGGCTTCCTCGTCGGAGAAGCGGGCGGGGATGGCGTAGGCGAAGTCTTCGCGCACGACGGCGAGCTCGGCGTAACCGCCGTCGGCGTGCCAGCCGGTGTAGTGCGAGGCCGGGCAGAGATTCTCTTGGCCGCGGCGGCAGAAGTCGCAGGTCCCGTCGGTCTCGCGCAGCCAGGCGATGCCGATGCGGTCGCCGACGCGGAAGCGGCGGCAGTCGGGGCCGACGCGATCGACGACGCCGACCACCTGGTGGCCGGGGATGATCGGGCGCTTGACCAGCGGCAGGTCGCCTTCGATGACGTGGAGGTCGGTGCGGCAGATGCCGCAGACGTGGACGCGCACGCGGACCTCGCCGGCGCGCGGCTCGGGATCGGGAACGTCGACGAGCCGGAGCGGCGCCGTCGCGATGCTCGCCTGGTGCTCGAGTGTGAACGCCCTCATCGTCGCCTCCGCTGCCTCGTATTATGTGGATCGTGAGCATGGGTGCGGAGAAAGAAACTCTGAAGGCGCCGGAGGCGGGCTGGCGCGGCGGCGATCGCTGGTAGTCGTGATCTGCGGCGCGCTCCTCCTGCACCTACGGCCGGAGGTCCGCTGGCCGCATTCGCGAAGTGATCAGGGCGTACAGAGATCGACGAGGTTGCCGTCCTGATCGGAGAACGTGACGCACCCGGTGCCGTAGGGGCAGGTGGCGCCGCCCGTCGGGCACTGCGTGTAGCACTGACCGTTGATGCAGATGGACGCGAAGTTCGTCAGGTCCTGGGGGCAGTCCGTGTCGAAGTTACACGGGACCGTACAGAGGCTGCCCGTGAAGCCTGCCGACGCGGGCAGCGTCGTGTCGAGGCATTCGAACCCCTGGTCGCAGACGTCGACGCTGGGATCGCAGGACTCATAGGGGTTGGCCACGACTCCCACGGGACCGCCGCCGCCGCCGCCACAGCCCACGAGAGCGAGCGCACCGAGGATCGACACCATCAGTTGCGTCTTCATCGCTCGGTTATCGGGCCGAAGGTCGATTCGTCAACTACTCGCGAAGGACGCCGTAGGCGGCGGCAGGCTCACTTGGGGCGGTGCAGCGGGCAGGACGCCAGCGCGGGGGCCGGATCGAGGGCTTCCTTCCCGCTCAGCACCTTCTCGATCTTTCCGTCGCCGCCGATCACGAAGGTGACCCGCTGCGCGTAGCCGTCGGACCAGACCCCGTAGGCCTTGCTCACGCTGCCGTCCCGATCGGCGAGCAGCGGGAACGGCAGCTTGAGGCTGTCGGCGAACTTCTTCTGCGTATCGACGTCGTCGGTGGAGATGCCCAGGACCTGGGCATTGGCGTCGGCGAACTTCGCGGCGATGTCGCGAAATCCCGACATCTCGCGGGTTCAACCGCCGGTGAAGGCCTTCGGGAAGAAGGCCAGCACGACCGTGCGCCCTTTGAATTCCTTGAGCGTGATGGTCTTGCCGTTCGATGCCGGGCGCGCGAAGTCGGGGGCGCGCTGGCCGGCAGGCAGAGCGGCGGCTACCGAGAGCAGCGCCGCAGCGACGAGAACCGGACGCATTTGCATGCGAGGAGCGTACACCTCGTGCGTGCACGCCGGCAACCCGCGACGAGCGCCGTTCGAAGGCAGGGGCCTGCGCCGTCTACTTCTTCTGGCCGTTCCAGCTGCCCGTCTGGATGCCGTCGCGCGCCTTGAACGAGCCGCTGAAGTTCGCCCAGTCCTGGGTGAAGTCCCACGTGAACGTACCGTTCGCGTTGGGAGTCGTTCCCTCCGACCAGGTGCCGCGCAGCTCGTGGCCGGACAGCTTGCCGTCAACGCTGCCCTTGCGAGCGCCCTCGTAGCTGCCGGTGACTTTGTCGCCCTTGCGCTGCAACGTCACCGTGACCTCGACGGCGCCGGGCGCGTTGGCGCCGTTGGTGCCGGCGCCGTATCGCGTGTCGTAGGCTCCCGTCGGCCGTTTGCCGCACCCGACGAACGTCAGCAGCGCAGCGCCCGCCAAGACCGTCGTGATTCGCCTCATGCGAACGTTATAGGCAGTGTGACGTCCGCCGCCACGCGCAACCGGAGCACGGTCCGGTAACCGGACGGGTTTCGGCTCGTTGGGCTCAGTCGGCGCGCGTCATCGCGCCGTTTCCGCAGCCGCGCGCGCGTCTGAAAGCCCCACGGTTTCTTGATCGGCGTTGGTCCAATTGGCGGCGAGCTGCGAGAAATAGTCGCGCGCCGCCTTGGGATCAACGAGGCCTGCCGCCGTCGCGGCGTCGAGAAGCGAGCGACTGCGTCGCGGATGACTGTCGAGTGACTGGCGGAACTCCTTCAGGGCGTCAGCCGGCCGATGCTGCCGTAGCAGAAGCTCGCCCAGTCGCTCGCGGGGCGTTACCGCGCCCGCCGGACCGGAGGGCGGTACGGCCTCGTCGAGGGCGATCGCTTTTCGCAGCGAGTCGATCGCCGTTTTCGGCTGGTTCCGCAACTCCGCCAATTGCGAGTCGAGAATCAACACGGACACGCGCCAATCGTCCGCAGCCTCCTTGTCCATCTTCGCGAGCACGCCGACCAGTGCCTGCCGGCTCGACTCCAGTTGCGCGACGTTTCTGCCGACTGCGGCAGCCTGGCCATGCGTGAACGCAAGGAGCGCTTGCGCCTGCAGCGCCGCGTGCGTCGCTGCCTTCTTGACGTGGCAGGCGCACCCGGGCGTGCTCGCCCGGAATGCAGAGCCCGAGACGCTCGCCTCGACCGTCGCCAGCGGCGCCAATAGCTCGTCACTGCGCGCCCAATCATTGGTCGTCAGTAGATACTCCGAGGCCATTTCTCCAACCCGGAGCGGCATCAGATCCGGGTCCTTCGTCCGCGTCAGCGCATCACGGCCGCGCTGCAGCACTTCCTCGGCGTGGCGTCTCTGTCCACGCTCGAACGAGATCGACATCAGCCACGCCAAGCTGTGAAAGTCGTAATAGCTCGAATCGTGCTGCCTCTTCTTCGCGGCGCTCACCGACGCGGCCCAGGCCGCCTCGTTCGAGGCTTGCGCCTCTCGCCACATCCCAAGCTGCACGAAGATGTGCGACGGCATGTGCTGCGCATGAGACGCTTCGGGCGCGATCTGGGCATAACGGCGCGCGGCAGGCAGTGCGAGAACGGCGTGCTCCGGATCGTCGAACGCGTGAATCACGTAGTGCGCTGCGCCCGGATGGTCGGGGTTGTGTGCAAGCACGCCGAGCGATACGGCCGCGGCCTCGGCGAAGGGACGAAATCCATGCCCGCGCTTGCGAGTTCCCAAGAGCGCGACCGAGTAGAGCGTGGCGGCTTCGTCGTCCTTCGGGTAGCTGTCGTGGAGCTTTGCCAGCGCCGATGCATAGGCCTGCCAGCGCGTCTCGCGATCGCCGTCGCCGAACAGAATCTTCGCTGCGTCAATGAACCCGCGCTCACGATCGCTCAGAGGCGCGTTGACAGGGATCTTGGCCATTGCCGCGCGTGATGCGACGAGATTCTCTGATTCCCAGACCGGATGGTAGTAAGTCAACGCTTCGCCCCAGTAGCCCATCGCGAACGACGGAGCCACCTTGGTCGCTGCGCGAAACTCGTCGAGCGCCTCGTCGTACCAGAATGAGTGCATGGCCAGCATTCCACGCAGGAAGTGCTGCTGCGCGATTTTGGGTCCCGTCGTCGGAAACTCGATTCGGCCGAGTAACGACCCGCTGGCCGCGTGTGCGGTCGACAAGGCGCCGAGCACTGTCGCCGCGACGATCAAGAGATTGCGCTTCACTGGTGCACGGTATCACGCCGCTGCTATCGAGGCTCCGCGCAGCGCACAACCTTGCTGGCAGCGACTCACTCCATCTCATTGTATGCGGAATACTCGGGCCCGGCCGATAGCAACCGGTTAGCGATCCGGCTGCCGAACACGATTCGTATACCGGTTGCCACTTGCGCCGTCGCCGCCCGCGCGCGCGGCGCATCCGTCGAGAATTACTGATGCGCGATCCCGGCACGCGTCGTGCTTTGCGCCCCGCGTCGCAACGCGCTCGCAACCCAGGAGGGGGATCATGCATCGCACGCTCACGCTTTCGTTCGCCGTACTCGCGCTCGCTGCTGCAGGTTGTCGCGGCAGCAGCGGCACATCCTCGTCGTTCGGCACCACCGACGGTGGCGACGTCGATCCGCTACAGCAGCTCGAAGAAGACACCGGCCACTCGTGGAGCATTCGCTGGCGCCAGG
>Ga0070679_100002359_pt1 | contig 17111 bp, 15 predicted proteins | sample KBSC63BmetaG_FD_65652 | JGI IMG/M metagenome (GOLD analysis project Ga0070679, IMG submission 65652) | Corn rhizosphere microbial communities from Kellogg Biological Station, Michigan, USA - KBS C6-3B metaG | ecosystem: Host-associated > Plants > Roots > Rhizosphere | place: USA: Michigan... | reverse complement strand
TGGCTCCTGGCGCTCGTCGTCACCGTGGCCGTGGTCGCGTTCTGGCGCTCGCGCACGAGCGACGCGCCCAACCCGAAGCTGGTCTTCGATCGCTTCTGGGTCGATCACGAGCCGCACGCGCGGGGCGAGCACTTCAAGGTCTTCTTCGTGAGCGGTGAAGAGCCGTTCGGTCGCTTCGTCAATCGCACGATGTGGACCGGCCTGTGGGAAGCGTTCCACTATCACGTCAAGCCGGCGCACGACGGCGTCATCGACGTCTACTTCGGCGAGACCAACGAGTGGCAGCAGCTGCGCTACGCGGCGCGCCCGTGCCGCGAGCAGGGCTTCGACTTCTGCCTCGACGTCGCCGGCACCTCGCGCGGCGTCAAGCGCTACTACAGCAAGAAAGAGTGGGGCGCGCACACCGTCGGGGACGTCGACACGCTCGCCGAGCGGCTCGCGGCGAAGGACGCCGCGACCGTTCGCTAGCTCGCGCGCACCTCGGCGGGCGACGCCGCCAGCGTCAGGCAGCGCGCGCTCGCCGACGGCGTAGACGAGCAGGCAGGAGCGCGGAATGCAGATGTCACCGTCGAGGCGCAGATCCAGGCGCGGGCTCCGCATTTTGTTCGCTCCGTAGGATTGCGGATTTCGTCGCGGGCGCGCACGTCGCAGGATGATCGAGAGTTGACCGAAGACGACCTTTTGACGACGGCGCGGCGAATGGCGGTACGCGAGCTGCGCAACCTGCGCGCCGACGGTGCGCCCGTCGCCGCCTTCTCCGACATCGCGCACCGCGCGCTCGCGCGAGCTTCCCGCGAACGGCAGCGCAACATCTCGGCCGAGCGGCTCCGTCGCTGGGGCGCCGAGATCGTCGATCATCTGCGCGCGCTCGACTGAGACGATCAGCCGCGCAGGCGCAGACGGAGCGAGCGCAGGCCGCGGATGGTCACGTTGTTCTGGAACTCCGGCGTCTCGCCGAGCGCGGCGTCGGGGAAGCGGCGGGCGAGCGCGGCGAACGCCAGCTCGGCCTCGAGCCGCCCGAGGCCGGCGCCGACGCAGTAGTGCGGGCCCCAGCCGAAGGCGACGTGCTTGCCGTCGGCGCGCGCGAGGTCGAGCGTGTCGGGCGCGGCGAATTGCTCGGGATCGCGGTTGGCCGCGCCGAGCATGAGAAAGACGCGCTGGCCGGCAGCGACGCGTTGTCCGCGCAGCTCCATCGGCTCCTTGGCGAGGCGGCCCATGCGCTGCACGGGCGCGTCGAAGCGCAACAGCTCTTCGACGGCCGCGGCGGCCGAAGCGGGCGCGTGCGCGAGCCGCTGCCACTCGGCGCGGTGCGTGACGAGCGCGAGCATGCCGTTGCCGATGAGGTGCGTCGTGGTCTCGTGACCGCCGAACAAGATCATCGCGCAGGTCGAGACCAGCTCCTGCTCGTCGAGGATCGTGCCCGCCTCCTCGGCGGAGAGGAGCGCGCTCAACAGATCGTCGCCGGGCGCGCGGCGCCGCTCGGCCAGCTGCGTGCGGAAGTAGTCTTCGATCTGGGTAATCGCGCGCACCGCGGCGACCACGTCGGCGGGCGTCGCGCGGCCGGCCCCGAGGAACGCCGCCAGATCGTCGGACCAGCGCTTGAGGTGGCCGCGATCGGACGCGGGCAGGCCGAGCATGTCGCCGATGACCATCACCGGCAGCGGCGTGGCCAGCGCCGACATCAGATCGATCTCGTCGCCGGCGGCGTCGAGCAGCTCGGCGACGAGCGCCTCCACGCGCGGGCGCAGCTCGTGGATGAGCCGCGGCGTGAAGGCGCGGTTGAGCAGCGCGCGAACGCGCGTGTGCGCGGGCGGATCCATGAGCAGCGCCCAGCCGCTCAAGTTACGCACCAGCGGCTCGACGCGGGCGCGCGTCTCGGCGTCGAGCTTGGCGGCGAACGTCGCGGCGCGCTCGGCCGACCAGCGCGGATCGCGGAACGCCGCCTGCACGTCGTCGTGGCGCGTGACCACCCAGGCGTCCCACGGCTCGAACCAGGCGACCGGCGCCTCGGCGCGCATGCGCGCGTAGGTGGGGTAGGGATCCTGCAGCGTCGCCGGTGCGCTCAGGCCGAACGGGTCGCTCATTTCGGCAACGGTAGCACGCGCCGACGCAGCCACGCGATCGCGACGAGCGCGAGGATCGCCTCGCGCCGCCACCGCGGACGACGCCGCCGAGATCCCGCTCGCCCGCGCCGACGTCGGCGGGCTCGGCGCCCGAGATCGGCCGGCGTCACCGCCGCCAGAACGTGCGTCGCCGACCGCGACGCCGTCCGGCTCTGCGACCTTCGATCGCGATGTCGCCTATCGCGCCGCGTGGTGATCTCCACGGCGCGCCCGCCGCCGCGCGCGCGCTGCGTGGCGACCGCTTCGGCCCGACGCCGCTAGGGCTGCGCGCCGTTCGCCGGCGGCGGCTCGGCCTGCTGCTTCTGCAGCTCCTTGTTCTCCATCGACTTGACCTTCATCTGCATGACCTTCTTCTTGCACGCCGGTGACAGATCCTGCTTGTGCGTCTTCAAGCACTCGATCTGCGCGCCGCCCCCCGGCTCGACACCAGGACACAGCTTGGCCGCGTCCGCCATGCACGGCTTGTCTTGCGCATACCCGATCGCCCCCAGCCCCAGCAGGACCGAGGCGGCGACGCCCCCACGAATCCAACGCGACATGAGCACCTCCGTTCGCTTGTCATGCATCCCGAGGACCGCCCTCAGGGAACGCGCTCCTCGCGCGCGTCCTCGACGACGGCTTCGTCCTCGTCCTCGACCTCGCCCGCCTCCTCGGCTGCCAGGCGATCGTCTTCCGCCTGGTCGGCCCGGTCGAGCAGCTCCTTCTCCGTCGGTGGCTGAGCCGGCTTTCCCTCGCCGCTTCCGCTCGCGCTCTTGTTGTCCATGCCGCAGCAAGATAGGGCGCCGTCGCGCCCCGGCTGGTCCCCCCGTTGCATTCGCGGGAAAAGGGGGAGGGAACGATGGACCTATCGAACCTGGGGCGGGAGTTCGTTCAAGGCGGGCTGCTCGATTCGATCAGTCAGTTCGTCGGCGGCAGCCGCGAGGTCACGCGCAGGACGCTCGGTGCCGCGCTGCCCACCACGATGTACAGCATCGCCGATCACGGCTCGACGGAGTTCGGCGCCGCCGGCCTGCTCGAAGGGCTGCGCAACGGCTCGGCCCCGCAGCTCGACGTCGGCGACCTCGGGCGCACGCTCCGCGACCCGCAAGCGAGCGACCAGCTCCTCCGCGGAAGCGGCGGCTTCCTCGACAAGCTTATGGGCCACAAGCTCGACGGCTTCGTCGGCGGGCTCTCGGCCCTCGGCGGCGGCGATCGCAGCGTGACCTCCAAGATCCTGGCGCTGGTGGCGCCGCTCGCGCTCGGCGTGGTGGGAAGGCGCGTGCGCGAGACCAACCTCGATCCGCGCGGTCTCGCCGCCTTCCTCTCCGTCGAGAAGGCCAAGGTGGCGACGCTGGTGCCGGACTCGCTGCGCTCGTTCGTCGGCGCGCCGCCCGTCGAGCATCAGGTGATCCCCGAGGTGCCCGTCCGCCCCGCGCCGCCGGTGGTGCCGCACGTGGTGCGCGCGCCCGAGCCGGCGCACACGCACTGGTCGCTGGTGGCCGCCGGTATCGCTGCGCTCTTCGGCCTCGGCTGGCTGATCGCGCGCTCGCTGCACGCGCCGCACGCGCCGACGGTTTCGGCGCCGCGGCTGCCCGAGACGCGCACGCCCGGTACGCCGCCGCCGGGCCGTCCCTCGACGACGACGCCGTCGGAGATCGGGCCTGCGCCGCCGCCCGCGGCCACGAGCCCGGTCGCCGCCTGGCTCGCGAGCAACCCCACCCAGCCGCGCCGCTTCACGCTCGACGGCATCCGCTTCGCGACCGGCGACTCGTCGCTCAACCAGGTCGCGCAGCGCAGCGTCGGCGAGCTGGCCACCGCGCTCGAGGCGCACCCCGACGCGACCATCCGCATCGAAGGCTTCGGTGGCAGCCTCGGCAACGACGCCACCGGCGGCAACCTCGGCGAGGCGCGCGCCGACGCGGTCAAGGCCGCGCTCGTCTCCGCCGGCATCGACGGCAATCGCATCTATACTGCGGCCGGGAGCGCCGGCGGCGCCGAGGGATCGCGGGTCGAAGCGGTGGTGACGCCGAAGTAGCCGCGCGACGCTCCGTCACGGAGGAGAGGATGAGCCTGTTCGAAGAGCGCAGCGCACAGATGTTCCCCCGTCTGGGCGAGGCGCAGGTCGCGCGCATCGCCGCGCACGCCACGCGCCGGCGCGTGCACACGGGCGACGTCCTGTTCCACGAGGGCGAGGTCAACCGCCACTTCTTCGTCGTCCTCGCCGGCTCGGTGGCGGTCGTGCAGCGCGGCGGCGACGGCGAGCGCCCGATCGTGGTGCACGAGGCGATGCAGTTCACCGGCGAGTTCGACATGCTCACCGGCCGCCCGACCATCCACCGCGGCCAGGTCGTCAGCGACGGCGAAGTGCTCGCGCTCGACCACGCGCAGTTCCGCAACCTGGTGCTCGCCGACAGCGAGCTCTCCGACGTCATCATGCGCGCCTTCATCCTGCGCCGCATGGCGCTGCTCGAGCAGAGCTGGGGCGGCATCGTGCTCGTCGGCTCGCGCTTCTCCGCCGACACGCTGCGGCTCAAGGAGTTCCTGCGGCGCAACGGCGAGCCCTACTCGTCGCTCGACGTCGAGCACGATCCCGGCGTGCAGGTGCTCCTCGATCGCTTCCACGTCAGCGTCACCGACGTGCCCGTGATCGTGTGCGGCGGCGACAAGGTGCTGCGCAACCCGAGCAACGAAGCGCTCGCCGACTGCCTCGGCTGGACCACGTCCATCGACGAGGTGCGCGTGCGCGACCTGGTCGTCGTGGGCGCCGGACCGGCCGGCCTCGCCGCCGCGGTGATGGCCGCCTCCGAAGGGCTCGACACGCTCGTGATCGAAGGCAACGCGCCCGGCGGCCAGGCCGGCTCGAGCTCGAAGATCGAGAACTACCTCGGCTTCCCGACGGGGATCTCGGGCGAGGCGCTCGCCGGACGCGGCGTCACGCAGGCCGAGAAGTTCGGCGCCGAGATCGCCATCCCACGCCACGCCGAGAAGCTCGACTGCGCGCGCCGCCCCTACGCCATCCACGTGCGCGGCCACGGCACCGTGCGCGCGCGCGCGGTCATCATCGCCTCGGGCGTCTCCTACCGGAAGCTGGCGCTGCCCGACCTGCCGCGCTTCGAAGGCGTCGGCATCTACTACGCCGCGACCGCCGTCGAAGCGCGTGTCTGCGGCGACGAGGAGGTCGCCGTCATCGGCGGCGGCAACTCTGCCGGGCAGGCCGCCGTCTACCTGTCGGGGAGCGCGCGCCACGTGCACGTGCTCGTGCGCGCCGGCGGCCTCGCCGAGAGCATGTCGCGCTATCTCGTGCGCCGCATCGAGGAGACGCCCAACATCACGCTCCACGTGCGCACCGAGATGGAGGCGCTCGAAGGCGACGGCCACCTCGAGCGCGTGCGTTGGCGCCAGCGCGACGGCGCCGCCGAGGAGCACGGCATCCGCCACGTGTTCACCATGACCGGCGCCACGCCGCACACCGACTGGCTGCGCGGCTGCATCGCGCTCGACGCCAAGGGCTTCGTCAAGACCGGCCCCGAGCTCTCCCCCGACGAGCGCGACGCCTTCCCGCGCCCCAACGGACGGCCGCCGCACCTGCTCGAGACCAGCCGCCCCGGCGTGTTCGCCGTCGGCGACGTGCGCGCGGGCAGCGTCAAGCGTGTCGCCTCCGCCGTCGGTGAAGGCTCGGTCTGCATCCAGCTCGTGCACCGCTGCCTGCAGGAGTAGCCATCCGGCGGGCGCCGCATTGCGCCCGACGACGCTCGACGCGTCGCGCACGCCGCTTACAGCGGCTGCCATGTCGAGACGACTCGCGCTCTGGTTGCTTCTTTCGGCCGCGCCCGCCTTCGCCGAGGCGCCGCCGCGCGACGAATGGCGCCGCGAGCTCGGCGGCCATGTCTTCGTCCCGTCGCTGGCCGTCGCCGATCCGTTCCTCTCGACCTTCTTCAGCCTCGACGCCGGCGCCGGCTACTCGTGGATCGACGGCCCCGGCTACGACCTGCGCGGCAACCTGGTCGGCAAGAACAACTACGTCGCCGAGGCGCTCGCGCTCGACGGAACGTTCCAGGCCAGCGTCACGAGCTGGCTCGCCGTCCGTGCCGCCGGCTCGGGCGGGCTCAACGGCGGCAGCGACGGCCGCTCGGCGCTGGTGGTCGGCGCCGTCGAGCCGATCACGCTCGGCGCCGGCCTGACCGCGAGCTGGCGCCTCGCCCGCGTCGTGCGCGTGGGCGGCACCTTCGACTTCAGCTACACGCACCTCAAGCTGGTGCAGCCGGTCGAGGCAGTCCGCTCCAGCCTCGCCGTCGGGCAGGTCGACAACGGCGCGATCAGCCAGCGCATCGATGCGTACGCGGTGCAGCCGGGCGCCGCCGTCGCCTATGCGCCGCATCCGATGATCGGGCTCCTCGGCTCGGCGCAATATCTGTGGCGCGGCTACTTTGGCGACGCGCCCGGCGTCAACCGCAGCTACATCGTCCTCGGCGTCGGCGCCGAGCTCGATCTGCGGCCGCGCTTCCCCCGCGTGCCGGTCGGCTTCCTCCTCGCCTATCGCACGCAGATCCCGTTCGAGTCGGAGGCGCGCTTCACGCACACGCTCGAGGGCGGCGTCTTCTACACCGGCCGGCGCGCCATCGATCTCGGCGTCGATCTGCAGCTGCGCTGGTTCGATCTGCGCCCCGACGCGCGCATCCCGCTCGACACGCTACAGCTCGTGAGCGTGTTCCTCCTGCGCTACCACTGGAACTGAAGCGCGAATCACTTGCGTTGATCTGCTGCGGCGCGCGTGGCCGGCTGCCTTTGGGCGGACTCATCGCTGCCAAATCCAACTCGGCCTCGCGCACCTCGCTACGCTCAACGCAAGTGAATCGCGCTTTAGTCGCCGACGGAGGCGTTGGCGCCCGAGCTGCCCTTGATCTGATCCATCACCTGCTGGAGGTTGTAGCTCGCCGGCTTCTGCAGCGGCGGGAACGCCTTGAGCGTCTCGAACCACTTTAGCCACAGCTGCTGGCCGATGGGCAGCAGGTTCCAGTCGTAGAGGAACGCCGTCGACGGCGAGGCCAGGGCACCGCCGATCGCCATCGCGCTCTTCACGTTGTCGCCGACCGCCTGCTCGAACGGATCGCGCTTGATGTTCTGCACCAGCGTGAAGTGGAACGGCACGAGCGGCAGGATCCAGCCCTCGGCGCCCGGCTGCGACATCGTGTAGTACATCTTCCAGTTCTTGTAGCGCACCGCCGACGGCGTCGCGCCCGAGAAGTAATAGAAGACGTCGCGCGCCGACTTCGCCGTGCGCCCGAGGAGGTAGTCGGTCTGGTCCACGCCGTCGAGCGTGGTGCGCACGAAGCCGGAGTAGTTGCCGCCCTCGATCTGCTTGCGCAGCCCGTCGCCTTTGGGACCGCCGGCGATGTCGGTCAGCGTCGGCATCCAGTCGAGCGCGGCGAACAGCTGCGAGAGCACCGTGCCCGGCTTGATGTGCCCCGGCCAGCGCACCACGCACGGCGCGCGATAGCCGCCTTCCCACGCCTCGCCCTTTTGTCCCTTGAACGGCGTCACGCCGCCGTCGGGGAAGGTGATGGCCTCGGCGCCGTTGTCGGTGGTGAAGACGACGAGCGTGTTGTCGAGCTGGCCCATCTCCTCGAGCTTCTTGAGCACCAGCCCGATGTTGTCGTCGAGCTGCTTCATGCCTGCCTCGTTGATGCCCCAGTCCTTGCCGCCGCGCTCGCCGAGCATCGCCTCGTACTTGGGCGGCAGCATCGTCGTGATGTGCATGCGCGCGGGGTTGTACCAGACGAAGAAGGGTTTGCCGGTCTTGCGCGGATCGTGGCGTCCGAGAAAATCGACCACCTTGGACGAGATCTCCTCGTCGATGGTGCGCGAGCGATCGAGCGTCATCGGCCCCTCGTCCTTGCAGCGCTGATTGCGCGCGCTGCCGTCGGATGATTGGCACGAGAGCATCGGCCGCGGCGGCGTCAGGCAGGTCGTGGTGCGCGGATCGACGGCGCCGGCGACTTCGGCGACGCCCGGGATCGGCGTGTTCTTGCACGGCGGCGCGATCGCCTGCGTGGTCGCGTTCCTGTTGATGTCGGGGAAGCTCACCTGCTGCATGGCATCGAGGTGGTAGAGGTAGCCCCAGAACTCCTGGAAGCCGTGCGCCGTCGGCAGCGCCTCGGTGTGGTCGCCGAGGTGGTTCTTGCCGAACTCGCCGGTGGTGTAGCCGAGGTCGAGGAGGATCTTGGCGATCGCCGGCGTGCCCGGCCGCAAGTAGCTCGGGCTGCCCGGAAGCTGCGGCGGGATCATGCCGGTGCGCAGCGGATACATGCCCGTGAAGAAGGCGTTGCGCCCCGAGGTGCAGCTCTGCATGGCGACGTAGTCGACGAACATCGCGCCTTCGCGGCCGATGCGATCGATGTTGGGCGTCTCGCCGACCATGAGGCCGCGGTGATAGATGCTCGGCTGCATCCAGCCGATGTCGTCGCCCATGATGAACAGGATGTTGGGCTTGCCGGTGCCCGTCGTGGCCGGCAGGCGCGCGGGGTTCGCCGCGGCCGTCGCCGACAGGAGCGAGAGCGCCGCGATCGCGAAGATTGCCTTCCACCAGCCATCCGTCGTTCGCATGATCGCGGCCTCCTCGTCGATGCCTGCCAGCGTACGCAGTACGGCGTCGACGGCAACGCGGCCGCGGCGAATACGCGTCTCAGTGCAGCGTCAGCTCCGGCTCGGTGCCGCGGCGCTCCATCGCGTCGTGATAACTGCCGAGCGTGGCGGCGCTGTTGCACCGCGCGCGATGCGAGAGCGCCTCCTGTCCCGCGCGCACGCCCGACGGCCGCCCGTTCCAGGCGGCGAGCGCGGGATCCTGGAGCGCGCGCGCGAACGAGAAGGTCACGCGCCACGGCCGCCCTTCCTCGTCGAGGTTGATGGCGTTGAGGTGCACCGTCGCCTGACGCGCGTCCTGTCCGCCGGAGAGGAACACGATGCCCGGCACGGCCGCGGGCACGGTGCGCCTGAGGACGCGCATCGTCGCCGCCGCGACCGCCGCCACCGAGGCGGGCTCGTCCGACTCCTTGCCCGGCACCACCATGTTCGGCTTGAGCAGCATGCCCTCGAGCCGCACCCGCTGCGCGCGCAGCGCCGCGAACACGCGCACCAGCACCGCGCTCGTGACCGCCTCGGTGCGCGCGAGCGGATGGGCGCCGTTCATGAGCACCTCGGGCTCGACGATGGGCACCAGGTCCTGCTCCTGGCAGAGCGCCGCATAGCGCGCCAGCGCCTGCGCGTTGACGTCGAGGCAGGTCGCGCTCGGCAGGTCGTCGCCGATCTTGATGACCGCGCGCCACTTGGCGAAGCGCGCGCCACGCCCCCGATACTCCTCGAGCCGCGCGCGCAGCCCGTCGAGGCCCTCGGTCACCTTCTCGTCGGGGCAGAGCGCCAGCGGCTTGGCGCCGGTGTCGACCTTGATGCCGGGGATCATCCCCGCCTGCACCACGAGCTCGGCGAGCGGCCGGCCCTGATCGTCGGTCTGGCGAATGGTCTCGTCGTAGAGGATCACGCCGCTGATGTAGCGCGACAGGTCGGGCGTGCCGAACAGCATCTGGCGATAGGCGCGCCGCGTCTCCGCCGTCGACGGGATGCCGAGCGCCGCGAAGCGCTTGCCGATGGTGCGGGTGCTCTCGTCGGCGGCCAGGATCCCCTTGCCGGCGGCGACGAGCGCCTGCGCGGTCTCTTCGAGCTGGTGGCTCATCCTTGGAACCTCCTGTGGTTCATGGCGGCAGCGGCGCGTTCCTCGTCCCGATGGCGGACACGTCGCCACGGCGTGTCGCCGTAGCCGCGCGTGAGGTGGTCGCGCTCGTCGAGGCTGATGCGCGCGAGCACGCACGGGTTGGCGATCTTGTAGCCGTTGAGGTGCAGGATGGGCGGCACCACGCCTTCGGTGGCGGGGCTGAGGAGCTCGTTGGAGTGCCAGCTCGTGGCGAGCGGGGTGGTCTCGGCCTCGCCGTCGCCGATGACGCAGTCGGCGTCGATCTTCGCGAGCTCGTCGGTGCAGAGCGGCTTGCCGCGGCCGGCGCCGCGCTCTTCGCCGCGCGCTTTGCCGGCTTCGGGCGTTCTGACCTGCGCCATCAACCTGCTCCTCGGCTTCTGCATCCATCCGTAGGCACGGCGAGCGCTGCGCCCAATACGCGCCGCCGCCGACTGTGGTCAGTGCGTCGAGCGCGTCGCGCCGAGGAGGTCGGCGAGGATCACCAGGTTCTCGCGCGCGTGGACGACGAGGGCGGACACCCGAGCGTCGCGCGCCGAGGTCAGCGGTCGCCCGCGGGCGGATGCGCCGGCTCGTCGCCGAGGCGCAGCCCGGAGCGCATCGGCGAGCACGTCGACCTGGCGCGCGTCGCCATCATCACGGCCCACCGCACGCTGAGGCTGTGAAAGCCGAAGCGGCGCCGCCCCCACCGTCGAAGGGGGCCACTTGCACGAGCGACGGCAGCTCGGCGGGCACCGCGCGATCGACGACGGTCGGCCCGCGAAAGCGGGTGCCGACGGTGGCGCCGCCGTCGCCGTCGAGCAGCGTCCACTCGAGGTTGCTCGATCCCGCATTCAGCGCCAGCACGCGCATCGATGGCTCCGAATCAGGGCCGTTCCAACAGCGCGGCCAGATCGGTGATCACGATGTCGGCGCCGCTCTTGCGGAGCGCGGCCGCCTGCCCCGCGCGATCGACACCGACGACGAAGCCGAAGTGTCCCGCGCGTCCCGCGGCGACGCCGGCGAGCGCGTCCTCGAAGACGACGGCCTCCGCCGGCGGCACGCCCAGTTCGTGCGCCGCGGCGAGGAAGGTGTCGGGCGCCGGCTTGCCCGCGAGGTGCTGCGCGTCGGCGACCAGACCGTCGACGCGCGCGTCGAACAGCCCTTCGATGCCGCTCGAGCGCAGCACTTCCTGGCAGTGGCGGCTCGCCGAGACCACGGCGGCCTTGAAGCCCGCGGCGCGCACCGCGCGCAGAAAGCGCACCGAGCCGTCGTAGGTCTCGACGTGCCGCGTGCGCAACAGCTCGAGCAGCAGCTCGTCCTTGCGTGCCGCCAGCTCCTCGACGAGCGACTCGGGCAGGATGATGTCGCGCGAGGCCAGAAAAGCGCGCGCGCCGTCGAGCCGCAGCTTGCCGTCGACGTAGCCGACGTAGTCGGCGCCGGCGTCGAAGGGCACGAACGGCTGCCCGCTCGACTCGGCGTGCTCCCGCAAGAGGCCGTCGAACATCTGCTTCCACGCGACCGCGTGCAGCTTCGCCGTCTGCGTGAGCACGCCGTCGAGATCGAACAGGCAGGCGCGCATGCCCGCGGGAAGTCCGAGGGTGGTGGCCATCAGAACACCTCCGTGACCAGCTTCGTTGGGCGCCCTGGCTCCTGATGCCCGCCGCGCTTCTGACGTCGCTCGCGCCGCCGTGCGAGGTGATCGAGCGTCGGATCGTTGAATACCTTCCACCACGTCAGGTCGACGACGCCCTGGCGAGCCGAGATCGCGCTCTTCACGACAAGAGGCGTGCGCAACGGATGCGGATTCGCCCATCCGTCGGCCGACCGATTCGGCGAGGTCCGCACGGTCCGGCGTAGGAGCGAGGGCGATAGCCGCCTACATCGCGTGACATATCTGAAATCGATATCCGACCGGTGTGAGACCAGGCACCGGTCTCATATCTCGTGGCCCGCCCCACCGACGGAAACCTACTCGTTATCTGGAGTTGAAATCGGATATCCACACTGATATTCTGAACGCGGATGCGAAATAGCGTGTCTTCGCTAACAGAGTTCATGAGGGGTAAGCAGATGAGGATGGTGCTCGTAGGCGCGGCAGCGCTCTTGCTGCTGCCCGCCGACGGCAACGCGACGACGACGGCGTCGAGCCCCGAGTGCGGCGGAACGATCGATCCGACGACGCTCGATCCGACGGCGACGACGACGTCGTTCGGCGCCGGCTCGCTCATCATCCCGATGGACAGCTGTTACAACCCGGACAACGGCGGCAACTCGGGTCCGGCGAACGTCAACGGATCCTGCGCCGCCGGCCCGTATTCGTACACCTGTTACAACAAGTACGGCGGCGGCAACGTGCGCCTCCCGTTCGGCGTGCTCTACCTGCTCGCCGAGAACGACATCCCGGTCAGCATCATCCTCAACCAGACGAAGACGGCGCTCAATCAGGCCGACTTCTCGGTTACGCCGACGGCGGGCGGCACCGTCTCGACGGTGGTGCACCTGAGCCCGTCGTCGTCGGGCTACACCGTCGACTCGGGCGGCATCAACTGCGGCACCCACACCGTCAACTACGGCGGTATGCCCTTCGTCGTCGACGCGTCGTTCGCCGCGCAGGCGCTGCAGATCATCACCGCGTTCGACAACGCCAACAGCAACCTGTTCACGCCGGTCACCTTCCACGTCAGCAACTATCCGTTCACCGCGCCGGTGCTCGCGGTGATGGCGTCGCGCCCGAAGCCGGTGCTGATCGACGCCTCGCCGCTCGACACCTTCTTCTCCGAGTCGGGAATCACCTCGGTCGCCGCGACCGGCACCACCTATCTATGGATCAGCGGCAGCGGCACCAACTACAGCTATACGTGGCCGGCGGCGTTCACCAGCCCGGCCGGCTGCTCGTCGGCAGGCGTGTGCACCTCGCTCGTCGACACCAACGTGAACCGCATCGTCGACGTCGTCTGGTCGAGCAACCAGCTCGGCAACCTCAACAACTGGGCGTCGATGGGCTCCTACTTCCAGCACGGCGGCACCGTCCTCGGCCTCGACGACGCCGTCAGCTTCGAATCGGGATCGGGCGGCAAGCTCGGCGGCACGATGACGAAGAACTCGAGCGGCGCCGAGAAGGGCGCGTTCTGTCCCGCCGTCGCCAGCTCGAACTCGAACCCGCTGGCCACGCCAGGGCCGACGTCGCAGTACCCGGCGTCGAACCGCTTCTTGCAGCTCGACGACATGGCGCTCTCGATCCAGGGCAACGGCGGCGGCGTCGACGGCTCGTCGGGCTGGTTCTTCGGCTCGTCGCCGGCATCGCGCACGCAGGTGCTCTCCAACGGCGACGGCAACGAAGCCATCGCCGGCCATCCCACCGTCTCGGGCGTGCAGACGCAGGGCAACCTCGTCTACCTCGGCTCGCTCAACTCGTGGCACGGCAACTCGGGCAACAAGGACGGCGGCCTCCACATCCTCTACAACACGCTGCTCGCCGGCGGCGGCGGCGCCAACACGTCGTGCTCCGCGGCCGAGCTCACGCGCTCGAGCTCGGTGGCCAACCTGGTGACGCTGTCGAACGGCACCACCGCCTACGCCGAGTACCTCGGCAGCTTCGATTGGGCGGTGCCGTCGAGCGGCGCCGCGCTCGGCAACGTGCTCTACCAGGCCAACCCGGCCGACTACCCGTACATGACCGGCCACTTCCGCGAGTACAAGCCGGTCGGCACGTACACCCTGTCGGGCTCGACGTCGAACACGCCGACCTGCAGCACGAGCGACAGCACGAGCCCGTGCAACTGGGACGCGGGCACCAAGATGAAGCCGTTCGCCCAGCGCAACGTGTTCGTGGCCACCAGCTCGGCGGGCACCTACTCCCTGGTGAAGGCGTCGACGCTGACGTCGACCGACACGGCGCTGAGCTACGTCTCGACCCACCTCGACAACAAGGACTCGAGCGGCGCCTCGACGAGCGGCATCCTCGGCGGCATCGACTGGTCGACGGCGGCCGTGATCGAGTCGCGCAACGTCGGCAGCTTCACCGGCCGCCCGACCATCGCCTACGTCGGCGCGCGCGACGGCATGCTGCACGCGTTCTGCGTGACGCCGGGCACCGGCTCGACGACCTGCTACGGCGCCGCCCCCGGCGAGGAGATCTGGGCCATCATCCCGCCCGGCATGCGCTCGAAGATGACGACCGCGTACAACGGCGGCTCGAACATGGACTGGTCGATGGTGAACGTCGGCGGCGCCATCCGCGTCGCCGACATGAGCGACAAGTTCGGCGGCGCCTCGGCCGCGGTGACGCGCACCATCCTCATCGTCGGCATGCACGACTCCGGCTACGTCGACGCGCTCGACATCTCGAACCCCGATCCGTCGAACGTCAACTCCGACGGCTTCCGCTTCCTGTGGGAGAACGACGGCACCAACGTGGCCAGCGGCGTGACCTCGATGCCGATGGGCCCGACCAACGGCGCCACGCTGGCGCAGGTGACCGCCTCGGCGTCGACGGGCGTGGCCATCGTGACCTCGGCGACCTGCTACAACACCGGGCTCTCGACGACGGCCTGCCCGACGTCGGTGACGGCGGGCTACAACACGTACGTCATCCGGCTCGCCGACGGCGTCATCGTCTCCGACGAGCAGAACCTGTACACGCTGACGTCGTCGCTCCTGTCGACGCCGATCACCAACGACGTGCCGCCGCTCGCCACCAGCCTCGACATCGACGGCGACGGCACCGATGAGACCGTCTACGTCTCGACGCTCGAGGGGCGCATCCGCAAGTACACGCTCTCGGCGCAGGGCGTGTCCGCGCCGACGCTGACCAAGCTCGACTCGGCGCACCCGGCCACGAACGTCTACAACGCCAACAGCATCGGCGGCTGCGCCGCGGGCGTCGCCTGCCAGCCGATCGGCGTCTCGCCGACCATCGTGCGCAACGGCAACGGCGACTTCGACGTCCTCGTCGCCACCGGCGGCACCGACTGGGCGCGCGCCACCACCGACAAGAGCGACCTGACGGCGACGACGAACCAGTCGTACCTGACCGGCTTCGACGCCACGACGAATGCGCAGTTCCCGACCACGGCGCTCAAGCTCGGCGGCATCCAGCCGCCGGCGTCGGCGGCGGGCGGCTCGTCGTCGGGCACGGCCAACCTGGTGCCGCTGTCGCTGCGCGCCTACGCGCAGCTCACCGTGGCCGGCAGCGATCTCTACGCCAACGTCACTTCGATCTCGATCGGCAGCATGCAGCAGCTGCTCCTGCCGCTCATGACGCCGGGCACCTACGGCAACGTGCTGCGCTGGACCAACATCAACACCGACACGCCGGCCGCCGCCGGCTCGATCCTCACCAGCGGCACCGCCTACGCCGGCGGCGCCGGCTCGGTGCTCGAGACCAACACCAGCACCACCGACGGCGAAGTCTTCGTCGCCGGCGCCACCTCGAGCATCCGCCAGACGCTGAGCGGATCGTCGACGAGCCTGCGCACCGCCGCCGACGCGGTGAATCAGTCGTCGACCGGCGGCACGTTCACCACGGTCTCCTGGTTCGATCTCTCCAATTGATGCGCGCCCGTCGCCACAGCGGCTTCACCCTCGTCGAGCTCATGGTGGTGGTGGCCATCATCGGCCTCTCGGCGGCGCTGGCGGCGCGCTTCTATTCGCGCGGCGCGCGCGGCGAGACCGCGCCGGCGTTCGCGCGCGGGGCGATGGCCACGATGATGGACGCGCGCCACATGGCGCTCGCGCTCGGCCGGCCGGTGTCGGTGACCGTCGACGGCATCAAGCAGGCGCTGGTGACGCAGGCCTACGATCCGACGACGAAGGCGTGGGTGATGCAGTCGCGCACCGCGCTGCCGTCGTCGATGCAGCTGTGCGTGCCGCTGGCGTCGATGACGCTCGGAACCGTGGCGGCGACCTGTCCGCTGACCAACGCGAACAACGTCATCTGCTTCGCGGCCAACGGCCGCGTCAACGAGTACGCGACCGGCGCCTGCCCGACGACGAACCCGGCGTCGTACTCGGGCGCGACGCTGCTGTTTTCGACCAAGAGCGGCGACAAGAAGTACCGCGTCGTCGTCTGGGGCCTGACCGGGATGGCCAAGGTGATCGACACATGGTGATTCGACGCCGTCGCCGCGCGCGCGGCATGACGCTCATCGAAGTTTTGATTGCGCTGCTCGTCACCACGGTGGCGCTCCTCGGCGCGCTCGCCACCGTCGGCGTCACGGTGCACGGCGCCAGCTTCTCGCGCAACGCGACCGAGGCGTCGGTGCTGGCGCAGTCGAAGCTGGAGCAGCTGGTGTCGCTGCCGCGCGGCGCGGTCACGGACCCGCTGCCGGCGTCCATCCCGCTGCCGGGGATTACGATGGACGCCAACGGCAACCCCGCCAGCGGCCCCTACACGCTGTCGACAAAGTGGACCTCGATCACCAGCACCAGCGGCACGCAGCGCCAGGTGCAAGTCGAGGTCGATTGGAACGATGCGCAAGGCAGCGGCCACAGCGTGTTCGCCACGCGCACGCAGGATCTGAAATGAGGCGCGCGCGCGGCTTCACCCTCATGGAGATCATGATCGCGATGGCGCTGACGTCGATCGTGACGACGTCGGTGCTGGCGATCGTGCGCACGCAGCTGAGCACGTTCGAACAGAACGATCAGATCATGCGCACGCAGCAGAACGCGCGCGCGGCGATGGACTACATCGAGACCTACGTGCGGCGCGCCTGCGGCGGCGTCGGCGGCGGCTGGGTCGGCGTCAACGTGCCAGGGGTGACGCCGAAGGTGGTGTCGTGCCTGCAGACCTGGGACGGCGCGAACGTCGCCGCCACCGCCTTCAGCACCGGCACGGTCACCAACACGCCCGATGCGCTCGAGATCATCTACGCCAGCGGCACGATGACGGCGCTGACGGGTTGGGCCTACTCGAATCCGCCGACCTCGCTGCCGGCGTCGCTGGCGGTCTACGACATCACCAACTTCCAGGCGAACGACTACGTCCTCGTCAGCGACAACACCGCCGCCTATCTGTTCCAGATCGACACCCCGGCGGCGACCGGCGCGACGGCGAACGGCCGGACCCCCGGCAACCTGCCGCTCAAGGCGATCACCGGCACCTTCGCCGCACCGACGCAGGCGACGCCGAACCTGAAGCAGGACTGCCTGGTGTTCAAGGCCGCGAGCTACTCGTTCTTCGTCGCGCCGGCGAATACGAACACGCTCTACGCCGGCATGCTCATGGTCGATCCCAACGGCGTGACCAGCGCCAACCATCTCGACTTCGGCGGCAAGGTGCAGCC
>Ga0070679_100002357_pt1 | contig 17115 bp, 15 predicted proteins | sample KBSC63BmetaG_FD_65652 | JGI IMG/M metagenome (GOLD analysis project Ga0070679, IMG submission 65652) | Corn rhizosphere microbial communities from Kellogg Biological Station, Michigan, USA - KBS C6-3B metaG | ecosystem: Host-associated > Plants > Roots > Rhizosphere | place: USA: Michigan... | reverse complement strand
CAGGAGACCGAGCGCGTCGAGCGCGAGCTCATCGTGCGCGCGCTCGAGGAGACCGGCGGCAACGTCACGCAGGCGGCGCGCAAGCTCAAGATCAGCCGCAAGTCGCTGCAGAACAAGATGAAGGAGTTCGGGCTGCGCGATCGCGAGTAGCGGCTACGTCACTCGCGCTCGCACAACGAGTCGTAGGTGTTGTTGCAGCTGATGTCGCGCCAGCCGAGGCCGTCGGAGACGCGGACGCAGTTCGGCGTCGAGCTCTCGTTGGGCTCGGCGCCGGTGAAGCCGTGATAGCGGCGCGAGTTGAACGCCTCCGACGTGGGCGCGCCCCAGTCGTAGCTGCCGAGCGTCGAGGCCGCCTTGAGCGCGATCCAGGCGTCGTTCTTGCCGATGACCGCGCCCATGCCCGATTCGTTCTCGGCGATGTCGGCGAGCGTCGCCAGGTGCGTGCCCGCGGGGCAGCTGTTGAGCGCCGTCGCGTAGTTGACCGAGCCGCTCTGCACGAAGTAGCAGTGGCCGTTCACCGGCGACAAAAAGGCGCCCGACTCGGTGCACGGCCGCTTGAGGTAGCAGTTGGCGGTGCAGTTGGGGCCGCCGTCGCACTCTTCGCCGGGCTCGAGGACGCCGTTGCCGCACGAGCTCTCGCACACGAAGCCGAGCGCGAACGAGGGCGACGACGGCAGGTTTCCCGTCGACGGGAAGCCGCACGGTAGATCGGCCCAGCCGGCGACGCCGCGGGCGACGCAGTCCTCGGCGCGGCCGCCGTTGGCCGAGCCGTTGTTGGGCTCGCCGGTGGCGAAGGCGGCGTAGAGGAACATCTCGTTGTCGACCCAGTGGTAGCTGTCGGTGGCGCCGTGCGTGATCTCGAGGCCGATCCACATCTGCGACAGGCCGGCGATGGCGCTGACCAGCGTGTTCTCCGCCGACGAGGTGATGACGGCGAGGTAGCCGCCGCGCGATTGGCAGTCGCGCTGCGCCGAGGCGTAGTTGATGGGGCCGGGCCAGGCGACGTAGCAGTGGCCGGTCGCGGGATCGATCTTGGCGCCGGTGGCGCCGGAGACGGTGCCGCAGGTCGCGCGCGTCTTGCACATGGTCGTGCAGGTGGCGACGGCGGCGGGATCGTCGCTGTTCTTGGCGCCGTCGTCGCACTGCTCGCCGCTGTCGAGGACGCCGTTGCCGCAGCCGGCGGGCACGATGACGCCGCCGTCGTCGCCGCCGCCGCCGGCCATGTCGACGTCGCCGGGGCCGCCGCCGATGACGCCGCCGTCGCTGCCGCCGGGCATGGTGCGGCAGGCGTCGCCGACGTTGCTGCCGTCGCCGCACGCCTGGTCGGCGTTGGCCGTGGTCGGGCAGTTGTCGAGGACGTCGGGGACGCCGTCGCCGTCGGAGTCGGGCAGCATGCCGGCGGTGACGGTGAGGCCGATCGTCATCTCGTGCGCGGGCAGGACGGGCACGCGGCCGGCGGCGACGGCCACGGGCGCGCCGCCGGCGAGCGCCACCGCGAGCACGCGCGCCTCGCCGGCGCCGGGCGAGAGCATGACGACGACGTCGCCCGGCAGGCGGCTCGGCGAGCCGAGGTCGGAGGCGTCGACGACGCGGCCGTTGCGATCGTAGACGGTGAGCTGCAGATCGTCGCCGCTGACGCCGGCACCGAGCGCGAGCGAGACGCGCACCGTCGTCGGCGCCGAGCGGCAGCCTGCCGCCGTGAGCAGCGCAGCGACGACGAGCGCGCGCGTCGTCATCGACGTCCGTCCAAGAGGCCGAGCGAGCCGGCGCGGGCGCCCGACGGCTGCGTCTCGACGATGCCGACCGCGACCGCCGAGGCGGCGGCGCCGACGGCGAGCACGCCGACGACGGCCCACACCCACTTGTGGCTCTTTTGCGGATGCTGCTCGACGGTGGCGGCGGGCGCGCCCGACGCGCTCATGGCGGAGGCGACGGCGGGCTGGAGCGGCGCGTGCGCGCGCAGATCGGCGCCGGCGACGCGCGGCTCGTCGAGCGATTGGCGCCGCTCGGCCTCGTCGCGCTGGCGGCGCGCCTCGAGCTCGACGGCGGCGCGGCGATCGCGCTCGGTCGAGATCTCGGCGAGCGCGTCCTGCACTTCGCCGCGCAGCTTGGGATCGGTGCCGTCGGAGTCGAGGTACTTCTGGAACGACGCGGCGGCGTCGTCGAGGCGGTCGAGCTTGCGCTGGCACTGGCCGATGTTCACGAGGAAGCCGGCGAGCGGATAGGCGAAGTAGCCCTGCTGAAACTCGTCGAGCGCGGCGGCGTAGCTGGCCGACTCGAACAGCGCGCGCCCCTTCTGGAAGTGCGCGGCGGCGGCGCGCTTGTCGTTGGCGTGCGCCGGCGCGGCGACGGCAGCGACGAGGGCGCAGGCGAGCGCGAGGCGCGCGATCATTTGAGCCCCGCGAACGGATCGACGATGCGGCCTTCCTTGACCGTGCGCTCCGGCTCCGCCGGCGACGCCGGCGACGGCGACGACGCGACCGGCGCCGCGTGCGCGCGCGTGACGTGGCGGCGCGCCGGCACGTGCGCGACCGGCTTCGGCTGCACGGGCTCGACGGCGGCCGGCTTCGGCGCCGGCGCGATCGGCGCGACGACGGGCTTGGGCGCCTCGACCCGCGGCGCCGGCGCTTCCACCGTCGGCGCCTGTGTCTGCGCGTGCATCGCCGGCGGCGGCAGCGGCTCGCGCGCCGGATGGCTGACGGCGAGCGCGATCGCCAGCGCGACGAGGCCGATCGCCGCCGCCGCGCTCGTGTACCAGACCAGCCGCGGCGGCTTGACCAGCTGCAAGCTCCCGGTCGTCGGCACCACGAACAGCGGCTGCGGCCCCGCCGGACGCGGCGTCGCCAGCGGCGACGGCGGCGGCAGCGGCGTCATCTCCGGCGCCGGCACCACGAACAGCCGCGGCGGCCCCGGCGGCGGGAACAGCGCCGGATCGATCGGCGGCGCGCTCTTCATCTCGATCTCGCCGCTCTGGTAGGCGCGCTGCCGCTCGTCCTCGACGTGCACCGGCGGCGACGGCGTCTCCTCGGTGCGATCCTCGGCGGCCGGCGGCGCCGGCGCGGCCGGCGGCGGCACCAGCGGCGGCTGCACCAGCGGCGGCTGCACCAGCGGCGGCGGCAGCGGCGTGCGCACCACCGACAGCCGCGGCTTGGGCGCCCGCCGCGACGCCAGCGGCGGCGGCGGCAGCGGCAGCGGCAGCGGCTCCGAGCCCGCCGGCGGCAGCGCCTCCAGCGCCTCGTCGACGGGCTCGATCTCGTGCGGGTCGGTGTGCGCGCCGGCATCGATGAGCGGCCGCAGCGCCTGCCGCGCCGAGCGCGCGCGCGCCTCGGACTCGGGATCGAGCGCCACCGGCGCGTCCGTGGGCGGCGCCGCGGTGCCGCACTCGGCGCAGTTTTCGCCGGGCAGCACCTGTTTGCCGCACACTTCGCACACCACCATCCAGTCGTTGGCGAACAGCTCGGCGACGTACGCCGCCAGCCGCCGCCGCGACCAGGCGAGCGCGTCGAGCGACTCGAGCGCCTCGGCCAGCTGCGCGCCCGAGGCGTAGCGCTCGCCGGGATCGCGCGCCAGCGCCTTCTTCACGATGGCGTCGAGCGCGCGCGGCACGTCGGCGTTGTCCACCGACGGCGCGATCACCTTGGCCGCCGACACGCGCTGCAGCGTCTCGAGCTCGGTCTGCGCGGCGAAGAGCCGCTTGCCGGTGAGCAGCTCGTGCAACACGATGCCGACGGCGAACACGTCGACGCGCCGATCGATCGGCTGATGGTTCACCTGCTCGGGCGACATGTACGCGTACTTGCCCTTGAACGACTGCGTCACGTCGTAGTCGAACTGGCCGATGATCTTGGCGACGCCGAAGTCGAGCAGCTTGACCGAGCCGTCGCGGCAGACCATGACGTTCGACGGCGAGACGTCGCGATGGATGATCTGGCGCCGCTTGCCCTCACCGTCGAGGAAGTCGTGCGCGTAGCCGAGGCCGTGGCAGACGTCGCGCGCGATGGCCAGCGCGCAGCCGACCGGCATGCGCAGCCCGCGCGCCGTCACGGCCGCGCGCAGCTGCGACAGGTTGCGCCCCGGCAGGTACTCCATCGCCAGGTACGGGATGCCGTCGACCACGCCGAAGTCGTGCACCTGCACGATGTTGGGGTGCGTGAGCTGCGCCATCAGGCGCGCCTCGCCGGAGAACATGGCGACGAACTCGCGCTGGCTCGAGAGCGACGGCAGCATCGCCTTGACCACCACGGTCTTGGTGAAGCCGCTCGGTCCGTGGCGCGTGGCCTTGTACACGACCGCCATGCCGCCCTGGCCCACGCACTCGGTGAGCAGGTAGGGGCCGAACTGGATCGGCTCGTTGCTGGCGGCGGCGGAGAAGAGCATGTCCCCCTCTTCCTTCCTTCAATGGGCGCGGCGATGCGAGTTCTGTTCCAGGCGTGAGGCGCCTCACCTGACGGACGTTTACAAATCCAGCGACGCGGCGCGCGCGCCCCGGGGGGTGGGGGAGACCTCCCCGATCGCGGACAAGACTCCAGGGTTTCGGGGTACTTGCACGCACATATCCCACACAGCAAACTTGACCCAGCGCGCGCGCGCCGGTACGGTGCAGCCATGCGGCGCGCGTGGGCAGTCTTGCTCGTCGCGGCCGCGGTCGAGGCCGCGCCCGTCGTGGCCCACGCCGCCGACGTCACCGACGTGGCCAGCGCGTTCGACGAGGACAACCCGTTCGACGTGCGCTTTCGCGTCCGCTACGACCACACCGAGAAGCGCGGGCAGATCAAGCGCGAGCTCGAAGGGCTGTCGCCGGCGCAGGAGTCGATCGCGGTGTTGCGCGATCTGGTCTACGCGCAGACGCGCGACGTGCTGACGCTGCGCGCGGAGGTCGGGCTGTTCCAGGATCTGATGCTCCACGTCGAGCTGCCGATCATTTTGGCGCAGCAGAACACGTACGGGTTCGATCAGTCGGCGGGATCGGCGTGCCGCTTCGCGCCCGATCCGATGCCCGACTGCGTGAACGCGATGAACTCGACGACCATCCGCGACGGCATCATCGGCGCGCCGGCGGGGACGCAGGTGCTGATGGGCGCGGCGCGTGGCGCGTCGGGCGGCTCGGGCGGCGACGCGTTCGACACGTTCAACTTCGGGCTGACGTGGGCGCCGGTGTCGCAAAAGCGCGACGACACCAAGCCGACGTGGATCCTCGCCATCGAGCCGCAGATCTCGATCGGCAACGTGATGGCCTACGACCGCGCGCGGCCGGGCGCGAACCACGCCGTCTCCGAAGGCGTGCACCGGCTCTATGCGCGCACGGCGATCTCGCATCGCTGGCGCTGGATCGAGCCGTACATGGCGTTCTGGTACATGTACCCGATCGCGCGCGGCGACTCGCTGTTCAAGGACTACGGGCCGTCGCAGTCGCTGAAGAACCCGATGCAGCAGGGCGGGACCATCTTCGGCGCCGAGCTGGTGCCGTTCGAGCGGCCGAAGGACGGCCACAAGATCTTCATCGACGTGCGCGGGCGGCTCGACGGGCACTTCGCGGGCAAGGGCTACTCGGAGGCGTGGGAGCTGTTGGCGTCGTCGCCGGCGCTGGCGTGCGACGCGGCGCAGGCGCAGTACAACCCGGCGTGCAATCCGGCGCTGACGACCAACGCCTATCAGGGGCAGCCGTACACGGGCATCACGACCATCGAGAACTACGCGTCGCTCGGCGCCGACATCGGGCTCGGCGTGCAGGTCGGGCAGCACGCGCGCTTTCGCACCGCGTTCGAGTACACGCACGACGAGGCGCACTTCATCACCGGCGAGGACATCGGCGTGCCGGCGGCGGGCGGCACGGGGCGCGTGATGAACGCGCCCGAGTTCAATCCGGCGTATCGCGCCGTCGTCGACCAGGTCGGCCGCCGCTACAAGGTCGACAACATGGACACGTACAACTTCAGCATCTGGGGCCAGATCCAATTTTAGCTCGGAGAAGCGCAGGCTCCGGCCGGGCGTGAAGTGCCCCGCCGCGGCTCAAACAGTCCTCGCCGGCGATCCTCCGTGCTCGATTCCACCCCTTGCCGCGGCTGCGGAACTCGCCGCGGCGGGGCACTTCACGCCCGGCCTCCGTGCCCTTCTCCTCGTCGGACGAACAGAGCGGGCGAGAACCGGGGATCGTCAGTCGCGCTTGAGGGCGACGGCGAGCTGGTAGATCTGGCGTTTCGGCTTGCCGCTCGTGAGCGCGAGGGCGGCGGCGATCTCTTTGGGCGATTCGCCGTCGGCGAGCCGGCGTTTCACTTCGGCTTCCACGTCGACGGCGGGCTGCTCGGATGCCGACGGCGCGGCGCCCTCGAGGACGATGGTGACTTCGCCGCGGGGCGGAGCTTCGTTGAAGCGCGCGGTCAGCTCCTTGAGCGTGCCGCGCACCAGCTCCTCGTGCACCTTGGTCAGCTCGCGCGCCACACACGCGCGTCGCTCGTCGCCGAACACGGCGGACAGATCGTGCAGCGTGGCGGCGACGCGGCCGGGCGCTTCGTAGAAGACGAGCGTCGCCTCGACGTTGCGCAGGCGCGCGAACGCCTGCAGGCGCGGGCCGCCGTCGCGCGCGGGGAAGCCGACGAAGTAGAACTCGTCCGACGGCAATCCCGACGCCACCAGCGCCGCGAGCGCGGCCGAGGCGCCCGGCACGGGCACGACGCGCACGCCGGCGGCGACCGCCGCAGCGACGAGCCGCGCGCCCGGATCGGACACGCCGGGCGTGCCGGCTTCGGAGATGATCGCCACGTCGTCGCCGCCGCGCAGCCGCGCCATCAGGTGCTCGGTGCGGCCCGCCTCGTTGCCCTCGAAGAAGCTGACGAGCGTCGGCCGCGCGATCTCGAAGTGGCGCAGCAGGTTTTGCGCCGAGCGCGTGTCCTCGGCGGCGAGCACCGGCACCTCCTTCAGCACCTTGATGGCGCGCAAGGTCATGTCGTCGAGGTTGCCGATGGGCGTGGCCACGACGTAGAGCGTGCCGATCTTGCCGGCCTGCTCTGCCGACGGCGGCCCCTCGTCCGCCGTCGCGCCCTCCTGCTTCGTCCCGTCCTCGCTCATTCTTCGAGGCCCATCGCGATCTGCACCGCGTCGCCGAGCTCGGTCTGCAAATACTTCTTCAGCTTGTCGGTCAGCCGCTTCTCGAGCTGGCGCGCGCGCTCGCGCGAGATGCCGTAGCTCTCGCCGATCTCCTGCAGCGTCTTCGGCTCGTCGGTGAGGAGGCGCTCCTCGAAGATGGTCAGCTCGCGCCCGCGCAGCGTCTTGGCGAACTCCTCGAGCTTGCCGCGCAACAAGACGCGGAACTCGTCGCCCTCGGCGCGCACGTCGGGCCGCGTGTCGCCGGCCGACTCGAGCATGTCGAGGTGCGAGCGGCCGCTGTCGTCGTCTTTGCCGAGCGGCGCGTCGAGCGACATCTCGCCCTGGCCGAGCCGCTTCTCCATGTCGATGACTTCGCGCTCGGGCACGTTGAGCGCCTCGGCCAGCGCCTTCGACGAGGTGTCGAAGCCCATCTGCTCGAGCTTGTCCTTCTCCTTCTTCAGGTTGAAGAAGAGCTTGCGCTGCGCCTGCGTCGTGCCGATTTTGACGAGCCGCCAGTTCGACAAGATGAACTTGAGCATGTACGCGCGAATCCACCACGCCGCGTACGACGACAGCTTCACGCCGCGGTACGGATCGTACTTCTTCACCGCCTGCACGAGGCCGACGTTGCCCTCCTGGATCAAGTCGAGGAGGTTGCGGTGCGCGCGGCGATACTCGTGCGCGATCTTCACGACGAGCCGCAAGTTCGCGGTCACCAGGCGCCGCGCCGCTTCGACGTCGCCGGTCTCGACGAACTTCTTGGCGAGCGTGTGCTCGTCCTCGCGAGACAAGAGCGGATAGCGGCGGATGTCCTGGATGTAGAGCTGCAGCGGATCGAGCCGCGCCAGCGAGCGCCCCTTCGGCTCGGGCACGAGCGCGTGCGCGGGCTCGACGGGGGCGTCGTCGTCGTCGCTGTCCCCGTCGACGATGACCGGCGGCAGCGCGTCGTCGTTGGGGACCTCCTCGTCGGCCAGCTCGGCCGCGTCCGGCTCGCCCGGCTCGACGTCGACGGGCTCGTCGGCATCGACGAGCTCGCCCTCGACCACTTCGGCGTCGGTCGGAGCGGCGGGTTTCGACTTCTTCGGCATCGGACGCGCCAGTATAGTCACGGAATCCACCTTGCGGTAGAGTGCGCGCCGATGCCTACCGTGCACCACGCCATCGACGTGGCGGCCACACCCGACGACTGCTGGCGCGTCTTCTCCGATCTCGCCACCTGGACCCGCTGGTTCCCCATGCTGCGCGCGGTCGACGGCGAGCTGCGCGCGGGCGGCCGCCTGCGCCTCGCCTTCGCCGCCGGTCCGGCCAATTTTCCGGTCGACGTCACCATCGAAGAATATCGGCCGCGCGAGCTCGTCCGATGGATCGGAGGCCGCCTCGGCGTCCGCGGGGATCACTTTTATTCTTTTGCGGTGAATAATCCGGGGACCACCCGCGTCACCTCGCGCGAATGCTTCTCCGGCATCGGCGCGCGCCTCATCACCGGCCCCATCTTCGACAAGCTGGACGGCGAGACCCACCAATCGATGGAGCGCTTCAAGGCGTTGGTCGAAGCGGCGCGGGCGTGAGCGTGCAGCCTTGAGCCTCGTCGAGCTGGCGGGCGTCGAAGTCGGATATCACGGCCGGCCGGTGCTGCCGCCGGTGAACCTGTCGATCGCCGCCGGCGCGGCCATCGGCATCGTCGGCCCGAACGGCAGCGGCAAGACGACGCTGGTGCGCACCATGCTGGGCCTGCTCAAGCCGGTCCAGGGGCACATCAAGTTTCCCGAGAGCAAGCGGCCGCGCTTCGGCTACGTGCCGCAGCGCGCCTCCGTCGACGTCAGCTTTCCGCTCACCGCCTACGAGGTCGCGCTCATGGGCCGCTACGGGCTCACGCGCCGCGGCCGCCGTCCTCGCCCGGTCGACGTCGAGCGCACGCGCCAGGCGCTCGTCGACGTCGACGCGCTCGAATTGTCGCAGCGGCCGTTCCACGCGCTCTCGGGCGGACAGCGGCAGCGCGTTCTGGTCGCGCGCGCGCTCGCCTCCGAGCCCGAGATCCTGGTGCTCGACGAGCCGACGACCGGCCTCGATCTGCCCGGCGAGCACGCGATGCTCACGCTCGTCCGCTCGTTCACCAAGCGCGGCATCGCCGTCATCCTCATCTCGCATCAGCTCGGCGCGGTCGCCGATCACGTCGAGGAGCTGGTCGTCGTCGCCGGGCTCGAGCATCCGGTCGCGGTCGGGCCGCGCAAGGAGCTGCTCACCTCGGAGCGCCTGTCGCGCATCTACGACAAGCCGATCGCCGTGCGCATCGTCGACGAGCACAGCGTCATCTACGTGGAGCACGACAAGCGATGACCGATGCCGGCTTCTGGGCGTCCTGGATCTTCTGGCGCGATCCGATGGTGGTCGCGATCATCGCCGCCGCGCTCTGCTCCTTCGTCGGCGTCTACATCGTCTTGAAGCGCATCGTCTTCGTCTCGGCGGCGATGTCGCAGATGTCGGGCGTCGGCGTCGCCTTCGCCTTCTTCTTGTGCGGCGTGTTCGCCGTCGATCCGCACCACGCGCCCTTCTATCTGCACCCGGTGCCGTGGGCGATCGCCGCGGCGGCGGTGGTGGCGCGCGTCTTTTCCGGCAACCTCGGCAACCGGCGGCTGTCGGGCGAGAGCGTCATCGGCATCGCCTATCTCGTCGCCGCGGCGGGCGTCATCTTGATCCTCAACTCGCCGCACGTCACGCAAGAGGCGCACGAGGTCAACGATCTGTTGTACGGCAACGCCGTCGCCGTGCCGCCCGAGCAGCTCTACATCATGTCGGCGGCGGCGGTCGTGGTCGCGCTGGTGCACGGCCTCTACGGCAAGGAGTTCGTGTTCACGGCGTTCGATCCGGAGATGGCGCGCACGCTCGGCTTGCGCACCGGCTTCTGGTCGCTCCTGCTGTTCTTGACGTTCGCCGTCGCCATCTCGGTGTCGACGCGCGCCATCGGCGCCCTGCCGGTGTTCGCGTTCACCGTGATCCCGCCGGCGGCGGCGCTGCTGGTCGCCTCGCGCATGTGGTCGGCGTTCGCCATCGCCGTCGGCATCGCGGTGGCGTCGGCGTTCATCGGCTATTGGGCGTCGTGGCAATGGCAGCTGCCGACGGGGGCGTCGATGGTCATCGTGACCGCGCTGTTCCTGCTCCTGGCTGCGCCGCGGCTGGCGTTCATGAAGAGGAAGCGATGATGCGACTCTCGCTCGCAGTAGTCGTGCTCGCCTGGGCGGCGACCGCGCACGCGCAGGCCGACGGCGGCGTCGCTGCGCCCGTCGACGGCGGCGCGCCCGGCGATCTGGCGCCCGCGGCGGCGCCCGCCGACGGCGGCATCTCCGAAGCCGAGATCGAAAAGGCGCTGCAAGCCGACGTCTCCGCGCAGAAGAAGCAGAACGGCGCCAACGCGGCGGCGCCCGTGCCGGCCGCCGGCCCGTCGACGGGCAGCGGCTTCGGCGCCGCGCTCGGCCGCGTCTTCCAGACGCTCAACCCCGACATCAGCGCCATCGTCGACTTCGCCGCCGGCTGGTATCAAGACGACGCCGGCACCATCAAGAGCGGCGACGACCCCGGCCACACCGGCTTCAACGTGCAAGAGGCCGAGGTGGCGCTGCAAGCGGTCGTCGATCCCTACTTCCGCGCCGACATCTTCCTGACGATCCCCAACCTGCAGGGGCTCGAGGTCGAAGAGGCGTTTCTGACGACGACGCATCTGCCGGCCAACTTGCAGATCAAGGCGGGCATCTTTCGCGCCGGCCTCGGGCGGCAGAACGCGCAGCACCTGCACCTGCAGGACTTCACCCGCCGTCCCGAGATCAACGCGCAATTCCTCGGCGTCGACGGCCTGCGCGCGCCCGGCCTCGAGGTCAACTGGCTGGTCCCGAAGATCCCCTTCTACCTCGTGCTCGCGGCGTCCGCCTTCTCGGTCGGGCCGGCCGACGTCGATCAGCCGCTGCAGACCTTCGGCGGCGGCGCGCGCTGGGACTTCGCCTACGTGGCCACCGCGCGCGCGTTCTTTCCCTTCACCGACAGCACGTCACTCTACGCGGGGTTGAATTATGCGCACGGCAAGACGTCTCAGAGCGTGTCGGGCAATACGGCGCTTCCCTCGACGGCCGAAGGCCTTACGCTGTACGACAACTACTATGACAACCTCTACGGCGCGGATCTCTACCTGAAATGGAAACCGCCGAATCAATCGCGCAGCTACGCGTCGGTCGCGTGGCAGACGGAATATTTTCTGCGGCAGATCCCGAACGTGATGATCAACGGCCTGCGCCACCAGCAGCTCGAGGGCGGCATGTACTCGCAGGTCGTGGTGCAGCTGCACCGTCGCTGGTACCTCGGCGTGCGCGGCGAGCTCATGGGCATTCCGCAGGGCGACAACGTGCATCGCGAGTACGCGGGCGCCGGCAGCATCACCTGGGCGCTGTCGGAGTTCTCGCGCATCCGCCTCTACGGCGAGCTGCGCTACGGGCCGCGCTTTCTGCCCGAGGACGTGACGCCGCATCCGGCGCGCCTCTCGGGCGCGGCCTTCTTGCAGCTCGAGGCGGCCATCGGCGCGCACGGAGCGCATCCGTTCTAATGCGCACGCTCATCGCCATCGTCGCCTTCTGTCTCGTCGGTGCCGGGCGCGCCGAGGCCAAGGTGCACGTCGTCACGAGCATCGAGACCTTCGCCGATCTGGCGCGCAAGGTCGGCGGCGATCGCGTCGAGGTCAAGTCGCTGTCGCACGGCTACATGGACCCGCACTACGTCGAGCCCAAGCCGTCGCTGGTGATCGATTTGAACCGCGCGGACCTGCTGGTGCACGTCGGGCTCGAGCTCGAGATCGGCTGGCTGCCGCCGCTCGTCCTCGGCGCGCGCAACGACAAGATCGGCCGCGGGCAGCCGGGCAACCTCGACGCCTCGACGCAGATCCCGGTGCTCGACGTGCCGGCGACGCGCGTCGACCGCTCGATGGGCGACATCCACCCGCAGGGCAACCCGCACTATTGGATCCCGCCCGACAACGCGCTCATCGTCGCGCGCGAGATCGCGGCGCGGCTCGGCCAGATCGACGGCGCGGGAGCGGCGACGTATCAGGCGAACCTGAAAAAATTCCAGGACGAGATCGCGCGCCGCCGCGTCGATTGGGAGAAGCGCGCGGCCAAGGTGCGCGGCATGAAGATCGTCACCTACCACAAGAGCTGGAGCTACGTGTCGAAGTGGCTCGGCCTGCAAGAGGTCGGCTACGTCGAGCCGAAGCCGGGCATTCCGGCGCCGCCGTCGCACATCGCGTCGCTCATCGCGTTCATGCGGCGCGAGGGCGTCAAGGTGATCCTGATGGAGTCGTTCTATCCGCGTAACACCGTCGACCTCGTCGCCGAGAAGGCGGGCGCCAGGTCGCTGGTGATGCCGAGCGACGTGGGCGCCACGCCCGAGATCAAGGACTACTTCGCGCTCGTCGACGCGGTGGTCGGCAAGCTCGTCGCGCAGTAACATCGCCCCATGCGCGGCGATGCGCTCGGGTTTCCCATCACGCTCGATGTCGAGGACGAGGTCGTCGTCGTCGTCGGGGACGACGCGGACGCGGCGCGCAAGCGGGCGCTGCTCGAGGACGCCGGCGCGCGCGTGACGCAGCTCGACGCCGACGCCTTCGTCGACGACGCGCACGCGCGCGCGCACATCGCCGGCGCGCGGCTGGTGCTGCTCAGCCTGCGCGACAAGGCGCTGGCGGCGCGCGTGTCGGCGGCGGCGCGCGCGTGCGGTGTGCCGGCGTGGTGCTCGGACGATCCGGCGCGCTCGGACTTCGCCATGCCGGCGGTGGCGCAGCTCGGGCCGTTGCGCATCACCATCTCGACGGCGGGCGGCTCGCCGACGCTGGCGGGCAAGCTGCGCGCGATCTTCGAGAAGCAGCTCGGCGAGCGCTTCGCCGACTTCGCGCGCGCGCTGGCCAAGCGGCGCGGCGGCCGCAGCATCGACCAGCGGCGCGCCGACGTCGAAGGCCTCGACGTCGACATCCGCGTCCGCTATCCCGACTGGTTCAAGTAGCGCCGCCGGTCAGGGTCGCGTCGACGTCGAGCGCGCGCTTGAGGCGCTCGAGATAATCGGCGCGCGTGATGTCGACGGCGCCGAGGCGGTGCAGGTGCGGCGTCGGGACCTGCGCGTCGCACAGGGTGAAGCCGCACGCGCGCAGCCGCTCGACGAGGTGCATGACCGCCGCCTTCGACGCGTCGGTGCGCCGGTTGAACATCGACTCGCCGCCGAAGAAGCCGCCGATGGTGACGCCGTACAGGCCGCCCACCAGCTCGTCACCCTCCCACACCTCGATCGAGTGCGCGTACTTCTTCGCGTGCAGCGTCTTGTAGGTGCGGACGAAGTCTTCCGAGATCCAGGTCGACTCGCGCCCCGGCGCCGGCGCCGCGCACTCGCGCATCACGCGCTCGAACGCTTCGTCGACGGAGAAGCGCCAGCCGCCGCGGCGCGCGTTCTGCCGCGTCGAGCGGTGCGCCTTGTACGTGTCGAGATCGAAGATGGAGCGCGGATCGGGCGACCACCACGAGATCACCGGATCCGACGACCACGGGAACACGCCCGAGGCGTAGGCGACCAGCACCAGCTCGGGGTCGAGCGAGCCGCCGATCGCCACCAGGCCGTTCTCGTCGGCGCGCTCGACGTCGAATGGGCTGCGAACGCGCTGCCACCACTTCTGCACGAGTGTTACTATAGCCATGGGCCGTGAAAATCGCCGCACTCGACGTCGGGACCAACAGCATCCACCTGCTCGTCGCCCGCGTCGCGGCCGACGGACAGGTCGAGCCGCTCGATCGCGCCAAGGAGATGGTGCGGCTCGGCGACTCCGCGTTCAAAGGCGTCATCGCGCCCGACGCGTTCGCGCGCGCCACCGAGTGCATCAAGAAGTATCGCGCGCAAGCCGAGCGCGCCGGCGTCGACGCGGTCATCGCCGTCGCCACCTCCGCCGTGCGCGAGGCGGAGAACGGCGGCGACTTCGTGCGCGTCGTCCGCGACGAGACCGGCATCGAGCTCACCGTCATTCGCGGCGAGCAGGAGGCGCGCCTCATCTACCTCGGCGCGCGCGGCGCCATCAACCTCGGCGGCAAGAAGGCGCTCATCATCGACATCGGCGGCGGCTCGGTCGAGCTCATCGTCGGCGACGCGCGCGAGGCGCACTACGCCACGTCGCTCAAGCTCGGCGTGTTGCGGCTGCTCGATCTCTATCCGCTGTCGGATCCGATCACCGCCGATCAGCGGCTGCGCCTCGCCGAGCAGCTCCATCGCGCGCTCGAGGCGCCGACCGCGGCCATCCGCAAGATCGGCTTCGACCTCGTGGCCATGACCTCGGGCACCGCGCGCGCCGTCGCCGATCTCATCCCGTCGACGTCGACGGACAAGCCGCGCGCCGTCGCCTTCAAGGACGTCTACGAGCTCGAGGAGAAGCTGTGCGCGCTGTCGGCGGCCGAGCGCTCGCGCGTGCCCAACCTCGATCCCAAGCGCGTCGACTCGATCGTCCCCGGCGTCATCCTGGTGCGCTCGCTGCTCGAGGTGGTGCACGCCGATTCCTACGTGCTCTGCGAAGCGGCGCTGCGCGAGGGCCTCGTCGCCGACTACGCCGCGCGCAACGGGCCGGGCATCCAGCTCATCGACGAGTATCCCGACCTGCGCCGCCGCTCGGTGGTGCGCCTGTCGCGCCGCTGCAACGCCAACCAGCCGCACGCCGAGCACGTGGCGCGCCTCGCGCTCGATCTGTTCCGCGGCCTGCGCCCGCTGCACGGCCTCGCCAACGCCGACGGCGAGCTGCTCGAGTTCGCCGCGCTCTTGCACGACATCGGCTTTCACATCGCCCCGTCGAAGCACCACAAGCACTCGGCCTACCTCGTCGAGAACGCCGATCTGCAGGGCTTCACCGCCGACGAGATCCAGACGCTCGCGCAGACCGTGCGCTACCACCGAAAGGCGACGCCCAAGGAGAGCCATCCCGGCTACGCGGCGCTGCCGGCGGCGGGCAAGCAAAAGGTGCGCGTGCTGGCGGCCATGCTGCGGCTCGCCGACGGGCTCGACCGCGGCTATGCGCAACTGGTGCGCGGAGTCCGTTGTCGCATCGGCGACAAGGCGGTCGAGGTGACGCTGTCCGCCGCGTCGGAGGCCGAGCTCGAGGTGTGGGGCGCGCGTCGCAAGCGCGACCTCGCGGAAGAAGCGTTCGACCGAAAATTCAAATTTACGGTCGAGCGCGAGTAGACTTTTTTCGCGGCGCGCACATGACTCGATCATGAGCCCGCGGTCGATGCAGCTGGCCTGGCCCTTCGCGCTCATCGGCGCCGCCGTGGGCGCGCAGCTGCCGGTGCCGTTCACCTCCGGATTCGTGATGGCGGTCGTGCTCGGCGTCTTTGGCGCGCTGGTCACGAGCGCGCTGCCGCACGCGCAGGATTGGCAGGTGGCGCTGATGTCGCCGTTCGTCGGCGCCGCCACCGGCGCCACCATCGGGTGCGGGCTCGACCGCTTCGACGGCGCCGTCGTCGGGGTCGTCGGCGGCATCGGCTTCGGGCTGTTCGCGCTGCCGTCCCTGCTCCTCATCACCGACGGCGCTCGCCGCGCGCGCAAGCTGCCGGCGGGCTCGCCGCTCGAGCGGGCGCAGCGCCGGCGCGTCTGGCTGTTGTCCTTGTCGACGAGCGCGCTGGCCGCGCTCATCGTCCCCGCGCTCACCAATCCGTGGTCGCATCCGGCGGAGGCGCCGTTCGCGCAGCTCACCGCGACGGCGCTCATGATCCTCGCCATGTTCGACGCCACGTCGTGGATCGCGCTGACCACACAAGCTCACAGCCGCCCGGCCACGCCCGACGGCCCGCCGTCGGCGAATCCCTATCGCGAGATGCAGGTGAAGACGCCGAAGCCGGACCATCGGATGCTCGCGGTGCTGGCCGCGGAATCGCTCCTCTACGACGCGCTCATCGTCGCTGTCGTGGCCTCCGCCCTGCTCGTTTCGCGGTAACTGTCAGCTGTTAGCAGTCGCCCGTGAACTTCCTCGGTGGCTGTGGTGTTTTGTGAGCGTATAATTATTCCGATGGACCTCTTCGAGCAGGCAACCGGCCCCCAGCCCTTCATGCGTCGCTATTTCAAACCGATCCTGGTGCTCGTGGCGCTGGCCCTGGCCTTGTGCATCACCATCCGCCGCGCGGGACCGCACGGCCACGTCGACCTCAGCGCCGGCGAGCCGCTGCAGGCCGCGTCCAAAGAAGACAACAAGCGGCCCTACGATCTGGCGGCGCTGCGCATCTTCAACAACACGCTCATGCGGGTGAACGACGCCTACGTCGATCCGACGCGCGTCGATCCCAAAGAGATGTTGAAGATGGCGCTCGACCAGGTGCAGAAGTCGGTCGCCGAGGTGCTCGTCGAGCCGCGCGGCAACGACAAGGTGGTCGTGCGCGTCGACACCGCGCAGCAGGAGTTCGGCATCAGCGATGTCGACTCGCCGTGGGCGCTGTCGATGAAGATGAAAGAGATCATGCGCTTCATCCAGCAGAACCTGCCGCCGGGCACCGACCAGGAGACGGTGCGCAACACCGAGTACGCGGCGACCAACGGCATGCTGTCGACGCTCGATCCCCACTCGATGCTGCTCGATCCGCAGACCTACACCGAGATGAAGCTGACCACGCGCGGCTCGTTCGGCGGGCTCGGCATCTTGATTGGCCTGCGCAAGGGCGAGCTGACCGTCATCAAGCCGTATCCGGATACGCCCGCGTCGAAGGCGGGCATCAAGGCGGGCGACCGCATCATCCGCATCGACAACGAGTCGACGGCGAACATGCTCATTAATGATGCGGTGACGCGCCTGCGCGGCGAGCCCGATACCAAGGTCACCGTCTGGATTCGCAAGCCGAACGAGCCCAACACGTCGGCGCGCAAGGTGACGCTGACGCGCGCCATCGTGTCGACGCACACGGTCGACTACAAGATGCTCAAGGGCAACGTCGGGCTCATCAAGCTGCACGGCAACTTCGCCGGCAACACCGACGACGAGCTGCG
>Ga0070679_100002351_pt1 | contig 17128 bp, 18 predicted proteins | sample KBSC63BmetaG_FD_65652 | JGI IMG/M metagenome (GOLD analysis project Ga0070679, IMG submission 65652) | Corn rhizosphere microbial communities from Kellogg Biological Station, Michigan, USA - KBS C6-3B metaG | ecosystem: Host-associated > Plants > Roots > Rhizosphere | place: USA: Michigan... | reverse complement strand
TTCCACCACGGCCAGTCCCTCGTCGGCGACGATCGCTCGGCGGAGGTCAACGGCGCGGAGGAAGCGCTCACCGACGGCACCTCGCAGACCATGTTCGGGAACATCTTCCCGAGCTACGGCGGGCAGACCCGGGTCGATGTCGCCCCGGCGCTGAACTCGCCGACCGGCCTGGTGGCGGCCTCCGCGGGTCCGGCGCTGATGTTCCGGGTCCTGGAGCACTCCTTCATGTCCACGGTCATCGGCCAGGAGCGCCCCAAGATGGGCGTCACCTCCAACCGCGGCATGGGCTTCATCGCCGAGAACTTCTCGCCGCAGCAGAAGATCGACGTGATGGACCCGGAGATCAACTGGCCGGGCTTCAAGTTCAACACGGCCACGATTGTCGCCAGCCAGTACGCCCCGTCGCAGGACGGCGTGAACGACCCCGACCTGGGGAACTACCTCGCCACGGCGACCCAGGGCGAGCCGCTGCTGTGGCTCAACCCCGGCCCCCAGGGCGACGACGCCTACATGCGGCTGTACATCGCGCAGTCGCCGAAGTTCGCGTTCGGCTTCACCGGGTTCAAGGGCGCGCGCGACGACAACATGGTCGCCGGGCAGATCCTGTTCGCCGGCAACTACACCTTCCGCAGCCCGCGTCTGTCGCGCTGGCTGTACGGCTTCACCAAGTAATCGGCTGAGAAAGGAGTGATGGAGTAACCAACCATGTCCAACAACATCCGCCTGCAGCCGATGTACCTCCAGAGCGGGGACCCGGAGGGGGAAAACGCGGCATCCCTGCTCTACCCCGGCATGATCGGAGGCCGTCTCACGGTCAAGCAGCCCGGCCCGCCGGGATCGCCCACGACCGCGGGGCAGTACCGATCCAAGACCTACCAGTTGGTCCAGACCGACTCCTCGATGACGACCGCCCCGTATGCGGGCGCCGTCGCGTGGTGGTCGGACAAGACCAAGTACCTGGTCACCACCAGCCCGACGGCGCTGGGCCGTGGCCGCATCGCGGGCATCTTCCGCAATGCGATCACCCCGGGCAACTTCGGGTGCATCCAGACCCAGGGGCCGTGCCCGAACGTCAAGTTCGTGGACGCGCCCACAGCCGCTCCGACCGCCGCCGGGCTCATCGTGATCCCCTCGGCGACCGCGGGCAAGGCTGACTGCCTCGCGGCGGGCACGGCGGCGACCTACCCGGCGCTCGGGTACTCGGCCGGCGCCATCAACGCAGGAGATCAGACCGCCTCGGTCGATCTCGACGTGCCGGAGACCCCGTAAGCCATGGCCCCGACGCTCGACTTCACGCAGTTCCGAGCCGAGGACGGCTCGAACACCAAGCGCCGGACCCAAGGGGTGTACACCGGGCCGGCGGCGTACGTCACCGGGGGGGATCCGTTCACCCCCGGGGATGTCAAGCTGGGCCAGATCGACGTGCTGGACTTCACGGTGGCCTGCGACAGTCCGTTCACCACGGCCTACTCGCTGGTCTACGACTACGTGAACAACAAGGTGATCTGGCTCGTGCAGACCACCGGGCTGCAGGTCGCCAACGGGGTCAACCTGTCGGCGGCGGCGGCGCGGTTCGAGGCGGTCGGGCGGTAAGGGTTTTCCCTGATGCCGCTTGAAACCTTCGGGGACGCATGGAGACGAGTCCGTCTCCATGCCCCCGATTCGCCGTTTGGCCTCGTCAAGGAGTGGACGCAGCACGCCTACGAGGACCTGGTGAAGCGGCGCCCGTGGAACTTCGCGCGGGTGCACGGGATGATTTCGGTCCCCGCCGCGCGCCAGGCCACGGTGACGTTCGCGCTCCAGAGCACGACGGCGACCGCGACGGCGGGGACCTTCACCCAGGCCGACGTGGGGGTGCAGCTCCGGCTGGCGACCCAGACGGTGCCGATTTACACGATCAACGGCGTGGATGTCACGGGCGGGATCCTCACCCTGGACATGCCGTACGCGGACCCGGCGACGGTGGGGACGCCGATCGCCTGCACGGTCATCGGGCTGTATCAGACGATGCCCGCGGATTTTGGCGCGTTCCTCCTGGTGATCGACCCGTATAACCAGCGGTTGGTCCCCTGGTGGTATACCCAGGAGGATCTCGCGCGACTCGACCCGATTCGGTTTTCCACGGATACCAACCCGCGGGTGTTGGTCTCCCGGCAGTTGTCCACCGTCCCGGCGACCCTGGGGCAGGTGCAGTACGAGTGGTGGCCCGGTCCCACGACCGCCAAGCAGTTCCCGTACTACTACCGGCGGCAGGCGCAGGTTCAGCAGGATACGGATCCCCTCCTGGGCGTGGTCACCGCCCGCGTGCTCGAAGTGGGCGCGCTCGCCTACTGCGCCGCGTGGCCGGGGACCGTGGAGCAGAAGAACCCGTACTACAACCTCGCGCTGCACCGCTCGCTGCTCGATGAGTTCGACAAGCAATGCGCGAGTTTGGAGCTGCGCGATGACGATCAGGCGCAGGAGTCCTGGTCCACGCTGCCGTACCACCGCTGGGCGACGTGGGACCTGACCTTCGACACGCGGTATCTGCGATCGACCGATGCCTCGATTGGGGACTATCGCTCGTTCGCCTTCTGAGGAGTTTGCCATGGCCAAGGACGCACTCACCGGCACACCGTTCGAGAACCCGGGCTGCCCGACCCCGGCCCCGGGTGAATCCACCCTCGCGGGACAGCGCGGCGGCTACGATTGGCCGGACATGGCCAAGGAGTCGCCGAACATGAGCGAGTTGCCCCTGGGGCTCAATTCCACGCTCGCGGTGAAGGACGGGCCGGCGCCCAACTCCGCCGTCGCCGTGGAGCCCGGTGTGGCCTCGCCTGCGGTGCCCGCCGGCAACATCGACAAGCGCTAGGCCAAGGAGCCTGCCATGCAACTGGGACGACGCCAGCGGGTCCACGCGGGCAGCGGCTGCCTCGCCACGGACCCGAACTTCGGCTTGTTCAGCGCCACGCTCACCCAGAACGCGGGGTTGAACGGGCGGATCACGCTCCCCGAGGCGATTGCCGCGGGGCGCAACGCCTCGTGTGTGATCCGCGACATCCAGGTGGTGTCGCTCGACGCCAACATCTGGGAGTTCTGGTTCTGGGGCAATTCCAACTTCGCCACCGGGGATGCGCGCGAGTCCTTCAAGGGCTCCTACACGTTCGCCGCGGCGGGGCTGCAGATTGCGGCCACCGGGCTCTACCACGCCAGCGCCTCGGGCCTGGATCTTTTCTACAACGATGAGGACGCCGAGACCGCCTCGGGGCCGCAGGGCCGCGCGACCTCGAACGGCCAGATCGGCGCGTACCTCAATGTGACCCTGGTGAACCGCTCGGCGGGCGCCAAGACCGCCGCCGGCTGGTTCGACGTGTCCTTTATCTGCGAGCCCACGCTGGGCTGGTAAGCCACGATGGCCTGCCCGACTCCCTATCCGCGATGCCCGCGATGCCAGCGCCCCCTCACGTGACACAACCGGCTCACCCCGGGGGGGTGTCAACGCTGCGAGGGGCGCGTGGTGGCGGGGGAGGGGTCCGCCGCGCCGTCTCCGGGGTAGCCTGATGGCGTTCCACGCGCCCCTCCCCTTCGACTCCTTCGACCACTACGACACGTCCCAGATTTTTATGAAGTGGACGACGCCGGTGAACTTTGCCGGCATCGGCTACAACTATCAGGACAAGGCCACGATCAACCCCACGGCGGGGCGGTGTGGCACCGGGGCGCTCCAGGTCACCTCGGCGTCCGAGATCGTCCCGGGTACGGGGCCCTCTGCCGTGTTCGCGGCGATCTCCGCCGGCGTCGAAGGCGTGGCCTTCCGCCTCGACGCGATCGACAGCCGCGTGCATCTGATCCGGCTGCACTCGGGCGGGACCGAGGACGCCGCCAACCAGTTCGCCGTGGGCGTCAACACGGATGGGACCCTGTTCGCCGTGCGCGCGGCGGACCAGGCCGGCGGCACCCTCCTCGGGACCTCGACCTTCGCCGTGCACGACGGGGTGTTCTACTACCTGGAGGTGGACTACACCATCGACGCGGGGGCCGGCGCTCTCCTGATCTACATCAACGACGTGCTGGTGCTGAACCTCACCGGGATCGACACCGATCCGGTGGGCTCGGGATCGGTCAACTCGGTCCAACTGGGCCGGGTGCTGAGCGGCGCCTCGACGGTCATCACCTTCGATGACTACTACGGGCTGGACAAGACGGGTCCGGCGCCCCAGAACGCGCGGTTGGGGGACCAGAAAGTCGCCATGCGCCTCCCACTCGCCGGTAGCGGGAGTGTGGCGGACTGGACGGCGGTCCCCGGGACCGACCACGGGAACATGGTCAACCAGCCCGTGCCGGACGGCGATCTGACGTACCTGTCCGCCCAAACACCCGGGTTGGACGAAACCCTCCTGTTCCCCCCACTCGACGTGTTCAGCGGCACCGTGTACGGGGTCGCCGTAGTGCCGTGCGTGCGGAAAGACGACGCGGGCTACAAGGTCCTGCAGGCGCTGGTGCGGCTGGCCGGTATCAACTACGCCTCGGTGGAGACCGCGGTGCCCTCGCTGACCTCCTATGCGTTTTTCTCCCTCCTGTACACGCTGAACCCGGCGACCAGCGCGGCCTGGGATGTGGCCACGGTCAACGGCATGGAGTGTGGCATGACGGTGAACACGTAGCCCCGTCATGGCCATTGAGGTTGTCACCACACCGGGGGCCATCCAGACGCTGCCCAGCGCTGGGGCCGGGGCGAGCATCACCCCGAGCGGGACGGCGTGGGCCAACTCCGCCTACGCGCAGATCAGCGCCGCGGTTGGGTCGGACCTGATCCTGCTCGGTGTGACGGTGGCGATTGCCCTCGGCGCCGACTACGAGGTGGACATCGCCACGGGCGGGGCGGGGTCGGAGACCGTCATCGCCACGGTGACCGGCTGCGATCAATTCGCGGTGATGAGCAACGGGTATCACCCGCTGTCCATCCCGATCGACAACATCCCGAATGGCGCCCGGCTCGCGGCGCGGCTGCGCAAAACCGGATCGAGCACCACCGCCGTGCTGGTGTCGGTGCAGGTCCTGGCCAAGCCGGCCTCGGGGGTGTCGGTCACGACCAACCCTTCCAAGGTGTTCCCCTCGGCAGCCAACAGCGCCACGGTGAGCACGGGCAGCAACAACTTCACGCCGACTGCCTACACGCAGGTGGTGGCGGCGACCGCGGACGCCATTGTCCTGGCGGGGGTGTGCGTCTGCGTCTCGAACTCGTTTGGCGAGCTGAGTCAGACCGAAATCGACATCGCCATCGGCGCTGCCGGCTCCGAGGTGGTGGTGACGACGGTTCGTACCGACGCGACCACGGGGGCCTCGGCGTACTTCGCCCTCCGGCCGCTGCTCGACAACATCCCGAGCGGTTCGCGCATTGCGGTGCGCGCGCGCTCGAACAACAGCATCGGGAATGCCAGCATCCGCTTGGTCTACTACAACAAGACGGGCTTGGGCGTGGTCACCAACCTGCTGACCACCAAGCCGCTGAAGTGGTTCCCGCCGGCCGCCGCGAACATCCAGGTGGTGCCCGCCAACGGGTCGTGGGGGTCAGGGACGCCGGCCCAATTCTCGGCGTCCCTCCCCAATAACTCGCAGGTCGTGGCGATGGCGATTGGCGCCGGCAGCGGGGGCGAGAAGGAATACGACCTGATGATCGGGGGCGCCGGCGCCGAGGTGTCCCAGAGCACGTCGCGTGTCCGCTACGTGGACAACACCTCGAACGGCTACACGTCGCCGCACCTGCCGTTCCCGATCGACAAGTTCCCGGCCGGCAGCCGCCTGAGCGTGCGGGTGCGCCAGAACGGCGGCGGCGTCGGCTCCTCGATCGCACTCGGGTACTACGAGAACTGCGATGCCGGGCTCCTCTCGACGTTGGGGCTGTTTTCCCTCCCGGCGGCGGCCGATGGGATCAGCCTCACCCCGAATGGGTCCGCCTGGGCGAACTCGACGTGGGTCGAGCTGACCGCCGCCAGCGGCACCAACGTCGGCGTGGTCAGCCTCCATGTCATCGAGGGAGTGACCAGCGTGGAGTACGAGCTGGATCTGGGCACGGGAGCCGCCGGATCGGAAACCGTTGTGGCCACGCACCGCGGCTACTCGACCACGAACAACGGCGTCAAGGAACTAATGTTCTACGTGCCGTACCAGATCCAGGTGTCCTCCCGCCTCGCCGTGCGCCTGCGCAAAGCCGGCACGAGCACCACGGCGTGGACCGTGGGGGCCACGCTGGCGACCCTGGCCACCATCGCCCCGACCGGGGGGCTGCGCCGCAACGCCGCGCTCGACGGGTTGAGCGCGTCGGGGACCTTCTTCGATAACCCGGCAGCGGCGTGATGATATGAAACTGGAAAAGCTCGCGGGCGCCACGTCGGAAATCTGGCAGATTTTCCTCCAGGACACCTCGAAGACCGATGGCTCGGGGCTCACGGGGCTCACCAGCGCCTCCTCGGGGTTGACCGCCTATTACCACCGCGACACCGACACGACCGCCACGGCGATCGCGCTCGTCTCGATGACCCTGGGGACGTTCACCTCGGGGGGGTTCAAGGAGATCGACGCGACCAACATGCCGGGGTGGTATCAGTTCTGCCCCCCGAACGCCGCGATTGCCGCGGGGGCCAAGTCCTGCGCGTTCCACCTCCAGGGCGCCACGCACCTTGCGCCGCTGCCGATTGAAGTGCAACTGGTGACCAACTACAACCCGGATGCGGCGCTGCAGACCTATCCGGCCAACTTCGCCGTGCTGGCGATCACCGGCGGCGGCGCGGTGACGGCTGGCACGGTGAGCGACAAGACCGGCTATAGCCTCACGCAGGCGTTCCCCGCCAACTTCGCCGCGCTGGCCATTGACGCCAACGGGCGCACCAAGTCCCGCGTGGATGTGCAGATCAACACGGCGCTCGGCAACCTGACGTTCTTGCTGACCGACAGCACGCTGCATCTGCCGTTGACCGGGAAGGTCAACGCGGACTTCACGCTGAAGTCGTACCGGCTGGACAGCAGCGCCGCCGCCACCCTCTCGGGGAGCGTGAGCGAGGTCGATGCCGCGCGCCTCCCGGGGGTCTACCAGGTGAGCCTCCTCGCGGCGGAACTCAATGGCGGGGTCGTGACGCTCTACTTCCAGACCGCGGACTCGGACCCCACCGTGGTCACCCTCGTGACGAGCGCCTAAATGTATGCGACTGCTCTGGCGCGGGAAGCGGGTACGCACCTCCGGACACTCCGGCGGCGGGCTGGTGTGGCCGGGGACGCCGCTCGGCATTTCGCATCCGCACCTGCGGGTCACGCAGCTCCCTGTCGAGGACAGCGAAGTCGGGCCCACGGCCCTGCGGATCACGCAGTTGCCCGTGGAAACCAGCGAGGTGGGCACGACCGCGCTGCGGATCACACAACTCGTCGTGGAGTACATCTATCCGTTTCGGTGCAGCGAGACCCCACCCATTGTGCCGGTGACCTGCGAGGCGCCGCCCTGTCCGGATCCTGTGGAGGATCTCCCCGTGGCGCCCTCCTCGGGGGGTCATGGGTGCGGCGGGGACGTGCCCACCTCGCCGCTAGGAGACTGAGATGATTCGCTGGCAGGGCTTCTCGCGGTTGAACAACTCGGGGCAACCGGCGCCGTCGGCCACGGTGACGGTGTACGCCAAGGGCACGAACCAATTGGCGACCCTCTACCGCGCCAACGACGCGAACCAGCCGCAGGCCAATCCGTTCACCGCGGGAACCGATGGGTTTGCGCTATTCTATGCGGCCAACGGGCGCTACGACGTGGTGTTCTCGGGCGGGGGGATCACCACTCCGTGGACCTACGGCGACGTGGTGCTCTATGACCCGGGAACCTTGGGGAGCTGATGATGCTGAAGCGACTCGCGCTGGCGCTGATCGTGGGGCTGGGCCTCGGGGCGACCCTCTCCGCCCAGGACACGCTCTCGGCGCAAGTCCTGCGCCTGCTCACGCGGGTGAACGCCTGGACGGCGACCAACACCTTCCTGGACCTGCGGCTCATCCAAGGGGTCCCCTCGGACACCGCGCTGCGTTTCTACGTGGACAACACCGGGAACCTCTATTTCAACGGGAACCTGGTGGCCGGGTCCAGCGGCGGGGGCTCCCCGCACAACCTGCTCTCCACGACGCACCCCGATACGCTCCCCGCCAGTGTGACCCGCGGCGCGCTGATTGTCGGGAACGGGACCCCGGCCTGGGCGCGGCTCACCCTGGGCGGCGCCGGCACCATGCTCTGCTCGGACGGCACTGACGCGACGTGGTGCACCAATGGCGCCTCCTTGACGAGCCTCTCCGCCAGCGCCCTGGTCGGGAGCCTGCCGGCGATCTCAGGCGCGGCCCTCACGTCCCTGAACGCGAGCGCGCTGTCCTCGGGGACGGTGCCGACCTCCACACTCACCGGGGTCATCACCGATGCCGAGGTCAACGCCTCGGCGGCGATTGCGTACAGCAAGCTGAACCTCGCGGCGAGCGTCAAGCTGGCCAGCGATGTCACGGGGACCTTGCCGCTGGCCAACGGCGGCTTGGGGCTGTCCAGCGCCGCCGACGACACGATCCCGGTGAGTTCGGGGAGCGCTTGGGTGGCGACCGCCGTCCCCAACTGCGTGGACGCCACCCACGCGCTGGCCTACACGGCCTCGACCAATGCCTTCTCGTGCCAGGCGCTGACGGTCGGGAGCGGCACCGCCACCTCGGTGGGTCTGAGTCTGCCGGCGATCTTCTCGGTGAGCGGGTCGCCGGTGACGACCTCGGGGACCTTGACCGCCGCGCTGGCGACCCAGAGCGCGAATCTGGTCTGGGCGGGCCCCACGACCGGGAGCGCGGCGTCCCCGACCTTCCGCGCGCTGGTCAACGCGGATTTGCCCCTGACGGGCGTGTCGGCGGGCGCCTACCCCAAGGTCACGGTCAACACCGCTGGCGTGGTCACCGCGGCCTCCACGACCATCGCGGCGGCCACCGATGTCTCAGGGACGCTCCCGCGCGCCAACGGGGGTACCGGCGTGGCGGTCTCGGCCGACGACAGCGTGCTGGTGGGGAGCGGCACGGCGTGGGTGGCCACGAGCCTGCCGGACTGCCAGGGGGGCACCTTCGGCTACACGCAGTCCACCAACCTGTTCTCGTGCGTGGTGAGCGTGGCGGCGGGTACGGCCGGCACCGGGACGCTGGGGACCACGACGCTGCCCTTCGCCTCGGTGGTGATTGGCACCGCGGCCACCAATAATCTCGCCATCACCCCGGCGGCCTTCTCGCAGGCGACCACCGCCACCGTCGATGACCCCAAGCTGACCGCCGTGAAGCTCCCGTTGGTGCGCCGTGGGACGATTGCCTATACGGGCTCCTCGCTGGCGACCGGGACGTGCGACACGGCGGTCACCGCGACGATCACCGGGCTGCTCACGACCTCGGTGGTGACCGCCTCGCTGAACGCGGCCCCGGGCACCCAGTGGCAGAAGGGGATTTATTTCCTCGCCTACCCCACAGCCGACACGGTGAACATCCGGGTGTGCAACCCCACCGCGGGGAGCATCACCCCCGATAACGTCACATTCAACTACGCGGTGACGGTCCCATGAAGCACCTGACCCTCTCCGGCTGGCTCGTGGTCGTGGCGGTGGCCCTGATGGTAGCGGCCGGCACCTGGATCGGCCTGCAGGTCGGCGCGCACCTCTGGCAGGATCACCAGGACCACCATCTGGTGATCGAGCTGCTGAAGTACAACGTGCAGCAGGGGCATCTGGCGCCGCTGCCGGGGCCGGGGGGACCCGCGCCCGCACCCAAGGCCAAGCCGTAGATGGCGTACCAACAGGTCACCCTCGCCACGCTCCAGGCCCGCCTCGCCGATCGCTACGAGGCGGTGCCGTATTGGACCGCCGAGGAGGCCCGCCGCGCGCTCAATGAGGGGCTGCGGATCTACAGCGCCGCCACCGGGTTCTGGCGCACGATTGTCAGCGTCCCCACCGTCCCCAACGACCCGATGGTGGCCTTGCCCGGGACCCTCGTCCAGGGCTCACGGGTCACGTGGAACGGGCTGCCCATGGAGCCCGCCACGCTCTCGGACTTCGCGTGGGGGATCCGCAACTGGTCCAAGATCACCACGGCGACCCCCGGCGCGCCGCCGCGACCGATCTACTGGGCGCGCGCCTCGCTGACGCTGCTGGCGATCTACCCCGCGGATGCCTTCGGCTCGGTCGGGGGCACGCACGCGCTCCAAGTCAACGGCGTGCGGCAAACCCCGATCCTGGTCAACCCCGGGGACTTCGTGGATTTGGGCCAGGAACAATTCGACGTGCTGCTGGCGTATGCCCAGCACGTCCTCGCGTTCAAGCTCGGCGGGCAGGCGCTGGTGGACACCTACCCCGGGTGGCTGGCGTTTCTGCGGGCCGCGGCGCGGGAAAACCGACAGTTCGCCAAGAGCGCGTTCTACCGTCGCGTGATGGGGATCGATCAACTCCGCCGGATGCGCGGGACCGAGCGCGCCGTGCAGTCGGCGGTGGACCAAGCCGTGGAGCAGGACGCCGGCGGACTCCAGGGAGGGGGACGCTAGATGTCGGTCACCGACCTGGACCAGCTCCAGGAGATTCAGCTCGTGCTCCAGGAGGATGGGAGCTTCTCGAACGGGCTGTGGACCCTGGAGGAGGTGCTGGGGTACTTCAACCAGCGCCAGTATCGGTTCCTCGCCGAGACCAAGATCATCGCCGCGCAGGCCACGCTCCCCTGGATCCCCGGGGTCGAGCAGCTCGCGCTCCCCGAGGACTGGATTGCGACCATCGGCGCCGGCTGGCACGACCTGGTGAGCGGGGAGGTGATCCCGCTGCCCAAGGCGGACTCCTTCGAGATGGACCGTTTGCTCGGGCCCACCGTGGCGATCACCCAGGCGCTCCCGCAGGCGTACCGCGAGGCCGACACCACCGAGACGCTCACGATCGCGGTGGCGCCGGCGCCAGCGGCCCCCGGGGAGTTGGGCCTGCTCTATGTGAGCCTGAGCGACGTATTGGACGGGCAGGGGACCCTGTTCAACATCCCCGATGACTGGGTGCCCTATATCAAGTACGGGGTCTACGCCGACATGCTGGGGAAGACCGGGCGCGGCCAGGATCTGCTGCGCGCGCGCTACGCCGAACAACGCTATGAGGAGGGGATCACGCTCACCCAATCGCTCCTCCAGGGGTGGCCCTGATGCCCACGCTCATCGAGTTGGACGCACGGTTTGTCGGCGCGGGCGGCGAGGGGGTCTACAACACCGCCCCGGATGGCACCTTGGTCCCCGCGCCCGCGCGCCACGGCGTGGGGGTGTCGTTTCGCTGTCCGTGCGGCACGCATCCGCGCGACGACGATTACGGCACGGATCGGTGCATGGTGCTGTTCAACAACCCCTTGGACGGCGGGGGGAAGTTCGACCCTACGCCCGAGAGCCACTACTGGGACCGCGAGGGTGACACCCTGGAGACGCTTACGCTCACGCCGTCCATCCAGCGCGTGGGTGGGTGCGGCTGGCACGGGTTCATTCGCAACGGCGCGACGGTGAACGCCTGATGGCCGCTGAATCCCCCGCCGCCGCCCACCTGGTCTTCGAGACCCCGATCGCGCGGATTGCCCGCGAGGGGCTCCAGCTCAACAAGCCGCTGGACGAACTCGACCTGCAGGAAGTCTCGCGGATGTCGAACCTCGTCCACACGGACGGGGACCTCTTTACGCGCCCCGGGCAGGCGGGACTCGCCGCGCTGGCCGGGACCGTGCACTCGGTGCGCAGGCTCAATGACCCGCGCACGGGGGGATTCACCCGGTTTTGGGGAGCCGGGACCAACTGGTACCGGGGAGTCTCCGGTGGGGTCGGCGTCCTCGCCGGGGGCTTCTCGGGGAATCCCCTGACGCAGCTCACGGTGCGGCCGGCGCTGTCGGGCGAATCCTGGATGGTGGCGGCCGACAGCGCGCAGATGCGCAAGGCCACCGCGTCCTCGCCGGCGCTGCCGCTGGGGCTGCCGGTGCCCACCAGCATCGCCACGGCGGTGCAGGCGCAGATCCAGACCCCCATCGCCGCCTTCGACAGCAGCGACGGGACCCAGGCGGCCAACTGGAAGCCCTTTGCCGGCATCGGCAACGGCTTTGCGATCCCGCGCCCGCCCGGGTTCACCGGGAACGTGGCCACGCCGCTGGTCGCCGACGTGGTGGGCCCCTCGGGCAGCGCCGTGGAACTGACCTATCAGCCGGGGACCTCCGCCGGACCCTTCTCCGCCGGGATGGGCATCGCCAAGGCCATGGACCTCTCGGTCCTGCCCGGCGGCGTTCCCTCCAGCGACGAGGATCTGATTCACCTGTACCTGCGGATCTCGGACCCGAACAACGTGCTGACCGAGATCCGGATTTACTTCGTGTGCAGCCCGTTCACGGCCCCGGGCGGCGCGCAGTGGATGATCCCGGGGAGCGGTCATCCCTACAACACGTCCGCGTTCATGCGGGCGTTCCGCCCCTCGGACTACACGGCGGCGCTCCTGGCGCTGGAGACGGTGCAGGACGCCGCCGACAGCGTGCGGACCAACACGTTCTTGCAGGGGTTTTCCAACCCGCCGCTGGCGACCACGCCCACCGGGTCGCACCAGAACCCGACGATGGAGTCCCCGGCGAGCCCCGCCGTGTGGGCCGAATTTGGCATCGTGGATGTCCCGGTGCGCCGCGGTGAGTTCACCCCGATTGGCACCGCCGGGCAGCCCGGGACCGACTGGTCCACGATCACGGGCATCTTCGTGGTGATCTCGGTGTCGGCGGCCTCCACCCCCAAGGTGGCGCTGGACAACCTGTTCCTCACCGGCGGGTTCGGGCCCGACACCTCGGAGCCTGGGACACAGAAGTACGACTACCGGGTGGTGCATTACGACCCGCGCACCGGCGCGCGCAGCAATGGCACCCCGATCCAGACCGGCGCGCTCGGCGCCCTCGACGGGAGCGGGAATCTCCTGCCGGCCGCCCAGAACGTCCCGGACCTCACGCTGGACGCGCTGCGCCAGGCGATTGTGATCACCCCGGCGGCCTATCCGCTGGACGGGGCGATCCGACAGGAAGCCTACCGCCGTGGGGGGTCCCTCACCGACAACTGGTATTTCGTGGGGCGCAATACGGCCAACGGCGGCGCCATCACCGACGCCTACGCGGACAGCGACCTGCTCAACGCGGATACCGTCCCGCTGGACCACTTCCAGCCGGTGGCCACCGTGGACGCCAACGGGAACACCGTGCTCGCCCAGCCGCTGCCGGTGATCTTCGGCCCCTTTGACGATGGCACGGTGTGTGGGCTCGGGGACCCGTATCAACCCGGCTTCATCTACGCGAGCCTGCCCGGGGAGATCGACCACTGGCCCTCCACCGGCGGGTTCGCGGTGGAAGCCTGCGCGCCGGCCGAGGAGCTGATGAACGGCTGCGTGGTGGGCGGCCAGGGGTTCGTGCTCTCGCGCGAGCGCGGGTACACCGTGCACACCAACCTCGCTGGGGGCACCGGGATTGTCGTGACCCCGAGCGGCTGCACCCCGGGGCTCACCGCGCGCTGGGGGTTCTGCAGCGGCCCCGGCGGCGTGTTCTACGTCGCCCGGGATGCCGTGCGGGTCACCAACGGCGGCGATTCGGTGATCCTCTCGGACCAGATCCGGTCGCTGTTCCATGGGGAGACCGTCAACGGGGTGGCGCCGATCGATTTCTCGGTCCCCGCCGCGATCCGCCTTGCCCTGGTGGACATGGATTTGTACTTCCTGTTCCAGGACACCCAAGGCGTGCGGCAGTGCTTCGTGTTCTCCCTGGTCTATCGCTATTGGCGGGCCTATGGGTTCGCCAAGCCCGTCGCGGTGGTCTATCAGGATGAGACCGAGAGCGACCAGGTGGCCCAGGGGACGCTCATCGCCATTCTGGGGAGCACCAACGGGAACGCCTACACGCTGGCGGGCTACCTCGATGACGATCAGGCGATCACCTATTCGGTCCGCACCGGCGCCTGGAACTGGGGGCGCCCGCGCGAGGAGAAGCTCCTCGGGGATCTCGTGCTGGAGGCGGACCTCCAAGGCACCACGGTCACCGTGCAGACCTTCCTCAATACCGAGAGCGTGACGAATCTCGCGCAGACGGTCACCGGCGGCGTGGGGCGCCAGCGGTTTATCTTCGACCCGTTTGGCACCACGCCGCAACACACGCGGAATGTCTCAATCGAGATCCGCGGGACCGCGCCCACCACCGCGCGCGCCACCTTCACCTTCGTGGGGATCGGCTACGTGATCCAGCCCGAGGTCACGATGAACCGGGCCACGACGTGGGAGCCGCTCTCCACGACCGAGGGCTACTGCTACGGGTGTGTGATCGACTGCGACACGGGCGGGACCGACCGCACGATCCTGGTGGAATACGACCTCGCCGGGGTGATCGCGGTGGCGGCGACCCTCACGGTGAACAGCGACGGGCGGCACAAGCAGTGGTTCTCGTGGCCGGTGGTCCATGCCCAGCTCGTGCGCCTGCGCCCGATCGATGACTGCGCGCCGTGGATGCTGTTCAACATCGAATGGCTCTCCACGCCCGAGCCGCCGCGGATTGCCGGCTGGGACACCAACCACGAGGACCTGGGGGACAGCTACTACACCGGGCTGGACCTGGAGATCGACACCTTCGGCCAGGACAAGCTGATCGCGGTCACCGTGGACGGGGTGGCGATCCCGGGATCGCCCTTCACGGTGAACCGCAACGGCCACGGGCACCAACACCTGACGTTCACGCCGGGCCGGGGCCATGTCTATCGGTTCGTCGGGATCGATGACAACCCGGGGCTACTCTATGCCCACAAGTGGATTGTCGAGAGCGAGCCGCTGGAGCAGACCAACTGGAACGCGCCGTACACGGTGTGGAACTCGCTCAGCGACAAGTACCTCAAAGGGATCATCATCGAGGCGGACACCTTCGGGCAGGCCAAGTCGGTCAACGTCGAGGTGGACGGGGTACTCGCCACGATCATCGCCCCGGTGACCCACGTCGGTCGGCAGGTCAAGAACTACACGTTCCCCCAGGTCCTGGGGCGGGTGTTCCGGATCATCCCCAGCGACCCCTTCCCCTCGCGCCTGTACACCGCCCAGCCGATCTTCGATGAGGAGCCGTTTGCCCTCGCGCGCTGGGAGGGACAGCTCTACGACTTCGACTTCCCCGGCAGCGGCTGGGGGTCACTCGTCAGCATGGACTGCTGCTACAAGTCCACGTCGAGCGTGATCCTGACCTTCGACGTATACGATGCCACCGGGCGACGGCTCCAGACCATCACCGGCGTGGACCAGGCGACCAAGGCGGTGGTGCTGCCCTCGACGGCCGGCGCCAAACAGAAGCGCTATGTGGTGTTCCCGGCCAACAAAGGTGTATTGTTCAAGCCGGTGGCCACCTCAGCCGATGGCTCCGGGGTGACCGTCTACAAGGAGGAGTCGCGGATGCGGCTGCAGCCGTGGTCGGGCGGGGCGCAGATCATCAAGTGGCTCGGGGCGAATGACGATCTGATGCCCACCCGGGAGATGACCAAGGCGGCGGTGGCCGCCGGGCGGCAGGGAGGCGCGGCGCGGTGAGCAACACGGCCCAGCGCTATCCCGGGTTGAACCAGATCCCCGCCGGCCCGATCCGGGATGCGGTGAAGAACCTGTTCGACATGGTGGGGCAGATCCAGCAGCAGGTCCCCCAGATCGGGAAGGTGACCGCCCCGCTCGCCGGCGCGCTTCAGGCCAACGGGAACCAGCTCAAGCAGGTGGCCGCGCCCACCCACGGGCAGGACGCGGTGAACCTGGATTACCTGCGCACCTATGTGGAGAACCGGGTGAGCACGGCGCTGGCCGCGTCCCAGGCAGCGACCACGCCCACGCCGGCGCCCGCACCCCCGGGCGGAGAAGGGCCGATCACCCCGCCGCCGGGCACGCCGCCCCACGCCACGCCGCCGCCGAATGCGCCGCCGGGGACCGGGACCTTCTCGTCCACGGACATGATCAACCTCAACACGGTGATCGTGGAGAACTCGCCGCCCGATATTGCGACGTGGGCGCAGACCGCCACGATCACGCGCATCGACTGGCAATCCACGGGCGTGTTCGTGGACTTCACCAAGCGCGATGGCGCGGGACGCTGGCCGGATGTCATCCCGGCGGGGTTCACGGGGCCGATCGAGTACACCCTCTGGCTGTTCCTGAAGATCGGGGGCCAGTGGTACGGGTCGGGTGTGATCCAGTTCTGGAACGGCCTCGATCGCAACGGGGGGCCGCCATCGGGTGTCGCCATCAACTGGTTCTACGACAGCCGCTGGGGTCCCATGCAGGGATACCAACCCGCCCCGGGGGAATCCGTCGGGATGATGGTGAGTGCGGGGAACGCACGCGGGGAAACCGGCGTGTCCTCGGTGAAAGAGCGCTCGCAGGTGGTGTTGATCCCCTTCCCCACCGATGCGGGCTTGATTATGACCACGTGATATGACGCCTCCTCCTTCGACGCCGATTGTGGGCCGCACGCTCCTCACCGGCGAGTGGCCGGAGAAGCTCCCGGAGACCCCACTGGCGCAAACGCCGATGGACGCCGCGCGCACCGACGTGGTGGTGGTCGAGGCGGGCGCCCAGGTGGTCGCCGGCGCGGTGGTGATCAACCAGCCCTTTGTCGATGGTCTCTGGGTGCTCCCCGCGTTCCAAGGGCACCCCGGGGTGGACCGCGCGCTGGTCACCGCGATCGTGCAGGAACTGGTACGGCAGCGGGTGCTGGAGGTCCTGGCGCTGTCACAAACCCCGGAGACCGATGCGCTCTACGCGCACGCGGGCGGCAAGCAACTCCCGGGCACCCTCTGGGTGATCCCGGTCGGAGGAGGCACGTAAATGGGTGGGATGCTCGGCGGGATTCAGCCCGGCGGATCCGGCGGCGCTGGGGCGTTCAAGAACCTCGGGACGCTGGGGACCGACCTCCAGAACACGGGGACCACGCTCACGGGGTTGGGCGTGCCGCAACTGCAGCAGGCCGGGGGGTACTTCTCCAAGCTGGCCAACGGGAACCGCGCCACGATGACCCAGGCGCTGTCGCCGGAGATCAGCCAGATCAACTCGGTGTACGGCGGGACCGCGCGTACCCTCTCGCGGTTCCTGCGCGGGCC
>Ga0070679_100002349_pt1 | contig 17131 bp, 15 predicted proteins | sample KBSC63BmetaG_FD_65652 | JGI IMG/M metagenome (GOLD analysis project Ga0070679, IMG submission 65652) | Corn rhizosphere microbial communities from Kellogg Biological Station, Michigan, USA - KBS C6-3B metaG | ecosystem: Host-associated > Plants > Roots > Rhizosphere | place: USA: Michigan... | reverse complement strand
CGCATGGACGTCATCGAGAAGCGCCGGCCGCTCGACGGCCGCATCAAGGTGCGCAATCCCGCCGGCGACGAGGTCGAGATGCGGCTGTCGACGATCCCGACCGCGTTCGGCGAGAAGATGGTGATGCGGATCTTCGATCCGGACACGACCGTCAAGACGCTCGAGAGCCTGGGCTTCGGCAGCCACGACGGCCGCCGCTGGGAAGAGCTCGTCGCGCGGCCGCACGGCATCATCCTCGTCACCGGACCGACCGGCTCGGGCAAGACGACGACGCTCTACTCGACGCTGCGGCGGCTTGCGACCGACGAGGTCAACGTCTGCACGATCGAGGACCCGATCGAGATGATCCAGCCGGCGTTCAACCAGACGCAGGTGCAGCCGCAGATCGACCTCAACTTTTCCGAGGGCCTGCGCTCGCTCATGCGCCAGGACCCGGACATCATCATGGTCGGCGAGATCCGCGACCTGCAGACCGCCGACATGGCGATCCAGGCGTCGCTCACCGGCCACCTCGTCTTCTCGACGCTGCACACGAACGACTCGGCATCGGCGATCACGCGCCTGAACGACCTCGGCGTCGCGCCGTACCTGATCGGCTCGACGCTGATCGGCGTGCTCGCGCAACGGCTCGTGCGCACGCTTTGCCCCGCCTGCAAGAAGCCGGATCCGGAGGTGACGCGCGAGACGCTGCACGAGGTCGTGAAGCCCTGGCGTCTGAACGGTGGCGTGCGTCCGTACAAGGCGATCGGCTGCCTCGAGTGCCGGATGACCGGCTATCGCGGCCGCGCGGGCCTGTTCGAGTTGCTGACGGTGAGCGACGCCGCCCGCGGCACGATCCAGCCGGTCTGCGACGAAGGAAAGCTGCGCCAGCAGGCGCTGCAGGACGGGCTGCGACCGCTCCGCCTCGCCGGCGCGATGAAGGTCGCCGAAGGTCTGACCACGCTCGACGAAGTGCTGCGCGCGACCCCCGCGTGGGAGTGATCGCCGCAGCGCGTCGCGTTTCGTCGGTGTAAACGAGGGCGCTGCCCGCGCGCGGGTCGCTGCCTAGAATCGGCCCTTTCCGGCAGGCAGCGAGGGCCTCCTTGAAGATCAAGAGCGAGCGCGACTTCTGGTCCGGCATCATGTTCGTCGTCGTCGGCGTGATCTTCGCGGTCGGTGCGACGAACTACAGCATGGGCCCGGCGTGTCCGCCCAACGATCCATGCGCGGCCAACCTCTGGGCACGCATGTCGCAGCTCTCTGCGCATCCGGGCGCTGGCTACTTCCCGCTCGGTCTGAGCGTCCTGCTCGTGCTGCTCGGCGCCGTCGTGCTGTTCAAGTCGCTGACGATCGAGAGCGTCGGCGGCGACCCGATCGGCGGCTTCGCATGGCGGCCGCTCGCGATCATCGTCGGCGCGATCGTCCTGTTCGGATTCATGCTCGAGCGGTTCGGGCTCGCCTTGACGGTGCCCGTGCTGATCATCATCTCGAGCCTGGCCGGTGACGAGTTCCACTGGAAGGGCGTGCTCCTCAACGCCATCGTCCTGACATTCTTCTCATGGCTGGTGTTCATCGCCGGCCTCAAGCTGACGATCCCGCTCTGGCCCGCGTTCTTCGGCTGAGCCGGCCCCGCACCCGCGCCCGAACCTATCGCAGGCCCGCATGGACCTCATCCACAACCTCGGCATCGGCTTCGGTGTCGCGTTCACCGTCCAGAACCTGCTGTACGCCTTCTTCGGCTGCATGCTGGGCACGCTGATCGGCGTGCTGCCGGGGATCGGCCCGACCGCGACGATCGCGATGCTGTTGCCGACCACCTACGCGCTCGACGCGACGCCGGCGCTGATCATGCTGGCGGGCATCTACTACGGCGCGCAGTACGGCGGCTCGACGACCGCGATCCTCATCAACGTCCCCGGCGAATCGTCGTCGGTGGTGACAGCGATCGACGGCTACCAGATGGCGCGCCAGGGCCGCGCCGGCGCGGCGCTCGCGACCGCCGCGCTCGGCTCGTTCTTCGCCGGCTGCGTCGGCACCATCATCATCGCCGCCTTCGCGCCGCCGCTCACCGAGCTGGCGTTCAAGTTCGGCCCCGCCGAGTACTTCTCGCTGATGGTGCTCGGCCTGATCGGCGCCGTCGTGCTCGCGTCCGGGTCGTTGCTGAAGGCGATCTCGATGATCATCCTCGGCCTGCTGCTCGCGCAGATCAACACCGACGTCATCTCGGGCACCGCGCGCTACAGCTTCGACATCCCGCAGCTCACCGACGGCATCGGCTTCGTCGTCATCGCCATGGGGCTGTTCGGCTTCGGCGAGATCATCTCCAACCTCGGCCGGCCGGCGGAGCACCGGGAGGTCTTCACGAGCAAGGTGAAAGGGCTCTGGCCGACGAAGGACGACTTCCAGCGCGCCTGGCCCGCGGTCGTCCGCGGCACCAGCCTCGGCTCGCTGCTCGGCGTGCTTCCCGGCGGCGGCGCGCTGCTCTCGTCGTTCGCCTCGTACACGCTCGAGAAGAAGCTCGCCGGCGCGTCGGGCAATTTCGGCAAGGGCGACATCCGCGGCGTGGCCGGCCCGGAAAGCGCGAACAACGCCGGTGCGCAGACGTCGTTCGTGCCGATGCTCACGCTCGGCATCCCGCCCAACCCGGTGATGGCGCTGATGGTCGGCGCGATGACGATCAAGGGCATCCAGCCCGGGCCGCAGGTGATGACCTCGAACCCGCAGCTGTTCTGGGGCCTGATCGCGTCGATGTGGGTCGGCAACGCCATGCTCGTGATCCTCAACCTGCCGCTGATCGGCATGTGGATCAAGCTGCTCACGGTGCCGTACCGGTTCCTCTTTCCGGCGATCACGCTGTTTTGCTGCATCGGCGTCTACTCGCTCAACAACAGCAACTTCGACGTCTTCATGACGGCGATCTTCGCGTTCGTCGGCTACGCGTTCTACAAGCTGAGTGTCGAGCCGGCGCCGCTCCTGCTCGGCTTCATCCTCGGGCCGATGATGGAAGAGAACCTCCGGCGAGCGCTCCTGCTCTCGCGCGGCGACTGGGGAACGTTCGTGACGCGGCCGCTCTCGTCGGGGCTGCTGATCGCTTCGGCGCTGCTGATCGTCATCGTCACGCTGCCGTCGATCCGGCAAAAGCGCGAGGTCGCCTTTTCGGAGGAGTGATCCGGCGTGCGCCGGCGCGCCGAGCGGGCCGCCCGCAGCGCCGTTATCGTCGAGGCATGAACTTCGATTGGCAGGCGGGCTACCCGTCGACACGGCTCCCGGTCTTCGCGCGCAACATCGTCTCGACGTCGCATCCGCTCGGCGCGCAGGCGGGCCTGCGCATGATCGAGCGCGGCGGCAATGCGGTCGACGCGGCGATCGCCGCAGCGGCGACCATGACCATCGTCGAGCCGTGCAGCAACGGCCTCGGCTCGGATGCCTTCTGCATCGTCTGGGACGGCTCGAAGCTGCACGGCCTGAATGCATCGGGCCAGGCGCCGGCGGCCTGGACGCCCGAATACTTCCGCAAGAAGCACGGCGGCGACGCCGAGCGGCCGCCGATGCGCGGCTGGGACTCGGTGACGGTTCCGGGCGCCGTGGCGGGCTGGGTGAGCCTTTCCGAGCGCTTCGGCAAGCTCCCGTTCGCTGACCTGCTCGCGCCGGCGATCGAGATCGCCGAGCGCGGCTACGCGGTGCCGATCGTCGTCCAGCAGAAGTGGGCGGCAGCAGCGCCGCTGCTGGCGACGCAGCCCGGCTGGGCCGAAGCGTTTCTGCCGCACGGCCGCGTGCCCGAAGTCGGCGAGCGCTTCACCTTCCCGGCCGCTGCGCGCGCGCTGAAGGCGATCGCCCAGACGCATGGCGACGCGTTCTACCGCGGCGAGATCGCCGAGGCGGCCGCGGCGCACGCACGCGCCAACGGCGGCACGATGGCGGCCAGCGACTTCGCCGCGTTCGCGCCGGAATGGGTCGATCCGATCGGCATCGACACCTACGGCCACCGCCTGCACGAGATTCCGCCCAACGGCCAGGGCATCGCGGCCCTGGTCGCGCTCGGCATCCTGCGCCACTTCGAGATCGAGTCGTTGCCGATCGACGGCGTCGAAGCGCAGCACCTCGAGATCGAGGCGATGAAGCTCGCCTTCGCCGACGTCTACGCGCACGTCGGCGATCCGCGCGGCGGCATGCGCTGCACGCCCGAAGAGATGCTCGACGAGAGCTACCTCGCGAGCCGCGCGCGCCTGATCGACCGCAAGCGCGCGCAGGTGTTCGGTGCCGGGACGCCGCCGCGCGGCGGCACGATCTACCTGAGCGCCGCCGACGAGAGCGGCTTGATGGTGAGCTTCATCCAGAGCAACTACATGGGCTTCGGCGCCGGCGTCGTCGTTCCCGGCTGGGGCGTGTCGATGCAGAACCGCGGCCACGGGTTCCACCTCCAGACCGCGAGCCCGAACTGCGTCGCCCCCGGTCGGCGTCCGTTCCACACGATCATCCCCGCCTTCCTCACCAAGGACGGCCAGGCGCAGATGAGCTTCGGCGTCATGGGCGGCAACATGCAGCCGCAAGCGCATCTGCAGACGCTCGTTCGCATGCTCGCGCACCGCCAGCAGCCGCAGGCGGCGTGCGACGCGCCGCGCTGGCGCTTCAATGTCGGCCGCCAGATCAACGTCGAGGCGACGATGGCGCCGGACACCGTGGCCGGCCTGGTCGCGCGCGGGCACGAGGTCGCCGTGATCGCCGACAGCTACCAGGATTTCGGCGCCGGCCAGTTCATCTGGCGGCTCGGCGACCCGGCCGTCGAAGGCTACGTGGCCGCCAGCGATCCGCGCCGCGACGGACAGGCCGCCGGCTTCTGATGCGTGCCGAGAGCGTCGCGCCGGGCGGCGTCGCGCCCGCGTCCGCGCCGCTCTGGCCCGGCCTGGCGCTGGCCATGCTCGGCTCGATCGCCTTCTCGGGCAAGGCGATCATCGTCAAGCTCGCGTATCGCTACGGCGTCGACGCGGTGACGCTGATCATGTATCGCATGCTGTTCGCGCTGCCGCTCTTCGGCGTGCTCGCCTGGTGGGCAGGACGCGGCCGCGATCCGCTCACCACGCGCGACTGGATCGCCGTCGCCGGCCTCGGCTTTTCGGGCTACTACCTGGCGAGCTTCCTCGACTTCGCCGGGCTGGCGTACGTGACGGCCGGCCTCGAGCGGCTGATCCTCTATCTCAACCCGACGCTCGTGCTTGCGATCGGCGTCATCGTCTTTCACCGCAAGGTCAGGCGCCAGCAGATCGTCGCGCTCGGTGTCAGCTACTGCGGCGTGCTGCTCGTCTTCGGTCACGAAGTCTCGTTCCAGGGCAGCAACGCGGCGCTCGGCGCGGCGCTCGTCTTCGCGAGCGCGATCAGCTATGCCGTCTATCTCGTGACGAGCGGCGAAGTGGTCAAGCGTCTCGGCGCGCTTCGGCTGACGGGCCTCGCGACCAGCGTCGCCTGCCTGTTCTGCATCGCCCAGTTCTTCCTGCTGCGGCCGCTCTCGGCGCTGGCGGTCGCGCCGGAGGTGATCTGGCTCTCGGTCCTCAACGCCACGGTGTGCACGTTCGCGCCGGTGCTGATGGTGATGATGGCGATCGAGCGCGTCGGTGCATCGGTCGCCGCGCAGACCGGCATGGTCGGCCCGCTCTCGACGATCATCATGGGAATTGCCATCCTGGACGAGCCGTTCACGGGATGGATCGTTGCCGGCACGGTGCTGGTGCTCGCGGGCATCTGGCTGCTCGCACGTGGGAGATGACGATGGATCTGGGAATTGCAGGCAAGTGGGCGCTCGTCTGCGCCGCGAGCAAGGGGCTCGGCAAGGGCTGCGCGGCGGCGCTGGCGAAGGAAGGCGTCAACGTGGTCGTGACCGCGCGCGGCAGCGACGCGCTCGAGGCGACCGCGCGCGAGCTGCGCGCGTTTGGCGGAGGCGAGGTGCGCGCCGTCGCCGGCGACATCACGACCGAAGCCGGACGCAATGCCGCGCTCGCTGCGTGTCCGCAGGTCGACATCCTCGTCAACAACGCCGGCGGTCCGCCGCCGGGCGACTTCCGCGAGTGGAACCGCGAGGCCTGGATCAAGGCCGTCGACGCGAACATGCTGACGCCGATCGAGCTCATGAAGGCGACGGTCGACAAGATGGCCGAGCGCGGCTTCGGCCGCGTCGTCAACATCACGTCCGGCGCGGTGAAGGCACCGATCGACATCCTGGGCCTTTCGAACGGAGCGCGCAGCGGCCTCACCGGCTTCGTCGCCGGCCTCGCGCGTAGCAGGATCGCGGCGCGCGGCGTGACGATCAACGGGCTCCTGCCGGGCGCGTTCGACACCGACCGGCTGCGCGCGACGATGCAGGGCGCGGTGGCGAAGACCGGCAAGACGGTCGAGGCAATCGCCGACGAGCGCAAGCGCACGATCCCGGCGCAGCGCTTCGGCAGCGCCGACGAGTTCGGCGCAATCTGCGCCTTCCTCTGCAGCGTGCACGCCGGCTACATCACCGGACAGAACGTCCTTGCCGACGGCGGCGCCTACCCGGGGACGTTCTGAGCGATCGCGGCCCCTAGAGCGGCATCGCCGCCCCGCAGTTCCAGCACTCCTCGAAGGGCCCGTCGACGCGCTCGTGGCAGGCGCGGCACACCCAGTGCCGGTGCACCGGATGGCGCAGCTCGTAGAGGAGCGTGCGCGCGCGCTCGAGCTCGTCGTCGTCGGTGATCCAGACCTCGGGCAGCGCCTGGTCGGGCGGCAGCTCGCCGGCGATGCTGCTCGCGTACATGCGCTGCACGGTCGCCGCGATGCCGGCATGCGTGAGCATGTCGGCCCAGAGCGTGGCGACGGCGAGGTTCGGCGCTTGCGTCAGACGTTTCATGTCGGGGGCGCGGGGCCGTCCCAGGCCCGCGACCGCCCTCGCGGGGGCAGCGGACGCAGTGAGCGTGGGGGCTTCGTTCGGCTCTGGCACGATAGCGCACTGCTTGCAAGAGGCCACGACATGACGACCACCAGCCCCACCATCCGCATCGAGAAGAACGGCGGCCCCGAAGAGATGAAGCTCGTCGAGCTGCCGGTCGGCGAGCCCGGCCCCGGCGAGATCCGCATCCGCCACCACGCGTCGGGCCTCAACTTCATCGACGTCTACCAGCGCTCTGGCGTCTACAGCCTGCCGATGCCGCTGACGCTCGGCATGGAAGGCGCCGGCGTGGTCGAGGCGGTCGGCCCGGGCGTGACGCACCTGAAGCCGGGCGATCGCGCAGCGTACGCGGCGAATCCTCCCGGCAGCTACTCGCTGGCGCGCGTCATGCCCGCCAAGACCGTCTGCCGTCTGCCCGACAAGATCTCGTTCGAGACCGGCGCCTCGATGATGCTGAAGGGGCTCACGGCGCAATACCTGCTGCGCCGCACCTTGCCGCAGGAGGGGCTGCAGCCTGGCGACCACGTGCTGTTCCATGCCGCGGCCGGCGGCGTCGGCCTGATCGCCTGCCAGTGGGCGCGCGCGCTCGGCCTGCAGCTGATCGGCACGGCGGGCAGCGACGAGAAATGCCGCCTCGCCAAGGAGAACGGCGCCGCCTTCACGATCAACTACCGCACCGAGGACTTCGCCGCACGCGTCAAGGAGATCACCGGCGGGAAGGGCGTCAAGGTGGTCTACGACTCGGTCGGCAAGGACACCTGGGACAAGTCGCTCGACTGCCTGCGCCCGTTCGGCCTGATGGCGAGCTTCGGCAACGCCTCCGGCGTCGTGCCGCCGTTCGCGCCCGGCATCCTCGGGGCCAAGGGCTCGCTCTACGTCACGCGCCAGACGCTCTTCACGCACATGTCGACGCGCGAGGCGACGCAGGCGATGGCCGACGAGCTGTTCGCAGCGGTCGAGAGCGGCAAGGTGGTGATCCACACGGAGCGCCGCTATCCGCTCGCCGAGGTGGCGCAGGCGCACCGTGATCTCGAGTCGCGCGCGACCACCGGCTCGAGCATCCTGATCCCCTGAAGGGACGCGGCCGATGCTGACGCTCTACGGAACGCAGGGGTCGGGCTCGGCCGCCATCGAGGCCGCGCTCGCGGTCGCCGGGCTCGAAGCCACGCTGGTCGATGCGGCGTCGTGGCAGCCGTCGCCGGGCCTCGATGCGCTCAGGCGCGTCAACCCGCTGGCGCAGATCCCGACGCTCGTCCTCGACGACGGCAGCGTGCTCACCGAGAGCGCGGCGATCCTGATCCACCTCGGCCTCGCGCATCCTGCGAGCGGCTTGCTGGCGAGCGCGGCGTCGAAGCGCGCGCAGCAGCTGCGCGGCCTGGTCTACATCGCCGCCAACTGCTACGCCGCGATCGGCATCCTCGACTATCCCGAGCGCTGGGCGCCCGATCCCGACGACACGCTGAAGGCGGCGATGCAGCGGCGCGGCCGTGCCCGCCTGCACGAGCTGTGGGAGCTGTTCGCCGATCAGTTCCCGGCGCGACCGTGGCTCGGCGGCGAGCAGCTCGGCGCGCTCGACCTGCTGGCGGCGACGGTGTCGATGTGGGGAGGCGCCCGCCAGGCGCTCGCCGCGTCGCGGCCGGAGTTCGCGCAGCTGCTCGCGCGGATCGAGAGCGACCCGCGTGTCGCACCCGTCTGGGCGCGCCACTGGCCACGTCGATGACGAGATGCGCGACGCCCGTTGGCTCCTCCTGCTCGCCGCAGCGCTCGTGTTCGCGGACGCGGCGCGCGCCGAAGGCGAAGACGATCTCGTCGAGCTGATCAACGCCCGGCGCGCCGAGCCGCGCGATTGCGCGGGCAAGGAGCGGCCGGCGGCGAGCCCGCTCGCGCCGTCGGCCGCGCTCGCGCAGGTCGACGCGCGCACCTCGTCCGAGCTCGGCAAGGCGCTCTCGAAGGCCGGCTATCTCGCGTCGAGCGCGGCGACGATCGTCGTCTCGGGGCCGCGCGACGCGCGCGCCGCGCTGCGCCAGATCGAGCAGCACTACTGCACGAGCCTGCTCGACGCGCGCTATTCCGACATCGGCGTCTCGCGCGCCGGATCGACCTGGCGCATCAACATCGCCCGACCGCTGATCGCCAAGGACCTCGGCGACTGGCGCCAGGCCGGGCAGGCGGTGCTCGAGCTGGTCAACAAGGCGCGCGCCAGGCCGCGCGTCTGCGGCGAGCGCCCGTTCGCCGCCGCGCGGCCGCTTTCGTGGAACGACGCGCTCGCCCAGGCGGCGCTCGTGCACAGCCGCGACATGGCGGCGCGCAACTACTTCGATCACGCCGACCCGAATGGCGCGACCGTCGCGCAGCGCGCCAGCCGCAGCGGCTATCGCTGGCGGGTCGTCGGCGAGAACATCGCCGCCGGCCAGGGATCGGCGAGGCAGGTCGTCGCCGGCTGGCTGGCGAGCCCGGGCCATTGCGAGAACATCATGTCGCGCGAGTTCGCCGACATGGGCGCCGCCTACGCGATCAATCCGCACAGCGCGATGGAGATCTACTGGACGCAGACCTTCGGCGCGCGCTAGCTGCGCCGCGCGACGGCGTCGTCCTTCAGGCCGTTCGCCGCACGCGCCGGATCTCGTCGAGGATGAGCAGCGCGGCACCGACGGTGATCGCGCTGTCGGCGACGTTGAAAGCCGGGAAGTAATGCTGGTTCCAGTGCACCTGGACGAAGTCGATCACGTGGCCGTGCACGAGCCGGTCGATGACGTTGCCGAGCGCGCCGCCGAGGATCAGCGCCAGCGCCCAGCCGAACATCCGCTGGCCGCCGTGCCGGCGCAGCAGCCAGACGATGAAGCCGGCGGCGACGATGCCGAGGACGACGAAGAACCAGCGTTGCCAGCCGCTCGCGTCGTTCAGGAACGAGAACGCGGCGCCGCGGTTGTGCGCGCGGACGATGTCGAAGAACGGGCTCAAGGTGCGCGCGTCGCCGAGCCGGAACGCGGCGACGATCATCGCCTTGGTCACCTGGTCGAGGACGATCACCGCGGCGGCGACGGCGAGCCAGGGCGCGAGCGCGTTCCTGCGCGTCGCCATCACGCGTGCGAGCGCGGCTCGCCGGCGCCGAACAGGTTCGCCGTGCACCGGCCGCAGATCGTCGGGTGCGCGGGATCGTGGCCGACGTCGCTGCGATAGTGCCAGCAGCGCTCGCACTTCGGCGCCTCGCTGACTCCGGCCTCGACGAAGAACTCGTTGGCATCCGCCGCGGCCGGCAGCGGCTCGAGCCACGCCGCCGAGGTGATCAGGACGAAGCGCAGGTCGTCGCCGAGCGTCGCCAGGATCTCGCCGATCGCCGGAGCGGTCTTGACGACGACCTCGGCCTGCAGCGACGCGCCGAGCTTGCCCTGCGCGCGCAGCGCCTCGATGGTGCGGTTCGATTCCGCCCGCACGCCGCCGATGCGCGCCCACTTGGCGAGCAGCGCTTCGTCGCTCCAGCCGCGCACGTCGCTGTAGGTCTCGATGAAGATCGAAGCCGAGCCATCGGGGGCGAGCACCTTCCACGCTTCCTCCGCGGTGAAGCTGAGGAACGGCGCCATCCAGCGCAGCATCGCGTGCGCGATGTGCCAGAGCGCCGTCTGCGCCGAGCGCCGTGCGTGCGAGTCGGCCGCCGTCGTGTACAGGCGATCCTTCAGGACGTCGAGATAGAAGGCGCCGAGGTCCTCGGAGCAGAACACCTGCAGCTTGGCGACCACCGGATGGAACTCGTGGACGCCGTAGTGGCCACCGGCGAAGACGCCGCGTGCGTCGTCGAAGACGCCGACGATCTCGCCTTGCAGCGCCGCCGTGCGCGCCAGCGCCCAGCGGTCGATCTCGAGCATCGCCGCGAGCGGCACCGCGTCCGACGCGGGATCGAAGTCGCTCGTGTTGGCGAGCAGGAAGCGCAGCGTGTTGCGAATGCGGCGGTACGCGTCGACGACGCGGGCGAGGATCTTGTCGTCGATCGCGAGGTCGCCCGAGTAGTCGGTCGACGCGCACCAGAGGCGGATGATCTCGGCGCCGAGCTTGCCGACGATCTCCTGCAGCGAGACGAAGTTGCCGAGGCTCTTGCTCATCTTGCGGCCGTGGCCGTCGACCGTGAAGCCGTGCGTCAGCAGGCCCTTGTACGGCGCGTGCCCTTCGATGGCGCAGGCGATCAGCAGCGACGAGTGGAACCAGCCGCGGTGCTGGTCGTGGCCTTCGAGATAGAGGTCGGCCTCGGGATGCCGGCCGTCGTCGTCCGGGAACGTCGTTCCGGGATGGCTGCGGCGCAGCACGTGGAAGAAGGTCGAGCCCGAGTCGAACCAGACGTCGAGGATGTCGTTGGTCTTGGCGTAGTGCTCGGCCGAGAGCGGCCCGCCGGTGCCGAGCACGTCTTCGGCCGACAGCCGCGACCACGCCTCGACGCCGCCTTGCTCGACGATCTGCGCGGCGCGGTCCATCAGCGCCAGCGTGTCCGGGTGCAGCTCGCCGGTCTCCTTGTGCAGGAAGAACGGCAGCGGCACGCCCCAGTTGCGTTGCCGGCTGATGCACCAGTCGGGCCGGTGCGCGATCATGTCGTGCAGCCGGGCGCGGCCGTTCTCGGGAAAGAACTCGGTGACGTCGATGGCGTCGAGCGCGCATTCGCGAAGCGTCTGCGGGGCCGGATCGGTCGCGAAGACGCCGCGCGTCGAATCGTCGGGCTCGTCCATGCGCACGAACCACTGCGCCGCGGCACGGTAGACGACGGCCGTCTTGTGGCGCCAGCAGTGCGGGTAGCTGTGCACGAGCGTCGAGCTGGCGAGCAGCCGTCCGGCGTCGCGCAGCGCGTCGACGACGGCAGGCGTCGCCTTCCAGATGTTCATGCCGCCGAAGAGCGGCAGCGCCGCCTCGTAGGCGCCGTTGCCCTGCACCGGGTTGAGGATGTCGTCGATCGCCATGCCGTGCGCACGGCACGAGTTGAAGTCGTCGAGGCCGTACGCCGGCGACGAGTGAACGAGGCCGGTGCCGTCCTCGGCCGTCGCGTAGTCGGCCAGGTAGACCGGCGCGCTCCGGTCGTAACCGGAGTCGACCGCGCTGAGCGGATGGCGAAAGCGCAAACCCTCGAGGCGCGCACCCGGCACGCTCGCGATCACGCGACCTTCGATGCCGTAGCGGGCGAGGCATTTCTCGACCAGGGCGCTCGCCAGCACGAGCAATCCGCGCGGCGTCTCGACGAGCGAGTAGGAAAGCGTCGGGTTGAGGTTGAGCGCCTGGTTGGCGGGAATCGTCCACGGCGTCGTCGTCCAGACGACGGCGAAGGCGTCACGGTCGAGCGCGGGCACGCCGAAGGCGGCAGCCAGCGCGGCCGGATCGTCGGCGAGGAAGGCGACGTCGATCGCGGTGGACTTGCGGTCGGCGTATTCGATCTCGAATTCGGCGAGCGACGAGCCGCAGTCGAAGCACCAGTACACCGGCTTCAGGCCGCGGTAGACGTAGCCGCGCTCGATCAGGCGCTTCAGAACGCGGATCTCGTCGGCCTCGTTGCCGAAGTCCATCGTCCGGTACGGGTGCTCCCAGTCGCCGAGCACGCCGAGCCGCTTGAAATCGGCCATCTGCTGGGCGATCTGCTCGGTCGCGTAGGCGCGGCTCTTCGCCTGCACCTCCGCACGCGGGAGGCCGCGGCCGAAGGTCTTCTCGATCTGGTTCTCGATCGGCAGCCCGTGGCAGTCCCAACCCGGCGTGTAGCGCGCATCGAAGCCGGCGAGCTGCTGCGTCTTGACGATCATGTCCTTCAGGATCTTGTTCGCCGCGTGGCCGACGTGCAGCTGCCCGTTGGCGTACGGCGGCCCGTCGTGCAGGACGAACCGGGGCTTGCCATGGCGAGCGTCGCGCAAGCGCTGATACACGCCTTCCTCGCTCCACTGCCGCACCCAGCCCGGCTCGCGCCTGGGCAGGTCGCCGCGCATCGGAAACGGCGTGTCGGGCAGGTTCAGCGTCGATCGGTAGTCGGTCGTCGACGCGGCTTCGGGAGTCGATGCGGCGGAGCGGGGCGCGTCAGCCATGGCGGATCTTTCGGGCCGTCGCGCTCTGGCTGCGCCGGCGGGGAGCTTCGGAAAAACGGACGACGATCGGGTCGCGATCGGTCGCGCGGGTGTCGCGCCTCGGCGCGACGCATCGTCGACCGGTCAAATTCGGTCGCGTGTCGTCTGCCGGCCGGTCGCTGCGTGCGCCGCGGCGTCGGCAGCGAGAAATGCGCGCGCGCCGGCGGCGTCGCGACCGATCGCCTGCGTGAGCTCGGCCAGCGAGTCGTAGCGCGCTTCGTCGCGCAGCTTGTGCAGCAGTTCCACCCGCACGAGTCTACCGTACCCCCCCTCGGGGCCGAGCTCGCGCGGCCAGTCGAAGCAGTGCACCTCGAGCAGGACGCGGCCGCTCTCGTCGACCGTCGGGCGCCTGCCGAGGCTGGCGACGCCGTCGAGAGTTCTTTCGCCGAGGCCGTGCACGCGCACGACGAAGATCCCCATCGCGGCCGGCTTCGGGTGGCCGAAGCGGACATTGAGGGTGCGAAAGCCGTCGCCGCGACCGGTGCCGGTCTCGCCCAGCGAGCGGCCGAGTCGGGCACCAGCGACGACGCGTCCGCTGATCGTGTAGGGGCGGCCGAGAAGCGCCGCGGCGCCCTTCATGTCGCCGGCCGCGAGGGCCGCGCGCACCGCCGAGCTCGAGACGCGCTCGCCGTGCACCTCGTAGCTCAGCATGCGCGCGACGTCGAAGCCGTGCCGGGCGCCCGCGGCATCGAGCGTGGCGTAGCCGCCGGCGCGCCGCGCGCCGTAGCGGAAGTCGTCGCCGACCAGCACGTATCGCGCGCCGAGCCCGGCGACGAGCACGTCGGCGACGAACGCTTCCGGTGTCTGCGCTGCGAACGCCGCGTCGAAGCGCATGACGACTGCCTGCGCGATGCCGCAGCGCTCGAGCTCGCACAGCTTGTCGCGCAGGGTCGCGATGCGCGCCGGCGCGGCGTCGGGCGTTCCGGCGCGGCGCGCGAAGTAGTCGCGCGGGTTCGGCTCGAACGTCAGCACGGTGGCCGGAAGGCGGCGCTGCGCCGCCTCGGAGACGAGCAGCGCGAGCATCGCCTGGTGGCCGCGATGGACGCCGTCGAAGTTGCCGATCGTCAGCGCGCAATGCGCCGCAAGGCCGGGATGGCGCAGGCTGCGAAAGACGCGCATGGCGCGCGATTATCGGCGCCGGCCGTGCGCGCGCGCCCCGGGCGTGGCAAACCGCACGGCGCATCGCCACCGCCCGCACCCCAACTGCGCTAATTTCGCCTGGGCACCTGCCATCGGTGCGCGAGGGACCGACATGCTGTTCACGATCCTGTGTTGCCTCTCGACGGGTCTGACCGTCTTCTGCATCGCCAAGCGGGTGAACTCGCGAGCCGTCGAGATCGCAGTCCGGCTAGCGGTCCGCGAAGTGGAAAAGGAATTCGAGGGCCGCAACGCCGCCATGAAGTCGCAGCTCAGCCTGAAGGAAGACGAGCTGAAGAAGGCGCGCGAGCTGGTGAAGCTGCACGAGGTCGTCCCTTCGCGCGCTCGCCCGGCCACGACCGCGACCGCCGGGCAGGGCAGACCGCCGGCGAAGGTCGCCCCCGCGCTTTCGAGGAAGGAACAGCTCAAGCGCGAAGGCCTCGAGGTGTTCGCGATGACGCGTCCCTTCACCGACACGTCGTTCGGCGAGCTGCTGCGAACGACCGACGTCGTCAAGATCGAGGCGACCGGCCGCTAGCGTCGCCCGGCGCCGGCGCTTCGGCCGCAGGCGCCCAGGCCATCTCGGCGTCGAGCCAGCGCCATTGGCCGGGCGCGAGCCCCTCGAGTTGCACCGGACCGAAGGCGACGCGCTCGAGCGAGTCGACGCGGTTGCCGACCGCGGCGACCATGCGCTTGACCTGGTGGTACTTCCCTTCGGTGAGCGTGAGCCGCAGCCCGCGCTCGCCGCTCGCTTCACACGCCGCCGCACGCACCGTCTCGTTCTCGTCGCGCAGGAGCACCCCGGCGCGCAAGCGCTCGAGCTGCCCGGCGTCGACCGGATGTCTGCAGCCGACTGCGTAGACCTTCGCCACGTGATGCTTCGGCGACGTCAGCCGGTGCAGCAGCGCGCCGTCGTCGGTGAAGAGAAGGACGCCGGTCGTGTCGGCGTCGAGCCGGCCGACCGGCTGCACGCCGCGCCTGCGGAGCGGCACCGGCAGCAGCGTGTACACGCTCGGATGGTGGCGCGGCTTCAGCGAGCATTCATGGCCCGCCGGCTTGTGCAGCGCGAGGAGCGCGCGCTCGCGGTAGGGCCAGCGCTCGCCGCCGTCGACGCGGAACCAGAGCCCGCCGCCGACATCGATCGCCTGGTCGAGATCATCGACGACCCCCATGCCTTCGATCTCGAGCAGCCCGCCGACGACGAGCGCGGCGCACTCGCGGCGCGTGCCGAAGCCTTGCGTGAAGAGCAGGTCCGCCGGCGCGAGCGCCGGGCGCGCGCTGCGTCCGCCCGCTCCGCCCGCCATCGGCTCAATACGTCAGCTCGAGGACGCTGACCTGGTTGTCGGCGGCCGGCCAGACGCGCCCGACGATGCGCTCGCCGTCGAATTCCGCGACGACGGCGCGCGGGCTCGCGTCCGTCAGCTTCAGCTTGCTCGAGGAGACCGCCGGCACGCCGCTCGAGACGCCCGGCGGCGGGCTGGCGCCGTCGAACGTCATGCGGTTGCGCCCGATGCCGAAGTAGCCGCGCGGCCGCGTCATCGTGACGACGGACCTGGCGTCGCGATCGGCATCGGCGAGGCGTTCGGGGCGCAGGCTCACGTACGCCGACGAGCGCGGGAAGGGCGACCGGTAGATGTGCGTCGTCGCGTAGCCGGGCGCTGCGACGACGAATTCGTAGTGCGCCGTTCCGTCCGCAGCGAACGGGCCCCATCGGCCGTCGCCGCCGATCTGCTTGCGGTGGCGCGCGGGACCGAGTCGCTCGCCGTTGCTCGCGTTCACCGCGTACACCTCGATCGTCGCTCCCGCGAGCGGCAGGTTGGTCGCGAAGTCGCCCTGGCGGTTGTCGAGACCCGATCCGCTGACGATGCCGTCCAGGACGACTCTCGATTCGGGAACGATCGCCAGCGTCGACGGCGCACGGCCGGTGAGGAAGCGGTAGGTCTCGGCGAACGCCCGCGGGCTGAACGACGTCTCGCGGTGATCGACGCCGGCGATGACGACGTTCTCCGCACCTTTCAGCGCCGGTCCTTCGAACGTCACGTGCGTGGCCGTTCCAGGCGCGCCGAGGTACGCGCCGTCGGGTTGCGCGTACTTGTCGTTGCGGTCGGAGCGGATCGTCATCCAGGCGATCCCGGGCGTCACCTCGTTGCCGTCGCCGCTGCCGCGGTTGAGCGCAGCGAGGAACGGACCGGCGCCGTTGAACTCGTTGCCCGGACGCCGCGCGGCATCCGCGTAGACCCCGTGGTTCGGCACGCCGCCGAGGACGACATGCGAGACCAGCGCCGCGCCGCCGCCGTTGGCGACGAAGTTGCGGATCGCATAGCCGCCGCGCGAGTTGCCGACCAGCGCGACCTTCTTCGCGCCGGTCGCGGCGAGCACCTTCTTCACCTCGGCCGCGAGAAACGCCATGTGCTCGGCGCTCGAGCTGCGGCCGGGCTGCTCCTTGGCGTCGTCGTCGCGCGCGAGCGGGTACGGCATGTCGATCGCGTGCAGGCGTTCGCGCGGCCAGCCGTTCGACTCGAAGCGCCAGATGGTCGGCACCCAGAGCGCCGCGGTGTCGCCGTTGCCCGGCACGAAGACGATCGGCGGCATGTCGTTGGCGGCCTTCGGAGTCGCGCAGGCGACGAGGAGGACGGCGGTTCCGGACGCTGTCGTGAGCAGCAGGTCGCGGCGCGTGAGGGGAGCGGTCATGGGAGGTCTCCTGATCCGTCTTCGGCCACCACGCCGAGGTCGCCCGAGGCGGGAAGGTCCGGCAGGCCGGGGCCGCCGATCGGGCGCGCGGCACGCACGGCGCGCAGCACGGCCTCGGCGAGCACGTCGGCGGCGAGCGCGCCGACCAGCGTCGGCGACGCCGGCCGGCCGCTCGCGCCGGTGGCGAGCGCGAAGACGACGTCGCCGTCGCCCATTGTGTGCACGGGGTTGATGCTGCGCGCCAGGCCGTCCTGCGCCATCTGCGCGACCTTGCTCGCTTCCGTCTTGGTGAGGACGGCGTCGGTGGCGACGACGGCGATCGTCGTCGCCGCGCCTG
>Ga0070679_100002347_pt1 | contig 17134 bp, 20 predicted proteins | sample KBSC63BmetaG_FD_65652 | JGI IMG/M metagenome (GOLD analysis project Ga0070679, IMG submission 65652) | Corn rhizosphere microbial communities from Kellogg Biological Station, Michigan, USA - KBS C6-3B metaG | ecosystem: Host-associated > Plants > Roots > Rhizosphere | place: USA: Michigan... | reverse complement strand
GTCTCGATCTCGAGCTCGCGAATGGGATTCGCGCCGAGCTTGTCATGGAAGAACTTCCAGGCGATCCAGGCGAGGGGAAGCAGCGCCGCGACGAAGACGGCGGGTTTGCCGAGGCGCCTCACGACCGCGTCAGAAGTTCTTCCGCAGGTCCATGCCCGCGTACATGCTCGCCACCTGGTCGGCGTAGCCGTTGAACATGAGTGTTTTCTGACGGCGGAACTGCCCGATGCGACGCTCGCTCGCCTGCGTCCACCGCGGGTGATCCACCTCGGGATTCACGTTCGCGTAGAAGCCGTACTCGTCCGGATTCGCAAGCTGCCACGTGTTGCGCGGTTGCTTGTCGACGAACGAGATCTTCGTGATCGCCTTGATGCCCTTGAATCCATACTTCCACGGCACGATCAGCCGCAGGGGCGCACCGTTCTGATTCGGCAGCGTCTTGCCGTAGAGGCCCGTGACCATGAGCGTGAGCGGATTCGTCGCCTCGTCCATGCGCAGGCCTTCGACGTACGGCCACGGCAGGATCGCCGCCTTCTCACCCGGCATCTGATCGGGCGCGAACAGCGTGGTGAACTCCACGTACTTCGCGCTCGGCAACGGCTCGAACCGTTTGATCATGTCGGCGAGCGGAATGCCCTGCCACGGGATGACCATCGACCACGCCTCGACACAGCGGAATCGATAGGTGCGATCCTGCAGCTTGTAGGGCTTGATGAGATCCTCGAAGTGATAGTCGGCCGGCTTCTTCACGAGGCCGTCGACCTTCACGGTCCACGGCCGCGTTCTGAAGTTCTTCGCGTTGGCGGATGGATCTTCCTTGTCGGTCCCGAACTCGTAGTAGTTGTTGTACGTGGTGATCTCTTCCCACGTGTTCGGCTTGTCATCCTGGCGGGCAACCCTCGGCACCGCTGACGACAGCAGCTTGGGACCGAGCACGGCCGCGCCCATGACGCCGGCGGCGGCGATGAATTTCCGACGGTTGATGTAGTCGGACTCGGGCGTGATCTCCGAGGATTTGAGATCTTCTGGTTTCTTGATCAGCATGGGTGCCGGCTCGAGGCTGCAATGCGATTGACGGGGAACCACCGATTTCACCGGGACTGCTCCGGAAACCACCGTCGACCTGGCGAAGTTCCGCCGCCGACACGCGGTGCCGTTCGGTGGTCGTGGTGATCTTCTGTCGAGGCTGTCCGGACCGAACACTCGGCAACGCGACGGGCCCTACAAAACTACCCTCGTTCAAACTGACAGTTGCACGCTGCCAGGGCGAGTGGCGTCGCTCGCCAAAGTTTGCCAATTCGACCGATTCAGCGGGCATGGTCGCTGCCTGAGCATGTCTTCGCGCTGCCACTTGCTGGCGCGTCCAACTCATTTCAGCCCGCGACAAGCGGGGGATCTCATAAGGAGGATGCCATGGTGACCAATCGTTCCCTCGGTTCGACGCTCGACCGCATGATGACGCTCAATCGAGCGATCGACCACGCCTTCAACTCCGCCTGGTCCGGCAATGGCCGCGTCTGGGTCCCGGCCATCGACGTGGTGGAGAAGAAGGACGCCTACGTACTCTACGCCGAGCTTCCCGGTGTGGATGCGTCGAAGGTGGACGTCAGCTTCGAGCAGAACGTCCTGACGATTCGCGGCGAGAAGCAGACGCTGACGAGCACGACCGATGGCGAGCTGCGCGTCTACGCCGCTGAGCGCGTCGCAGGCGGCTTCGAGCGCGCCGTGCGGTTGCCGGAGTTCGTCGATGGCGAGCGCATCAGTGCCGAGTTCAACAACGGCCTGCTCACCGTCACGGTTCCCAAGGCAAAGGCGGCGCAGCACCGCAAGATCGCGATCAACGGCGCCGAGCCGCGCGCCGAGGTGACCGAGACGAGCAACGACTGATCGAGCGGTCGATCGCCACGCATCCGGTTCGTTTCGACGGGCCATCGGCGAATGCCGATGGCCCGTCGTCTTTCACCGACCTTCGTCCCGTTGCGGCACAGACGGCTTCACCCGCTCATGACCTCGGAATGCGGTCCGTTTCCTGCCTTTACCTGTCCCGATGCCTACAACGCTTCGGACCAAGGCGCGGCGGGTTCTCGTCGACCGCTTCGGCCATCGTGATTTTCAGAAGGGCCAGTGGGAACCGATTCACGCGGTCCTGAATGGCGAAGATTCACTCGTCGTCATGCCGACGGGCAGCGGTAAATCGCTCATCTATCAGTTGCCGGCGTTGATGCTGCCCGGGCTCACCGTCGTCGTGAGTCCGCTCATTGCGCTGATGAAGGACCAGCAGGACAAGCTTGCCGCCCACGGTGTCGACGCGCTTGCCATGCACTCGCACCTCACCGACACCCAAGCGCGACACGTGGCCGAGCAGGTCGAGGAGGGCGGCGGGGAGATTCTGTATCTCACTCCGGAGCGATTCAAGGATCGTGAATTCTTCGAGCGGCTGCTCACGCGCACCGTGAGCCTGTTCGTGATCGACGAAGCACATTGCGTGAGCCAGTGGGGACACGACTTCCGGCCGGACTATCTCACACTGGGCTCCGTGGTGAAGCGGCTCGGACGTCCGCCGATTCTCGCGCTCACGGCGACGGCGACCGCCGAGGTTCGCAACGACATCGCGCGCCAGCTCGGCATGATCAATCCGCACGTCACCGTGACGGGGTTCGCGCGGCCGAATCTGCGCTTCGAGGTGAAGCGCACGGTAAATCAGACGATGAAGGATCAGGCGCTCGATGAGCTGTTGCGAACGAGCCCCGGCGTGGGCGTGGTGTACGTCGCCACCGTTCGCGAAGCCGAGCGGCTGTACGAACACTTCAAGGAGCAGTTTCCGATCGGCATGTATCACGGGAAGATGAACGGTCCCGAACGCAAGGAGATGCAGGACCGCTTCATGGCCGACGAGTTCAAGGCCATCATCGCGACCAATGCGTTCGGCCTGGGCATCGACAAGCAGGATCTGCGCTTCGTCATTCACTATCACTTCCCGGGCTCCGTCGAGTCGTACTATCAGGAAGCGGGACGCGCCGGACGCGATGGCCTGCCCGCGACGTGCACGCTGTTCTATCGAGTGGAGGACAGCCGGGTGCAGTCGTATTTCCTCGGCGGGAAGTATCCGGACGTCGAGGAAGCGGCGAAGGTCGCGATCGTGCTCGAGCAGGTGCCGCTCGGCGAGACCGCCTTGCTCGACGAGCTGTCGGAGAAATCCGGCGTCGCGCGGCGCAAAGCGCGCATCGTGCTCGTGCTGCTCAAGCGGCACGGCCTGGTGCGCGAGTATCGCGGCGGAAGCTGGGAGCGTTTGCAGAGTCGGTTGACGTCGGTCGACCTGAGCGCCGATCTCACGGACTACGAAGAGCGCCGCGCGCAGGATCGCGCGAAGCTGCGCGCGATGATCGGCTACTGCCAGAGCGCCCAGTGTCGTACGCGGTTCATCCTCGAGTACTTCGGCGAGGACGTCGAACCGGATTGGCAGTGCGGCAATTGCGACGCGTGCACTGGAGATCTCGTGGTCCGGCGCCGTCGGCCGGCCGAGATCGAGCCCGCGGAAGCGGCGGCACTCTAGACCGGACGCGGTTATCATTGGGCGAGGAACTCCTCGTCTCATGAACGTCACTGCGCCTTTCCAGGACGTGCTGCACCGCACGTTTCTGAACAATTCCGTCGCGACCTGGTTGGCGGCGGCCATCACCGCGGCCGTCGTGCTGTTGGTGCCGCTCGTGCTGCGGCACCTGCTCGTGTCGCGGCTTCGCGTCGTCGCCGCACGGACGGTGAATCAGGTCGACGACATGGCGCTCTCGCTGCTCACCGAGACGCGCACGTGGGTGTTGGTCGCGGTTGCCATCCTCGCCGGACTGGGAACGCTCGCGCTTCCGGCTCGCGCGCACGCGGTCATCGCGCCGGCCTCGAAGCTCGTCATCCTGTGGCAGCTCGCGCTGTGGGGCGCGGAGGGGGTCGGCTTCTGGGTGAAGCACCACCTCACGAGTCGCACCGGGACGAGCGATCGCGCCAGCATCGCGATGATCAGCGCGATGGGCGTCGGCGCGAAGGTGCTGCTCTGGGTGTTGATCTTCCTGACCGCGCTCAAGTCGGTGTTCGGCGTCGAGATCACGGCGCTCATCACGGGACTCGGCGTGAGCGGCATCGCCGTCGCGCTGGCCGTGCAGAACATCCTCGGCGATCTGCTGGCGGCGCTCGCGATCGTGTTCGACAAGCCGTTCGACGTGGGCGATGCGATCGGTGTCGATGACATCTCCGGGACGGTCGAGCGCATCGGCCTCAAGACGACGCATATCAGAAGTACGAATGGCGAGCAGATCATCATTGGCAATGGAGATCTGCTGAAGAGCCGGCTGCACAACTATCGTCGGATGTCGCAGCGGCGCGTCCTCTTCGATCTCGACGTGACATACGACACGCCGAACGAGGTGCTGAAGCGTTTGCCGTCGGTGATCGAGGAGATCGTGTCGGCGCAGCCAAAGGTGCGATTCGACCGTGCGCACGTGGCGAGCTTCGGTGAGTCGGCGATTCGGATCGAGGTCGTGTATTACGTGCTCGATCCTGATTACAAATTGTACATGGACAACCAGCAGGTCATTTACCTGGAAGTGCTGCGGCGGTTCGGAGCGATGCAGGTGAAGTTCGCGTTCCCGAGCCGGACGCTGTATCACGAGGGCAGCGCCGTGGGGAAAGGCCTGGCGGTTGGGGAACGCTGAGCGTTCGCTTGGGGGCCTGGTGGGCGGCGGTTCGCTGAACCGTATGTCATCCTGGGGAAGCGCAGCGACCGAAGGATCTACCGTGCGTTTCGAGTAGCTGACCCAAAGCACGTGAGAGTAGATCCTTTCGTCGCCACCCCTCCTCAGGATGACAACGGGGCGGTTCCCAGCGCAGCCCGAAGGGCGAGCACTCCCCGCCTACAACAGCGACCGAATCCAACCACCATCCACGGCAATCGACTGCCCCGTGATATAGCTCGCCCGCTCCGACGCCAGGAACGCGGCCAGCGCCGCGAACTCGCCCACGTCTCCCAGGCGTCGCATCGGAATCTCGCGCTCGAATCGCGCGAGAATGGCCTCGGGTGCAACGCCCTCTTTCTTCGCGTTCGCGTCGGCCAACTCTTCTACGCGCTCCGTTCGCGTGTAGCCTGGAAGAATGTTGTTCACGGTGATGCCGTCCGTCGCCACCTCGTTCGCGAGCGTGCGCGCGAGACCCGTCACCGCGGAACGGACACTATTCGACAGAATCAGATTGTCGACCGGCTGCTTCACCGCGATCGACGTGATGTTGATGATGCGTCCCCACTGTCGCTCGCGCATTCCGCGCAGCACCGCTCGCGTGAGCTCCACTGCACTGCGCAACGTGAGGTTCACCGCGCGCTCCCACGCGTCCCAGCCATGCGCGTCGAACGGACCCGCAGGAGGGCCACCCGCGTTCGTGACGAGCACGTCCACGCGGCCGAACGCCTCCATCGTCTCTCGCGCCACGCGCGTGATCTGCTCGAGATCCGACAGATCGGCCACGATCGCGCGAACATCCGATCCCGTCGCTGCCGCGATCTCAGCCCGCGCACGCTCGAGCGTCTCGGCGCCGCGTGCGCACATCATCACACTGGCGCCTTCCGCGGCCAACTCGCGCGCGACGGCGCGGCCGAGGCCGCGGCTCGCCGCGGCGACGAGCGCGGTCTTTCCTCGTAATCCGAGATCCATGTCGTGTCTGGCTTATTTGCGAAGATATGAATCCGTCTTGTTGAGCCAGTCCTGACGCGGCGGATCGAAGATGTCGACGTCGAGCGTGTCCTCGAGGGCTTCCGCCTTGTGAAACACGTTTGACGGAATGTGGAGCACCTCGCCGGCACGGACGATCACTTCCTGCGATTCATCCTCGCCGATCCAGAAGCGCAGCGCGCCCTCGAGGATGTAGGTGAGCTGCTCGTTCTCGTGCTGATGCTTGGGCACGATGCAGCCCTTCTTGAGATAGACGTGCGCGAGCATCATCCGATCGCCGGTGATCAAGCGGCGATCGAGCATCGGGCTCACGGTCTCGCGTGGCATCTGTTCCCACGCGTACCAGGTCACCGAGCGCTCCGCGTTCGGAGGCGTACTGCTGGGAGTCGTCTGTGTCGACATGAAGTGTGTGTGCTGAAGGTGGCGAGCGTGGGAAGCCTCGCTCACGACGCGCGCCGGATCAAGGGCTCGGCGCTCGCCGCGACGACGCCAGTAGCGTGGCGAACTGATCGAATTCGATCGGCAGCGCGAACGTGGTGACGCCAAACTCCGCGGCGATCGGGTCGAGCGTCCGTCGCGAGCGCGACGAGCTGAAGATCGCGACACGAGCGTTCATCATCATCGCGGGACCGAAGAATTCCTCCGTGCACGCGCCGTGATCGCAATCCACGAGCGCGACGCCGGGCCGCGTTCGCAGCAGCGCATCACGCGGCCGTTCGCCATCGCGCGGGAACACCGGCTCATACCCCGCGAGCTCCGCGGCCGCGGCGATCAGCGCTCCAGCCAATGAATCCGTTGAAAATACGAGGACGTTGTGCGCGCTCATTGCGTCGAAGACGCGTGGACTCGGTCGGTGAACGAACGCTCTTGACGCCGTCGGGTCGGCGCTAAACCTTTGTCGTTCCAGGAACGTCGCTCCAGCCGATCACGCGCTCGAAGTTCCTTCCCAAGCATTCCGCTCGCGCGAATTCCCAACGATGATGATGGCGCATGACTCGGGTCGAGGGCGCAGTTCCCTCGCCGAGGAGACGATCGAGTCCGCTCGCGCGGCATTGCAGCAGTACGTCGAACATCCGACGCACGGCGAGCCGCTTCGCTCCACGCTGCGCGCCATGGCGAGCGAAGCGCACGAGAAAGCGGTCCTCCCCGAAGAGCTGCTCGTCGTCTTGAAGGACATCTGGTATTCATTGCCGATCGTGCGAGGCATGACCGAGCCGAGTGAGCAGATCCGGCTCCTCCAGCGTGTCGTGACGATGTGCATCAAGGAATACTACGCGGACTGACGACGCACACATCGCCCGGGAACGACGCAGAATTTGTAGCAGTCGGGTGCCGATGAGAAGCGGTGTTTACCCGACCTGAAGCTCAGCCGACCGTTTTTCGGAAGCGCGTCACGCTCAAGCCGATGAGCACGACGGCGAACGCCGTGAGGATCGCGGTTTCCTTCCAGAGCACGCCAAAACCCACGCCTTTCAACAGCACGCCGCGCAGAATCGCCAGAAAGTACGTCAACGGCAGCACGTCGCCGATCCACTGCGCCGGCGCCGGCATTGCCGCTCGCGGAAACATGAAGCCGGACAACAGGATGTTCGGCAGGATGAGGAAGAAGCTGAGCTGCATCGCCTGCACCTGCGTCTTCGTCAACGTCGACACGAGCAACCCGAGCGCGAGATTCGCCACGATGTACATCATCGTGAGCGCGTAGAGCAGGAGAATGCTGCCGCGCGTGGGAATGTCGAACAGCAGCTTGCCGAGCAGGAGCACGACCGTCATCTGCACGTAGCCCACGAGGATGAATGGCACGATCTTGCCGAGCACGAGCGCCGTCTTGCTGATCGGCGTGACGACGAGCTGCTCCAGCGTTCCCCGCTCGCGCTCCCGCACGATCGCCATGCTCGTGATGAGGATGAGCATCATCGCGAGGAGCACGCCGATGATGCCGGGCACGATGAACGTCGAGCTCTTGAGATCCGGGTTGTACCACGGCCGCACGCGTACGTCGAGGGGCTGCACGCGATCGCTGCCAACCTCCTCGAGCGACAGTGACACCACGCTCGACGCGAGCGCTGCCGCGTTGATCGCCGCGGTCGACGACAGCGGATCGGCGGCGTCGACGATGACCTGCGCCTGCGCGCCGCGACCTCGCTTGAGTCGCTCGACATAATCCGGCGGGACGACGAGCGCCGCCTGCGCCTCGCCGCGCTCGATGCGCGCACGAATCTCATCGCGCGATTGCACCGTGCCGACTACATCGAAGTTTCCCGTATTCCGCAATACGTCGACGAGCTGCCGACTCTCCGCGGATCGCGATTGATCGAGCACCACCATCGGCAGGTGGCGCACCTCGACGCGGATCGCGTAGCCGAACAGAATGAGCTGCACGGCGGGGATGCCGATCATCATCCCCAGCGTGAAGCGATCGCGCCGCATCTGGATGAACTCCTTCCAGAGCATCGGCCAGAACGCCGACTTCATTGCTCGTCCTTCTTCTGGAGCGCGACGAACACGTCCTCGATCGTCGGCTGTCCGAAGTGCGCGACGATCTCCTCGGGCGTTCCGATACCGATGAGATGCCCGCGGCTCAGGAACGCGAGACGCCCGCACTGCGACGCTTCGTCCATGTAGTGCGTCGTTACGAGAATCGTGGTGCCAGACTTCGCGAGCGCATGAATGCGCGCCCAGAACTCGCGGCGCGACGCCGGATCGACGCCGGCAGTCGGTTCATCGAGAAAGAGCACCGGCGGTTTGTGCGCGGTCGCGCACGCGAGCGCGAGCCGCTGCTTCCACCCGCCGCTCAACGTGCCCGCGCGCTGATCGCGGCGCTCGCGGAGATGCAGCTCGTCGAGCATTTCCTCGAGCCGCGCGGTGCGCTCGCTTCCCCTGAGGCCATACACGGTCGCGTAGAAGCGCATGTTCTCCAGCACCGACAGATCGTCATACAAGCCGTACTTCTGCGACATATAGCCGATGCTGCGCTTCACCTTTTCCGTATCGCGAGCGACGTCGAACCCCGCGACCCACGCGACGCCCGACGTCGGCTCGATGAGCCCGCACAACATGCGAATGGTCGTCGTCTTCCCCGAGCCATTGGGACCGAGAAGGCCGAACACTTCGCCACGGGCGATCGAGAGCTCGAGATCGTCGACGGCGACGAGCGGACCAAAGACTTTTCGTAAATGCTCGGTGCGCACGGCTGCGTCGCTCGACGATGCCGCCGACGCGGTCATCGCCCGGCGCGCGGACGAAGACGGACGGTGACCGGCAGCCCGGCCTTGAGCGTCGTCGACGTATCGACCATCTGGATCTTCACGCCGAACACCAGATCCGCGCGCTCCTCGCGCGTCAACGCCACCCTCGGCGTGAACTCCGCGCGATCGCTCAGCGACGTCACGACGCCGCGAAAGGCGTGATCGGGCAATGCGTCGAGATACACCGACGCCGTGTCGCCGAGATGAATGCGAGGAAACGCGAATTCATCGACGTAGATGCGAACGTACGGGCGCGTGACGTCGCCCACGGTCATTGCCGACACGCCTGGCGAGAGCACTTCGCCTGGCTCCGCATGCCGGCTGAGAATCGTACCGTTCACCGGAGCAACGAGCACGAGATCGGCTGCGTTCTGCTTCGCGCCGGTGACAGCGGCGCGCGCCTGATTCACCGCCGCGCGTGCGGCGACAATCTGCTGGGGACGCGCGCCCTGGCGCACCAGCCGCGCGCGCTCTCGCGCCGCGTCGCGCTGGCCGGCGGCGACTCGCGCGGCCGCCTGCGCCGCGTCGAGCTCTTGCTTGCTGATGTTGCCCTTTGCGGCGAGCGGTGTGAGACGCTCGAGATCCTTCGCCGTTCGCGTCACTTCCGCTTCCGCCGCGCGGACGTCCGCGTCGGCTTGTTCGACTTCGGCCGCTCGCGGGCCCGCCTCGAGATCGCGAAGCTGCGCCGCGGCCTGGTCGGCCACGGCCTGCTGAACGCCCACGTCGGTCTGTACGGCGACCTGCGTGAGTCGAACGAGTGTATCGCCTTCCCAGACCCGCTCACCCTCCTGACGCCAGACCTTCGTCACACGCGCGACCACGAGCGGTGCGACGTCGATCTCCGTGAGCTCCAGCGTGCCGGTGCCCTCGATCGTGCTCGAGGGCGCGGAGTGACACGCTGCAGCGAGCACAAGCGCCAGGAGGGAGACGCGCTGGATCACGAGGTCAGGGTTGCAGTCACCTGAAGATCGACATTCCCCTTGAGCGCCTTGGAAACCGGGCAGCCGTCCTTGGTTTCGCGGGCGATGCGCTGGAATGTCGCATCGTCAACGTTCGGCACCTTGGCCTTCACGTCAAGCACCATCTTCGTGATGCCGAAGCCGTTCGCCACCTTCTCGATCGTGCAGGCCGCATTCGTCTCGACGCTCGTCGGCGGCGTGCCGTTCCCTTCCAGCGCTGCGCTCAGCGCCATGCTGTAGCACGCCGCCTCCGCCGCCGCGAGCAACTCTTCCGGATTCGATCCCTCCCCGGACTCGAAGCGCGAGCTGAAGTTGAACTGGCCGCCCAGGCCCGTCGCCCCCTTGAAGCTTCCCTTCCCGCCCTTCAATCCACCTTCCCACTTCGCACTCGCGTTACGTGTCGGCATACGGCTCTCCTCGGGTCCTGCGATGTGAGTCTGACTTGACGTGCGAAACTGCGCTCCATTGCATTCGACGCATGAGCGACGCGACGTCCCACGGACAACTCCCACCAACCATCGCGAAGGTACTGTCTCGCTTCCGCGCGATGAGTCGTGAAGAAAAAATGCAAGCCCTCGTGCACTACTCCAAGAAGCTGGAGCCGCTGCCCGAGCGATTTCGCGATGTGGATCGGTCGGCGTTCGCCGTGCCGGAGTGCCAGACTCGGGTGGATCTGTTTCCCGAGTTCCGCGACGGAAAGCTGCACTTCTACGTCGATCTCAACGTACGCCAGTCGCCCACGATCGCGGCGTTTCTCGCGATCGTGCTCTCGGCGATCAATGATCAGCCCCCCGAGACCGCGCTCGCCATTCCCCCCGACTTCGTGCACGACTTGATGGAGGGCATTGGCCTGTCCGGACGCGAGGTTGGGCTCAACGCGATGGTCGCCCGTATCAAGCGCTTCGCGCAGGCGGCGGCCGAGGAAGCCGCGACCGGGCTGAGCGGAGAGCACGCCGGATGAACGAGGCGGAGCTCGAGGATCGCCTCTCGCAGCCACGGCCAGCGACCACCGCCGCCCTCCGCGCGTGCCCGGGCGACGTCATCATCCTCGGCGCGGGCGGCAAGATGGGTCCGACACTCGCGCGCATGGTCGCGCGCGCGCGATCCGACGATCGCCGCGTGATCGCGGTATCACGCTGGTCCTCGGCCGCCGCCGAGCGCGCGTTGAATGACGCCGGCGTCGAGACGATCAAGGCCGACCTTCTCGATCGCGACGCCGTCGCGAAGCTGCCCGATGCACCCAACGTGATCTTCATGGCGGGCCAGAAATTCGGCACGACTGGCGCGCCCGCGATGACGTGGGCCATGAACACCGTCGTCCCGGCCAACTGCGCCGAGCGGTATGAGCATTCTCGTATTGTCGCGTTCTCGACGGGGAATGTGTACGCGCTCACGCCAGCAGCGTCGAGCGGATCGACAGAGTCGGACGCGCCCGGGCCGGTCGGCGAATACGCGGCGTCGTGCGTCGGCCGCGAGCGCATCTTCGAGCTCTATGCCGAGCGCGCGGGGACTCGCGTCGCCATCTTTCGGCTCAACTATGCGATCGATCTCCGCTACGGCGTGCTCGTGGACATCGCGACACGCGTGAAGAACGGCGACCCCGTGTCCGTCGACATGGGCTACGTGAACGTCATCTGGCAGGGCGACGCGAATCGCATCGCGATCGAATGCCTATCGCGTGCGGACAATCCGCCGTTCATCGTGAACGTCACGGGTGCAGAGCGACTGTCCGTGCGTTCGCTGGCCGAGTGGTTCGCGACGCGCTTCGGCACGCGGGCGCGCATCGAGGGCAGCGAGCGAGCAGATGCTTTACTCAGCGACACGACGCTGTTGCGCACGACGTTCGCGCCGCCCGAAGTCGGCACGAACGAGATGCTCGAGTGGGTGGCTGATTGGGTCGACGCCGGCGGACCGGTGCTCGGTAAACCAACCAAGTTCGAGGCACGCGATGGAAAGTTCTGAGTCGGTCGCGCCACAGACTGTGACGCGCCCCAGCGTCCGCGAACACCTCCGCGCGGGCCAGGTGATCCCCGCGCATCCGTTGGCGCTCACCTCCTCGCGCAAGCTCGACGAGAAGCGACAGCGTGGATTGACGCAGTATTACATCGATGCCGGTGCGGGCGGTGTTGCCGTCGGCGTGCACACGACGCAATTCGGCATTCGCGACTCCGGCGTCGGCCTGTTTCGTCCGGTGCTCGAGCTCGCGATGGACGAAGCACGCGAGCGGCGCGCGAGCACGATTCCGTTCGCCATGGTTGCCGGCATCGTCGGCCATACCGCGCAAGCACGCACCGAGGCGGACATCGCCGCCACGCTCGGCTACGACGCCGGCTTGCTCAGCCTGGGCGACTGGCAGACGGAGACGGAGGAGGAGATCCTCGATCACTGTCGCGTGATCGCCGAGTTGATTCCGCTGTTCGGCTTCTATCTGCAGCCCGCGGTGGGCGGACGCGTCCTGTCGTATCGCTTCTGGCGCGATTTCGTGGAGATCCCGAACGTGTGGGCGATCAAGATCGCGCCGTTCAATCGCTATCAGACGTTCGACGTCGTGCGTGCGGTCGTGGAGGCGGGCCGTGACGACATCGCGCTGTACACCGGCAACGACGACAACATCATGGCCGATCTGCTGACGCCGTTTCCGGTGAACGTCGGCGGCACGACGATCGTTCGCTGGATCGACGGCGGATTGCTCGGCCAGTGGGCGGTGTGGACGCGCGCTGCAGTGGCGACGTTCAGCGCGGTGAAGGAAGCGCGCCTGGGTGCGGCGATCGGGCGCGCGCTGCTCTCCCATGGCGTGTCGCTCACGGATGCGAATTCCGCCATCTTCGATGTCGCGCATCGGTTCGCGGGGTCCATTCCGGGCATTCACGAGGTGCTGCGTCGGCAGGGATTGCTCGCGGGGACCTGGTGTCTCGATCCCAACGAGACGTTGTCGCCGGGTCAGCTCGAGGAGATCACGCGCGTGGAGCGGAGTTATCCGGAGCTGACGGACGCGGGGATGTTCGGGGAGTAGTCATCCTCTGCGAGCCGCGGCCGGAGGGTCTGCTGTCGAAGTCGCGAGCAACCTCGATCGGCGAGGCGCGGAGAATGAGGAGACGCGGATTTCATTCCGTGTCATTCCGCGGCCAGCAGTTCAAAGCCGTCCGAACGGAAGCCGCTTGGGAAGCCTCACCCGAACAGCTTCGCCGTCCACGCCTCACCCGCCGGCAGCTCGAATCGTTGTCTCCACGCTCCCGCGTCGGTGAGGCTCGTGTCGAACACCGGCGTCTGTCTCGACACGCCGCGGTTCGCGATCCGCTGCACGAGCTCCTCGCGCGACATCGCCTCGACGCCGCTCTGGCCGCGCACGAACACGCGGCCGCCGCCGACGAGCTGCGCCCCCACGGTACGCTGAAGCTGTTGCAGAGTTCTAAAGAGCCCGTCGATCGAACAGCCTGACGCGTTCTCTTCGTTCACGTCGACGCCGACGGCGAGAAACCGGTCGTCGCGCCAGTCACGCGCACATCGGAGCGGGACGCCGTGTGCCTTCCACTGCGAGAGGAATTGGTCGACCGCCGCCAGCAACGAATCGGCGACGGCACCCGACAGCTCGCGATCGCTCGCGAACACCCACACTCGGGCCGTATCAGGGAGCGCGGAGAACGGAACGATTGGCATGAGCGAAAGCTAGTCGCGCCCAGATCTCGAGCGACGCGCTCAGCGCACTCCGACTGAATCACCCGGCGTCGGCGGCCGATACGACGGGTTTGTCCGTCCGAATCTCCGGTCGACCTCGGCAAGGAGCATCGCGGGAGGAATGGGCTTCGCCAGATAGCCGTCACACCCCGCTTCCATGCTGCGCTCCTGATCGCCGGGCAGCGCGTGCGCCGTCACGGCGATCACGGGAATGTGGCGTGTCGATGGATCAGCCTTGATGATCGCGGTCGCCTCCCAGCCGTCGAGCTCTGGGACGGAGATGTCCATGAGCACGAGATCGGGCTTCTGCGTTCGCGTGCGCTGGACGCCTTCCGTGCCGGTGATCGCCTCGAGCACCTCATAGCCGGCGTATCGCAACGCCGTCGCGTAGATGATGCGATTGTCTTCGTTGTCCTCGACCAGCAACACCGTCTTCGACTCGACGCTCACAGAAATCTCGGCCGTGGTGGAAGGACCGAGAAGATACACGCCGCGCAAGGATGCAACATACCCGACCCGGGTTGCTCGGGCCGGGGATATCGATGCTGCGCGAGGGTCGTCACCGCTGGGCGAACTGATCGCGCAGCACTCGTACCGCCTCGCTCGCATCCGATGCGGTGAGGTCGGCGCCGAGCCGTCGGGCGAGCTCCTCGTCGCCGCCGACCGCGAGGCCGCCGATGATGATCAACGGCATCGGCGACAGACCCGAGCCGCGGATCGCGCCGACCGCCGAGCGCACCCGCGGCAGATGCGGCGCGATCGTCGCCGAGACGGCGACTACGTCGGGCTTTCGCTTCACCACGATGGCGACGAGGCTCTCCACGGGAACCGACGCGCCGAGATAGGTCGTATCCCACCCTTCGAGCTCGAGCAGATCGCACAGCATCCGCAGACCCATCTGATGCCGCTCGTCCTCGGCGCATGCGGCGATGAGCGTCGGCGTGCGGCGGTCGTGCCACACATACGAACGCTCGAACGCGCGGCCCATCGCTGCCTGCGCGATCGCGGTCGCCAGATGTTCGTCGGCAACCGAGATCCCGTTCTCCTGCCACAGCCGGCCGACCTCGCGCATCGCGGGTTGGAGGATGTCGAGGTAGAGCGATCGCAGGTCCGGATTCGAGTCGAGGGCCGCATCGACGAGCTGATTGGCGCCCCGCCGATCTCCACGCAGCAGCGCGCTCAGGAAGTCCTCGGCGGGCGTCATCATGCGGCGGCCACCTCGCCAAGACCCACGTCGACGATGTCGTTGATCGCACCAGCAGCGTCCGCATCGTAGCGTGCGCTCGCCTCGTCGCGCACCATCTCGAGACAGCGGCGCGTGTACTTCGTGTCGACGCCGCGCGCTCGCAGCAGATCGTCGAGCCACTTCACGTACTTCGCGAACATGTCCGCGTCGCCCAGATCCACCGCGGGGGTGAGATGCTCGACGTTGTAGCGCATATCCTGCAGCGTCTTCTCTCGACCGCGCTCGCCATGCTTGGCGATCAGCTCGGGGGATTCGTCGTAGAGCGTCTTCGTCACGGCCACCGCGATCGCTTCCTTGTCGCGCATCAGGTACTCCGCGGCGCGACGGCGAGCTATCTCGTCACGCATGACGGTTCCGTTCGAGAATCCATCAATACCTCGAATGCCTCGTGGCGTACGATCGTGCGCGCCATGATCTCCCCAGGCTCGCGGGAATGAGAGATCGCGTGCTCTTCGCTCCTCATGTACCGCGCGAAATCTTCGCGCGATTCCCACGCCGTGAGAAACGCGAATGCCGCGCTGCCCGCCTGCGGCTTCAGAAGCTGCAGGTAGAGGAAGCCCGGAAAGGAATCGACGAGATGTGAGCGCGAACGAAAATGGCGCTCGAGAACCGCCTGGTCCCCGGAATCGACTGTGAGATGCGAGATGAAGACGAACATGAAGGACGATGTGGCCACAGAAGCTGCGCAGACGACCGCGCGGGGTCAACCGCGTATGGGCAAACGAGATGCCCGGTCTGGTTCAGTTCGCCCAGCGTACCAACGCATCGTCTCCCTTGCGGGCATTCGGTCGCCACGATAGGGATTAGTCCGCTCCCGCACTTCTTCCCTGGCCCTCACTTATGCCACCGACCTCGTATGATCGCCGGGCCTTCATGGCCTACTTCTCGTCGATCGGACTCGGATCTACCCTGCTACCGGGCGCGCTGTTCGCGCAATTCCAGGGTCAGCAGCAGCAAGGACCCGAGATCACCAAGGAAATGATCGCCGCCGCCGAGGAAATCGCCGGATTGCATTTCGCCGACGATGAGCGACAGCAGATGATCCGCGGCCTGCAGCAGGCGCGCGCGAACATTCAGCAATTGCATAAGGAACCGCTCGACCAGAGCATGCTGCCGGCGATCGTCTTCGATCCGGTCCCGCCGGGCAAGGAGCTGCCGAAGAAGACCAAACAGACCGCGACACGGAGCAAGGTGCCGGTGATGGCGCGCCCGGGCAGCGTCGAGGAGCTCGCGTACGCTCCGCTGACGCAGCTCTCGGAGCTCGTGCGAACGCGCAAGGTGAAGCCGAGCGAGCTCACGGACATGTATCTGTCGCGCCTCAAGCGCTACGATCCACAGCTTCACTTCGTCGTGAATCTCACCGAGGAGCGCGCGAAGAAGCAGGCGCGCGACATGGATGCCGAGATCTCGCGCGGGCATTACCGCGGCCCGCTGCACGGAATTCCCTGGGGCGCGAAGGATCTGCTCGCGGTGAAGGGTTATCCCACCACCTGGGGTGCGGGTCTCTACTCGGATCAGACGTTCGACTACGAGGCCACCGTCGTGAAACGCCTCGACGACGCCGGTGCGATCCTCATCGCGAAGCTGACCCTTGGCTCCCTGGCGCAAGGCAATCGCTGGTGGAAGGACTACACGCGAAATCCGTGGATCCCGGAGCAGCTCTCGCCAGGCTCGAGCGGATCCTCGGCCGGACCAGCATCCGCCACCGCGGCGGGATGCGTGGGCTTCAGCATCGGCTCGGAGACGAACGGGTCGATCACGTCGCCGTCGCGCACCTGTGGCGTCACGGGCTTTCGTCCGACGTTCGGACGCGTGCCGCGCACGGGCGCGATGGCGCTCTCGTGGACGACCGACAAGCTCGGTCCGATCTGCCGAAGCGTCGAGGACTGCGCACTGGTGTTCGACGCGATTCAGGGACCGGACGGCATCGACTACTCGGTGAAGGCGTATCCGTTCAACTGGAATGCGAACACCAAACTGTCTTCGCTCAAGATCGCGTACATCAAATCGGATTTCGAGCGGCGGGGCCAGGACGGCAATATGACGCCCATCCCCGACGCGATGAATTTTCTCGAGGTACTTCGCTCGCTCGGCGCAAAACCGGAACCGATCGACGCGCCGACGCCGAACTACGGCTATCTCGACAACATCATTCTCAACGCCGAATGCGGCGCCGCGTTCGAGCCGGATACGCTGAACGGCAAGATCAAAGAGCTCGAATCGTATAGCACCTGGCCGAACACGTTCCGGACCGCGCAGTTCCTGCCGGCTGTTGACTATGTGAATGCCAATCGC
>Ga0070679_100002346_pt1 | contig 17137 bp, 9 predicted proteins | sample KBSC63BmetaG_FD_65652 | JGI IMG/M metagenome (GOLD analysis project Ga0070679, IMG submission 65652) | Corn rhizosphere microbial communities from Kellogg Biological Station, Michigan, USA - KBS C6-3B metaG | ecosystem: Host-associated > Plants > Roots > Rhizosphere | place: USA: Michigan... | reverse complement strand
GATTTCTTCAGCGGCAATGCCAACGCCGGCGGGAATGTCTCCGCAGTGGGGTTTGACACGCCTGTCGGTCTGACGATCGACGCGGCGGGCAACCTGTATGTGGCCGATTTTCGGAATGCGCGTGTGCTGCGCTTTGCGGCTCCGCTGGGACCCCCGGCCGGGAATCCCGCGGCGAGCGCCGTCTGGGGGCAGAGCAATTTTGCGACGAAGATCGTTCCGCAGCAGGCCACGGCGGCCAGTATCGCCGGACCGCAGGGCGTCGCGGTGGATGGGAACGGCAATCTCTACGTGACCGATCCGGGCGATAACCGCGTGCTGGTCTTCGCGGCCGGCGCGAGCCTGGGAGCGAGCGCGAAGAGCGTGATGGGGCAATCGGACTTCGCGGCCACGACGGCCAATACGGGGGCGAGTCCGCTGGCTTCGCCGAATACACTGGCGGGTCCCGGGGATGTCAAGACGGATCAGAACGGGAACGTTTTCGTGGCCGATACGGCCAACCATCGCGTGGTGGAGTTTCCCGCGGGATCGAAATCCGCCATACGGGTCTGGGGACAGAGTGACTTCGTTTCCAACGGCCCCAATCAGATCAAGCCGGGCAGCGTGAATCTGCCATATAGCATCGCAATCGATTATTCGAGCGCGCCCTATGCGCTCTACGTCTCCGATACGGCTAACCATCGGGTGCTGGTCTGGAAGGATTCGGTCCGTTTCCGCACCGGTGATCCGGCGGACCTGGTGATCGGGCAGGCGAATCTCCGCACGGCGGTGCCTAATGCCGATTCACCGGCGTCTTCCGGACCGGCGCGGACCTCGCTGAACGCTCCCGTGGGACTTGCAGTCAACCAGAACGACGGCACGCTGTACGTGGCCGACTCCGGCAACCATCGCGTCCTGCGATATCCGCGGCCGGTGAACCAGACGGGGCGGATCACGCCCGATGCGGTAATCGGACAAGTGGATTTCACCAGCGCCGCTTCGGCCGCGGTGAGCGCTTCCTCGTTGAACACTCCGGCCGGCCTGGCGCTTGGGCCGAACGGCGATCTGTTTGTCGCCGATACCGGCAATAACCGCGTGCTCGAATATGCCGCCGGGGCAGGGAACGGCGCGGCGGCGATTCGCGTGTACGGGCAACCGAGTATGACGACAGCGGTGCGTCAGGCGCAGGTATCGGCGCAATCGCTGAGCGCGCCGCAGGCGATCGCGGTGGATCAGGCGTCGAGCCTGTATGTGGCCGATACCGGCTCCAATCGCGTCCTGATCTTTCCCACCACCCAGAACCAGCCGCCGGTGGGCGGAACTGCCAGCTTCGTGATCGGTCAATCGAGTTTCGGGAGTACATCCGGCAGCAGTTTGAAGTCGCCGGCGGGAATTGCGCTCGACAGCATCGGAACCATCTACGTGGCGGATACAGGGAACAATCGCGTCCTGATTTATCCCTCGCTGGTGTTTTTGCCGAGCTCCGGCGGGAGTCCTAGTGCCGTAGTCGGCCAGCAGAATGCCAGCGGGACGGCCGTGAATTGGGATTCGACCGACGGGCTGGCGACGGCCAATGGTCTTTATGGTCCGGTTGGGGTGTATCTGGACCGGCAGGACACGCTGTATGTGGGGGATGGCGGAAACCATCGCGTGGTGCAGTTTCTTAAGCCGGCGGCCGTGGTCAATGCCGCGACGTTTCAGGCGAGCGTGCCGGTGGCCCCAGGCGGATTGGCGACCCTTTTCAGCAACGGCCTGGCGAGCGATAAGACGACCGTCTCGGCTACAACCTGGCCGACAATCGCGTCCAACCGGCAGTTGGTGATCAACGATCAACTGGCGGCGCCGCTCTACTATATCGATGGCAACCAGGTGAATTTCCAGGTGCCTTCCAACGCCCCGGCAGGCGCCAACCGCATCGCGGTGCGGGTGGCGGATACGGGCGAACTAGTGGCTGGCGGCAGCAGCCTCCTGGTGGGCAGCGCTTCACCAGGCATCTTCACAGCCAGCCAGAACGGCGCCGGACAGGCGCTGGTGTTGAACCAGGATAATACGATCAATTCCTCGTCGAACCCGGCTAACCAGGGCTCAATAATCGTGCTCTATGGAACCGGGCAGGGGCAGGTGAGTCCGGCGGTGCCGGATGGCAACGCGGCTCCGGTCGGGACGCTGTCCAATACCGTCGCAGTGCCGACCTCCGATCAGCGGACGTGTCTGACGAGCCAGCCCTCGATGTGCGTCGCGTTCGGGAGCGGAACCCTGGGGGATATCAAGTTTTCCGGCCTGGCGCCGGGCTATATCGGGCTGTGGCAGATCAATGTGGCGGTGCCGCAGGGTGTGACGGGCAGTGCGGTGCCGGTTCGCATCATCATAAACGGGACGCCGAGCAACACGGTAACGGTGGCGGTGAGGTAAGTAGGGCTGAGAATTACGAAGCCCGCGCGGGGCTTTCCATGAAACATGTAACCGCATTGGACGGCGTCCGCGGCATCGCGATCCTCGCGGTAGTTCTGTTCCATTACACGTTTCTCTCCTGCGGCTGGGCGGGGGTGCAGCTGTTCTTCGTCCTTTCTGGTTTTCTGATCACCTCCATTCTGGTTTCGGATGCGGATCTGCCGCTGAAGCTCTACTTGCAGCGCTTCTACTGGCGGCGCACGCTGCGTATTTTTCCGCTGTATTTCGGCTATTTAGGAATATTGGCGGCGGTCTACGGGCTGACCGGAAAGCCTGAGCTATTCGGCAGATACTGGGGCTATCTATTCACTTACACGCTGAATATCCCGCGAATTCTACCAAACTTTCGGGATAACGCGTCTTTCGGGCATTTTTGGTCGCTGGCGGTGGAGGAACAGTTCTACCTGGTTTGGCCGTTGCTGATCTTTCTTCTGCCTCGCCGGGGCCGCCAGGCGCTGGTGATCGCTCTGCTGGTGTTGTGCCCGGTGGTTCGCGCGCTGACCGTCCATTTCGCGGCCGGGCTGTCGACCGATACCTTCTATTTGGGAGAGGCGGTGTACAGCTTCACTCCTGGACAACTGGACGCTTTCGCCACCGGAGCCGCGCTGGTGGTTTTCGGCGACCGGCTGCGCGGCAAGGCGGTGTTGTGGTTCGTCCTATCGACGGTGATGCTGCTCGGCGCGGGCCAGGCTGCTGCGTCATGGAGCCGAGGCCGGTTGGCGTTTGACACCGGCTTGGGGTACGAGATCAACATGCTGCGCGGCGGCCAGCATATCTGGGGGTATACGCTGATCAATCTGTGGTCGGCCTCCCTGATCCTACTGGCCTTGCAGAAGAAGGCGGTGGGAGCCGCCCTGAGTCATCCGGTGCTGGCGTTTCCAGGGCGCGTGTCGTATGGCATGTACCTGTTGCATCTGGTAGTCCTGGAGGCAGTTTTGGGATTGACGGGGCGCCGCCACTTCCTTGGCAACATAGCGGTATTTGCGGTGTATCTGGGGGTGCTGTCAGGCGTGTGCTTCTTGTCGTACCGCTATTACGAGTCGTATTTTCTGAACCTGAAGGAGCGCCTGTTCCGGCGCCCGCCGCAGGCACGATCGGGGGCGGTCTCGGCTAGCGGCGATTAGTGGCAAAGATTGAGAAAGATTGACAGGAATTAGACTGCTCCACCCTTTGGCCGAAGGTTACGCCGGAGGAGAAGTCCCGAAAATGGTAAAGATTGGGGCTCGGGGATGGTCCCGAACGTGCAAAAACGGTCACGGCAATGTTTATGTTTAGATCCGGCTTTCTCGCATTCGCGCTGGTTGTGGGCCTCTCGCTTCCGGCCATGGCTCAGGACGAAAAGGCGCTCCCTAAAGATCTTCTACAGTATGTAAAGGACGCGCAGAAGGCCGGCCTGAAGTCGCCTGACATCCGGCAAAACGCCCTGAAAGCAGGGTGGCCGGAGGGCACTGTGGATGATGCACTTGCCTCGCTTCAGGCGAATTCCAAGACGGAAGATACCCCCAAGGTCGTCGACGCCGATGCGCCGAAGGAGCAGGCTGCTGCTCCGGCGCAACCGTTAGCGGCCAATGCCTTGCCCGCCAAGCCCGCGGGGACAGAGACTGCCGAAGGAGCCAGGCCGAACACGCCGCCGCCGGATACCGGCACCGGGCCCGCTGGGAACCCGGCCCCAAGGGTGAAGCCACCATCGGCCGAAGGCGCGCGAGACGACGAGTATCTGATCGGCGAAGGCGACGTGCTCCAGGTCGCGGTGTGGGGAGAACCCACGGCGTCCGTTCAAAGCGCTACCGTACGGCCGGACGGCAAGATTTCTATGCCGTTAATCAAGGACGTCATGGTGGCAGGCCAGACGCCGGCGCAGGTCGAAAAGATGATCCAGGAGCAGCTTGGTAAGATTATTCGCGCCCCGGACGTGACCGTGATCGTGGCTCAGATTAATAGCAAGAAGATTTTCCTGGTGGGCGCGGTCAAAAAGGAAGGGCCGCTCAAGTACACATATCGCATGACAGTGCTGCAAGCCCTCAGCGAGGCGGGCGGGTTGACCGATTATGCCAAGCGGAAAGATATTTACGTGCTGCACGGCGAAAACGGCAAGCAATACCGGCTCCCATTCAACTACAACGCGGTCTTGAAGGGTGAACACATGGAACAGAATATTCTGCTCTCGCCCGGAGATACCATTATCGTTCCCTGAGGCGTGGTCCAACGCGAGATACAAGCATTCCGCATGAGGACACCCCCCATTTCGCAGTCCGCCAGGAACACTGAATTGAACAAGCCGGGACGGGCAATCATTATTGGGGCCGGGCCCGCGGGCCTGACCGCCGCCTATGAACTGCTTACGCGCACAGGGATCCAGCCTATTGTCCTCGAAAAAAGCGAGGACATGGGCGGGCTCTCGAAAACCGTGGAGTATAAGGGCAACCGTATCGATATCGGCGGCCACCGCTTCTTTTCGAAATCCGACCGTGTGATGAAATGGTGGATGTCGATGATGCCGGTGCAGGAAGGCGCGGCCGGCGGCGCGATTCAATATCACCGGATGCAGACGCGCATTGAGGACGGCGGGGCGGGCGCCGCGGATCCGCAGAAGACCGACCGGGTCATGCTGCTGCGTGACCGTAAATCGCGCATCTACTTTTTGCGCAAACTGTTCGAATATCCCATCCGGCTGAACAAAGACACGCTACTCAAGATGGGACCAGTGCGTACGGTCCGCATCGGGATCAGCTACGTGAAAAGCGCGATGTTTCCACTTAAGCGCGAAGAGACACTGGAAGAATTCTTTATCAACCGCTTCGGCCGGGAACTATACCTGACGTTCTTCAAGTCCTATACGGAAAAGGTCTGGGGAGTGCCGTGCAGCCGGATCGACGCGGCCTGGGGCGCGCAGCGCATCAAAGGACTTTCGCTTTCGAAGACGCTGCTGCATGCGGCGAAGAAGTTTTTCGCGCCGGCGGCTAAAACGGATATCGCACAGAAGGGAACCGAGACCTCTCTCATCGAAAAATTCCTTTACCCCAAATTCGGTCCGGGGCAGATGTGGACAGAGACAGCGTGTAAGGTCCGCAAGCTGGGCGGGGAGATCCGCACGTCGCAGCGCGTCGCCGGGATCATGACCGAGGGCAATCGCGTGCGGGCGATCCGCACCGTCGATGTGAAATCCGGCGAGAGCGAATTGCTGGAAGGCGACTACTTCTTTTCGACGATGCCGGTGAAGGAGCTGATCGGCGGCATGGAGCCGCCGCCCCCGGCGAATGTGCGCGAGGTTGCCCAGGGGCTGATCTATCGCGACTTCATTACAGTCGGCCTCCTGGTCTCGCGTTTAAAGCTGAAGGAAACCGGCAGCGGCAAGCCGATCCGGGATAACTGGATCTACGTGCAGGAGCCGGACGTGCTCGTGGGACGGCTGCAGATTTTCAACAACTGGAGCCCCTACATGGTCGCCGACTCGGATAAAGTTTGGCTCGGGCTGGAATACTTCTGCAACGAAGGGGACGAGCTCTGGCGGCGGACCGATGAGGAACTGATCGAACTAGGCCGCGAGGAGCTGCACCGGATCGGCATCATCGAACAGGCCGAGGTTCTGGATGGGACGGTGCTCCGCATGGAGAAGACCTACCCGGCCTATTTCGGAGCGTACGACCGTTTCGACGAGATCCGCCAGTTCGTGGATGGCCTCGAGAATCTTTTCCTGGTGGGCCGCAACGGTATGCATCGCTATAACAACCAGGACCACTCGATGCTGACCGCCATGGTTGCGGTGGATAACATCCTGGCGGGCGAGACCGGCAAAGCCAATCTCTGGACGATCAACACCGAGCAGGAATACCACGAAGAGTCCGGTAAATAAGTAGCACAGGTTAAGTTCATCCCCAAAATAAAAATGGGGGGCCGAAGCCCCCCATAGTGGTTCCCCCTGCTGATGTACCGGTTACTGCAGGTAGCCGCCGTTCACGGTTCCTCCATCGAAGTTGCTATTGACGGAATCGAGTACAGCGTTGAGGTCAGAGATGGAAACCCCAGCCGGCAGGGCACCGGTATTCCCTCCGAGAACGACATTCGCCAGAGCCAGCACTTGAGTCACGGTCTGTCCCGCAAGCTTCCCTGAAACTACCTTCAGGCTTCCTAATCCGGCCTTCGTCACGCCGGCCGTCGAGAAGTCTGCCGCCAGTTGAAGCGAAAGCGTCTGTCCCGCCAGTACCCCGGCTGCCGAAGTGGTGGGATTCGTGGCGCTCATCAGCAACTGTGCGGGCGTTCCTCCCTGCGGGAGAAAGCCCTCAATCGCCGGGGCGCTCGTGAATGTAAGCCTGAGCGTTCCTCCGATGCTCACCGATCCGCCAGGGTAGACCCGCGGGAAATTGGCAAGCAGCACGGCGCCGGGGTTGTTCCCGTTGGGAGGCGCGCCCCATCCGCCCTGGGTATAAGTGGTGAACCCGGTTGCCGTGGTGGTCACCACCTTGAACCCAAAGTCGATGGTCAGATCGGAACTGCTGCTGGTGGAGAGCGTGACCGGGGCGGGATTGACGTTGCTATCCTTCGTCCGGTCCGTACCGGCCAGAGTGGCGGTGGGGGTGAACCCAACCGGTGTGGTTACGCTCACGCTGTAAGTCCCCGCGCATAAGCCGGTGAACTGGTAGGCGCCTGTCAGGCTCGTGACCGCACTCTGGATCACGATACCTGAAGAGTTCTTCAAGGTCAGCAATACGCCGGCCAAGCCTGGTTCGCTGGTGTCCTGAATACCGTCGCCATCGAGATCTTTCCACACGAAATCTCCGATCACGCCAGTGCAGGAGGTTTTTACGAACCCGAAATCGGTGCTCTCGTTGGAGCTGTTCCCGGTCGTCAAAACCACGATGCTAGGGCTGGGGTTACTGTCGTTGGTGGTCAAGCTGCCGGGTGCGTTGCTTACCGTCGGTGAGTACCCGGACGGCGGAACGACCTCGACGATATAGGTGCCGGCGCACAGACCGGAGAACTGGTACTGCCCGTTCGTGTCCGTGGTAGTGCTGGAGATCAGCACGTTGTTTGCATCGCGCAGCCGGACTGTGACGCCCGCGATACCAGCTTCCCCGAGGTCCTGAATGCCGTTACCGTTTACGTCATTCCAAACGAAGTTGCCAATCGACCCCTGGCAACCGCCGCCTGAAGTGGAGCAACCCGGTTGTGCCTTACCGTCTGAGTTGAAGTTGTCTAGTTGACCGGCAACCGTCACCATTTGCGCGCCTAGCGTGGAGGATGCAGGGACGCCATATGGCAACTTGCCGCTGAACTGCGAAAGCAAGCTGTCCGCTGCCGTAATGGAGCCATTGGCGGTCGCGATCTGTGTTCCGTTCAGGACGTTGAATTTGGCGGCTATCAACTGGTGCGCCATTTCGATACTCTGATCGCCCTTGACCGCGGCTTTCAGGATGGCTTGCAACTCGGTCTGGCTGTAGGTCTGGCTGCCGAGAACCATCGATGTGACTGGCCATAGACTGACGTGGTTTTTCCAATATCCCCACGTAAGGCCGCAAATATTTAGTGGCGGGGCTGAAATGGTAATCCCGCAGCTCGATGTAATTGCGGTAAGGGCAGCGCCGCCGCTGGAGTCAGTCGCCTTGACTGTGAAGGAGAATAGACCTGGCATGGTGGGTATGCCGCTGATCAGACCGGAAGACGAGAGCGTGAGGCCATTGGGAAGCGCGCCTGAATTCAATGTGAAGGTGTATGGCGGGATGCCGCCGGATGCCTGGACCTGGGACGAGAAGGGAATCCCGGCTTGGCCGGTGGTGCCGGGGGCGCAGGCAGCAATCAGCGGGGGCGGCGCGATGGTGATGGAGCAGTTGGAGGCGGCGGTGGCCGCCTGACCGCCGGTGGAATCGGTGACGGTCACGGTGAAGTTGAAGGTTCCGGCGGCAGTGGGGGTACCGGTGATGGCGCCGGTGCTGGGATTCAGGGTGAGGCCGGCGGGGAGAGAACCGGCGGTGATGGCGAAGGTGTAAGGAGCGGTGCCGCCGGAAGCGGTAACGGCGGAGCTATAAGGAGTGCCGACCTTACCGGTGCTGGTCGCGCAGACCACTGTGATGGTAGGCGGCGCGATGGTGATGGAGCAGTTGGAGGTGGCGGTGGCCGCCTGACCGCCAGTGGAATCGGTGGCGGTGATGGTGAAGTTGAAGGTTCCGGCGATAGTCGGGGTGCCGGTGATGGCGCCGGTGCTGGGATTCAGGGTGAGGCCGGCGGGGAGAGATCCGGCGGTGATGGCGAAGGTATAAGGAGCGGTGCCGCCGGAAGCTACGACTGCAGAATTATAGGGAACACCTACCGTACCGGTGCCGGTCGCGCAGATAACGGCGATGGTGGGAGGCGCGATGGTAATGGAGCAGTTAGAACTGGCGGTTCCGGCGTGGTCACCGGCGGAATCGGTGACGGTGACGGTGAAGTTGAAGGTTCCGGCGATAGTCGGGGTGCCGGTGACGGCGCCGGTGCTGGGATTCAGCGTCAAACCTGCGGGCAGGGAGCCTGCGGTGATCGCGTAAGTATAAGGCCCGGTTCCGCCCGAGGCCACAAAAGCGGAGATGTAGGCGGTGCCCACAGTACCGGTTCCACCCGCGCAAACGACTGTCAGCGGAGGGTTGGAGTTGATCGAGCAATTCGTGGTGGTGGTTCCGGCGGCGGTACCCCGCGCATCGCTGACCGTGGCGGCGAAGGTGATGATCCCAGGAGCGGGAGGAATACCGCTCAGCGCGCCAGTGGCCGGGACCAGGGTCAGCCATGACGGCAGGCCGCTGGCCGAGAACGTATAAGGAGTGAAGCCTCCCGTTGCGGTGAGAGCGGAAGAGTATAGGGAGCCGACCTGTCCGGTGCTGGCGCCGCAACTCAATACCGGAGCCGCTGGCGCGGTGTAGCCGAAGTCAAGGGTCTCGTCGGTAGTGGAATCGGACGGCAGGGTTACGATCGCCGGATTCGTATTGCTATCCACGGCCGTATTGCCGCCCTGTAACGTTGGACTGGGGACGAAACCGGAGAGCGCCGGTTGATTGTTATCGATGACGACCGAATACGTGCCAGAACATGCCCCCACAAATTGGTAATAGCCGTTGGCGCCGGCCGGGAGGGAAGGATAACCGGCTGGAACGGGGCCGGTAACCACGGTGGCCAGCGGACTTCCCGACGGAACGGCGCCCTGGAATAATTGAACGGTCACGCCGTTGATGCCGGGCTCATTCGCGTCCTGAATTCCGTTGGCGTTCAGATCGTTCCAGACGAAGTCGCCGAGCGCGGTGGCGCATTTGGGCGCGATAAAGAAATCGAAGTCGCCGCTGACCAGAGAGTTCGGTCCCATGATCAAGGTCAGAACCTCTGTCATGGAGAAGGGCGCCTGACTCGGTCCTGCGCCGGTCGCGTTTCCGCTGTACGGGGTCGTATTCGAAGCCGTAGACTGGAAGGGTCCTACAATACCGACCTGCGTAGCTGTGCCAAACGCGGCATTTGTATTGTCGATATAGGTTTTTAGGACCACATTGGCGTTACCCGAAAAGATGCCGCCCGCACTGGTTGTAGCGGTGAGAACGCCGGCGGGCTGAAAACCGGTATCGGTCCACTGAATTGTCAGAGTTCCGCCGCCGCCTCCCGAGTTGGCGGTCAAACGCTGCAGGCTCACATCGAGTTCGGGGTTGGATGGGTCGGTCGCCGGCTTGGTAGTACCAACAGTGGCGGAGACGCTGAAACTTCCGAGGGTTCCGCCCCACGTGATCTGGCCCGACATGGGAAACGCCAGGATCGAAGTAAAACAGGTGGCGGCGGTACAGGTCCCGCCGAACGTCACAGTGCCGGTCATATCGATGGTCACATTATTTCCAGCGGCGTCGAAAATCCGAAACGCGGGAGGTGTGACCGCATAAGAAGGGCTCACTGAGGTGAGGATCAGGGTCGCGAGCGCGAACATCAGCATGAGCGTGGAGCGAGCGGTTTTCATAATTCCTTTCATCAAGCTACTGTGGGTCTAACGGTGAGTTAGGTGTAATGCCCGGCCAAAACCTAAGGCGTCATTTCACGCATGACACACAAATGAGCTTGGGACGAAGTCAAGCACTCAGCAATTTCGAGCCCTAATGTAAATAAGGCATAAGTCTTTTAGTTGCCGAAACCTAGTAGGAACCCAGTTCCCAATGGCGAAGACTATTTCAGAAATAGCCGGAATTAATGGCGGACTAAACACGTATAAGCGTCGGGATTTATCAGGACTTAAATTAAGTACTAAAGCCTTAACCAGTCGGGGGGGGGAGATTAGCCTGTGAGAATTTGGGTGTGCGCAAGTTGTATATGTGTGTGGAGGACTATCGAGAGTTAAGAACTGAAGCGCGGGAGGGAAAACACGAGAAGAGACAGCTGCCGAGGGGTCCTAAAAACACTTCCGGGGAGGTAACCAAAGACTACCTCCCCGGATTTCTTTCAAAACAGGCTCCAGGAGTTTAAGCGCGACGGGCCTTCCGCCGCAACGCTCCAAAAGCTGCGAGGAGAACCCCGCCGAGCAATGCCGCACTGGCCGGTTCGGGAACGGCTTCGATGCTGGCATCGAAGCTGCTGCTTCCCGCCTTGGCGCCCGAAAGCGTGATGACTTGAGTGAGCGCGAAGGGGCTGTTTGCCGGAGCCGCTCCGCCAACGGCAGAGCTGCTAAATCCGGAGGGAAGAAGGCTCCCAAACGAACCGAAGCTGAGCGAGCCTATTTGCGTGCCGGTTCCGTTGAGGGCATTGCCGGTATCCACGTATGCCGTATAGGACAGAGTGTGGCCAGCGGCGAGCGTGCCGCCGATAGCCGTATCGAACGTCGAAACGAACGGCATAGTGAAGCCGGTAGAGCTGAAGGTAAGGTGGAGCGCACTTGCGCCCGTGCCGATTCCGGTGTTTACCGAGTTGAGATCGATAAGCGGGTTGAGGCCCACAGTTCCGGTGCTTACGTTGAGAGTCCAGCTTCCGACAGCGCCGATAAAAGTAATCTGATTCGCTGCGCTGTTAAAGTCGCCGGCGCCGTTGTCGTTGACCACGATTGCGGGACCAGCGCCACTCTGAAGGGTCAATTGCAAGGTCGCCGAAGCAGTGGGTGCGTATACTCCGAGCATGGCGGCCGCGGTTGCCAATATATAAAAATGTTTTCTCATCCGAACTTTTTCCTCCTAGCCTGTTTTGCTTTTCAGGACAGCCCCTTGAGAGCATTTACCGGTCCAAATAAGACGATGCCTCTAAACATCTGGTATTGAAGGAGATATGCAATATATCTAGAGGCATTTGGCCGGTTATCTTTCCGAAGTTTCAGGATTCGAAGACAATCCCTGGGGAGGGGACTCTTCACCGGGCCGTCTCCAGCAACTCTTTGGCGGTCTTAGCTTCCGGCACATTGGAGTTCACTTTCGCAGCTGCCGCCAGGACCGCGCGCCCGCGGCTGGCATCGCCGGCCTTGGCATAGGCCATCGCGAGGTGATATTTCCAGACGACATTTTGCGGGTTGGCGCTGGCGAGTTCAAAGTACTTGATCGCTGAATCGTAGATGCCCTTTCGGTAAAGAACCCAGCCCAATGTGTCGCAAAATTCAGGCGCACCCGGATTTAAATCGACCGCTTTTTGCGCATATTTCAGCGCCGTATCGTTGTCATTCCCGTATTCTGCCAGCAGGTACGCTAAGTTATTCGACGCCTGTGCATCATTGGGATCCGCGGTCACCACTTTCCGGAAATGATCGATTGCGGCATTGTTATCCCCGCGCATCGCCTCGATATTGCCGAGCCAGCGTTGAGCCGTGAGGTTGCCGGTGTCAGAGGAGAGAACCGTTTGCAGCCTTTTGCGCGCATCGTCCAGTTTGCCCTCCGCAGCGTCCACTTGCGCAAGGGAAAGATCCGCGCTGACAAAACGGGGGTCTAACTCCCGCGCCGTGGTGAACGCTTTCCGGGCTTCAGGACGGTTGCCGTCGGCCAGGAGCAGCATTCCTAGAAAGTCTTGAATCGGAGCCGATTTAGGTTGCCGGGCGGCGTATTCTTTGACCTTTTGTAACGCCATGGGGGCATTCTTTTGTGCCAGATAGGTCTGACGGAGCCCCTGGATCGCCCGCAGGTCCGCGGGATCGATCTTGAGCGCCTCCTCAAGGGAAGCGCGAGCGGCCTGTGGGTTATTCGCCCGCAATTTCCAAAGCCCGTCCTGAAGCAGGAAATCCACCGAGCGTGCCTGAGAGAGCCCCTGGTCAATTCCCTGCCGCATCCCGGGCATATCGCCTACCGTCCACAGAGCCCAGTTCCGCGCCACCAATAGCGCCGGCGAACCCTTCTGTGATGGCGGTGCTTCGTTCAACACGTCCAGCGTAGTTCGGCCGTCCTTGCCTTGCATCAGAAGATCTGCCAGTTCCAGGCGAATCGCCAGCAGTTCAGGGTTGATCTGGAGGGCCGAAAAAAGTTCCTGCCGGTAGATGAGAGTTTCCCCGCGGGCCTGATGCAGCTTTCCGAGCAGATAATGAACTTCGGCTGCTGCGGGCATCAGCTTCAACACGCGGTTCAGGTCATTTTCCGACTCCTCGTACTTTCCGTCGGCGAGAAACATTTCCCCCCGCTGCAGGAGAGCGTCGGCATCTTGTGGATTCTTCTTCAGGGCCTGTTGCAGCACCCGTCTGGCATCGTCCGGCCGTTTCAACGAGCGGTACGCAACCACCAGCCGGGTGCGGGCTGCTCGGTCCTGGGGATTATCTTTCGCCAGTCTCTCGAACTCGCGGATCGCCTCGTCGGAGCGTCCGTCCTGGAAAAGAAAGGTCGCGTATAGGGACTGGTATCCCTCATGGCCCGTTAACCGCTTAAAATTCTGCTCGGCTTCCGCCTTTTGTCCTAAGGTAAGTTGCAGCCGGGCCAGATCCGCCAGCGCCTCGGCGTTTTTGGGATCGATTTCCAAAGCCTGCCGGAGTTGCGCGTCCGCCTCCGGCATCCTGCGCCAGGCAATATACAATTCAGCCAGATATCTCCGGACGTCTGCCGATTTGGGAGAGTCCTTACACGCCTTCACCAGGACCGCTTCCGCGCCTTTCTCGTCCTTGGCCTGGAGTTTAGTCTGGGCCAGCAATACGGCGGAGCTGATTTCTCCCGGCGATTCCGCGAGGACCTGTTCCAGGATCTGAACGGCGCTCTGGGGATTCCCCAGTTTCAGTTCGGTAAATGCCAGCGTGTTGAGCGCCTCGGTGCTGCCCGCCGTATGTTCCAGGATGGCCTTTAAGCGCTCTTTGGCGTCGTGCAACAGGTCCGGATCGTCCGTTAAAGCCAGGATTTGCGACAGCCTGAGCTGCGCGGGAGAGTATTTCGGATTGAGATCCACGCTCTTGCGGAAGGCCGCCACCGCCGAGCGGACATCTTGCAGGCCGCTATAGGCGATGCCGAGTTGATAATAGACCTCCGCATCGGACGGTTTGGCTTGGGCGGCGTTCTTGAATTCCAGAACGGCGCGCGAATAGTCCCGCTTCTGAAGAAACGATTTTCCCCTGGCAATATAGGCGTTGCGGCGGGCCTCCGGAGAGCGGGCACAACCGCCAAGCATTATCCCTATCAGCGCTACTCCGCATATCGTTATAATTCGCTCTCGTATCATTTCACTTCTTCCTCTGTGTCGCTTACATCTGCCGAGTGTCTTCTCAGTTGTGGGGTCCATCCGAGCGAAACGCGGATACCGTCGACATTCACCAGACTGGTATTGCTTAAATAGATCCACCGGCTGCGGAGATAACTGCAATTCACAAGTAAAGTTAAATTGGTTTTCAATCTCTGGGAAATGCCTGCGCTTCCCTGCCAGCCGACCAGTGTGCTGAACCCGGTGTTCTTGGTCTCATGGCGGCTGTAACTGGCGTGAAGCGCCCAACTTCTCCGGGGGTGACTCCAGTTCCAGGCGCCCGACAGGATAGTATTTTCGCCGATGCTCGCCGTGCTAACGTCGTAACCGGAGCGGTTATAGGAAGCAACCAGAGTGTGGGCGCGCTGCTTGACGCCGATCGAGGCGCCATAGATCGTCTGCCGCATGGGCGGCGCTCCGCTCGTCTGTTGAGCGTTGGAGGTCAACGATTCCCCGCCGAATGCCCGTAGAAACCAGCTCTTGCCCATCTTTCGCGCGAGTGATCCGTTTGCGCTGGTGAGATAAGCCTTTTGGAAACGTGTCCTCATATAAGTTTCGGATACGCTCACCCCCACATCAGTGCGTGGAGAGAGCGAATACGTGAGCGAGGCGCTAGCGGTGCCGCCGAGCGACCTCGGAATGGCGTTATTATCAGAAACTCCGGCAGTCTGATCACTGACGCGATGTTGGCCGCCGGCGGCGAAGGACCCGAACTGGAAACTCAGACGCGAGGAGTACTCGTAACTGACGGAGGCCTGAAGTCCATAGATGAGCATGTGGCTGCCCAGCAGAGCGGCCAGCGTGGGCGCGTATCCCGAGGGAGAGCCGTTGAGGGCCAGCCCGTTCTGCGTGTTGCTGAAGCGGCCCACCGACATGGCGGCTGCCAGATCGTCGGTCGTCGAGGGCGTTTGCGAGAGCGCCCCCAGGGTGGATGGCTCGAAAATCGATTGCGCGAGGAAGCTGTCCTGACCCGAGGCGGAGAGATTCACCGTCCATTTGCGGCCGAGCTCCCTGGAAAGATCGAAAACCAGCGAGTGATTCAGGTGGTTGAGACCGCTGGTCCCAATATCGCCACTGTAACTTCCTGAATAGTGGGTGGAGATGCTCGTGCGGCCGTGGAACCTTTGCCAGCCTACCGTGCCTGAAGCGCCGTAGTTCTTACGTTGGAAGTTGGCGGCGCCCGCCGGCGGAAAATCGAAAGCGGAATATGCAAAATACGTCGATACGCCGTAGATATGAACTCCTTCCGAATTGGATTTTAAGAAATTGATTTCATCCGGCAGACCTTGGCCCTGGCACGTCAGGACGATAGTGCTTGCCGCTATTGCCAATGTCGCTAAGATTCTGCACATAATATTGATCCGCCGCCGCCTTCTTAGGTTTTACGCCAGGCCAGGAGATGAGGATTACGCAATTTTCCGGCCACTGCCAAAACCAATGAAACTGCGGAGATAGGCGCGCATGACCTGTATATTTGGAAAGATTACGAAGGATTGTCGCAAAATTTCGATGTTTTCGGCAATCGTGACGGGATTCGGTCTGCACTGAGTGGCTGCCTACGTGCTTTATATCGCCTAGTGACGGGAAGTGCTATTGCCGTTCGTCCCCGCGCGCTGACTGCCGGGATGTTGATTTGGATCGGGGTCGCGATCGCCGGCGGGCTCATCGGGTTACTCTTCTATGACGTACTTATGGACTTGGCGGCTGAGTGGTGGACGCAGTCGGAGGCTTCTTACGGAATTCTGATACCGCCATTTACGTTTTATGTGATCTACCTACAGCGGCGGCAGATCTTTTCCAGGGCGGCTCTGCCCGATCTTCGCGGCCTTTCGCTGATTGGGTTGGCCTGTTGCACGTTCCTGACGGGGAGGTTATCCTCGGAGTTCTTCCTGACGCGGGTTTCATTTGTCGTCTTACTGGGAGGGTTGGTTTGGACGTTCTGGGGAGTCGGCCGTCTGCGGGCCATGGCGTTTCCGCTGGTATTGCTCTCGACCATGGTGCCTCCGCCAGCCCTGATCTATAACGCGGCGGCGGCGCCTCTACAGTTGTTCGCCTCCGGGGTGGCTACCGACTTAGCGCAACGGGTAGGCGTGTCGATCTACCGCGACGGCAATATCATCCATCTGGCTACGACGTCTTTGGGTGTCGCCGAAGCCTGTAGCGGCCTGCGCTCTCTATCGGCCTTGATGGTGGCGGCTCTGCTGCTGGGATTCCTGGAGCAGGCGTCTTTTTGGGGGCGCGTTTCGGTCTTCATCCTTTCGATACCGCTGGCCATTGCGATTAACGTGTTCAGGGTCACCGGGACGGCGGTTCTGGCCGATTACCGGCCGGAGCTCGCTCTGGGCTACTACCATTCGTTTTCGGGCTGGCTGGTGTTCGTGCTCGGTTTTGGCATGCTCTGGCTCATGGCGAAGGCGGTTTTCCGCTTTACCGGACCGCCATCATGAGCCCCTCTTCCCGCCAGGGTTTCTCCACCCACCTTGTCGGCACGATATTGCTGCTGACGGCCACTCTGGCCGCCTCCAAGGTGACCTCCAACCGGAAGCCGCAGCCCCTCTTAAAGCCGCTTTCCACCATCGACCTGCAGATCGGAGGATTCACCGGAACGCCCAATCCGCCGCTTCAGGAGAGTGTGCTTAAAGAACTGAAGGCTAGCAGCTATATCACGCGCACATACCGGCGGCCGGATCTGGATGTGGATCTGTTCATTGCCTTTTACTCGCAACAGCGCGCAGGGGAGAGTATGCATTCCCCAAAGCATTGTCTTCCGGGATCGGGGTGGGAGATCTGGGATTACTCAACGCTGGAGATTCCGGTTGGCGAGCGTAAGTTCACGGTCAACAAATACTCGATCAGTCACGAAGGCGACCGTAAGGTGGTTCTGTACTGGTATCAATCACAAAACCGGATCTTCGCCAGCGAGTACCTCGGCAAGGTTCTGCTGGGGCGCGACGCGTTGCTTCAAAACAGCACTGCGGCCTCGATTGTGCGAATCATCGTGCCGGATAAACCGGGAGCAACGGAAAGCGCGTCGGAATTCGCCGTCAGGTTGATTCCTCAAATACAACACCTCTTCGGAAGCTGACCGGCGGGCGTC
>Ga0070679_100002342_pt1 | contig 17145 bp, 19 predicted proteins | sample KBSC63BmetaG_FD_65652 | JGI IMG/M metagenome (GOLD analysis project Ga0070679, IMG submission 65652) | Corn rhizosphere microbial communities from Kellogg Biological Station, Michigan, USA - KBS C6-3B metaG | ecosystem: Host-associated > Plants > Roots > Rhizosphere | place: USA: Michigan... | reverse complement strand
TACCACATCTACGGAGACCCATGGCGGGAACAGCGGTACGCAGGAGACTGACCTGGCAGGTCGCGAAGGTCACTGCGGTAACCGTCGAGACCGCGTCGGTGCGGACGATCACACTTGACGTGCCAGGCTGGCCCGGCCATCAGGCTGGGCAGCATGTGGACATCCGGCTGACCGACGAGGACGGCTACGTGGCCGAGCGGTCCTACTCGATCGCGTCGGCGCCCGGCGAGCCGGTCGCGCTCACCGTGGAGCGGCTCGACGACGGCGAGGTCTCGCCTTACCTCACCGACGAGCTCCGGGCCGGGGATGACCTTGAGCTGCGCGGGCCGATCGGCGGCTACTTCGTCTGGGAGCCCGATGACGGCGGCCCGCTCCTGCTGCTAGCCGGCGGCTCGGGAGTCGTGCCGCTGCGGTCCATCCTCCGGCACCGCGAGCGCACCGGCAGCACCGTCCCGGTCCGCTTGCTCTACTCATCCCGGACGCTGAACGACGTGATCTACCGCAACGAGCTCGATATACCCACCGCGGGTGTCGAGGTCATCCACACGCTGACCCGGCACCAGCCGCCGGGCTGGGCCGGCTACGCGCGGCGCGTCGACGCGGCCCTGCTCGCCGAGGTGGCGTGGCCGGCCGCCGCGATGCCGCTTACCTACGTCTGCGGTCCGACGAGCTTCGTCGAGGCGGTCTCGCAGGACCTGGTGCGGTCCGGCTACCGGCCGGAACGTGTAAAGACCGAGCGGTTCGGGGGAACGGGAGGAACCTGATGGAAGCAGTCGACGGGAACGCCATCGGCGGCCTGCTGCAGGAAGTCTTCGGCACGGAAATGACGGCCGCCGGGAGCGTCTGCGGCAACTGCGGGGCCGCCCGCCAGGTCGCCGAGCTCGCTGTCTACGCGTACGCGCACGCGCCCGGGACGGTCGTCCGCTGCCCCTCCTGCGACAGCGTGCTCATGGTGTTCGTCAAGATTCACGACCGGACCTGCGTGGACCTGCTCGGCCTCGCGGCCCTCGGCTAGGATCGACCTCGCGGCCGATGGGCACCATGCCTGGCGTCCGGCCCAGGAATCACTCCATCCCTGGAAGGTCTCTGTGCCGACTTCAGATCCCAGATAAAGGCTGATGTCGGCGAGTCCTTTAAGACTCGCATGGGCCTTGGCTATCCGATACCAACCAGCCCTGCAGGTCGCACCGCCAGCCAACCGTGGCCCAGGCTTCGCTTCATGATCGCCAGCATGTGGCATAACCGAACGTTCTGTGTGTGGCGCACAGTCCATCGGCACGGCTGTTGGCAGAGACGGAGTCGGCAACTGCGCTGATGGGTGCGTGGTGGGGGTGGTGATCTTCAGCCGCGGCTGGGGTTCTACTGTCTGGACCGAGGCGCTGCTTACGTACATCACACCAGTCGTCCTGAGTACAGAGTTCGCACTTGACGGTGGTGCCCGATGATGGCGGCGGATCGGGTCATCAGGTGGTCGACTGCCGGGGTCGTGATCGGCGTTGCTGCGGTCGCTGCGGCGGCATCGTACGAGCATGCCTGCGACCTCGTGCGGGCACACGGCGAAGCGGGGCGTCGGGGGGGTGCGGTCGTGCGCGGGGCCGTCGATGAGCACTAGCCGCCGCGTGGCGGCCAGCGGCTGGCGACCCACATCAGGTAGATCTCCAAGGTACGAGAGCGCAGCGGTAACCGTGGCGTCGCTGTCTCTCTTGGAGCAGCTGCCAAGCACCTGGAAGGACGGTAGCGCGTACCTTCGAAGGCTTTCTACCAGCGCAAACGCGACGAGAACAAGCTCCATGTGCAGGCCCTGCTCGCCCTCGCCCGGCGCCTGGTCGACGTCTTGTGGGCACTGCTGCGCGACAACAGGACCTGGAGCCCGGTCCCGCCATCGCAGGTCGGTTCGCGGCGGGCGGTTACCACGCCGGCGTTGGCGGTCAGGGTCAGCCGGTCACCGCCGGACCAGCCCAGCGCGCTGGTGACGGCCCGGTCGGCGATCCGCCCGGAGGCGTCGATGCGGCCGATCCCGTAGACCACGTCCTCGGGAACCGGCGGCACTGCTGCGGGGCGGGCCAGCGGCAGCGGCCGGCCCGCGGACCTGGCGCGCTGGCGGCCCGCCGGGACGACCGGCGACGGGATGATCATGCCCCGGGGTTTTCCGGAATTCTCAGGTACCAACGGACGGGGATGCCCGGCAGATGGCGAGACGCGGACCCGTTACAGGAAGGGCCGCCGAGGTGTTCGCCGAGCAGCTTGCGGCAGACCGGTTCCCTCGATCCATGCGATCCGCGTACAGTTCCAAGTCGGCCAGCCACGTGCACAGCGTCTGCGGGACTACCTTGCCGCAGGGGCGGGAAGCCCGGTCAAGAACTCGCCGCGTAGCGGACGATCAGCTATCTCAACGGGACTTATTCGCTGGGCGTGCCTGGTGCCCGCATGCCGAACTGGATGTTCTGTGAAAACCTGCGTACTGCGGCTCGCTGACTATCCTGCACGGATTCGATCTGCGCCGGTGGGGTGCGTGCCGGTGGGGTGAACGCGGCCGATCGGAGCGTCAGGTGGTCGACTGCGGTTGCGGTGGTCCAGGTGGCGAGCGAGGTTGCAACTCGGCGGAGAGCCGTCTCCTCTCCGGCCCGAAGGCCGGGGAGGAGACTGGATGTTTCAGTGACCGGTGACCCGCCTGCCGACGGGATCACGGCTTGCGCGCTACCGCGCAGAACTGGTCCACTTCGACCGGCAGTCCACCGATCTCGGCCACGTTGGGCCGCCACCTCGTGGTGGACACCAGTCCGGGCTCGAGCATGTCCAGGCCATCGAAGAACCCGCCGAGCTGCTCAAGGCTGCGCAAGATCACGCGGGGCCGGCCGAACTGGTTGTACTGTCCGACGGCGTCATCTGACCTTTTGCCGTTAACCACGTTGGTGCTGTGTGAGAGCGCCAGGTAGCTTCCCGGCGGCACCGCCTCCACCAGGCTGTTCACGATTAGCCGGGCCTGGTCGTAGTCCTCAACGTGGTGCATGATCGCGATGAGGGTGATCGCTACCGGCTGGCTTAGGTCCAGGGTGCGACGGGCCGCGTCGATGATCGCGGCCGGGTCGTGCAGGTCGGCGTGGATGTAGTCGGTGGCACCCCGTGGGTTACTGGTGAGCAGGGCGCGGGCGTGTGCGAGAACCAGCGGGTCGTTGTCGACGTAGACGACCCTAGATTCGGGGACCACCGCCTGGGCGGCCTCGTGGGTGTTCATGGCAGTCGGCAGGCCCGTCCCGATGTCGAGGAACTGCCGGATCCCCTCCTCGACGGCAAGGTAACGGACCGCGTTCTTCAGGAACTCCCTCGCCGCGCGGGCCAAGAGCACGATGTCGGGGTAGAGCGCCGCGACTCTGTCGCCGGTCTCCTGGTCGACTGGGTACCAGTCCTTGCCGCCGAGCCAGTAATTCCATACCCGCGCCGAATGCGGCGCCGTGGTGTCTATCGTGGCGGGGGCAGGCGATTTGTAAGTCATCAGGCGGCCCGTTCCTTCGCATCGTTCGCTGATGCCCGCTCGGCGTCCTCCCCGGCGCCGGCCGACGAGGTGAGCGGCAGTTCTTTGTGGTAAACGTTTCCGGGCACCTTGCCTGCCCGGCGGCACGCTATGTTTCTCTCAGCATCGCCCGCAGCATTTCCTTGCTCTCGTCCGGCTCGGCGGCCTCGACGGCCAGCTGGTCCCAGATGGTGCGGTATCCCAGGACCTGGCGGTCATCGAGGTAGGTGGCGGAGTCGAGCTGCTCCAGGAACACCACGTCAGGGACATCCCAGCCGTCGAACCGGAGGATGCTGAACGGGCCGCCGGCCGCGGAATGCGGGCCGCTGCGGAACGGGACGATCTGCATGGTGACATGAGGCAGTTCGGTGACCGCTAGGAGGTGCTCGATCTGGGCGCGCATCTCTGCGTCTCCGTCCGGTGCGCGGCGCAGCGCCGCCTCATCCAGCACCGCCCAGACCTTCGGGGGCTGCCGGTCGGTGAGCAGCCGCTGGCGCTCCATCCGCACCCTGACTTTCCGGTCGATCTCATCTTCGGGGGTGTGCCGGTTTCCGATACGGATGACAGAGCGCGCGTAGTCCCTGGTCTGCAGGAGTCCGGGGACGAACTGCACCTGATAGCCGCGTATCTCGGCGGCGCCCCTTTCCAGCCCGATGTACCGCTCGAACCAGTCCGGTAGCACGTCGGCGTACTGATGCCACCATCCCGGGGCTGCGGACTGCAGTGCGAGTTCGACCAGCCTTTCACGCTCGTCCTTGTCGGCGACCCCGTAACAGATCAGCAGGTCGTCTACGTCCCGCTGCTTGACGGCGACGCGGCCGAGCTCCATGCGGCTGATCTTGGAGTGGGTCGCCCGGATCTTGAATGCGGCCTGGGCCGTGGAGATACCCGCGGCCTCCCGGTACTGCCGCGAAGCGGCCCCCAAGACCATGCGCAGCACTGTCGGGCCGGTACGCGACACGGAAAACGACGCCGGCACGCGGGCACCGGGCGGCGAGGGATAGTCGCCTTCAATCTGCTGCTCACCGGAGACCACTGGTGCTCCCCTGGTCAGATGGCGGGATTCCTGCGAAGCCAGAAACACTGATTTTAGGTCATACTGCCGGACGTTTAAAGAACCCGGTAAAGCGTGCTGCTTCACCGAGCCGTTCTCCCATCACCGACCACTCGGCGCGGTTGCGCCGTTTGCGTATAAGCCTGCCAGATCCTCCAATTCGCCGCTGCGGATCCCACGGACAAGCGCGGCTATCGCCTGCCGGGGAAAGATGAGCGCGGGGCCGTCCGGGTACCGGGAGTTCCGGACGGCGACCTTCCCGCCGGGCAGCCGGGCCATCTCCACGCATTCCCCATTGGGGTTGCTGCGGCGGCTCTTGATCCACGTGGCATCGACGGCTGCGGCTGGCATGTGACAGGGGTGATCCGATGGCATCCTTGATTTCGATTTCCCAGGCCCGGGTGTCGTGCACGTGCATATGTCGTGTTCTATTTAACCAACGTGCAGATGACTTTGCACCGTTTCGCAACTCGAGACATTTTCCACCGGAATGCGGCCTCTGCCGTCAGGTGCGGCCGGTCCGGTGTTCTGCCTGGCTGATCGCCTCGGGGAAGCGCGGACCTGGCCTCTCGGGGGAGGGCTAGCCTGGTTCTGAACCGGGCGGGTCACCCCCACCCGTCCACGATCGGAAGCCAAGATCGAACCCGCTCCACAGGAGTTTCGAGGGTGTATGAGGGGGACTGCACCAAATAACCCATGCCTGCTGGCCTGCGAGTTTGCCCTGAACGACTTTGGCGGTGAGCGGTGACCGCTGCGGAGCATGTCACCCCTTGCCTGGCGGCGGGGGAGGCAGCTTAGTCTGGGCTCGTGCCGAGTTCGGCGGCCAGTTCCTCGAGGGTGGGCTCGCGGCCCAGCTCCTGGAAGAGCCGACGCTGTATTACGGCGATCTCGGCGATGCCCGTGGCCGTGGGAACCGGGATTGGGGTGGTCCGGGTCTGGCCGGCCACGGCCCGGGCCATGGCCTGGCGGATCCACCACGCGGCGTAGGCGGAGAAGGCGTGCCCCTTGCCGTCATCGAACTTCTCCGCTGCCCGGCTCAGGCCGAGGCTGCCCGCTTGGACCAGCTCAAGGAACGGCACGCCACGCCCGCTGTACCGCTTGGAGACCGATACGACCAGCCGTAGGTATGCCTCCAGTAGCCGGTCCTTCGCCCGCTGGGCCTGGTCGGCGGTCCACTCAAGGCCGGCTCGCTCGTCCGCGGTGAGCGCGCCGCCTGCGGCGAGCGCCTCCTCCGCATCCCGCCCGGCCGCGATGCGCGTTCCCAGTTCGGTAATTTCCCGGGCACCGGGCTCCGGCGCCTGGCCGGCCTCCGCGATGTAGTCCGTCAGCGCGTCGTGCGCCATGACGTCGCCCGGCGTAAGAGGGGGGCGGCCTGCAGGCCGCCCGCGCCGCCCGGATCCGCGCGAGGCGGCCGTACTGCGCTCTTGTCAACGTGAGTGCCGAGCCAGATCAGGAAACGAGCACGCGCGGCCACGGCGTCGTAGCCGCTGGCGTGCCGCTCCGCGAGGTACTCGCCGAGCCTCGGGTAGAAATCGGCCACGAACAACTCCGCGCGGCCGTGGTCTGCGCTCGCGAATCGGCTGCCGTCGCCCCCCTCGAGGAAGCGGAAATCCTCGGCTGATACAGGCACCTCTCGACAGAGAGGAGCCGATCTGCCCCCGTGGGTGCGTGGCGGGCGGGCGATCATCAGGCACGGCTGGGGGTTCTTCCGCGCGGAGGGAGTGCACTAAGAAGCCCATATGTGTTGATTGCTGAGTCTTTCCTGGTGGGGCGCGGGTGACGCTCCCGGGGGCTTAGCTGCGCGGGGGGACTTGAATCCCCAAGTCGGTGAGATTTCCCTGGATCTGGACTTGAACTCGAAAACTGGTGAGAAGTCCCCAGATCGGGGAGTTCATGCGGCCATGCTAGCGGGCATGCCCCGGCTCGCGTCAAACGCGTTCCGCTGACCGGCCGTAGAGCCGGGCTACTGGCCCCTCCCGACGAATGATGACGCTTGCAGGCTAGGTTGGCGCCTTCGCTGTGCTTATCGTGGCGCCCCGGATGGCACAAGGGGCGGTATCCAGGCTCATGTTATGGGCCGTATCGTGAGGACCGGGACGCGGCACTCGATATCCGCCTTATTGAAGAATCGCTGCAAGGCGTTACGGTCGAAGTCGTAGCGTTCAGAGGTCCGGCAGGCGTGGCTCTCAGATCCGCTGCCGGTCGGCTTAGCCGGCCTGGCTTCCGAACGACGTGCCGGCCTGCCGGGCCTTGCCGTGGCGTGGCCCGGAAGAGGTGCGACGCGACCGGCCCGGAATAAGGCATGCCCGCCATGGTCCCCATCTGCCGAAGAGTGAAGGAAGGGGCAGGTCGTGGCGGTAGTGATGATCGGTGTGGACCCGCATAAGGGCTCGCACACGGCGGTAGCGGTCGGCGCGGGTGAACGGCCGCTTGGCGAGGTGCGGGTAAGAGCCTCGGCCGGTCAGGCGAAGCGGCTGCTGCAGTGGGCGACGGCCTGGCCAGAGCGGGCCTGGGCGGTGGAAGGCGCCGGCGGGCTGGGCACCTGCCGGACTGGCAACTGCTGGCCGCAGGCGAGCAGGTGCCGGGCGTGCAGCCCAAGCTGGCCGCGCGGGTACGGCTGCTGGCCTGCGAGGCAGTGAACAAGAACGACCCGAACGACGCCCGCCCGGTGGCCGTTGCCGCGCTGCGCTCGCCGTCTTGCCCGCTGGCCTGTCCCGACGACCACGCCATGGTGCTGAAGATCTGGGCCAAGCGGTACCGCGACCTGGGCCGGTCCCGTACCCAGGTGGCCTGCCGGCTGCACGCGGCGCTGCGGGCTGGTTCCCGGCGGTCTGGGCAAGGAGATATCCGCCGGGCAGGCCGGGCGCCTCCTGCAGGAGGCCGGGCCTTCCGGGGCGGCCGGGCAGGCCCGCCTGGAGCTTGCGGAAGAACTCGTCGGCGACCTGCGCCACACCGGCGCCCGCATTAGCGAGACCAGGAAGAAGCTGGCCACGGCGGTGCTGGCCTCAGGCACGTCGCTGACCGAGATCTTCGGGGTCGGCCCGGTCGTTGCCGCGATCGTGATCGGCGACGTGCGCGACGTGTCCCGGTCCGGCGGCCGGGACCGTTTCGCGGCCTGCAACGGCACCGCGCCGACCGGGGTCTCCTCCGGGAAGAGGAAAGTTCACCGGCTGTCGCGGCGCGGGAACAGGCGCATCAACCACGCCATCCACATGGCCGCGGTCACCCAGGTCCGCTACCCGCACAGCGGCGGCCGCGCCTGCTGCGACAAGAAGCTCGCCGAGGGCAAGACACCCAAAGAGGCGCTGCGTGCGCTCAAGCGGCAGGTCAGCGACGCCATCTGCAAGCACCTGAAGGCTGACTCCGCCCGCGTAGCCGCGTCCGATGCCCCGGTCCGGGAGGGCACGCGGGGAACGACTGTGTCGCCAGCGCGGCCGGCTCACACCCCAGGCGTCGGCTCTTCGGCCAAGCCACTCCCGGACCAGTTTCCACCCTGCGGCCAGTCCCAGGGTCCCGCGAAGGCCACGCCCGGAAAACACAGCGGCGGCGAAGCCGCCCCCATCTTCCTCTTGACACAAAGAGGATTCGATCTGCACGCCCCGCGGGGTGTCGGTGCTAGCGGCCAGCCGGGCGCAGACGGAACGTTCCGTCGGGCATGATAGGCGGGTGATCTTCGTAAGATCTTGGCAGCCAGGGTGCTCGCCGCTGCGGGTTGCAGGTGGCAGCCGGCGCGATGCCGCCCGGATCCCGCGCGCTGGCCCACCGTTGGGGTCGGATCGCCGCGGTGACGTCGGCGCGGGGTGAGTGTTACAGTGCTGGTAGCTGCCCGTTGCGGCTTCTGCGCTGGTCCTGGTAGGCCGGCAGTCTTGAGGTCAGGCTATGCGCCTGAATTTGGAAAGCGGTCTCGCCGGATCGCCAGCAGTGCTGCTGGTTGTGACAGGGGTCATCGACTGGAGCACGATCGCGCAGTTCCGGGCCGGGCTGTCCCGGCTGGTGTCCGGCCCGCGACCGGACGTCCTGGTGGACTTCACCGGGCTGCTGTCCTGGTCGCCGGAGGCGCAGCAGGTGCTGGCCGCCGCTACCGGGGAAGCGCGCCTGCACGGTGGCCGGCTGGCGATGTCCGGGTTGGCGCCGGTCCCCGCGTGGCAGGCGGGAGACTGCGACCTGCCGGGCCTTGAGCGCGTGCTTGAACACGCCACCCCCTGAGGCGGATAGGGACCTGGCGCCGCCGCCACCGCGCGCGGCGAGCGGGGCATCCGCATGCATGCCAACGTGCCAGGCGGCCACGCCGATCACGACGTGTCTGCCTGGAGGGTAAGCAACTGCCCGCGGCTCGACGCTGCCAGGAGAAACAACGGGTCCACCCGATCTCGTTGGCCATCGGACATCTTGCGGCAATCTAAAATTCTGTTACTGTCTCGATAGGTGAGGCTCCTGGACGAACACCGGCTACTGATCTGACGGCGTCGAGAGGCACCGAGGTCAGGACAGGTTTCCCGGGTTAAGGGATGCCCCGAATTGGCCGTCCGCCCCCGTTCGCGGGTTACGTCATTCAGTGCCAAAGCTCCGGCGGGAGGGGCGCCCGCCGCCGGTTGCGGCGTTGGCGAACACGTTCTCTCGCGGTGTACGTAAGTTTGGCGTCCGGTCCGCCCGGCGCAGAGGGGAACGATTGAAACCTGACGATGGCTTTATAGGGAAGTTGTTTCGATATCTTGTTCGTTCTATCTCTGCTCCGGTGACGCTGGGCCGCTCGGCGCCTTAGGCTTCTCCCGCTTGCCGCGCACGCGTGGGCGTGCCTTGCTGCGCTTCACCGGCATGGCCATCGCAGCGCATTGTGCCCTTGCCTCGGCCGCCTGACACATCCCCGACACACCGGCTCGCTCCCGAAAGAGTTCACCTATGGTCACCACTGTCGCCGTACGCCCCATGCGCCTGGCCACGCCCGTCCATCCCGACACTGTGGCTGACCTGCAAGCACTGCACGACCGGCTGGTCATGGCAGGGCTCTCGGTCTGGCTGGTCCGCCACAAGTGGGGGGTAGCGGTCGCCATCGTCAGCTCAGGCCCCGGCGCTGCCGTGGGCGACGCCGTGATGCCTGTGCTGGCCGATCTGCGCGGCGACGGCTTCGACTGGGCGACGGCCGCATCTGGCATTGTCCGCGTCGGCCGAAGCAGCGACACCGCCAGGTGGGTGGAGCTAGAGCACTGGAATATCAGCGCGCACAGCGTTACCTGCGCGCGCGCCAACGCGCTTACCCGTGAGCAGTTCGACGTCGCCGACGTGGAGACGGTCATGATGGAACTGTTCGGCCGGCAGTGGCCCACGCTGGTCGGGATGTTCGACGCGCACGTTGATGACGTCGGCCACGACATCGACGTGGTGTTCTCTTGGGTGGACGGGACCGATCCGGTGTTCTTGTCCAGCCGGGCCGGCTGGCTGGCCCGCGCCAGGCTGGGTGACGGCGACGGCGCCGACGCGCGGACCCGCCAGATCGACGAACTGCGCTACGCCCTGCGCTCCGTGGACCAGAACGCACCCTGGGTGCGGCGGATCTTTATCGCCACCGATACGCGGCTGCCGGGCTGGCTGATAGCCGATCACCCGAAGATCACCGTCGTGCGCGCGTCTGAGCACTTCTCCGACCCCGCCGCGCTGCCGACGTTCAATTCACACGCGGTGGAAAGCCAGTTGCGCCACATCGACGGACTCGCCGAGCATTTCCTGTACTGCAACGACGACATGTTCTTCGGCCGCCCGGTGGCGGCGTCGGTGTTTTTCACTCCGGCCGGGATCAGCCGGTTCATCGAATCGCCCATCAGGATCGGCGGTGGGGCAGTCGGCCCCAGCCGCAGCGGTCACGAAAACGCCGCCCGCAACAACCGCCGCTTGCTGGCCGAGCGGTTCGGGTACCTGATCACGCGCCACCTGGCGCATTCACCAGTCCCGCTGCGGCGCAGCGTGCTCGCCGAACTGGAAGCCGAGTTCCCTGACGAGTTCGCTGCCACCCAGGCCAGCCGGTTCCGGTCGGCAACCGACATATCGGTCACGAACTCGCTCTATCACTACTACGCGTTGCTGACCGGCCGAGCGGTACCGCATGAGTCAGCACGCGCCTGCTACGTCGACACGACCAGCCACGACGGGCTGAGGATGCTGGACGGTCTGTCGGTACGGCGCGACGCCGATTTCTTCTGCCTTAACGACGGCAGCGAACCGGAAGTCGACGAAACCTACCGCGCCACGAGCGTATCCAACTTCCTCGCCGGCTACTTCCCGGCCCCGGCGCCGTGGGAGCTGGAGCGGGCCGCCCAGCCCGACCAACCGCATGATGTGCCGCGCTTCGCGGCGTAGCTGTACGTGTTCACTGCCGGCCGCGAGGGCCGGAAACCGCACGGTCGAGCTGGCGCGGAACCCGCGGCGCATCCGGGATGACGATCCCGGCCCGTTCAAGCCGCTGCTGCGCCTGCTGCGCGGTGACCGCCTCGCCGGCGGTCGGGCCGCTCTCGACCGGCACAACGGAGTGCATCACCGTCTCCGGGTAGACATGCACCAGACTGAACGCCTGTGCGGCGTCACGGCCACGGGTGCCGGCCTGCTCGAACGCCAGGTCCTGGGTGTAGCAGGTCGACGAGGCCACCGAGACCGGGATGCCGGCGAAGGTGCCGAACGACGAGTAGTGCATGTGACCGGCCAGAATGGCACGCACGTCCGTGCCTTCCAGCACGTTGGCGAGCCGATGCTGCTCGAGGAGCTCGACCGCGACAGCGAGGTCGGCTACCGTCGGCAACGGCGGGTGGTGCATGGCCAGAATGGTCCCGGACGGCGCGGGAACGTCGAGCACCCGGGCAAGCCACGCCAACTGCGCGTCGGTCACCTCGCCGTAGTGCTGGCCGGGCACGCTCGTGTCCAGCGCCACGATCCGCAGGCCGTTAACCAGGAACACCCGGTCCAGAGGCCCCCGTGAGGGGGGCTCGCCCAGAAGGTGCTGCCGCATCGCCAAGCGGTCATCGTGGTTTCCCATGACCCACATGACCTCGCACCCCAGCCGCGCTGCGAACGGCTCAACCACGGCCCGCAGCTTGCGGTAGGCAGCCGGCTCACCCGCATCTACGAGGTCGCCGGTGAACACCAGCGCCGACGGAATGATGCGGGCCGCCTCGATGCGATCAAGCAGCCGCTGCAGTCGGGCATCAGCGTCAACCGCGCCGTACAGCCGCTCCTCGCCGGCGATCAGGTGAGTATCAGAAAGGTGGAGCAGGACATGATCCGGCCGCGGATATTCCGCAACCCTCAGTGTCGGCACCGGACGGTGACCTCCTCGGCGCGCTGCGCCGTTCGTCGCCAGGCAAAGTGTGCGGCATCCAAGCTACGGCAAGGCGTCCCCCTGCCCGTAGCCGACACAGGGTGGCGGGGCACGCTCGTCGGCGCCACTCTCGTCCGCTATCACCCGTCTGGCTGCGAGAACGCGCCGGCAAGCCCGAGCGCCAAGTCACTAGCCTCCACCATTCAGCGCTGAAGGGGAGTGCCCGAGCGTCACGGTTGTAACAATCCCTGGACGGAGCTTTCCTGCCCAGCGAGCACCCGGCCCAGCTCGCCGATCTCATCATCGAAGCTCTCGCTACAGTCTCAGGGGCCCCAGCTAGTCCTGCGACGCCCACACCGCCCCCGCGGCAGGCCACCGGATGACCCGATCACCCGCCGTCATCGGGCACCGCCGAACGCAAACACCTCGGTCATGGCAACAGCGCTAGCACGCGCAATGGGTAATCAGGATTCGCCGCTGGCTCCGGGCAGGCGCTTATCCGCCTGTAGTCCGCGCAGGAGGGTGTCAAGGCCGGCGCTGAAGCGCTGGTCGCGGTCGCCGTCCCACGCGTGGACGCCGTAGGCGGCCAGCGCCGGAAAGCGGTCGGCGGGCAGTGAGCGGAAAAACGCGTGCAGTTGCTCTCTGGTCGCGGTGTCGCGCAGGCGCTGCTCGGCGGGCGATGTGGGATCGGCAAGGGCAAAGCCGAGGGTGTAATCGTAGATCAGGCGGAAGGCCAGGGCGGCTTCCCGGCCGGACAGCCCGGCCGCGAGCAGCGGCGCGAGGAACGCCTCGGCTAGGGCCAGTGACGTGGGGCTGAGCGGGTCGCGGGTCTTGAGCAGGGCAGCCACACCGGGATGATTCTCCAGGACGGCCCGCAGGCGGCGGGCGAGAGCGGTGACCTGCACAGCCCAGGGCGCGGCGGGGCCGGCCCGGCAGTCGACCTCGCGGAGAACCGCGTCGAGGATAAGGGCGTAGAGCTGCTCCTTGCCGCGGACGTGACGGTACAGCGCGCCGGGTACCACGCCGAGGCGGGCGGCGAGTGCGCGCATGCTGAGGGACTGCGCGCCGTCCGCGGCGATAATCGCGAGGGCTTCGGCGACGACCCGCTCCCTGGTAAGCGCGCGGCGGCCGCCTGGCCCCTCGTCGGGCGGGTTGAACCACAGCGCGGGCGTGCCCGCACCCGATGGCCGCTGTCCGCCCATGCCTGCTCCCTGTCGGCCGACGTTGACGGTGAACGATGTTCACTGTAATGTGAACAGTGTAGCTCGGAAATGAATGGTGTTCACCTGGGCGGTGTTCTTCCGGGTCGCCGGGCCGATGGCGCGGCCAGATACTAGGGAGAACGACATGACTGCGACGACGAGCCGGGGACTGCCCGGGAACCGGCGCACCGGGCGGGACGAAGTTTCGCGAGTGGTCGGGGGGCGCGGCTGGCTGGCCGGTAGGAAGCGCGAGGGCACGGCCTGGAGGCCGGCAGTCGACATATCCGAAGGTGTGGACGCATACCGGGTGACGGTCGAGATTCCCGGCATCAAGGCCGGCGAGGTGGAGATCACCATGGCGGACGGCCTGCTGACGATCCAGGGCGAGCGGCATGCCGCCCGCGAGGCGGCTGGGGAGAAAGTACACCGGTCCGAACGCGGCTACGGCGTCTTCCTCCGGTCGCTCGCGCTTCCCAGCAGCCATGTGGAGGCGGACGAGACCGAAGCCTCAGTGCGAGACGGAGTGCTGGAGATCCTGGTCCCCAAGGCAGCGGAAGCACAAGCCGCGCTCATCCGGGTACGGGTCAGGCAGGGGAACGCCGTCCTGGCGCCTGGGCGTGACGGCCAGGAGCGGTAGACCATGCCGAGTACCACCGAACGTGAGGCGGCGATCAGCCCGTCGCCGCCCGCCAGGCCGCGGCTGCTCCTGCAGCCCGATCGCCCCGGCCCTGCCCTGCTCGACGGCGGCTGGTGGCCCAGGTCGGCTGACCCGGCCGCGGAACTGCCCGGGCTGATCCTCGCCCTGGATGAACGGCACGGCCGCATCACCCGGGTCCTGCTGGGCACGGCAGGCTGGGATGCCAGCCGGCCCCGCCGACTGCGGGTCGACGGCCCGGCGGGCAGCCGCGTCGTGCGGCTCGGCTGGTTCGCCACCATGCCCGTCGGCCTGCTCACCGCTATCTCCGCCCGCGACGAGCGAACCGATCTGGTCACCATCCCCGCGCACACCAGCGAACGGGATGCCCGGGCGGCCATGGGACAGGCGGTCCAGGCCGGGAACCGAGATCACGCCCCCGCCATCCTGGCCGCGCTCCGCGCAGCAGCCAGCCCCCTGCTCGCAGCTGGACCGGGATCATCGTGATCAGCGCCGACGGCACCTTCCGCCACCCGCGAGCAGCTCCGCCCAGCGGCCGCACGATCGTCAGACTGCGCGGCGCCCTCGACATCGACGCCGCCCCGGCGCTGCGGGAACGGCTGACCGACGCGCTCCATCGCGGCACGGGCCTGCTGGTTCTCGACCTGTCCCACGTCCTGTCTTGCGATGCGTCGCTGCTGGCCGTGCTGATCGGCACGCAACGCCGTGCCAGGCTGCTCGGCACCATGGTGCGCCTGGCCGCCCCCAGCCTCCCGGTCACGAAGGTCATGCGCGCGACCGGCCTGGACCGCAGCTTCACCATCTACCCGGACCTCTCCAGCGCGCTCGCCCCCGAACTGGACGAGCCCGCAAGGCCAGCCCCGGCCCCGGCGATCCCCTGGCCGCGGCCGGGCAACACCGTCGGCCAGCGAGTTTAAGTTAGGCAGCAGGATTTCCCGTGGCGCGGGATTTCCTCCCGTTCCTTCGCGTCCTGGCGGTAATGCGTCGGCGTAAGCGCGGCTGATAGCTGAATTTCCCCGTTAACGGCCTCCTGACCAGGAGTCTTAAGATCTCTGGGAATCTCACTTCAGTGTTCTGTTATGCAATTTTCCGGTAGGCGGCTGCTCCCGGAGATGAGCCATGATTTGCGTACCCAAGCCAGCTGCCTTCGTTTTGCTTAATTCGGGTCGGGGGGCGATAATGGAAGCTGGGCCTGAGGGCTTTTCGGACGCCGGCGGTCTGGCCGGCGTCGTCTTCGGTCCCGGTTACCCGGCACGCCACGTGCCGGGGTTGGGATGGCCGGCATGCTCGGCTTCAAGATCATCACTCAGTTCGAGCAAGGCATCGTCTTCCGCTGGGGCAGGGCACTGCCCGGCGTCCGCGGGCCGGGGCTGAACTGGGTTAACCCGTTCACTGACCGGCTGCGGAAGGTGAATATGCAGATCGTCGTGGCGGCGGTGCCCGCCCAGGAGGCCATCACCCGGGACAATGTCACGCTCAAGGTCGACGCGGTGGTCTACTACCGGGTCGTGGACCCGGTCAAGGCGATCATCAACGTGCAGAACTACGCCTTCGCCGTGTCCCAGGTGGCCCAGACGTCGCTGCGGTCGGTGATCGGCCAGAGCGACATGGACCAGCTGCTGTCCGAGCGGGACAAGGTCAACGCCCATCTCAAGGATGTCATCGACGCGCCTACCGAGCAGCCGTGGGGGATCCGGGTGGAACGGGTCGAGATCAAGGACGTCTCCCTGCCGGAGTCGATGAAGCGGTCGATGTCGCGGCAGGCCGAGGCCGAACGGGAGCGCCGGGCGCGGGTCATCTCCGCCGACGGCGAATACCAGGCGTCCAAGAAGCTCGCCCAGGCCGCCACCGTGATGGCAGCCGACCCGGCCGCGCTGCAGCTGCGGCTGCTGCAGACCGTCGTCGAGGTCGCCGCCGAGAAGAACAGCACCCTGGTCATGCCCGTCCCCGTGGAGCTGCTGCGTTTCTTCGACCGTGCCGCCCAGGCGACCGGGCAAGCCCGGCCCGCGGCCGCCGGCACCGAGGACGCCCCGCCAGAAGCGCTCGAAGCGCCCGCGCCGGAAGTGCCAGTCCTCGCGGTGCCGCCCAGCCTTGCGGCCGGTCCCGCCCACAACGCGCCCCTCAACGCCACGCCGAAGACACCGGCCACTGCCTGACCGCGGATCGCGCGACCGGGGATCCTGCGGAACCAGCGTGCTGGCGAATGCCCGGAACGGCGCTACTCGAGGGCGGTATGTGGCGGGCCGGGCGCGTAGCCTCCGGGTCGCCGCGTTCGGGAAACCCTTATTCCGAACGAACGGTGGTTCCTCTCCAGCCCGTCCTCGCTCGGCGATGCCGGCGGCGTACGCAGGTTCGCATTGTCCGGCACGTCAGGGCAACGCTCATCGCTGTGCCCCGGATCCGCACTGGGTACGGCTCGCTGATCAGCAGCCAGAAGTCGCACATCCGTACTCGGTGGTGCTGTTCGACGAGGTGGAGAAGGCCCACGCGGACGTGTTCAACGCGCTGCTGCAGGTCCTGGACGACGGGCGGCTCACTGACGCGCAGGGGCGCACTGTCGACTTCCGCAACGCCGTCATCATCATGACCTCCAACATCGGGTCGGAATACCTGGTGGGGGACGCCACCTCGGACGGCGAGATCAAGCCGGACGCGCGCGAACGCGTGCTGGCCGAGATGCGCTTGCACTTCCGGCCTGAGTTCTTGAACCGCCTCGACGACATCGTGCTGTTCAAGCCCCTCACCCAGGGGGAGATCGAGCGTATCGTCGACCTCATGCTCAATGACCTCAGGGCCCGGCTGAGCGAGCGGCAGATGAAGCTGGAGATCACCGCCGACGCCATATTCCGGCGCGTATAGCGGTCATCCCGTTCCGGGCCCGTGAAGCCGATTTCTTCATAAGGATTACTTCATAAGCTTGCGCAACGCGGTCGGCACTCGCTGCCGACTCGGCCGCGGCGGCCGCCAGGAGCGGTTGCGCCGCAGCCGGGGCCGCTGGTCCGGAGTGCCTGCCTCAAGCTCGGACCTGAACCGGTCGAGGTGGCTGATCAGCTCGCCCCGCAACGGCCATCCGACCGGGCGGACCGCCGGAGCGGTCGCCAGCAGCTCGCTGAGCCGGTCTTGCTCGTCGCGCGCCGCGGCCAGATGGCGTTCCAGCTCAGCCTTCAGCATTTCGTGACGGCGCGGGTCCAATGCGATCGCGAGGCTGCTGTAGGTCCGTACGGCGGCGGACAACTCCCGCAGCGTGTCGGCGAGCCCGCGGCGCACATCCGGATCGTTGAGGGAGTTGTCGTCACCGGCGAGCCGGGTGGTATCGGTAAGCGACCGGGCAAGGACCCGGACCGTAATCGCCGAGTGCTCCAGGGTTTCCAGGCTCTGTCGCAGTGTCACCGTGCTGTATGGCAGCCGCATGCTGCGCGG
>Ga0070679_100002336_pt1 | contig 17153 bp, 11 predicted proteins | sample KBSC63BmetaG_FD_65652 | JGI IMG/M metagenome (GOLD analysis project Ga0070679, IMG submission 65652) | Corn rhizosphere microbial communities from Kellogg Biological Station, Michigan, USA - KBS C6-3B metaG | ecosystem: Host-associated > Plants > Roots > Rhizosphere | place: USA: Michigan... | reverse complement strand
ACGGTTCAGCGGAAGCTGCCGCTCGGAGTCGCGAGCGCGTCGCTTCAGCAGGTGCGGGTCGACAACGTCGTAGAACCGCGCGCCGGTTATATCGCGAGCGCCGAGCTGCGCGGTTCCTCGCGGTTCATCGGCTCGAACGATTCGCTGGAATTCATCAAAGGGTTCGTCGACGGGGCGTTGTATCGGCCGGTCACATCGCGGATCACGCTTGCCATGCGCCTCCGCGGCGGCGCGATCGGCGGGACAAATCTGCCTCCTCCGCAAGAGCGCCTGTATGCCGGCGGCGCGGGCAGTGTACGCGGCTTCCAGCAGAACGAGCTGGGTCCGGTCGTGTACCTCGTCGACTCCGCGAAAACCAAGTTCATTTTCGGACCGGACTCGACCACGGTGGCTTTCGTGACGACGGATTCGTCGTCAGCGAGCCGAACCATTCCGACGGGCGGCAACCGGCTCGTCGTCGCCAACGTGGAGCTTCGCATTCGCGATCCGTTCATTCCCAATCTGCTGGAATACGTTCCCTTCGTCGATGCGGGAGATGTCTTCACGAGCCACACCGGTAGCGCCCGCAACGTGAATCTCGCCGTCACACCAGGACTCGGACTGCGATATTTCTCACCCATCGGTCCCATCCAAGTCAATGCGGGGTACAATCCGCAACGTACGCGCGCCGGTCCGGCGTACTTCACTCCGCCCGTTCGGGCCAACGGGGCTGCGCCGCTTATCTGCGTCACGGCACCGGGGGCCCCGCTGGCGTTTGTGCAGCTGGCGAAAGACGGAAAGACGCTACTCCAAAACGTCGATTCCAACTGTCCGGCGAGCTTCGTTCCGACCGTCTCGAACAACTTCTTCAGTCATTTCGTGCTCACGTTCTCGATCGGTACCGACTTCTAGGCAATGAAACGCCGCCGTCTCGTGGCGCTCGTCGCCGTCCTCGTGCTCGCCTTCTTCGGAACCGTGGCCGTCGTCTCGGTTCTGCTGGTGACGCGCACGGATGCGGGGCGGTCGAAGCTGCGGGACCTGGTAGTGCCGATCATCGCGAGCAAGTTCGGCGGCGGAACGATTTACGTCGGGAAGATCGACGGGAGCTTCATCAACGAGCTCACGATCGACACCATTGCGATTCGAGACAAGCACTCGAACGAGCTGTTCGCCAGCACCGGCCGGATCACGGTTCGCTACGACATTCGAGACATCATCGATGGCCGTATCTGGCTTCGTGCGACGCAGGTCGCGCATCCGTACGTGCACATCGTGCAGCACGAGAACGGCGTCTGGAACTTCAAGGAGATCTTCGCGTCTCCGAATCCGGAGCCGCCCAAGCCGAAGGACGAAAAGACGCGAGGCTTTGGCGATTACTTCGTGATCGATTCGGCGAGCGTGAAGGAGGGAACCTTCCTGCTCACGATGCCGTGGGCACCAGACGAACGGTTCAAGGGCGCGGCGCGGGACAGCGTCATCAAAGTCCATTTGACCGACACGACGAAACAGGTCGCGCGCCGTTCGGACGGATTCGGACGCACGTGGGTGTGGAAGAACATCCACGGTTTGATCGCACACGCGCGACTTGCCGACCCGGACAGCGACGTGAAGTTCGGGCGTCAGTATGTCGTCGACACATTGTCTGCCGACGAGTACGAGCCGACGTTCAAATTCCGACAGCTGACCGCCCAGGTGAAGCACCTCGGCGATTCAGTGTGGTTCCAGGTGCCGCATTTCCAGATGCCGGCGTCGCGCGGATATGGTCAGGGCAAAGTGTGGTGGGGCGGCAATCACCCGGTGCACTACGACATCGCCATTCGCGCCGACTCGGTCGCGCTCGACGATGTGAATTGGGTGTATCCGCCGCTGCCGCGCACCGGCGGCGGCAGCGTCAATCTGGCCATCAAGAACGATGCGAAAGACGACCACATCATCGAGTACAAGCTCAGCAAGATGGACGTGCGCACGACCAAGTCGCATCTCACGGGCGACATGAGCTTCGGCGTCGGCATGCCGGTGCTCCTCGTGCGGAACGTGGATCTCAAAGCGGATCCAGTGAACTTCGATCTGCTCCGCGCGTTCAACACGAAGCCGTTCGCGCAGGACTGGCAGGGCGACCTGGTGGGTACGGTGAAGGGACGCGGCGGGCCGCTCACGAATTTCGTCGTGGACGAAGCCAATGCGGAATTCCGCGATGCGCATGTGCCCGGCGCAGTCTCGCGGTTCACCGCGAACGGTGAGCTGGACATTCTCTATCCCGCGTTCACAGCGTTTCACGGGTTCAACGTCAACGCGACGGCGCTGGATCTGAGAACGGTCGAGTACCTGTTCCCGAATTTTCCGCGTTTGAACGGCATCGCAGCCGGCGTCGCGACGCTCGACTCGTCGTGGCTCGACGTGCGCTTCTCGAACGCGGACATGACGCTGCAAGACGGGCCGGGCGAGCCGTCGCACTTCACGGGCAACGGCCGTATCACGTACGGCGATGCGATGACATATGACGTCTCGCTCGAGACGCAGCCGTTGTCGCTCACCATGCTCGCGCGCTCGCCGAAGGTGTTTCCGCTGCCATTGCGTGGTATCGTGAGCGGACCGCTGCGCGCGCGCGGCACCACGCAGGATCTCGCGGTTTCCACATCGCTCCAAGGTCCAGGTGGCGCCCTCACGTTCGACGGACGCGTCGATCTCGACTCGATCGGAGGATATGGCGTTCACGGCAAGGGCGAATTCAGTGCACTGAATCCCGCGACGCTCGCCGACATCAAGACGAAAATTCCTCCGGGCACGTTCAGCGGCCACTACGGCGTCGACGCGGCGGGCGAGACGTGGGCGAAAACCGTCGGTACGGCTGACGTGTCGCTCGAGCGAACGATGTTCGACGGCGTGCGCGTCTACGAATCGCAGGGCGGCGTGCATTTCGGCCACGGCAAGATGACCGTCGATTCGCTGCGATTGCACACGGCGGCACTGACGCTCACCGCCACGGGCGCGCTTGGATTGCCGAAAGGCTCATCGGACTCGATCTCGTTCACGGTCACCATGGATTCGTTAGGCGGGTTGCGACGCTATCTCGGCACTCGCGACAGTATGGCAGCCGACGGCGAAGCGATCGCAGCGCTCGACTCGCTGTCCGGCAGCGCGACGCTGCACGGCGCGGCGAGCGGCACGATGGATCGGCTGAACGTGAGCGCGCACCTGGATGCGAGAGATCTCTACTTCAACAAATACCGCGGCGAACGCGTGCGGGCGGCATTCGAGTTGCGCGATGTCACGACTTCCGCGGTCGGCGCCGTGCGCGCCGCAATCGATTCCGTGACACTTGCCGGCATCGAGCTCGATAGCATCGGGGGGTCGTTGCAGTTCAGCGACTGGCGACATGCCACGTTCTCGGCAGGCGCCTTGAGTCGGAACGGGCCGACCGCGGTTGCGCACGGGGTGTGGAGCGGCACGCCCGCCTTGGAGAGCGTGACGATCGACTCGCTCCGATTGGCGATCGGCGGGGATCGGTGGCGGCTCGCGTCTGCCGTGCGCGTCCGCCGCGATTCCAGCAGGCTTGCAATCGACTCGTTGCTGCTGCGCAACCAAGACTCGGCCTCCGTTGCCTTCGTGGCGAACGTGCCTGAGACTGGGCCGGCCAGTGCTCGCTTGCGCGCGGTCAATGTTTCGCTGCGCGAGCTGGGCCTCGTGGAGCAGTTCCCCGATTCGCTCAATGGCCTCGCCAATCTCTCGCTGGCCGCGACCGGTACCAAACTGGAGCCGGAGATCGCGGCTGAGGCCGCGCTCAGCGGAATGCGTCTGCGCGGCGTCGATGTCGATTTGTTGACTCTCGGCGGCCGATATCACGCCGGACGCGTTCTGGCCAATATGCAGCTCACGCGGCAAGGGCAACGCGCCGTCGTGGCCCTTGCGAGCCTACCAGCGACGATAACGCTCTTTGGAATACGCGAGCGTGAAGATTCCGTGAGCGGCATCCTGACCGCCGAGCCGACGGACCTCTCGATCATCAAAACGCTGTTCCCGTCGGCGGGGACCAACAAGGTCAACGTTTCCGGGCAGCTGACGGCACGCGTGGAGCTGTCGAACACGTGGCGCAACAAGGTCCTTGCCGGCAAGGTGTCGATCACCGACGGCATGGTCGATCTGAAGTCGCAGGCCGGAATCAAGATTACGAAGATCAACGGAGAGATCACCGGCAGCGGAAACGCTGCGCGCGACAGCATCGCGGTGAACCTGCAAGCCGTCAGTGATGCGGCAAAACAGCCTGGTGATCTCTCGCTCACCGGCTACGTGAAAAATCTTCTACAAACGACGAATACGCAGGTCTTTGGGCTGTCGCTCACCGCGAACAACTTTCATGCGCTCAACAAGCGATCGCTCGCCGAGGCATACATGTCGACGGCGTACGACAGCAGCAACGGCAGGCGATACACGGCTCCGTTGCGGCTGACCGGGTCGCTGCTCGCACCGGAACTGAGCGGTCGAATCCTCGTCGATCGGGGCTCGATCTTTCTCTCTGACCGCGACATCGCACGGAAGCAGGCCGTGGAGTTCATCGCCGACAGTCTGAACGTCGTCGATAGCGCGGCGCGCACGCGCCCGCGCAGCCGATCGGCACTCCTCTCGTCGCTCTACACAAACCTGCGCACACGCAACGTGACGGTGACCCTCGGAGATGTGCGACTTCGTTCGGCCGAAGCGGACGTGAAGCTCGAGGGATCACTGAACTTGTTGACGACGAGCCAGGCGACGCGGTCGTTGGTGGCGGTCGGCCCGCCGTTCCAGCTCGAGGGCACGCTGTTTACGGCGGGCGGTTCGTACAACCTGAACCTCGGCCCAGTTCAGCGGGAATTTCAGGTGCTGCCGCGAGGCACGGTGGTATTCGACGGTCCGTACGACAATCCCTTGCTCGATATCTCCGCGATGTACACTGTGAAGCGGCCGCCGGACAAGGACCTCGGCATTATCGTGAAGCTTCAGGGACCGCTGGTGCCGTACCCGGGCATCATCTTCGCCAGCAACTCGGACATCGAGATCGGGCAGTCCGATCTGGTCAGTTATCTGCTCACCGGCAGACCAGGCTTCGACTTTGGCGCGAACGCGCAGACCAGCCAAGTCATCGTATCGGTCCTCGGGCCGACGCTCAGCGCTTACACGGCGGATAAGCTGCGTCAAGCACTGGGCTCATCGATCGACTTCCAGCTCCAGCTTGGCGCATCGCAGCTAGGGACAACGACTGGTTTCTTCAACACGTCGAACGTGACGTCCTACCTGAGCAGCTCGACGATCGGCGCGGGCAAGACCTTCGGCAACCTGTCGCTCAACGTGAGCAGCGGCTTCTGCCAGTTCTCTCCCACGTCCACCCAGGGGTTCCGCGCCGCGGACATGTTCGGGGCCGAGGCGCAGTACCGGTTCAACTCGAAGTACTCGACGCGGGTCGGCTACGAACCCGGCACGCAGGCGCGCGTCTGCAATGCGAACCAGGACCTCATCAACCTCGTGCGCACGCCGAATCAGTTCAGCTTCTCGTTCCTGCAGACGTGGCGCTTCTGATCGCGCGGGCGGTCGTCATCACGAACCCCGCTTCACGCCGCGGCCACGCGCTGGCGGAGGACGCACGCGAGGCATTGGCGGCTCGCTCCGTACACTGCGACGTCGTATACACAGAGCGCCCCGGGCATGCCGCGGAGCTCGCGCTCGAGCAGGCGCCGCATTACGACGCGGTCTTCGCGTTGGGCGGCGACGGAACAGTCATGGAAATCGTCGGTGCGCTCTCTGGTGCCGCGACACCGGTTGGCATTCTGGCTGGCGGCACCGGGAACCTCCTCGCGCGCGCGCTGAACATCCCGCTCTCCGTACGGCGGGCTGTTTCCGCGTTGCTCGACGGCGAAGAAGTGCTGGTCGACTTGGGGCGGTTCGACTCTGGCCGGCGCTTCGCCATGGCGGCCGGCGTCGGCATCGACGCGTCGATGGTGGCTGAAACGCCGACTTGGCTGAAGCGTCGATTGGGTGTGGTCGCGTACACGATGATGGGCGCGCGAGCGGCCGTGCGCAGTGTCGTTCGCCGGGAGTTCTTTCTCGCCCGGGTTGTGATCGACGGCACGGCACACGAGCGGCGGGCGGCTGCAGTCATGGTGGCTAATTTTGGCGCCGTGCTCGGTCGTCGGATCACCCTTGGTCCCGGGATACGCACGGATGATGGCTGTCTGGACGTCTGCGTGTTCTCACCGGAATCGATCGGCGATGCGTTTCGGATCATGAACCGGCTACTGCGCGGCAACTTCGCATCCGATCCCTGCATGCTCTATCTGCGCGGCCGTGACATCCGCATCGCGACGACGCCGCCCCGCTCCTGGCAGGCGGATGGCGAGTTGATGGGCACGACGCCCTTTCACGTCGTGGTCGAGCCGCTCGCCGCGCGCCTGCTCGTTCCCAGGGCGGCCGCGTGACATCGCCTGAGGACAAGGTCGCTCCGGCGCAGTCGTCGATCCTGAGCCAGGCGCGGCTCGTCCGCGAACGCGATCAGCTCTTTCTGCTGCACGAGGCGCTGGCGGACGTCGAGCGCGCGCGCACGCTCGAGGAGCGCATGCGGATCCTCGTCGACGCCATTCGCCGCGTCGGGTACGGCCGCGTCGACACCGTCGCGACGTACACGATGCCCGACGAGATGTCCGTCGTTGCCTGGATCAGCCATTCAGTATTCTTGAATTCCAATGAGCTGATCGTCCCGGTGCGGACGGTCGGCGGCACGGCCGTCGCGACGCTCGTGTTGGGCGAGCCCGATGAGCCAGGGCCGCCGCTGCTCGCTCGCGTGCGAACGGTCGAGCTCTTCGCTCAACAAGTCGCGTCGATCATCGAGAACGCGCGATTGTACGAGGTGAGCGAGCGCGAACGCCGCCGCGGCGAAGCGCTGGCCGAGATCGCGCGCGCGGTGAACGGGTCGCTGCGACTGAGCGAAGTGTTGGAGCTGAGCCTGCGGCATACCGCTGCATTGCTTCGAACTCGCGGCGCGGCGCTGGGGCTTCTCCGCGACGATCAGATCGTTCTCGTGGCCGGCACTGGCGTGGCCCATAGGTTGATCGGCGCTCCGGTTCCCGTGCATGCGAGCATCAGCGGCCGTGCGATCCTCGAGCGTCGGACCATCATTTGCAACAATGCCGATGTTGCGGAGGCGTACGCGCCGACGCGCATCGCCGCGAGCGTCAACAGCACGCTCGTTGCGCCGTTGTTCTCGGGCGATGCGGTGCTGGGCGTGTTGTCGGTCGTCGACGGTGTCGAGCCGTTCACCGACGACGACGCGGTCGTGTTGCAGCGCCTTGCCGATCAGGTGGCCGTCGCGATCGCGAACGCACGCTTGTATGAAGAGGCGCGCAGCGCCGCCGACCGGCATCGCCAAACGTTGGAGGACGAGCGTCGGGCGCGCGAGGCAGTCGCGGAATCCGAGGCGCGCTACACCCATCTCGTCGAGTCGGCGTCGGACGCCATTTTCACGGTCGACGGCGACGGCAACCTGACGGCACTCAATCGTTCGCTCGAGCGTGGGACGGGCAAAGCACGAGCGAGCCTGCTGGGCACTCCGTTCGCTGCGGTGGTCGATTCACGCGATCACGCCAGCGTGGAGCAGGCACTCAATGCCACGTTTGCGGGGCAGCGAACTCGCGTTGAGCTTCGATATGCCAACGCGGCCGGCGAGAGTCGATTCTGTTCCCTGACGCTCACGCCGATCGGCGAAGGCGATGACGTGACCGGTGCGCTCGGTATCGTCCGCGACGTCACCGACGAGCGCCGCCTCGCCGACCAGTTGATGCAACAGGAAAAGCTCGCGGCGGTGGGACAGCTCGTGAGCGGCGTCGCGCACGAGCTGAACAATCCGCTCGCGAGCGTGATGGCGTTTGCGCAGTTGCTGCTTGCCGCTCCCGAAGGAGCACAGCTCGATCGTCCCGCGGTCGACGCGATTCATCAGGAGACGAAGCGCGCCGCGAAGATCGTCTCCAATCTGCTCACGTTCGCTCGCCAACATCAGCCGGAGCGACGCGTCACCGATCTGAATCGGGTCGTCGAAGACACGCTCGAGCTGCGGCGGTACGCGCTCCGGATCGCCAACGTCGACATCGAAGCTCGTCTGGACGCAAACCTGCCGTTGACGTGGGCGGACCCGTTCCAGCTGCAGCAAGTGATGCTCAATCTCGTCTCGAACGCGGAGCATGCGCTCGCCGAGTGGGATGGGCCACGCGCGATCATGATCACGACGTCGCTCGAACACGGCTACCTCGTCGTGCGCGTGTCCGACAGTGGACCGGGCGTTCCGATCGAGCATCAGCGCCGAATCTTCAATCCGTTCTTCACGACGAAGCCAGTCGGAGAGGGTACTGGACTCGGTCTTTCGATCTCCGACGGCATCGTGCGCGAGCACGGCGGTCGCATTCGCCTGGAATCGCGCGCCGGCGGCGGCGCCTCGTTCGTGATCGAGCTTCCTGTCGTGGATCCGATCCGCGGCAACACGCCCCCCGAGCCGCTCAACGCGATCTCCGCGCATCGGAGTCGCCGTCTGCTCGTGGTCGACGACGAGCCGACGCTGCGACAGGCCGTCGCGGCGTATTTCCGATCGCTCGGCCACGAGGTCGATACCGTTGCCACGGGCCGCGATGCTCTCGATCGCGCCGCGGTGCTCGACTACGATGCCGTGCTGCTCGATCTGCGTCTGCCCGACATCGACGGCGATGAGGTGCTCGCTCAGCTCCGCCAAATGTCACGCGCGCCGGAACGCGTCGTGTTCATTACGGGAGATCGACAAAGCGAGTCGGCTCGCCGAGCGCTCGAGATGAGTGGATTGCCGACCTTGGCAAAACCGTTCCAGCTGGACGAGCTGGCGGCAATGGTGCTCGCGGAGGAAGCCGCGTGACGGCTATGTTACGAGCATGAATCAGCTGCAAGAACGCGACGCAATGGTGTGCCGGTCGTGCGGGAATGAAGAGCGCGCGTCCGAGGGCTATCCGTGCGTGGATTGCGGCACGTTCATTTGCCAGATGTGCGACATGCGCGGTGTGACGCGATGCCGCACGTGCCAGGTCCGGCGCGCCTCCGCGATCGGGTCGAGCGTGGATACAACGGCGTCCGCGAAAGCGCCCGGGTGAGCGAAGGTACGGATCTCACGCGCCTCGGCTTGGCCGTCGGTCATGCGACGGACGAAGCCGGCGCCACAGGGCTCACGGTCATTCGCGGCATCGACGGAGGGCTGCGAGCCGCGGCGTACACAGTCGGTCGCGCGACAGGCTCGCGTGAGCTGCATGCGGCAACGACCGAGCACGGTGGCGGAGGACGCATCGACGCGATCATGCTCACCGGCGGATCGGCGTATGGACTCGATGCCGCGGCCGGCGTGATGCGTTGGATGGAAGTGCGGAGTCGCGGCGTATCCGTCGGACCAGGAGTCGTCCCGATCGTTCCCGCCGCGGTGATCTTCGATCTGGCACCGCTTGGGCGCTACGACGCGCGTCCGACGGCGGACATGGCGATCCTGGCGACCGAGCTCGCGAAACCGGCGGGCTTCGCCGAAGGGTCCGTTGGCGTCGGCACTGGTGCGACGGTCGGCAAGATTCTCGGTCCCGCGCGCGCGATGAAAGGCGGCTTCGCGTGTGCGATCGAATCTCTGCCGGATGTCGCCGTCGCGGCGATGGTCGTCGTTAACGCGTTCGGTGATGTGCGCGACGCGAGCGGCAACATCATCGCCGGCGCGCGCTCGCCAGGCGGCGGATTCGCCGACGCGATGCGTGTCTTGCAGCATGCCGATCTTGCGGCGCCGATCCCGCTCGAGGCAGCGGTGCAGAACACGACGCTCGCCGTCGTGGCGTGCAGCGCACCGCTGAGTGCCGTGGAGTTGGCGCAACTCGCGCGCGCGGCGAGCGCCGCGATGTTCCGTCGGATCACGCCGTGCGGATCGTCCGTCGACGGCGATGTCGTGTTCGCGATCTCTCCGGAGTCTGGCGAGCGTTGGAATTTCGAGGTCGCCGGACGTCGGCGTCCACTTGCGCCGATGATCATCGAAGCTCTCGCGGTCGCCGCGTTGGAACGCGCGATCGAGCGCGCGGTTCGACTCGCGCGCGGCCGCGACGGCGTTCCTGGACTTGCCGACTCATGGTGACCTCGCTCAACAGCGAACCCGCCGTCGACCACGAGTTGCCGCTCTTCACGGCAACCGTTCGCACGCCCATCGCGCCCATGCACGGCGAACCGCGCATCGCAAGCCCGATGATCTCGGAGCAGCTGGCCGGTCATAACGTCGAAGTCATGGACGAAGAGGGCGATTGGGTCCGCGCACGCGGAGACGACGGCTACGACGGCTGGATGCACAAAGGCTTTCTGACTCGGAAACAGGATGCCGGGCCGCACGGCCTCAGTTCCTGGCGCATCTCGCTCGGATGCATGACCAAGAACGCGAGTGGCGATCCACGCTCGCTTCCACTGCGCGCGATTCTCTCGCCCGATGAAGTAGTCAGCGCCGGTGAAGCCGTCGAGTCGAATCAGCTGGCTCAACGTTTTCCCACCGACGCGCGCGCGATCACGCGCAGCGCGCAGGAGTTGTTCGCGGGCACGAGCTATCTGTGGGGCGGCGTGACGCCGTGGGGCGCCGACTGCTCCGGTCTCGTGCAGAGCATCTTCGCGCTGCATGGCGTTCAACTGCCGCGCGACGCTTGGCAGCAAGCCGAACGCGGCAGCGACGCCGGGAAGGATGTGGGCGAGTTGGTCGCCGGCGATCTGTTGTTCTTCTCTGATCGCGACGACAATCGCGTCACGCACGTGGGCATCGCGATGGGCGATCGCCGAATGGTGCATCTCGCGCTGGCGCGCGGGGGCTATGCGATGGAGCGCTTGGATGACCGTCGGGATCCATATGTCGATCGTCTTCGTCGCCGGTTTCTCTTTGCGCGTCGAGTTTTGTGAACCACTGACGCATCACGGACTGGCACGGACACTGACGGACTGACACGGACGACAGCGGCACTTAGGATTCTTTGAATAAAAGCCGCTCGGGAAGCACATCGTCGCGTCCCGAGCGGCTGTTTTCAAAGAGAGACTTGTGCTTTTCCGTGTCAGTCCGTCAGTGACTGTGCCTGTCCGTGATGCACCCGTGGTTCCCTTAGCTGAGCATCGTCCCAGACGGCACCTGCGCCGCGGGACGGACATGCACCGGGATCTCGACGGTCTGCTTGCCGTCGATCGCGATCGCCATACGGAACGAGCCCGCGGCATCGATCGGCAAATCGATCTGCGCGATGAGCGGCAGATCCATCTCCATCGCGCCCGGCGGCGGCGCACCAACGCTCAAATCACCCTGACTGTTCCACAGCTCGCTGCCGCTCGGGTTGATCCAGCGGAAATTGACCGTGTGCGAGCCGACATCCTGGCTGGTGCCCTTGATGTGCATCACGAGGTGCGCGCGCGGATGCACGGCGGGAAGCGCCGCGACCTGCAGCGCGTCGAAGACGCCGAGGATGTTCAGCTTTCCCTCTTGCGAGAGGTTGGCCGCGTCGGCGAAAAGAGCGAAGGTGACATGCATGCTGCAACATAGACAGGTCGCTAGTCACGCGTCTACTTTTCACACATGGGTTCGACAGCGAGAGAAAGCATCACGCCCGGCCGCGCAGCATCGCGACCGGGCGTTTGGTTGACGGACGCCACGCTCATCGCGATGGCGGTCATCTGGGGCGTCAATTTCAGCGTCGTGAAGTTCGGCACGTCCCTCGTTGATCCGCTCGCCTACAACGGCGTTCGGGTCACACTCGCGGCCGTGTTGCTGTCGACGATCGTGTTGCTCGGATCCGCGGCGCTGCCGTCGCGCAAAACGATGCTCGCGCTCCTCGGGCTCGGCGTGCTCGGCAACGGCATCTATCAGTTCTTCTTTGTCGAAGGCCTCGCGCTCGCGAAGGCAAGCGACGCGGCGCTCGTGATCGCCGCATCGCCAGCATTCATCGCCATCATCGGCCGTGTTCGAGGCGTGGAACGCGTGAGCAAGCGTGGCGCGCTGGGAATCGCGCTGTCGATCCTCGGCATTGGCCTCGTCGCGCTGTCGACGGCGGAGGCGGCGGACTCGCACGCCACGCTCATCGGCGATTTGCTGGTGCTCGTGGGATCGTTGGCGTGGGCGGTGTACACGGTTCTCCTCAAGCCGTACACTGAGCGCGTGCCAGGCATGCAGCTCTCGGCGCTGACCATGTTGGGCGGCGCGCTATCGCTGCTCGTCATCTCGGCGCCGGCGATCGTGCATGCACCGTGGACGACGATGCCGGCGCTCGGTTGGGGCGCGCTCGTCTACAGCGGCGTGTTCGCGCTCGTCATCGCATACTACTTCTGGTATCGCGGTGTCCGCGTAATCGGACCGACGCGCACGGCGATGTACTCGAATTTGCAGCCAGTCGTCGGCGTCCTCATGGCGTGGCTGCTCCTGCACGAGACGCCAACGGTGTGGCAACTGGTCGGCGCCGCGTCGATCATGGGTGGTCTTCTACTGACGCGATCGTGAAGCTCGTCCTGTTCGACATCGACGGCACCATTCTCCTCACCGACGGCGCCGGCAAGCGCGCGATTCATCGCGCGCTCATCGAAGTGTTCGGCGAGACCGGGCCCGAGGAGCACCTGTTCGGTGGCAAGACCGATCCGCAGATCGTCCGCGAGCTGATGCGTCTGGTCGGGCACGGCGATGAGCATATCGATGATCGAATGACGGACCTGCTCGCTCGCTACGTCATCTACTTGCAGGAAGAGCTTCGCGTCGGAGCCGGCGGCGTTCGCGTGATGCCCGGTGTCTGCGACCTGCTGGACGTGCTCGATGCGCGCGACGACGTGATCGTTGGCCTGCTCACCGGGAATCTCGAGGAAGGCGCGCGGGCGAAGCTTCGGTCCGCCGGTATCGATCCCAATCGCTTCAAGCTCGGCGCATATGGCTCCGATCACGAGCAGCGCGGCGAGCTCCCCGCCGTGGCGCAGCGCCGAGCGAAGGAGCAGTTCGGTATCGAGGTGACGGGCCCAGACGTAGTCGTCATCGGCGACACGCCGGCGGACATTCATTGCGGCCGCAGCGTGGGTGCGAGGGCGATCGCGGTCGCCACGGGACACTACACGATGCGCCAGCTCGAGGAGCATTCGCCGGCAGCCGTGTTCGCCGACCTGTCCTCGACCAGTGATGTCGTGCGCGCGATCCTCTCCCGGTCATAGATTTCGGCCATGACGACTCGCGTGCTCGGCCCGGTCTCGGCGACCGGCGTTCGCGTCGGCCGCACGAATCTCGGCGCGGGAACCGTTCGGCTCGACGACGACACCATCACCGTGACGGTGCGATCGGCAACCGAGGACCATCCCATACGCCTCAGCGTCGATTCAGTCGACTCGGTCGGCGTTGCAGGAAACGAGCTCGTGCTCGCGCTGCGCGACGGCACACGTGTGTCGATCGATTCACCGAACGCGGGGCAGTTCGCGATGGACGTGCTCAGTCGCTGCCGCGCCATTCCCGAGCTCACGCGCGCGCTGCGAACGTTCGGATCGCGACGCGGGTCGCGCAGCCAGCGTGACTCCTCTGCGGCAGAACAGCAACGCTTCTTCGCGCCGTTGCTCGAGGCGCGAAAGCTCGCCGGCGCCGCGGACGCGCCGACGGCGACGATCGCGGCGTTCGACGGCGGTGCACTCAGCCAGGCATTCAGCGCCGCGCTGCACGAGTTCGCGTCAGAGCGCTACGCCCAACCGGGTCCAGCACGTCGTGCGCTCGAGGCGGAGCTCGACGAGCTTGCTGAGCCGCTCATGACTGCCATCACGGCGCTAGTCGAAGCCGGGAATGGCGCCCGGAGCGCGGTCGACGACCTCGTACTCTGGCGCGCGTGGGCGACCCAGCTTCGGTCGACCTTCGAGATCGCGGACCGTGTTTGGCTCACGCTCGACGTCGCCCTCGATGCGACTCCGCTGACACAATGATCCTCGGCGTCGGTGTCGACGCGGTGGACATCGCTCGCATCGAGCGGATGCACGAGAACCACGGCGATCACATGATGGAGCGGCTGTTCACGCCCGCCGAGCTCGCCTTCTTGTCGAAGAAAACCTTCCCGGCACAGCACATCGCGGTGCGGCTGGCAGCGAAAGAAGCCGCGTACAAGGCCCTTTCAGGCAACGACGACGCACGAGCGATCGGTTGGCGGGAGATCGAGGTGCTGTCGCGGTCAGATGGCGCTCCCGAGCTACGGCTTCACGGACGGGCGCTCGCCAGATTCACCGAGCTTCAGGGCAGCAAAACGCACGTCTCGCTGAGCCACAGTCAGGCGACCGCGGTGGCCGTCGTAATCATCGAAAGTCAATAGAGTTGCGACCTCTGGCTATGGCCATCCGTGGAATTCCGATATATTCCATCGGCAATGAGGCTCCGAATCTGGCTCGGCCGCGCCATAGCGGTGACTGCCATCGCTGGAATTCCTGCGCTCGCCGTTGGGCAGGAGCAGCAGGTCCAGCGGGTGGCGTACATCGTCAGCGTCGCCGTTGAAGAATATGGGAAGGGAATCGACGCCAAGGGCAAACTGATCTCGGCTGACGAGTATCAGGAAGCGCTTGGGTTCGTAAACGATGCGCGCGCAGCTGCCGGCCGTTTGCCGAGCGACCGCGCGCCAGGCGCTACGGTGATGGTCGATTCGATCATCGCGGCTATCACCGCGAAGAAGCCGCCCGCGGTCCTCGAGGAGCTTGCGAAGCGGTTTTCTGCGATGCTCGGCCGGGATGCACAGCTGTCGCTGCCGCACGGTCCCGTCAACGTTGCGGAAGGCGAAAAGCTGTTTCAGGCGTCGTGCGCGGCGTGTCACGGCCCGCGAGGCATGGGCGACGGACCCGCCGGCGCCGCGCTGTCGCCAAAGCCGCCGGCGATCGGCAGCATGAACGCGATGCAGGCGGCGACGCCCGCGATGATGTTCAGAAAGATCTCGGTGGGCGTCACGGGCACAGCGATGCCCGCGTTTGCGCCGCAGCTCACCGACGAGCAGCGCTGGAACATCGTTGGGTATCTCGGAACATTGCAGCATCCCGCTCCGCGCGTCGCAGAGGGCGAAGGCCTCTACATCCAAGGCTGCGCGACTTGCCACGGTACCGCGGGTCTGGGCGATGGGAGCTTCGCGCGCACGCTGTCGCGACTACCCCCCGAGCTCGGGTCCTTTGAGTGGCAGGCGGAGCGGAGCGATTCGGATCTCGTGACCGCCGTGCGCGAGGGAAAGATCGGAACGCCGATGCCACCGGCGCAGCTCACGCCGGCGCAGGTGCAGAGCGTTGTGGCGTATCTGCGGTCGCTTCCCGGCCGCCAGCGTGCGGATCTTCTGCCGGCTGTCGCGAACAGTGATTCCGCGACGATGGCGAGCCGTCGCGCCATCTCACTGCTCGACCAGTCGCTCACCGCGGCGCGCAACGCGCAGTTGGTCGAAGCCGGAGATCGCGCGTTCGACGCCTATCTCGCATTCGAGCCGCTCGAGGCCACGGCGCGCGCGAAGGATCCGGGCGTCGTCTCGTCGATGGAGCGGCTCTTTGCCGAATTCAAAGCCGCTGTGCACGTGAACGATCTGCGCGGCGCCGAAGGGGCGCGCGACAAGATCGAGGCAGGCATGCGGAAGGTCGTGCAGCTGAACCAGCCGACGGGAAGCGGCTGGGAAGCGTTCATGCAGAGCCTTCTGATCATTCTGCGCGAGGGCTTCGAGGCGATCCTCGTCATCGGCGCTGTCGTCGCGTTCCTGCTGAAGACCGGCCATCGCGAACGGCTCAAGTCCATCTGGATGGGAATCGCGCTCGGCATCGGCGCGAGCGCCCTCACCGCGATCGTGCTGCGCACGGTGCTCAAAGCGATCCCGGCGAGCCAGGAGATCATCGAAGGGGTCACGCTGCTCATCGCGGTCGGAGTTCTGTTCTCCGTGAGCTACTGGCTCATCTCGCGTGTGGAAGCGGCGAAGTGGCAGCAGTTCATTCGCGAAAAGGTGAACAACGCGCTCGAGCATGGCGGTGGCCGCGCGCTGGCGTTTGTCGCATTCCTCGCCGTGTATCGCGAAGGAGCGGAAACGGCGCTGTTCTATCAAGCGCTGTTGAACGAAGGCACGAACGTGGTGCTGCCGATCGTCCTCGGCATCGTCGTTGGATTCGTGGCGCTCGCGGTCATCTTCACGCTGTTTTATCGCTACGGCGTGCGCATTCCGCTGCGGCCATTCTTCAGCGTCACGAGCGTGCTGTTGTACTACATGGCGTTCGTGTTCGTCGGAACCGGCATCGCCGAGTTGCAGGAGGTGGGCGCCATGCCCGTCTCCTCGATCCGCGGCTTGCCCGCGGTCGAGTGGCTCGGCTTCTATCCGACGTGGCAAACGGTCGCCGCACAGCTGCTGCTCCTCGGCCTCTTCGTCTTCGCGCTCGCGAAGACGTTTTGGCCCAAGCGATCCGTTACACTCCCGACTGTCGTCGCTCCGCCTGTCACTCCGGCACCGCGGAACGACTCGCCCGCGATCGCCGCTCAGCTCGAGGAGTTGCGAAGCGAGAACGACGACCTGCGACGTCGTCTGGCCGAAGTCGAAGACGCCGTGCACGAGCGCGCGGCGCGAGGCGATTCGCTGCGCGACGCGTAGCGCTCCAAGCCGCTAGCTTCCCTGCATGACCGCCGACGCCATCTTCGCCTCCCCGTGGGGCGCGCTGGTCATTTTCTGCCTGCGCATCGTCGACGTCTCGTTCGACACGATGCGCGTGATCTTCGCGATCCGCGGCAAGCGCGTGATCGCGGCGTCGCTTGGCTTCGTTCAGGCGATGGTGTGGATCGTCGCGGTGGGCGCGGCCGTGAAGCACCTCGACAGCGTGCTGCACATCCTCGGCTACGCCGGCGGCTACGCGATGGGCACGTACGTCGGCATCACGATCGAGCAGAAGATCGCGTACGGTGTGGCGACGGTGCGCGTCGTGAGCAAACGCGTCGGTGTCGAGATCGCCGAGGCGCTGCGCCTCGCCGGATACGGCGTGACGGAGTTTCCGGGATTCGGGCGCGACGGCGCCGTCGAGATTCTGAATTCGGTCGTGCTGCGAAGGCACATCGGCGACGTGCTCAAGATCGTGACTGCGCATGATCCAGACGCGTTCGTCACGGTCGAGGAGCCGAAGGTGCTGCGAGGCGGGATGATCGCGCCGACGGA
>Ga0070679_100002335_pt1 | contig 17153 bp, 12 predicted proteins | sample KBSC63BmetaG_FD_65652 | JGI IMG/M metagenome (GOLD analysis project Ga0070679, IMG submission 65652) | Corn rhizosphere microbial communities from Kellogg Biological Station, Michigan, USA - KBS C6-3B metaG | ecosystem: Host-associated > Plants > Roots > Rhizosphere | place: USA: Michigan... | reverse complement strand
CTCGATCGCAAGCTGGTCACGAAGTCGATGCGCCTGCTCATCGACAACGCCATCGCCTGGGCGCTCATCCACGACGGCGCGATCGAAGAAGGCCTCGGGTTGGCGCGCGCCACGGTCGACGCTGCGCGCGTCGAGCCCGCCATCGAGCCGAAGTCGCGCGGCGCTTGCATCGGCACGCTCGGCGCGGCGCTCGTGCTCGCCAACATGCCCGAAGCGGGCATCGGCCTGCTGCGCGAAGCGCTCGCGCTCGTGGGACCGCCGCGGACCCAGGCCACGCGCCTCCTTTATATAGGCGACGCCGAGCAGGCCCTCGGGCGCGCCGCCGAAGCCCGCGCCGCGTGGGAAGAAGCGGCCCGTCTCGCGCCCGATTCGCGCTGGGGCCGCAGGGCGGCCGAGCGGCTCAAGTCCGCGCCGCCCATGCCTTATCGGTAGCTACGTAAAGATCCTGTAAACCACTGTAATGGTTGGTAAAGACCGGCAATAGCCGGGCGGGTCGCACGTCTGATTCAGCAAGGAGGGACATCATGCTGAAGAAGATTGGAGTGGCTGCGTTGCTCGGTACGATCGGTCTCGGTGCGGTGGCTGGCGGCACGGCGATGGCGGCGGAACCTTGCGCCCCCGCGCCGGTGGTGGTGGCCCCGCGTCGGGTGGTGGTGGCGCCGCCCGCGCCGATCGTCACGACCGTCGCGTACGGCTACGGCTACGGCTACGGCGGGGCCCGGTACCGCGAAGAGGCGCGCCTCTCGCGTCAGCGCCGTGAAGCCGAGGCGCGCCGTCACGTCGAGTGGCTGCGCCATCACGACCGCAACTTTCGCCGGTAACGAATAACTACTGCGCAGGAGCAGGCGCAGGAGTCGGAGGCGGGACGCCGCCGTCGAGGGGCATGCCTCCCGGCGGCGGCTCTCCCGCCTCGTGTTTCGCGCCGTAGATGGTCAGGCGATCCTCGAGCTTGGTCATCTTCACGTACAGGACGTCGTTGCGGAAGGTATACGCGCGCGTGTGCACCGGGAACCAACCCTCGGAGCGCACCACCAGATCGACGGGCCCCGAGTCACGCGGCCGCTCGAGCGTCACCGGCGTCTCGCCCAGCTTCTTCTTGCCCCAGAAGACGAACGCCGTGCCTTTGTCGGGTCCGCGCGAGTGCACGATGATCTTCACCTTCGGCGGCAGCGGCTTGACCGCGGCGCCCGAAGGGGTCGGCGACGGCGCCACCTGCACGCCCGACTCGGTCTGCTGCGGCGTCGGCTCGCCCGTCGACGGCGCCGGCACGCCCTTTTCGCCCTCGGTCTCTTCCTGCTTGTCGGGCGGCGGTCCCTTGTGCGTGTCGTGCGCGCAGCCGCACGCGCTGAGCATGAGCGCGAAGGCGATCGACGCGCGCCTCACGGGACGATCTCCATCTCGCCTCACGGCTCGATCCCCGGCCCAGCCTTGGGCGACGGCGGCGGCCCCGGCGGATACTGCACGCCCGGCTTCGGCACGTAGGTGGTGATCGGCTTCTTCACCTTGCCGATGATGTTGCCCTCGAGGACCATGACCGGCAGCGGCGGCTCGAGCCGATAGTGATAGCCCTTCGACGGCAGCCGCAGCTCGAACACGTCATCCTTCCACAAGAACTGCCGCGCGAAGTCGAGCGGCTTGTCGCCCTCGACGATCACCGGCCGATGGCGCAAGACGAACGAGAACATGCGCACCGCCAGGTGATTCATCAGGCGATGGCAGCCGTGCGAGTAGGCGTCGGGGTTGCGGATCGACAGGATCTCCGACGAGCCGTGCACGCGCACGCCGTTGTCCCAGTCGGGTTTGCCGTTCTTGCCGGGCACGACGTTGTACGCGGCGACGAGGCCGTACGCCGAGAGATAGCCGGGGCCGACCTCGTCGTAGTTCACGACCTCCTGCGTGGCGCCGTGCACGCGCTTCCACTTCACGAGCGTGCGGATGGGCGTCGAGTTGGGCGCGATCCACACCGGGCCGGACACGATGTAGCGCCACACGCGCGGGCCCACGTCGCTGCCTTTGTAGCGATAGTATTCGTAGCCGTTCGACGCCAGATCCGAGCGCCAGCCGCCGATGGTGGTGCGCCAGCGGATGAGCGGGATCTGCTTGCCGTTGTATTTCACGCGCAACGTCAGCATCGGGAAGTGATGGCGCGTCTGCGGCGTCGGCTTGCCGTTCTCGTCGAAGAGCGGGTCGTAGATGACGTCGCCACGATCGATCACGACCGATAGATCCATCTGCGCCGCGTAGTACTCGGGCACCGGCGCCAGCTTGACGGCGACGCGCATCGTCTTGAGATCGGCGGCCGAGTGACGCTGGAAGAAGGCGAGCGCCTTTTCCGGCGAGCCGAGATCGAGCTGCGTCAGCGTCGCGTTGACGTCCTCCTGCACCATGTTGCGCACCGGCACCGTCTGGCCGGCGGCGTTGACGTAGGTGGGCGGGCCCTTCTTGGTGTCGGCCGAGCCGTCCTCGAGGATGTTGGCCGCCGCAATCATCCGCTCGGTCAGGACGCGCACCAGCGCCGCGTAGTCGTTCTCGACGAGCGTGTGGCCGAGCGCGACCATGGTGTCGGGACGCAGCGCGGCGGCGTCGTAGAGCATGTGCTTGTGCTGGAACTTGATGACCGCCTGGCGCATCGGCTCGTCGAACTGACCCGGCTGATGGATCTCGGAGGCCTTGGCGTTGGGCGGCGTGACCAGGATGCCTTCGCAGGTCAGGCGCTTCTCGACCTCGGGCAGCGACGTGCGCTGCGCGGCGTAGCGCTGCACCAGGGCGACGTCCTTGGCGAGCTTGGGATCCTTGATGGCGAGATCGTCGAGCGACTCGGCCTGCTCGGCGGCGCGCAGCGCCTCCAGCTTCTTCTCCGTCGCCGCAATCTTGGCGGCGAACTTCTGCTCGGCCTTGCCGGCGCGCGGCGGAATCGACGTCGCCGCCTTGAGCTTGGCGAAGTCGACGTCGGCGCACGAGGCCTGGCGCGCCTGCGAGTCGAGCATGCGCGCGCGCAGCACCGAAATCGTCGGTGGCACGCCGTAGAGCTCGAGGTAGTTGTGGTCGCCCTCCGCAAGCGGCTGGCCGTCGCGATCGCCGATGTCGTTGGCCAGGCCGAGGTAGACCTGGCGATAGCGGTTGGCCATGAGGTTACCGTTGCCGTCGGTGACCTCCTGGAAGATGAACGGCGTCCAGTCGTCGCCGAGGTCGATGAGCGTGTAGCCCGCGGCGACGGCGGCGTCGGCGTCCACCCAACGTTCCACCGGATTATTGGGGCCGGCTACGATCAGAAGCGCGCGCTTCTCCGGCGGCAGGTCGTTGCGTGCAGGGAGATCGGCCGCCGCCGGCGTGGGCGCGGGCGTGGTGGTCGAGGAGCGGGCGTCGGCGTGCCCGCGCGCGAGAAGGCACAGGCAGAGCCCAGCGCAGGCTGAGCGCCATCGAGGCATCGTCCTTTTGTACTACGAAATCAGGGGCAGGTCTTGGTCGTGCAGTACTTGTTCACTTCGCTGACGCAGATGTCGTCCCACTGGCCGGTGCTGGAGTTGCAGCAGACCGTGTCCTTGTTGCACACCGCGGTGGCGCAGGCCGAGCAGCTCTTGCTGAGCGCGGAGCCGGTGGTGCACTCGTCGTGCTTGCAGCTCGAGACGACGACCATGTCCGGCGACTTGGCCATGTCGGGGATCGACTGGGCCATGTCCTGCACCGGCATCGCCATGTCGTTCGAGCTCATGCCGCCGCCGCCGCCGCCACCACCACCGCCGGCGGAGCCGCCGCCGCCACCGCCGCCCGAGCCGCCCGACGACATCGCCATGTCCTCGACGCTGCCGTTGCCGCCCGTGCCGGCCGGCGGCGAGCCGCCCGTGCCGTCGTCACAAAAACCGTTGTTACAGAAGTAACCGTTCGGGCACGGCTTGGCCGACGACGAGTCGCACGCGAAGCCGAAGTTCTTCAGCTTCGGCGTGTAGCAACCCGCCACCAATGCCGCTGTGCCCAGAGCCAGAACTGCTTGCACGACACGATGCACCAACATGCTGCGTACCCCTCTCTCTACTGAAGGCCCAGGTGCCGTCGCACCAGGAACATCTCTTCTGTCACGCTCGACCAGATCAAATCCAGTAGCCGCTCCGTCGGCGACTTGCAGCCGGTCGGCCGCCCGTCGGCGGCGACGAGGCGCGCGCAGGTCTCGAGGTCGCCGACCAGCGCGTAGCCGACGCGGATCGACGTCAGATCCGTCGCCTGCAGCCACTGCACGGCGGCCTCGTCGGTGCGCATGCCGGTCTCGCGGATCTTCTTGCCGACCGCCAGCACCTGCTCGAGCTGCAGCTGCGGCAGCGCACGCTTGAGGCCGGCGACGGTGCGCTGCAGCTCCGGCTGCGGCGTCGGCGGGGCGCCCTCGGCGTCATAGACGAGCGCCACGGCGGCGTCGAGCACGTGCGCGATCTGCTGCGGATGCGGCGCCGCGAGGCGCAACAGGCGCTCCGGCCGCAAGAGCGCGCCTCTACGGCCGAGCTCGAACACCTGCTCCGGCTCGCGGCGGCGATCGCCGACGAGCGGCGCGCCGAGCTGGAACACGGGCACCAGCTCGGGCCCCGCGACGGTGTTGACGAAGAGGACCGACTCGCGCTGCTCGGGCCGCTCGTAGGCCTCGGGCATGGCCACGTCGAGCGTGGTGGTCACGTACTTCAGCGCCTTACTGAACGAGCGCCGGTCGTCGGGCTCGATGGCGTCCTTGCGGTTGAGCCCGGCGAGCTTGTGCGTCTGCGCGTGGCCGGCGGCGATGGTCGGCCCGACGAGCGCGAAGAGGTGATCGATGAGCCGATCCTCCTCGGGGTGCAGGGCGAGCGCCCAGGTCTGCTCGTCGAGCGGCCGGCGCGCGGTGGCGAGCGGGCGCTCCTTGAGCTCGGCGACGGCGCGCGCGTCGTCGGCGTCGCCCTTCTTGAGGAAGTGCAGCGCGTACGAGCAGGCGAACGCGCGGTCACGCTCGCGCATGGCGGCGTAGAGCGCGCGCAGGGCGCGATACGAGGCGACGCGGCTCTTCTCGCGGCGCAACACCGTCTGGTGCAGCGCGACCGCCTTGTCGATGGCGTCGGGGCCCGCCTCGATGTAGAGGTCGGCGAGCTGCTTCTGGCGATCGAGGTTCTCGCGATCGAACGAGAGCGCCGCCTCGAACGCGGCGATCGCCGACTGCGGCTCGCCGAGCGTGCGCAGGCACAGGTCGCCGAGCTCGGTCCAGATGCGCAGCCGCTCGTGGTTCTTGTTGTCGGCGTTCTCGGGCGACTCGGGGCCGAGCGTCTTCAGGCGGCGGCGATAGAGGCGGCCGAGCTCGTTCCACTCGCCGAGCGCCTTGCACACTTCCTCGAGCGCGCGCGCGGCGCGATCGAGCTCCGGATCGTCGTCGAGCGCGGCGCGCAGGTGCGCGGCCGCCTGCGACGAGTCCTTGAGCTCGTCGCGCAGGATGAGGCCCGCCGTGTGATGGTACTTGGCGCGCACCGCGTCCGACTTCTCGGCGGCGATGAGCCGCTCGAGCACCTCGAGCGCCTGCGGCCAGGCGCGATCCTCGACGAAGGCGTCGAGCATCTTGTGCATGATGCGGTGATCGTCGGGCACGAGCTCGAGCGCCTCGGCCCAGGCGCCGACGGCGCGCTGCGCGTCGTAGAGGCTCTTGAGGTACAGATCGCCGATCTCGTCGAGCAGGCGCACCTGCTCCGACGGCGGCGCGGTCACGCAGAGCGCGCGCTTGGCCTCGACGAGCGATTGCGGATCGGCGTCGGACAGATCGGCCTGCAAGAGCAGCGCGGGGCGATAGGCCGGATCGGCCTCGAGCGCGCGCGCCACGAACTCGCGGGCGCTCTCCTTGGCGTTGAGCTTGACCTCGCAGCGCGCCAGATCGGCGAACAGCTTGGCGCGATCGGCGGCGTCGAGCGCATCGACGTGATACTGGAAGATGCGCTCGAGCGACTGCAGCGCGCCGGCGAAGTCGTCGCCGGCGAGCAGCGTGTCGGCGTGGCCGCGCTGCGCCTCCAGCGACGACGGCGCCAGGTCGGCCGCGCGCGCCCAGGCCCGCGCCGCCTTGTCCGGCTGCTCGGCCGAGCGCGCCGAGCGGGCGAGGCGCAACAGGCGCTCGAGCTGCTCTTCCGGCTCGGCGTCCTTGCGCGTGAGCATCTCGAGCACGGGCACGAGCTCGCCCCAGCGGCCCTGGCGCCACAGCAGATCGGCGACGCGCGTGCCGGCGAAGACGTGCTCGGGATCGAGCTCGAGGGCGAGGAGGTACAGCTCGGTCGCCTTGACCTCGTCGTCGACCTCTTCGTAGAGCTTGGCCGCATCGACGAGGTACTGGGTGCGCTCGAGGTGGTTCGTGGTGTGCTCGACGGCCTCGACGAGCAGCTTGGCCGAACGCAGCGGCGCTCCGGCGCGCGTGTGCAGCTGCGCCAGCGCGACGCGCGCCGGCACGTTGGTCGGGTCGATCTCGAGCGCGCGCGCGTAGTGGGTCTCGGCCTGCGCCGGATCGTCGAGGCGCGCCACCGCCAGCTCGCCGGCGCGCAGGTAGAGCGGCAGCGCATCCGACGGCGACGCCATCAGCTTGGCGCGCTTGATGAGCCGATCGACCGAGGAGTGCCACGCGCCGGTCTCGTCGAACAGGCGGGCGAGCGCGATCAGCGACGGCTCGTGCTGCGGGCTGGCCTGCTCGGCGAGGAGGTGCGCTTCGATCGCCTTCTCTTGATCGCCGAGCTCGTGCTCGTAGATCGAGCCGATCTCGCAGTAGATCTCGGCGCGCATCGGCAAGGAAGCCAGATCGGCGCGCCGGCGCAGCGCCTCGACGAGCGCGGGGAAACGGCGCCCGGCGCGATAGCTGCGCTCGAGCGCGCGCAACGCGTCCTCGGCGTTGGGCTCGATCGTCAGGAGCGTCTGCCAGCACTGCTCGGCGCGCGTGGCGCCGCCGCGCTCGTCTTCCCACAGGAGCGCGAGGCGGCGGTAGGTCGCGGCGCGCTCGTGGCGATCGTCGGTGGCGTCGGCCTGCCGCTCGAGGTTCTCGAGGTACTCGACCTGGCGCCCCTCGGCCTCGTAGAGCAGGTCGAGCGCGCGCAGCACGCCGAGGTCGCTCGGGGTCTCCACGACCAGCGCCTCGTAGCGCGCGATCGCGGCGGTGCGATCGTCGAGCCGGCCGGCGCTGAGCTCGGCGGCCTCGCGCTTGAGCGCGGAGGCGTCCTCGCCCGGGGTGGCGGCGAGCTCGTCGAGCGTGCGCACCACGTCGGCCCAGCGCTCCTGCTTGCGCGCGAGCTCGAGGCGGAAGCGCGCCGGCAGCGTCGCGATGGTGCCGAGCTCGCCGGCGACCTCGTCCCAGCCGTTGGCCGCGTCGCTGATGCGCTGAAGCTCGTGCCAGTCGGCCTGCGACGGATCTTCGCGATAGGCGGCGAGCAGCGCGGTGAGCGCGCGCGCCGCGTCGTCGGCTTCGTACTCGAACATGCGCGCGAGCTGGAGCAGCGCTTCGCCGCGGCGGCGCGCCTCGGGCTCGACGTCGACGCGGGCGAGGGTCAGCTCGAGCAGGCCGTCGAGATCGCCCTTCTCGCGCAGCTCGACGGCGAGGCGATCGAGGCGCTCGATGGCGTCCTTGCGCGTCGGCTGCGCGGCGTAGAGCGCGAGCCAGCCGGCGGCGTCGTCGTCCTCGGGCAGCTGCTCTTCGAGCGACGCGATGGCCTCCGCGACGGCGCCGACGAAGCTCTCGGTCGGCAGCTCGAGCACCCGCAGGCGCCAGGCGGCGAACAGCTCGTCGCGCTCGAGCGCGCCGACGCCCGGCAGGAGCGCGTAGTGCTCGGTCTCACCGGGCGTGACCCCGGCGAGGAAGCGCTCGGTGATGAGCGAGAATTCGAGATCGCCGGCGTCGAAGCCGACGAACACGAAGCTCTTGGTGCGCCACAGCTCGGCGAGCGCGGCGCGCAGCTCGCCGTCGGCGAGAGCGGCCTGCAACCCCTCGTTCGACCAGGCCAGCGTCTCGGGCCGCGCGGGATCGCCGAGCAGCTTCAAGACGAACGGCAGCTTGCCGTGCGCGCGCAGCGCGGCGCCGTCGCGCGCGGTGAACTGCGCCGGGGCGACCTCGTCGCGCACGAGCGCGCGATCGAACCAATCGTCGACGCGCGCGGTGATCACGCCGCGGAAGGGCAGCGCGCCGAGGTGCGCCACCACGTCGGGCAGCGCGCCGGCGCCGAGGGCGGCCAGCGACAGCGCGAAGCGATCGCCGAGGCGGCGCGCCACGAAGCCGGCGGCCGACAGCGGACGCGCCTGCAGGACCGGCCACACCTCGCGCACGTCGTCGGACGGCAGCGCGGCGACGAGGCGGGCGAGCACGTCGCGGATGGCGAGCGGGTGCGGGCCGAGGCGCGGGCCGGCGACGAGGATGCAGCGGCCGGCGCGCAGGAGCTCCACGACCGGCGCGAGCTCGGCGAACGACGTCGCCGGCATCGCGGTCGCGACCACCGGCTCGACGGCGGCGGGGGCCACGACCGGAGCCTCGGGCTCGCGCTCGCGTGTCTGCGCCAACAGCTCGTCGGCCGGCGCGATGCCCGGCGCCGTGATGACGGCGGAGTCGGGGACCTTCTGCGACTCGGGGAACAGCTCGGCCTCGGCGACCTCGGGCGCGGGAATCTGCATCGACTCCGGGCTCGGCGTCGATTCCGCGATGAGCGACTCGAGCGCCTGCTTCGGCACCTCGGCGGTCAGCGTCTCGTGCGGACCGGTCTCGTCGGCGATGCCGTCGTTGTCGTCCGCCGCCTCGGCCTCGCCGGCAGGCTCGGCCACGAGCACCGGCGCCTCGGTGTGCGTCTCTTCGGCATCGGCGCGCGCACGCGCCGCGGCCAGCTTTTTCTCCCACGCCGCTTCGTCGAGCTCATGTTCGTCGGACACGTCGGCCACCGGTTCCTGGATCGCCTGCTCGCTGGAGTCGGAGGGATCGAGCTGCTGGATCAGATTCGCTGCCCAGACGTCCGGCGGCAGCTCGCCCGTCGGCGGTCGAATGCCATCGAGGGAATCATCGCTTTCCATGCAGCCTCCCGCGTCCAGGGGCAAAAGCAATCGCTGGGCCGGTTTACCCCGCCTTTTCCGGTGTGGGCATGTGTCGGAACCCTGGAGACGCAGTGAGCTTTCCGCGGCTGTACACAGGTGGTTGCGGAATCGGGGGGAGGAGTCCCCGCGGCATAGTGCGGCAACCTTGGGGCGATCCGCGCCACCCTTTTATGGACCATTGCTCTGTAAGGGGCGGTACGATACTGCCATGCGCTGGATGTTCTTCAGCGTGTTCCTGGCGCGTCGGGCTGCTTCTTCAACGTCAACAACAACGGCGGCAGCTCTGCCAACGACAACATTCCACGATCAGCCCGAACGCCACCACCGCGAGCAACCTCTAGCTACTTCTTCGTCAGCCGCTCGACGGTCTCGAGGAGCATCTCGAGATCGACCGGCTTCTGCAGGACCGCGGCGGCCTGCGGTGGCGCGTGCGACGCGATCGCCGAGAGCACGCACACGGGGATGTCGGCGAGCGGCGCCGTGCGCGCGAGCTCGTCCATCAGCTCCCAGCCGTCGAGCTCCGGCATCATGAGGTCGACGAGCAGCAGCGCCGGCCGCGGGCTCATCAACCCGAGCGCCTGGCGCCCGTCGGCGGCGACGGCGACCTCGTAGCCGGCATCGGCGAGCACGTCACGCAGCGATTCGCGGATCGCATCATCATCATCGATCACGAGCACGCGCGTGGCCACGGATCCAGCCTAGCACGCGCGAGCGCGCCGTCGTAGATTGCCGACATGCTCACGCTGGCGTTGGCCACGCTGACGGTGCTGCACGCCGACGGCGCCTTTTTTCGCGACCCCGGCGGCGCTGCCGTCCTCCTGCGCGGCGTCGACGTCGCGGGCAACTCGAAGGTGCCGCCGTTTCGCGGCATCACCGACGACACGCAGCTCGATCCGCTGCCGGGCTGGGGCGTCAACGTCCTGCGCCTCCTCTTCACCTGGGAGGCGTACGAGACCTCGCCCGGCGTCTACGACGACTCGTACCTCGCGTACTACACCGGCGTCGTCGACGCGGCGGCGGCGCGCGGGCTCTACGTCATCGTCGACTTTCACGAGGACGGATACTCGCGCGCGTCGCTCGGCGGCTGCGGCGAGGGCTTTCCGCTGTGGTCGCTGCCACCGACGGTGACGCCGGCCGTGCCCGACAACGGGCCCGATTGCGCCAACTGGGGCGCGCGCCTCCTCGGCGACAAGGATCTGACCAGCGAGTGGGACGCGTTCTACGCCGACACCAACGGCGCGCGCACGCGCTACCTGGCGATGGTCGGGCGCGTCGCCGCGGCGCTCGCCGGGCGCGACAACGTCGTCGGCTACGACATGCTCAACGAGCCCGAGGGCGACGAGCGCATGCAGCTGGCGCCGCTCTACGAGGACGCGGCCAAGGTCATCCGCGCCGCGCATCCGAGCGCGATGCTGTTCGTGTCGCCCGGCTATCTGACGAGCGCGGGCGACGCGACCAACCTGTTGAAGCCGTCGTTCGACAACTTCGCCTACTCGCCGCACTACTACGATCCGACGGTGCAGCTGTTCAAGGGCTGGCAGGGCGCGGACGAGAGCGCGGCGTTCATGGAGATGAGCGGCCAGGCGGCGACGTGGAACGTGCCCTTGTTCCTCGGCGAGTGGGGCGCGCCGCCGTCGACGGACGAGCTGGCCGGCTACCTCGACGCCATGCGCGCGCAGCTCGATCGCACGCTGGCGTCGTCGGCGCAGTGGGTCTACACGCCGGGCTGGACGCAGGCGGCCAAGGACGGCTGGAACAGCGAGGATCTCAGCATCGTCGACGACACGGGCGCGCTCCGGCCCAACTTCCAGATCCGACCCTACGCGCAGCGCATCGCGGGCACGCCGACGTCGCTCGCCGTCAGCGACGAGATCGAGCCGAAGAAGAACACGCTGAAGCTGACGTGGACCAACGATCCGGCCGCGGGCACCACCGAGATCTTCGCGCCCGTCGCGTGGTTCGGCGGCAGCGTGCAGGTCGATCCCCAAGGCGACGTGCACTGCGCGCAACACGGCGACGTCGTCGATTGCACGAGCGCGAGCGCGGGCGACAAGACGGTGCGCATCGGCGGCACGTCGCCGCGCTGCGGGCTGACCGGCCTCGAGGCGATCTTGATCCTGGCGCTCGTCAGCGCCGCTCGGCGGTCACGACCATGAAGCCGCCGAGGTGACGCAGGAGCGGCGCCGACGCCGCGCGCGTCTCGGCCGCGGCGAACGCGTGCCCGACGAGCGGCACGTCGTGCACCGCCGAGAACGGGGTGAACACGCGCACGCCGCGCACGTCGATGATGTGGAGATCGTGCGGCATGAGCTTGCGGATCGCGGGCAGCGAGTCGTAGCGCGTGTAGACCGCTTCGTCGGTCGTGGCCGTCGAAATCCTGGTCGGCGGCTTCAGGCGCTTGATGAGCCCGCGCAGCGACCACGGGTTGTAGAACTCGGCGATCACGTGGCCGCCGCGGCGCACCACGCGCGCCATCTCGCCCATCGCGCGCTCGATGCGCTCGACGTGCGCCAGCACCTTGAAGGAGTAGGCGAGATCGAACTCCTCGTCGCCGAACGGCAGATCCGTGACCGAGCCGTGCACCACGTCGAGGCCGCGCGCGTGCGCCTTGCGCAGCATGCCGGGCGAGACGTCGACGCCGACGGCGCGGCGCGCCAGCGGCGCCACCTCTTTCAAGATGAGCCCGGTGCCGCAGCCGGCCTCGAGGACGCGCGCGCCCGAGGCGTAGGGCAGCGTCGCCGCGATCTCGAGGCGATCGATGAGCGCGTGATAGCCGTGATGGCGCCGCTTCTCGTAGCCGGCGGCGAACTCGTCGTAGTAGGCCTGGTTGTCCCGTCGCTCGCGCACGACGCGTTTCTAGCACGGAAGGTTCGTGGGCGCGCTGCGTACGTTATCGACGCATGTGGTTGTGGTTGGCGGAGCGGGGCGAGGGGTGGCTGCTGGTGGTGGCCTTCGGGCTGTTGGTCGCGGCCATCGCCGCCAGTCGCTGACGCACGGTCACGACCGACACCTCGACGCTGCGCGCGGGCAGCGCCAGGGCGCGCGCGACGCCGTAGCCGTTGGTCAGGTGATCGTCGATGGCCACGAGCGTCCGCAGGATCTCCTCGCGCGCGGCCAGCGCGTTGGCGCGCAGCGTCGGGTCGGCGTCGCTGCGGCCTTCGGTGGCGCGCGCGTAGGCGGCGAACAGCGCCGCCGACTCGGCGAGCGAGTCGACGCGGCGGGCGAGCTCGGAGGTGACGTCCTCGAGCGCGTCCCACACGTCGAGGCGCGTGCGCGGCGATCCGGTGCGCGCGTCGAGGAAGCGGCGATAGGCGAGCGCCGCCTCGTCGAGCCGATCGAGCTTGCGCAGGCACTGGCCGATGTTGACGAGGAACGCCGGCGACGGCTGGGCCGCGTAGCCGGCCTCGAACTCGTCGAGCGCGGCGGCGAACTCGCCGGCGGCGTAGCGGTCCGAGCCCGAGCGCCAGTGCGCGTGGGCGCGTTCGCGCGCGTCTTCCGCACGGGTCGTGCGCGCGCCGGCCGGCAGGGCGGCGACGAGCACGGCGACGAGCGTGAGCGCGCGGACGATCATCGCTACTCGTCCTGACCGAACGGATCGAGGAGGGCACCCTGACGGACCTCGCCCTGCTTGGGCGACGCGGCCGTGCGCGGCACCGGCGTCTTCTTGAGCTGGATGCGCGCCATCTTGTGCTTGTGCTGCGTCATCGGGAGCGGCTGCGTCGGGGTGTTGTCACGGCTCTTCACGGCTGCTGCCTCCTGCGGTTGCGGCTCGGGCGTGGAAACGGCCGGCGGCGGACAGACCACCGGCACCGGCGTGGGCACGATGCGGATCGGCTGCGACTCGTCGCGCCGCGGCGCGCGCTTGGGCTCGATCGGCTCGCGCAGGAACGACGGGGTGTACATGCGCAGGATCGCGACGCTGGCGATGACGCCGACGGTGCCGGCGACGGCGAGCGCGCGCCGCACCCGCGACGGCCCCGGGCGGCGCGGATCGACGATCGTCGCCAGCGGATAGGGCTCGACGGCGATCACCGGATCGCCGCGAATGATCTCCGGCTCGAGATCCTCGTCGTCCATGATCTCGAGCAGGTCCTCGACGCGCACGTTCTGCGTCGACGGCGCCTCGGGCGGGATCTCGTTGCCGCACTCGCTGCAGGCGAACCCCGGCGTCGCCGGCTTGCCGCACACCTCGCAGAACGCGGCGAAGCTCGGCGGGAAGATCTTGGCCACGAACTCGGCCACGCGCTGCCGCCCGGCGCCGATGCGCTCGACCTGCATGAGCGCCGCCGCCATCTCGTCGCCGGAGTCGAAGCGATCGGCCGGATCGCGCGACAGCGCCTTCAACACCACCGCGTCGAGGCCGAGCGAGACCTCGGGGTTGTAGACCGACGGCGGCGCGACCTCGCACGCGTTCACGCGGCGCAGCGTCTCGAGCTCGGTCGGCGCGGCGAACAGGCGGCGCCCGGCGAGCATCTCGTGCATCACGATGCCGGCGGCGAAGACGTCGGCGCGGCGATCGACCGGCAGGCGATTGACCTGCTCGGGCGACATGTACGGGAACTTGCCCTGCACCGTCTGCGAGGTGTCGTAGTCGTAGGCGTCGATGATCTTGGCGACGCCGAAGTCGAGCAGCTTGACCGAGCCGTCGCGGCACACCATCACGTTCGACGGCGAGACGTCGCTGTGGATGATCTGGCGGCGGTTGCCGGTCGAGTCGCGGAAGGCGTGCGCGTAGCCGAGCGCGTGGCACATCTGCGTGCCGACGACGAGCGCGACGGGGATCGGCATGCGGCGGCGCGACTGGGCGAGCGCGTTGAGCAGCTGCGACAGGTTCACGCCGCTCAGGTGCTCCATCACGAGATAGGGCGTGCCGTTGAAGACGCCGAAGTCGTTCACCTGCACGATGCCGGGGTGCGAGAGCTGCGCCTGGATCTTGGCTTCGGCGATGAAGCGATCGACGTGCTCGCGATGGGCGGCGAGCGCGGGCAGCATCGCCTTGACGACGACGGTCTTCTCGAAGCCGGACCAGCCCTCGCGCTTGGCGCGATACACCACCGCCATGCCGCCCTGCCCGATGCAGTCGGTGAGGAGGTAGGCGCCGAAGCGGGTGCGAAGGCTGGACATCCGTCGACGCGCAATGCGACCGATGTGCCAGGGAGCACGCGACGGAGTTTCAAAGCGTTACGGGTAGGGGACTCTCCGACATTCGGAAAACCGCGGCGATTTCCGTAGCCTGCGGTGTGCGATACGCAGGGGAAGCTTACAAAGGATACGTCAGCGTGGTGCCAAGCAGCGTTGTCAGGATCAGCACCAACGGCAAGAGAACGAGGAACACGAGGAACGTGTAGCCCATGACGTCGCGCGCGCGCAGGCCGAGGAGCGCGAGCGTCGGCAGCATCCAGAACGGCTGCACCAGATTGGCGACGGCCTCGCCGAGATCGTAGCAGGCGACGACCCAGCCGAGATGGACGTGGAGCTCGTGCGCGGCCTTCATGACGTAGGGCGCTTCGATGATCCACTTGCTGCCGCCCGACGGAACGAAGACGCCGAGCGCGGCGGAGTAGGCGCTCATCAGCGCCGGGAAGGTGCGCGCCGACGAGACGCTGACGAAGAGGTGGGCGATGCGATCGTTGAGGCGCGTCGTCGCGATCATGCCGGCGATGGCGGCGTAGAAGGGGAACTGGAGGATCACGCCCCAGGTCGCGGGGACCGCTTCGCGCACGGCGCGCATGAGGCGCGCGGGTGTCCAGTGGAGCAGCATGCCGACGAGGAGCAGCGACAGGTTGATGGTGTTGACGGTCAGCGAGGTCAGGCCGCCGGCGAAGGTGCGCGCGAGATAGGCGCCGCCGAGCGCGACGATGGCGAGCGTGAGCAGAGGCGAGTGCTCGATCTTTTCGCCGGGCGTGGCTGGCGCGGGCTCGGACGCTTCGGCATCGTCGAGCGTGACGCCGAGCGAGGCTGCGTCGCGCGCGGACGACGAAGAGGGCGCCGCGAGCCAGACGACGATCGTGACCACGACGATCTCGATGGCGACGGACGTCAGCGACTGCCAGAGGAACACGGTGTGACGGAAGCTGATCATCCCGCCGGGGACGGCGCCGCCGTTGGCGATGATCGAGCGGACGGCGGCGGGCAGCGCGCCGGGCGTGGCCATCTGCAGCGCGGCCGAGCCGGAGAGGCCCTGGGCCCAGACGCTGCCGAGGCCGAGGAGCGAAGCGGCGCCGAGGGCGCGATAGTCGACGGGTCTACCTTGTTGCGCGAAGCGGCGGGCGATGGCGCGCGCGAGCACGGCCGAGAAGACGAGCGAGAAGCCCCAGTTGATCCACGACGAGGCCATCGCGAAGGCGGCGACGACGGCGACGGCGCTGCGGGCGCCGCGCGGCAGGCGGGCGAGCCTGTCGATGGCGCGGCGCACCGGGCGCGCGGTGGCGACCACGTAGCCGGTCACGATGACGAGCGCCATCTGCATGGCGAAGGCGAGGAGGTCGGGGAAGCCCGCGCCCCAGGCGCCGACGAGATCGCGCGCGGGCACGCCGATGGCGAGGCCGGCGACGAACACGACGACGGTGGCGGCGAGCGCGAAGACGAAGGCGTCGGGCAGCATGCGCTCGGCGAAGCGGGTGAGCGCGAGCGCGACGCGGGCGAGGCGGCCGTCCACGCCGGTTTGGTATCACGCCGCGCGGCGGCGCAGCGTGAAGATCGGCAGCTCGGGCGGACAGAGAAAGCGCAGCGGCACCACCGACGTGCCGATGCCGCGGCTGATGTAGACGCGGCCGAGCGCGGCGTCGTAAAAGCCCTGGCGGAAGCGGCCCGAGCCGCGCGGCACCACCGGCGTGCAGCCGGGGCCGCGGATCTGCCCGCCGTGCGTGTGGCCGGCGAGCACGAGCAGCGCCTTTGGCAGCGACGGCGGATTGGGCACGATGCGATCGATGAAGCCGGGCGTGTGCATGAGCCAGATCGTCGGCAGCGTGGCGTCGCTGCCGCGCAAGGCGGCGTTGACGTCGGGGTGGCCGGTGGCGGGATCGTCGAGCCCGATGACCTGCAGGCGTGCGCCGTTGTACTGCACGACCGCGTGCGCGTTCTCGAGCAGCGTGGCGCCGCCCGCGGCGAAGGCGCCGGCGAGCTTGGACACCGAGAGCTTCGACCAGTGATCGTTGTTGCCGCGCACCGCGAGCGTGCCGAAGCGGCCGCGCACGCGCGCGACGTAGGGCGTGACCAGCTCGAGCTCTTCGCGGCGCGAGATGGTGTCGCCGGTGATGACGGCGAGGTCGACGCCCTCGGCTTCGACCACCTCGGCGGCGCGATCGGCGGCGGCGCATGGCAGGTGCAGGTCGGTCAGGTGCGCGATGCGCAGGCCGTCGAGCTCGGGCGGCAGCGTCGGCGACGCCACGTCGTGGCGCGTGACGGTGAGGCTGCGCGCTTCGAAGGCGGCGTCGGCGAGGAGCGCGCCGCCGGCGATCGCGGCGGCGGACTGAAGGAACTGCCGCCGATTCACCGGGCATCCTCCTCGTCACAGCCTCGGAGGAGGCACCTCGCCTCGCCTGCGGCCCGGCTCGCCGATGTCACGACAGCGAGCGTACCATGTCGATGCCGATGGCGCCGACGGTGCCGAGCAGGAGCACGGCGAACGAGACGCGCAGCACCTGATTGGACACGCGTGCCGTGGTGCGCGCGCCGAGCTGCGAGCCGATCGACGAGCCGGCGAGGATGGCGAGCGCCACGCGCAGGTCGACGTTGTGGCGCAGCGCGTGCTCGAAGGTGCCGACCAACACCGTCACGAAGAGCAGCAGGATGCCGGTTCCCGCGGCGTCCTTGATCGAGAAGCCGTAGCCGTAGACGAGCACGGGCAGGAGCGCGACGCCGCCGCCGATGCCGAGCAGGCCCGAGAGCAGGCCGGTGCCGAAGCCGATGTAGGCCATCACCACGACGCTGACGCGCGGGATGCCGACCTCGGGGAGCGAGATGTACGGCGGCACGCCCCAGCGCACGAGCGGCGCCACCGACGAAGCGTGGCCGTCCGAGGCGGGCGCACGCACCGATTTGCGCACGGCGTTGACCGTCATCGACGCCGCGAAGAGCAGCATCGCGGCGTAGATGCCTTCGAGCGTGAGCGT